>ERZ724524.2928-NODE-2928-length-10929-cov-3.845503_pt1 | contig 10929 bp, 8 predicted proteins | sample MGYA00376057_ERZ724524 | MGnify/ENA primary metagenome ERZ724524 (study PRJEB28724, sample SAMN07190888) | wastewater metagenome | isolation source: influent of sewage treatment plant in Hong Hong | place: USA: Christiansburg, Virginia | collected 2016-03-01 ...
GTCCGCGCCGGTGATATCCATCTTATTGACATACGCAATGCGCGGCACGCCGTAGCCGTCGGCCAGGCGCTAGTTGGTCTCGGTGTGCGGTTCGACCCCGGCCACGCCGTCAAACACCACCACCGCGCCGTCCAGCACGCGCAGCGAGCGGCTGACCTCGATGTTGAAGTCGATGTGCCCCGGTGTGTCGATCAGGTTGATCTGGTGGCCGCGCCAAGGCACGGTGGTGGCGGCACTGTTGATGGTGATGCCGCGCGCCCGCTCCTGCGGGTCGTAGTCCATGGTGGCGTTGCCGTCGTGCACTTCACCGGTGCGGTGGATCTCGCCGGTGGTAAACAAAATGCGTTCACTGACCGTGGTTTTGCCCGCGTCGACGTGGGCGATGATGCCGATGTTGCGCAGTTGCCGCGCATGTGTGTTCGTGTTCATACGATGTTCCTTAAAGACAAAAACCCTGGCTGGCGTGCCGCCAACCAGGGTTTCCAGGGTCCGAGGGGGACCGCTAAAAAATTCCCGAAGCTAGGGGCTTTTGTTTTGCGCAATGGATGCCGCACCAATGGACGAGCGCAAGCCCACCATCCACTGGTGTGAATGAATTGTGGCGATCAGCTTGTCAAAGGTACGCATAGGAAAACTTCCGAAAAACAAAAAACCCCGCACAGTGAACTGCCGGGGTTGCGGTATCAAAGTCCGGCAAGACGCATGGCCTTGCCGACAAAGCGGTAAGGCTAGGTGAGGATTAATGCTTTGATTGTGCACATGGACTGAATTATATGAACGATTAGGATTTCGTGCTTGCGTGACTCGAATTTGAACTGTTTCAACTCTTGGACTCGTTGCGCATTCCCATGACTACCAGACCGGGTTGGGCCAACTGCGGTCGTTGACCAATTACCGCCTTCAAGGTTGATGGATTTCAAGGAAGCGCGGGCTTTCCTCCGTACTAGTCGCCTAGGGTTGTCAATCGTGCCTGGAGCGGCACAACGCATAATTTAAAGGTCCCAATCTACCCAGAGCGCGGCGTGGTCTGAGGCTGCTTCATCCGCAGTGCTCACATCATCAAAATGGACCCCACATGCCCGTGCGCTCAACCCGAGCGGCGGTGACTTTGCGAAAACGCTCCGCGCTAAACCACCCAATCCACAGCGTTGCGGTGACCAGATTTGGGGCTTGTACTAGACGTGGCATGGTGAATTCTGCGCGGTCCCATGCTATTCTGATGCAGGCATTTCGCCCAACCTCGCATGTATAGGATGTTTACCACTATGAACAAGATTCTTACCGTTGCCCTGAGTAGCCTGTTTGCCGCTGGTGTCTTGTTTTCACCGCTTGCCAGCGCGGCTTCTGATTGCGAGGCCAAGGCCGTGAGCAAGGCGGGCAAACCACTGGCTGGTGCTGCCAAGACATCGTTCGTCAAGAAGTGTGAGGCAGACTCTGGCGGCGCAGCCGCCGCAACGGCTTGCGCGGACAAGGCCATCGACAAGAATGGGAAGGCCTTGGCTGGAGCTGCAAAGAGCTCATTCATGAAGAAGTGCGAGTCTGATGCCAAGGGTGGGAAATAGACATCGCCAATCAAGTCACTCGGCTTGATGAGTCGCATGGAGCCTTTGACCCTGAGACTTCAGCCCGGGTGTCGAAGAGTAGAAAGAGGCATCGTGCTGCACACGCCCTGACCACCGGCATAACGGCCACACAGGTCGTATAGCCAGGTGTGCGGCGTGCCTGCTGAATTGACAGTTCAAATTGGAGCAGTACTTGCATATCGACAAAGGACCTGACCAAAGCCAACTTTGCCACGTCGAACAGCCGCAACAATCTAACTAGATATGGCCGAGTATCTAGGAACTAGATGTGGCGAAAGTTGGCAATTGAACATGATCGTTTGACGACAGACGGTTCGCCGCTATTGCCATTGGCAACCAACCAGTGGGTTTCCACATGGACGATGGTTTTTTTGGTTGGCTAAGATTTATCGGCCGTCAATTTCTTGATGCCCTGCCAAGCGGCAACACCGGCTGCGACTCCAACAGCACCACCGGCAATAATCGGCCAGACAGGCGCCGAAACGAGCCCCAACGCCATTGCAGCGGCACCCAACGCATGTGACCCCAGCACGGTGACAGACCCAACGGCTGCGGCACTTCCTATGGCGGCTCCGCCCACAACGCCAGCTCCAAGCGAGAGAGATTCGGTCACACTATCCTGCTTAGCCAATTTGAACATGATGTCCCTGAACTCGTCGGCCTTCCTGGCGACAACTTCGGTCAGTAGAGACGATAGCTCGATGACACCATCCTTGAATTTGGAGGCCAGTGCCAAGACTCGTTCGTCAGTCACAACACGACGAGCTCCATCAATCATCAGGGCGGTGCCGATTATCAGCATTGACCCACCGGCCAAAAGATCAGACAACCCAATTTCAGGAGCGAGCAACTTTGACGCGATATCACCCGCGGCATAACCAGCAGCGCCGAAAATGAGCATCCCTCCACCAGCCAACACAAGTGCAGGAATCCCAAATGTGACTGATCCTGCAACGCCTATAGAGCCTAAGAGCGAGGCGCCAATTCCTGCAAGACCGCCACCCACACCTCCCCCAAACATTCCAGCGTCAGACAGCTTGGTGGCCACCAGATCATCCCCAAAATGGATTTGACCTGTATGAACGCCCATCGCAATGATTGACGCTCCCAGCGCCATTTCCGCAAGACCTACCTCAGCCTGATGCGCGCTGCACCAGGTCTTGCAATGTTCAAACGCATTTTTGAACCCTGAAAACTCACTCTTTCCAAATGAAAAATTGCCCACTTTGTTCACTCCCTTATTGCGGCGGAGAACCATTTTCTACCGCTCATGGCAGTGTAGTCTCGACGCGGTGCTGCTGGATGGTTCGCGTCCAATCCCAAGCGTGCGAGTAAGCGTTCGAGAGCAACAAAGCCACCCCAATGAGTCATGCAGCCGCCATACAGTGGTCTGTTTAAATTACCGGTATGGCCACCTTCCCGCTACGGGCCAGTTCCGGGCATTGGGTTGTGGCCGCTTTCTGGACGCCAATCGTGCTCATTGGTGACTAGGGCAGAAAGAGACTACAAATCGTATCGGTGGGATTGGGTTCATTGACCAACGGAAGCTAGCCAGCAATAGAGTACATTGAGTGCAGAGGAATAGTGCAGAGGATTGATAAAAAAAAAGCATCAAAGTCGATTGAGACAGCGGCGGCGGTCCGCAAGGCCAGGAACTTAGTGAGAGGTGCACTGGCTTTGCTGAAGACGCCAAGTACACCCGATGCCAAACGTCTTCATTGGATCCAAGAGCGCAGAGCGAATTATCAAATTCATCGTGCCATTGGCCTCGCAAAAAAGCACCTGAATAGGACTGAAGAAGCGGAGTTTGAGGAGTGGCTTACGGGGACAGTTGCGAGCCAACGTAACGACCTGCAAAAGTTGGGAACAAGCCTCACTTCGCTTGGTACGATCCCAGCCTCCATAAACTCACAGCCATTGCCCGATGAAATAGGTCTTGCAGTTGAGGCTCTTTTAAGGGATCTTCCAAGACTAATTGATTTCTGTGCAGCGGTAAGTCAGTTCAGGGATGCTTTTAGAAATAAAGACTGGGCTGGAGCACTTCAGGTCGTAAATGCGGTTGTTGAAGAACACGGCTATTCATTTTGGAATGTCGAAAACACGTTAGGCCTGATTCAACTGAGTCAGGGCGGGGAAGCCGTTAAAGCGGAAGTCTTGCGATTGTCGAGTTATGCGGCCCCGTCGTCACGCTTCTTTCTCTATTTTTTCGGCACTCGTAACGAGCCGGCACAAACCTCAGCAAGGTTCAAAGTTCAAATAAGAAAGCGCATTGAGGATTCTGATCTAGACGACGATCTCAAGGCGTATTTCAAGTTCCGCTTGTACGGTGAACTAGATCTGAGTAGCAAAAAACTTGCTGATGTCCTGGCTTCGGAACGACTCACGACAACGATTGATTTGCTGTTTACGCTTATCAAAGTGATCTATTGGATTCGAACCAATCCAACGGCGTTTCCCGAAAAAACGCTTATGGCTGGGAATAGAGCATCGGCAGCACTTGAGCCATTGCTAAGATCGCTTAGGTTGGACTCAACAAGTCTTACTAGCAAAGTAGTTGCTTCGATTGAAGATGTTTCAAATAGTTTTGGCCAGTTGAATTATGTTGCTTGCGCTGCCATTGAGTCACTGGATGTTTTGTTCGGCGGAACCAAAGGTGTGACCAAGCGCCATTTGGAGATTGATCAATTTCTATTGCAGGGTTTAGCTTCACAGCTTTCCACTCGAAGCGACAGGGTGAATGCGGAAGAGCTTGTAAAAACGCAGTTGAATTTTCCAACTCTGACGTCTCTCATCCATCTCGGAGACGTTTCTGAGGTTCCGACAGTAGTTGAGCTTCTGCTGGATGTCGTAGGCATTGGTTCAAATGGCGGCAGTAATAGCAACACCATTAAGCAAGCGATATTGAGTGAATTGGGGGTTTCAATTTTCGGCGAAGAGAGAATTTCAATTTTGTATGAGCCTTATCAAGTACTTCGGTCTGCAATGAACTTGCGTGCAGGCGGAGACTTTGAGGCTGCGATTGAATTACTCCTACGTCAGGCCGAAGGCACGCCAAACATTTTGTGTAGAGACATATTTCATGTTCTCGCTGCAAATCTCCAGTTTGAGTTTGGCGACTTAATTGCATGTGTAAGGACGATGGCTTTGGCGGGCTTTGAGAATGAGCGTCTATTGTCAATTCTCCCAATGACACAATTGTTTCAGGGAACGAAATGGTCGCGAATCAAACACATTGGCCCATCAGTAGAGTTCTCAATAGCATTGGATCTCTATTTGAGGCTGGTTGAAGACAGGGCGGTCAAAACTTACAAGCGATATTCAGTCGAGGAAATGATGACGTCTCATGGCGTTACGAGTGTTGACGCCCTTGTGCCCATTCTGATTAAGACAAATGAGCTCAGACTCGTTGAGTATTTTTTCTACCATGTTTGCGACGTCGGAACACTGGAATTGTTACCTGGCGTTGGCGAGAGTCGAAAGGCGCAAAAATTGCGCGCTGATGTACTGCGCGCGCTTGCCAAGCTTAGATCTGAAAACGTTGTTAACTACATTCAAGTGGCCGACGAAATTGAAGAAACGCTGGCGGTTAACGACGGGCTAGATATGCTGGATGATAGTAAAGTTTACGTTGACGAACAAACTGTCGAGAACTCTATTGTCAAGGAACTTGCTGACGACTTTCAACGTTATTTGAAGCTAGTCGAGTCGGGGATAGGGACCTCCGCTTCTTTTGCAGAGGTGCTGCAAAGTTTGAAAAATCCGTCTGCAAAAACCTTTCAAATTCCAAGAAATGATGCAGACGACCTGCTAGGCGAGATGGTCGCTGGGATACTTGACAAGTTCCTATTCGATCCAGTCGCAGGCCTGGACACAACAGTTGGTCGCAGCATTCGCCACGGCACAATAGCTAGTGAGTTACGCGGTCGACTGGAAGCAGTGGGACTGATCGGGCAACGTCCCAGAGCAGGAGCTGCATATTTGCCCCATGAGCGTATCGTTCAATTGTGTGCTCCTTTGGAACTCAAGAAGAGAAAGATGGTCTTCGCCGCCTTTGCAAGATTTTCGGAAGGCGTTGATCTTTTGGTTTCGAATTTACGGGATGAGATTTTTCATGTGAATTCGAAGAGCAAGCCCAAGGGGATATTCCTGCTTCAGGTTAATGTGGTTATGTTGGCATTGGCACGGAGTGTGGCTATGACCTGTAATGCTGTAGATCAATTCTCTAGGCAATGCCAGCAGATTTTTTGGTCCTCCCTTTCTCTGACATTGAGATCGGCAAGTGTTGATACTGAGTCCTCAACTAAGCGATCTGTTGCGGCACTGTTTAGCAAACTGGTGAAGGAACTGCATTCATTGGGCATGACAGATGCATCCCTGTTCTCAAGGATTCAACAAGGATCAGAGGAATTGCAGCGAGGTGCTACAACAATTGCAAGTTGGATTCGAGTTCCTAGAGTCGGCGAAGAGGGCAATACCTACTCGATGCAGAAAACTGTAGATGTCGCGGTTGCGATGGTAACTGGCCAAAGACCCGGCTTTCTTCCAAAGATTTCTTCGAGTGTCCCTCCCAATCTTGAATTAGACACTCACGGATTTCGGATCGTTGTCGACGCGCTATACATTGCGCTCGACAACGTAGGGCAACACTCAGGAAAGAAGGTCGACAATAAAGTCCAAATTGAAATCGTGTATCACGAAGACAGAAAGATCATCAGCTTTGAAGTCTCTAGTGAATTGGGACCTGGCGTAAAGCCCTCTGATAGAGAGCCCCGATTGAGTGCGATTCGCTCAAATATTCAGAAAAAAGCCTATCGTGAGCGCGCTCGCTCCGATAGAGGCGGGTCTGGCCTATACAAACTAGCGGCAATTGTTATGCAATCTGATGCAACGGAAATTTCTTTTGGATTCGATGAAAGCAATCGGTTTGTACTGCATTTCGATTTGATCTATGTAAGCTCCGCGCGTGCTAATTCTCGGTTGACTGATTTGGCGCCTGAAGCTATCGATTTTGCTGAGATTCCTGTATGAGTGCCTCTGTCAGGATACTCTTAATTGAGGACGATGACGGTAAGAGACAAAGTATTGAGACAGTGCTCAAGAGAGAGGTCCCGCGTGCGACGATTGTTAGTGCGCATTCAGTTCGGTCAGCACTAGACCAAGTATCTGCCGGACAGTTTCAGTTGATTCTTGCCGACATGTCGCTCCCAACCTTTGACATCGTTGACCGCAAGTCCGGCGGTACACCTCGGCCTTTTGGCGGAATCGAAGTGTTTGAGCAGATTGAAAGGCTAGAGCTCCTTATTCCAATATTGGTTGTAACTTCATATCCAGCACTTTCGGATGGTAAGCAGTCTCTTCGTTATGAAGACTTGGAACTGCAGTTGAAACGCGATTTTCCACAACTGTTTGCTGGATTGATTTATTTTGATTTTGCGTATTCTGATTGGGACCGGTTGTTGTCCAAGCACTTATCTCTACTCATTGAGTAAATTATGAAAATTGACGTTTTGTTGATGGAAGATGATCCGAGCAAGAAAAATCGTCTTCTTGAATTTCTCGGCAATGGAAAAAATATCATTGAGCGACTAGATATTGCCTTGTGTGCAAATGATGCTGCAAAATTCCTGGCTGAACGGCAATACGATCTTTTTGTAGCGGATATCGTCGTGCCACAGACACCTGGTGGTGTTGCGCATGAAGATCATGCGATTGCGCTCTTTCAACAACTAGATGATGGATTTGGCGATCTAAAAAGGCCCACCTATTCTCTGCCCATCAGCGCATCGTCTAGTTTGTCCAATATGGCTCACAGTTTCTTTTTAGGAAGACCGTGGGGCATCTTGGCCTATTCTGACTCGAATGATGAATTTCTAACAACTGTAGAAAAGATTTGCACATTCGTCTGTGCTCAGAAGACGGGGGGGCCAAACCAGAAGAAATGTGACGTCTTCGTTGTTTCTGCTCTCATGGAGCCTGAGTTTTCAGCAGTCGAGAGGCTGGCTTTGCAATGGTCTGCCTTGGAGCCACTAGATAGCTCACAACTTATAAGGTATGGACGTATCACAATTGATGGCCGAGAAATTGTGATTGCCGCTGCATTTTGTCAGCGAATGGGGCCGGTGAGTGCCGCGGTACTTACCACCAAGGCAGTCCTAAAGTTGAAGCCGAGCTTAGTGGCAATGGTTGGGATTTGCGCAGGAATTCCTAAGAAAGCTGCGATTGGCGATGTTGTGTCTCCAGATATGTCCTGGGATTGGCAAAGTGGAAAGTACGCAGATAAAAATGGCAACGAATTCTTCGAAATTGCTCCACATCAGCTTGCAATTGATGATGCGACACGCAATCAGTTGTTGATGTTCAAACGGGACACCGAGTTTTGGAATTCGCTCGCTCCCCTTGCGATTGGAGTAAAGGTCGAAATTCCGAAATTGCTAGTAGGACCAATGGCAACGGGATCATCTGTACTTGCTGATTCCCGTGTTGTAGACCGAATTAAAAGCAACCAACACAAGAATGTTACCGGTCTTGATATGGAGATATATGGGGTATTTGCAGCCGTTGCCGCTTGTGACCCTGGAGTTAAGTTCATGGCAATGAAATCCGTTTGTGATTTGGGTGACGTCAAAAAGAACGACAAGTATCAGTCGTATGCAGCAAACGTTGCGGCATCAGCGTTTATGAGGTTTTTGGAGAAATTTGTGACCCCATTGTTGACTTAGCATCAGATTCAAGTGCGTGAGTGCAGTTCATAGTGGGGCGCCTTGTTCGTACATTGCGTAGCACCGCGTACGGAGTACTTTGACCTTGACCCAAGCGGTCCCTGCCGACGCATTGCGCGCCCAGCGACACAGGCTCGCCATCTCATAGCAACCATGAATCAGAGGAACCACCCAAGATGTTGTCATCCGCGATGCGGTTTGGCCAAAGCCCGAATGTCGGCTGTCAGGCAATCTCTTGATTGGTCGCTACGTCTGCTTCGGGTCGGTTGCTGCCCTGAATAACGGTGTCGTTATCAGCAAGTCCCGACCAGCATCAGAGACAACACAGGTCTACGTGTGGGGTGTGGAATTGGTATCAAAATCTTCCTGCCAGTCGACTTTCACGCCCTCACGACAGGAATGTCCGCCCAGCGAGTGGTGTACCCCGGGGTCCGGCGCTCCTGCTTCATGGACCATTGCCGCTTGTCCCCATCCAGGCCGGCACTCGCCATGAGGACTGTGCCCCTCCCAAATCGCTGATTCAAGGCGTCCAGTGCACCCATGAGTCTGGTGCGGTCCACTGGCAGGTCATCTTCCAGATCCAGCTCTGCTTGCCGTTGGTCGTTCGGCTGCAAATCCAGCAGCATCACGCCCGCCTTGGCATAGAGATACCCCGGGCGATAGATACTCCTCAGACCAGCAAGCGCCGCACCGACGATCTCAGCAGTATCCGCGCTGGGGCGCCTGAGCGGGACGGTCGTGGATCGACTGTATTGTGGCCCTTTGCGGAACGGGCTCGTGTGAATGAACACCAGTATCTGGCAGGCCATGCTCTCTTGCTTGCGGACCTTCTGTGCTGCCCTGGAAGCGAATTCCGTCACCGCTTCAATCAGTTGGTGCAGTTCAGTGATGGAATGGCCAAACGACCGTGTGCAGGCAATTTCCTTCTTGGGTCCAGGCGAATGATCCAGATCGATGCAGGGTGTGCCCCTCAGCTCCAGTACCGTTCGCTCCAGAACTACGGAGAACTTGCGCCGAATGGTTCCCGGATCCACTTTGATCAGGTCCAGCACGGTGCGCACACCACCTTCGACAAGCTGCTTGCCGATGCGAGGGCCCACGCCCCAGACCTCGCCCACCTCCGTGACCGCCAAGCTTGCATTGAGTTCGTCCGGCTCCAGGCTCTCCAGGTGGCAGACTTGGGCCATCTTGTCTGGATAGATGCCGGGCTTGCGTTCAGCGGTCTTTGCGATGTGGTTTGCCAACTTGGCGCGTGTCTTGGTCGATCCGATGCCAATGCCACATGGAATACCTACCCATTGCAAAATCCTGGACCGGACCTTGCGGCTGCGCTCCACCAGGTCACATGTCACGCCGGCCAGATCAATGAAGGATTCGTCAATGCTGTAGATCTCTTGTTGCGGACCCAGCTGCGCCGCCAGGCTCATCATCCGGTCTGACAGGTCGCCATACAACGCAAAGTTGGCAGACAACGCAACAAGCCCTGCGTCCTCCGACAGATGCTTGATCTGAAACCAGGGTGCCCCCATCTTGATGCCAAGGGCCTTGGCCTCATTGGAGCGGGCAATGGCGCAGCCATCATTGTTGGACAAGACGATGACCGGAATACCTTCCAGGCTGGGCCGAAACACGCGCTCGCAGCTTACAAAGAAGTTATTGCCGTCCACCAGTGCATACATACCCAATTCCCACGATTCGAACGATCTTGCTCCGCTACTCATTTGCCCATGCGATTGAGCAACTGCACGGTCATCTCATCAGGCAGGCCTTTGTAGAACACATCCAGCGCCGTCTGAAACATGGGCTCCTGTGGATCCGCGAGTTTGAACAGCGTCATGCAGGATCGGAACTTGATGTGGTCGGGTTCGTGCAGGATTTCCAACGCAGTCTTGTTCGGGCGCGCCAGCATGAGTTGCGTGCATTCCTTCAACCGAGATCCAAGAACGGGGTGCGCCAGGTACTGAATGGCATCAGCCCGACTCTCGAGGCCATAGAAGCGCGCGGTGCCGCTGCGACCCAGGTCGCGCAACTGCGGAAATATGAACCACATCCAGTGGGACTGCTTGTTGCCAGCGCGCAATTCACGCACTACGTCTGCATAGACCGGCTCCTGCGCGTCCAGAAAGCGTTGATAGTCCACTCCTAACCTCCTCCACTCAAACAGGAAAAATCTTGATGGCGCCGGTCACCACGCCCCAGACTGCGATAGTCTGACCATCCTTGGGAACAATGTCGGGAAAGGTTGGGTTGGCGGCCTTGAGTTTGATGCGACCGAACTTCTTGTAGAGTTGCTTGACGGTAAATTCACCATCGACGGTTGCCACCACGATGTGGCCATCACGGGGACGACGTCCTCGGCTCACGACCACGATGTCGTTGTTGAAAATCCCCAGATCGACCATGCTCTGGCCGGAAGAAGGTGTCTTCGCGCTCGGTGCCCAGTAACGATGCAAGATCAATTCGTTCGGCCCCAAGGTCTTCTGCCGGGGATGGAAATCCGGCACAAACCTGATTCTCCAGGTACTGCACCAACATTGGAGAACTGGCCACCGGCACCGGTGCCATTGGCTTCATATAACTGTACATGCATCCAGTATATTAGAACGAACTAGATTCAGCAACAGACT
>ERZ724524.2930-NODE-2930-length-10923-cov-8.403018_pt1 | contig 10923 bp, 8 predicted proteins | sample MGYA00376057_ERZ724524 | MGnify/ENA primary metagenome ERZ724524 (study PRJEB28724, sample SAMN07190888) | wastewater metagenome | isolation source: influent of sewage treatment plant in Hong Hong | place: USA: Christiansburg, Virginia | collected 2016-03-01 ...
AGTACCACGCCATCGTGAGCTGCATGGCGATGCACCACGTTGCGGACACCGCCGCGCTCCTGCACACCTTTGCCGCTGCGCTGCACAGCAGCGGGCGCATTGCCCTGGTGGACCTGTACCAGGAGGACGGCAGCTTTCACGGCGACGACGCCGCCAACGCCGCGAAGGGCGTGCAGCACTTCGGCTTTGCGCCCGACCGCTTGCGTGTGCTGGCCGAGCAAGCCGGTTTGGTGGACATCGCGTTCAGCGACATCCTCAGCTTGCAGCAGCACAACGGGCGGGCCTATCCACTGTTTCTGATGACCGGGCGCAAGCCCTGAGATCGTGAACACGTTCTTAGCGCCCTGGGACAGCAAGCGCTGCAGCAGGAAGGCCGCCAATCCGGCATATCCATATGGCTGAACCGGCAGAACAATGGGTTCAGAATAAACGGCACTGCTTTTCCACCCAACCTTTCAGGAGACGCCATGAAGGTCGACAACATTCTGCAAACCATTGGCAACACGCCGCACATCCGCATCAACCGCATCTTCGGGCCGGACGCGAAGGTGTGGATCAAGTCCGAGCGCGCCAACCCGGGCGGCTCCATCAAGGACCGCATTGCGCTGGCCATGGTCGAAGCGGCAGAAAAGTCGGGCGCGCTCAAGCCCGGCGGCACCATCATCGAGCCCACCAGCGGCAACACCGGCATCGGCCTGGCGCTGGTGGCCGCCGTCAAGGGCTACAAACTCATCCTGGTGATGCCCGACAGCATGAGCATCGAGCGGCGGCGCCTGATGCTGGCCTATGGCGCCAGCTTTGACCTGACCCCTAAGGAAAAGGGCATGAAGGGCGCCATTGCCCGCGCCGAAGAGCTGCAGGCGCAGACGCCCGGCGCCTGGATTCCGCAGCAGTTCGAGAATCCGGCCAACATCGCTGTCCACGCCGAGACCACGGCAAAAGAAATCCTCGCCGACTTCCCCGATGGCCTGGATGTGCTGATCACCGGCGTTGGCACCGGCGGCCACATCACCGGCTGCGCGCGCGTGCTCAAGGCGAAATTCCCGAATCTCAAGGTGTTTGCGGTGGAACCCACCGGCTCGGCCGTGATTTCCGGCGGCCCACCCGGCCCGCACGCCATTCAAGGTTTGGGCGCCGGCTTCATTCCGAAGAACCTCGACACCAGCGTGCTCGATGGCGCCATCGTGGTGGACGCCGAGGACGCACGCGAATACGCCCGCCGCAGTGCGCGCGAAGAAGGCATGCTGGTGGGCATATCGTCGGGTGCGACGCTGGCCGCGATTGCGCAAAAGCTGCCCAGTTTTCCGGCCGGTAGCCGCATCCTCGGCTTCAACTACGACACGGGCGAGCGCTACCTGTCGGTGGAAGGTTTCTTGCCAACCTGAAGTGGGCAGGCCGCAAGCAAGGTATTGGCTGCGCTTCACAAAGCGTCGGCCAAGCGTCCTACAGCAGGCGCAGGCAGCGGCCGGAACAATGGCTTAGACGCCCAAGCGCTGCGCATTCAGCGCGATCGCGCGGCGGTTTGGACCGATTGCCCGCATGCCTGCCACCTCTGACTCCCCCCTGGCCTTCAAGGCGCTCACCGTCAACGTCCACAAGGGCTTCAGCACTTTCAACCGGCGCTTTGTGCTGCATGAGTTGCGCGACGCGGTGCGGGCCGTGGGAACCGATCTGGTGTTTCTGCAGGAAGTGCACGGCACGCACCGCGCCCACGCGCAGCGCATTGCCAACTTCCCGCAGGTGCCGCAATACGAATTTTTGGCCGACGAAATCTGGCACCAGCACGCCTATGGGCGCAACGCTGTGTACGACAACGGAGACCACGGCAACGCCCTGCTCTCCAAATTTCCCATCGTTCACTACGAAAACCACGATATTTCGATTCGCGGCCCCGAACGCCGGGGCATGCTGCATTGCATCGTCCAGCCGCCCGGGCGTACGGAGCCTTTGCATGCGATCTGCGTGCACCTGGGTCTGCAGGAATCGCACCGCCAGCAGCAACTGCGGCTGGCGTGCGACCTCATCAATTCGCTGCCGGCGCACGAGCCGGTGGTGATGGCCGGTGACTTCAACGACTGGCGTGGTCGCGCCCACCGCGTGCTGCGCGACGGCGCGGGTCTGAGCGAGGTTTTTCTGCAGTCGCAAGGGCATGCCCAGCGAACCTTTCCCGCTTCCATGCCGGTGCTGGCACTGGACCGCATCTATGTGCGCGATGCGACGGTGAATTCACCGCTGATACTCCCAAAAAAGCCCTGGGACCGGCTGTCTGACCATGCGCCGCTGGCAGCGGAGATCAGCATATGACGGCAGCCGGCCGCCGACGGCCCGCGCAAGGCATGGAGGTTTTTGCATGACCCATCGCGCCCGCGCCCCCCGCTCCACCCGCTGGGTGGAGGGCAACGACTTCGAGCTGCTGGAAAACGGAGAAGACTTCTTTCCCCGCGTGTTCGCCGCCATCGAGGCCGCCGAACGTCAGGTGTGGCTGGAAACCTTCATCCTGTTCGACGACAAGATCGGTCGTGCGCTGCATGCCGCCCTGCTTGGCGCGGCGCAGCGGGGCGTATGCGTGCATGTGCTGGTCGACGGTTTTGGCTCGCCTGACCTGCCCGAGCGCTATGTCGGCGATCTGGTCGAGGCGGGCGTGCAGTTCCGCACTTTCGATCCGGGCCAGCGTATTTTTGGCCAGCGCCTCAATGTGCTGCGGCGCATGCACCGCAAGATCGTGGTGGTCGACGGCGCGCTGGGCTTCATCGGTGGCATCAATTATTCGGCCGACCATGTGGCCGATTTCGGACCCGAGGCCAAGCAGGACTACGCCGTGCAGGTGCGTGGCCCCATCGTCGCGCAAATGCACCGCTTCGTGCAGAGCGCGGTGCACACCGACCGGCGCCAGAAGGTTCCCGAGTCGCCAGAGTCGCCCGACCCCCAGACCTTGCCGCAAGCTGGCGCAGCAGGCGCCATCTTCGTCACGCGCGACAACCACCGCCACAGGAGCGATATCGAACGCCATTACCGAATCGCGCTGCGCAGCGCGCGCCAGCGGGTCGTGATCGCCAACGCCTACTTCTTCCCCGGCTACCGCTTCATCCGCGAGATGCGCCGCGCCGCGCGGCGCGGGGTGGACGTGCGCCTGATTTTGCAGGGCCAGCCCGACATGGCCATCGTCAAGACCGCCGCCAGCCTGCTCTACGAGCACTTGTCGGGCGCGGGAGTGCGCATCTTCGAGTACTGCGACCGGCCGCTGCACGGCAAGGTGGCCCTGGTGGACGACGAGTGGTCCACCGTGGGTTCAAGCAACCTCGATCCGCTGAGCTTGGCGCTGAATCTGGAAGCCAACGTCATCATCCGCGACCGCCCCTTCAACGCCCACCTGCACGAGCGGCTCACCGATCTCATGGACAACAGCTGCCGCAGCATCGAGTTGCCCGCGAAGAGCCGGTGGGCGCGGCTGCGCCTGCTGCGCAGCTATTTGGTGTTTCACCTGATGCGCTGGTTCCCCACCTGGGTGGGCTGGCTGCCACGCCACGAACCCACCATTGCGCTGGCACAGGCGGCCAAGGAGACGGGGCAGGCCGAAGCCGGCGAGACCGAGCGCTCGCACGCCGCAGTCTGAAGGAAAGCCGCGCATGGCGCATCCAAGGCCCACCACGCCACAGGCGCCGACCGCATCCACTGCGCCGTCGCGCTTGCGCCCCGGGCGCGGTGCCGCGCGCACCGGCGCACCTCGGCGCGCTTCTCAGGGGGCGGGGCTGACTTCATTGCAACAAAAACCCTGGTGGCCCTGGCTGACGCGCGGCCTGGCAGGCGCATTCTTCGTGCTGGTGGCCTCGCTCATCGCCCACCAGGCGCGCAGCGTGCACTGGCCCGCCGTCTGGCAGGCGGTGCTGGCGCTTCCGGCACGTGTGCTTTGGGCGGGCGCGGCGCTGGCCTTGCTGAGCCACTTCACCTACGGCAGTTTTGAATGGATCGGCCGGCACGTCACCGGCCACACCCTGGGTCGCGCCACCACGCTGGGCATCGCCATGACCAGCTATGGCTTCACCCTCAATCTCGGCTCGGTGATTGGTGGCGTGGGCGTACGCTACCGGCTCTACAGCCGACGCGGCGTGGAACCCGGAACGATTGCCCAGGTGGTGGCCACCAGCATCCTGACCAACTGGATCGGCTACCTGCTGCTGGCAGCCGCCATCCCCTGGCTCTGGGTGCCACCGGCCGTGTTTGGCTGGAGCGCCAGCGCCGCGCAGTGGCGCATGGGCGGCGCCCTGCTGGCCCTGGCTCCGCTGGCCTACCTGGCGCTGTGCCTGGTGCGAGAGGGGCGGCCGCTGGCGCTGCGCGGACACCGCTTTGCCCTGCCGCGCTGGCCGCTGGCGCTGTGGCAGGTGGTGGTGTCGTGCGCCAACTGGATGCTGATGGGCGCGGCGCTGTGGGTGGTGCTGCAGGGCCAGGTGGCCTACCCGGCGGCCATCGCCACCGTAATGCTGGGCGCGGTGGCCGGGCTGGTGCTGCGCGTGCCCGCCGGTCTGGGCGTGCTGGAATCGGTGGGCGTGGCGCTGCTGACCATGGACACGCTCTCGAAGACCGACGTACTGGCCGCGCTGCTCGCCTACCGGGCGCTGTACTACTTTGTGCCGCTGGTGCTGGCGGCACTGGCGCTTGCGACAGCCGAGTTGTTGTTGCACGGAAAAAAACCAACGAAATAGGCCTCTAGCGCTTATTGGTAAAGCGCTGATAGCTATCAAATTTGGTAATTCTTCGCTATCCACTGGCGGGACAGCCGGCGCCGCCGTATCATGCGGCCCCCTGCTGCACCTGCCCGATCGCTACGGGCCGCGCCCATGATTCGCCTTTCCGAAATCCGCCTGCCGCTGTCCGCTGCAGAAAACCCCGAGCCCGCGCTGATCCAGTCCGCAGCCACGGTTCTGGGCATCCAACCGGCCGACATGGCACGGCTCACCGTCTTCAAGCGCAGTTTCGACGCCCGCAAACGGGAGCTGCTGGCCGTCTACATCGTGGATCTGGAACTGGCCGACCGTGCTCAGGAGCGCGCGCTGCTGGCGCGCCATGCCGGCCACCCGCACATCCAGCCCACGCCCGACATGGCCTGGCGGCCCGTGGGCCGGGCGCCGGCCACGCTGACGGACCGTCCTGTGGTGGTGGGCTTTGGCCCCTGCGGCATCTTTGCTGCGCTGGTTCTGGCGCAAATGGGGTTCAAGCCCGTCGTACTGGAGCGCGGCAAAGCGGTACGCGAGCGCACGCAGGACACCTGGGCGCTGTGGCGCAAACGCGAACTGAATCCCGAGAGCAATGTGCAATTTGGCGAGGGCGGCGCCGGCACGTTCTCGGACGGCAAGCTCTACAGCCAGATCAAGGATCCACGCCACCTGGGGCGCAAGGTGATGCAGGAGTTTGTGCAGGCCGGCGCGCCCGAGGAAATTCTGACCGCGGCCCACCCACACATCGGCACCTTCAAGCTGGTGAAGGTGGTGGAGAGCCTGCGCGCGCAGATCATCGCCCTGGGCGGCGAGGTACGCTTTGGCCAGCGCGTGACGGATCTGTTGCTGGACGACTGCGCAGGCGCGCGGACGCTGCGCGGTGTGCAGGTGCTCGATCAGGAAAGCGGCGAAACGCATGAACTGCTGAGCTCGCAGGTGGTGCTGGCCCTGGGCCACAGTGCGCGCGACACCTTCGCCATGCTGTACGAGCGCGGCGTCTCCATGGAGGCCAAACCCTTCTCCATCGGCTTTCGCATCGAACACCCGCAGGGGCTGATCGACCGCGCGCGTTGGGGCCGGCACGCCGGGCATCCCCTCCTGGGCGCGGCCGACTACAAGCTGGTGCACCACGCTGCCAACGGGCGCGACGCCTACAGCTTCTGCATGTGCCCCGGCGGCACCGTGGTGGCCGCCACCAGCGAGAGGGGCCGCGTGGTGACCAACGGCATGAGCCAGTATTCGCGCAATGAGCGCAACGCCAACGCCGGCATGGTGGTGGGCATCACGCCGGCCGACTATCCAAGCGACGCGGCTGCGTTTGAAGCGCAGCTGGGCGCGAGCCACGGCGTGCAGCAGCTGCGCCCGGGCGCAGCGCACCCACTCGCGGGCATCGTGCTGCAGCGCCAGCTCGAAGCCCAGGCCTATGTGCTGGGCGGCAGCGACTACAGCGCGCCCGCACAGCGGGTGGGCGATTTTCTGGCCGGCCGCGCGTCCACCGCCCTGGGCAGCGTCGAACCCTCGTACCAGCCCGGCGTACGGCCGGTGGATTTGGCGCTCGCCCTGCCCGGCTACGCCATCGCTGCGTTGCGGGAAGCGCTGCCGGTGTTTGGCCAGAAAATCAAAGGCTTCGATCTGCCCGATGCGGTGCTGACGGGGGTGGAGACGCGAACCTCATCACCGCTGCGCATCGACCGCAATGCCGATCTGCAAAGCCCCAACACCGCGGGTCTGTACCCGGCGGGTGAAGGTGCAGGGTATGCAGGCGGTATTCTTTCGGCGGGGGTGGACGGCATCAAGGTGGGCGAAGCCGTGGCGCGTGCGCTGCTGGGCCAGCCCGCACCGGTCCGGCTGGTCGCCTGATGGCTCGGTACCAGGCGATGCGCCGACGCCTCTGGCCCGCCCTGCTGTGTGCTGCGGCGCTTTCAGCCTGTGCGCTGCCGCACGCCGACGCGCCCGGGCAGGCCATTGAAAACAGTCTGGGCATGAGACTGGTGCGTATTCCGGCCGGCGAATTTTTGATGGGCAGCGACGAGCCCATCGAGGTGCTGGCCCAGGCCTTTCCGCGCTACGAACGCCGCCGTCTGGCCGAGCTGCGTGACGAGGCGCCGGTGCACCGGGTTCGGATCGCGCGGGCGTTTTACCTGGGGCAGCATGAGGTGACGGTGGGCCAATTTCGCCAGTTTGTCCAAGCTTCTGGGTATGTGCCCGAATCCGTGGCCGATGGCACCGGAGGCTACGGCTACAACGCCGCCTACGACCCGGCCACCACGCGGCGCGGTGATGCGTTCGAGGGGCGCGATCCCCGCTACTCCTGGCAGAACCCGGGTTTCGTCCAAAACGATACACACCCGGTCCTCAATGTCACCTGGAACGACGCCATGGCCCTGGCCGCCTGGCTGAGCAAGCAGGAAGGCGTGCGCTACCGCCTGCCCACAGAAGCCGAGTGGGAATACGCCTGCCGGGCCGGCTCCAACACCCGCTATGCCGGCAGCGACGATCCCCAGAGCCTGCTGGCTGCCGCCAACACGTTCGACGCCGACGCCGCTGTGTTCTGGCCGCGCTGGCAGGACCGGGCCCTGCGCGGCCACGACGGCCATGCCTTCACCGCGCCCGTGGGAAGTTTTCGGCCCAATGCCTTTGGCCTGTACGACATGCTGGGCAATGTCTGGGAATGGACTGCCGACTGGTACGGCGAAGACTCCTACGCGCAATCGTCCCCGCAAGACCCGCAAGGCCCCTCCGACGGGAACGTGCGCGTGCGCCGCGGCGGCTCCTGGCACACCTGGGCGATGTATGCGCGCTGCGCCTACCGCAACTGGAACACGCCGCAAACGCGCTACACGCTGGTGGGCATCCGCCTGTTGCGGGAAGTGAAGTAACTTTTTAAGTCTTGCCCGCGTTCTGCAGCGCCGCAATGCGCTCTTCAATCGGCGGGTGGGTGGAAAACAGCTTGCCGATGCCCCCGGCAATACCCATGGCCTGCATGCTCTTGGGCAGTTCGGCGGGGTGCACGCCGCCCAGCCGGGCCAGCGCGTTGATCATGGGCTGGCGCTTGCCCATGAGTTGGGTGGAGCCGGCGTCGGCGCGGAATTCGCGCTGGCGCGAGAACCAGGCCACGACGATGGCGGCAAGGAAGCCGAGCACGATGTCGAGCACGATGGTGGTCACGTAGTAGCCGATGCCGGGACCTGAGCGGTTTTCATTGTTCTTGTTCAGGAAGCTGTCCACCGCGTAGCCGATGACGCGCGAGAGGAAGACCACGAAGGTATTCATCACCCCCTGGATCAGCGTCATGGTGACCATGTCGCCATTGGCAATGTGGGCGATTTCATGACCAATCACCGCTTCCACCTCTTCACGTGTCATGCTCCGCAACAGGCCGGTAGAGACCGCCACCAGCGCCGAGTTCTTGAACGCGCCCGTGGCAAAGGCATTCGGGTCGCCCTCGAAGATGCCGACTTCGGGCATGCCGATGCCGGCCTTTTCAGCGAAACCGCGCACCGTCTCCACGATCCAGGCCTCGTCGCCATTGCGCGGCGCATCGATCACCTGCACGCCCGCGCTCCACTTGGCCATGGGCTTGCTGATGAGCAGCGAGATGATGGCACCGCCAAAACCCATAATGAAGGCGAACCCCAGCAGGGCGCCTAGATTCAGGCCATTCGCCGTGAGGTAGCGGTTGACACCCAGCAGGCTGGCCACAATGCCCAGCACCACCACCACGGCCAGGTTGGTCATCAAAAACAGGGCGATACGTTTCATTCGGGCTCCACAAAAGAGTCGTGCAAAGGTCTGTGAAAGGTGCGGCGCCGGGCGCCGTTTTCAAGGGCGAGGCGGGCGAAACACCGTGGCGTCATCATAAAAGCCGGGCGCTTCATTGCCGGCCCACCACCCTGGGATACCCAGCAGCGGCAGTGGGACAAAAGGCTTGGTGGCGAGCCACGCGGGATCGAGTTGCTGCGCCAGTCTGGAATCCTGATTTGCTTCTGAATTGATAGCATCGTACGTAATCAGTACGTGCGCAGTGATCCCTTTTCTTGGTTGAACCAGTTGTTCCATCAGCGCATGGCCAAGCAGCGTGACCCGGGCGCTGCGCCAGAGGGTCCGGTGCTGAACGAACAGCGCCTGCCAGTCGCGCGCGAGCAGCGCCTGCCACAGAGCGGACGGCGCTTGCAGCAGCGCGCCGCTCTCGTCCAGGAGTGTGCAGGCATCGCGCAGCGGCCCCCGCACCGGGCGCACGCCCTGCAACGCCATCGCACCAGCCTGTAGCTGGTTCAAGCGCTGCTTGGCTTGGCCAAAGCGCTGCCACACCAGGCCGCTAAAGAAGTCGTGCAGGTTGCTGCGCGTGGGCACGCAGCCGGTGTCGAAAATGAACTGCTCGTAGGCCACGCCTGTTGGCAGTTCCGCCTGGGGCACAAACCGCACCGGCGCGCCTTGGGCAGCATTCAGCACCTCGTGCACCGGTGTGCCACTGGCGATGGCCCCCGCCAGCGGCACGCCCAGCGCGCGCCAGGGCGCGAGCCAAGGGGCTTGCCAATCCACATCGGAAAACGCCGAAAGCGGCGGTCGGCTGGCCATCCGTTGGCCTGCAGGCGTCAGTTTTGCACGCGCCAGGCCAGGGCTTCTCCGGCGCGCAGGGGCTTGAGCTCGGCCTCGCCAAAGGCAAAACTGTCCGGCGGGGTCCAGCTCTCCCGCACCAGGGTGAGGGTGCCGCTGTTGCGCGCCAGGCCGTAGAAGGCCGGGCCGTGAAAGCTCGCAAAGCCCTCCAGCTTGTCGAGCGCGCCGGCGGCATCGAACGCTTCGGCGTACAGCTCCATCGCCGCGTGGGCTGTGTAGCAGCCGGCGCAACCGCTGGCGTGCTCTTTGAGGTGCGCGGGGTGCGGCGCGCTGTCCGTCCCCAAAAAGAACCGGTCGCTCCCGCTGGCGGCGGCCTGCACCAGCGCAAGGCGGTGCTCTTCGCGCTTGAGCACCGGCAGGCAGTAATAGTGCGGGCGGATGCCGCCCGTAAAGATGGCATTGCGGTTGTAGAGCAAGTGGTGCGCGGTGATGGTGGCGGCCGTAAAGCGATCCGCATCATTCACGTACTGCGCAGCCTCACGCGTGGTGATGTGCTCGAAGACGATTTTCAGCTCAGGGAAATCGCGCCGCAGGGGCATCAGCTGCTGCTCGATGAACACCGCCTCGCGGTCAAACAGATCGATCTCGGGGCTGGTCACTTCGCCGTGCAACAGCAGTGGCATGCCGGCGCGCTGCATCGCTTCGAGCGTGCGGTAGGTCTTGCGCAGATCGGTCACGCCCGCATCGCTGTTGGTGGTGGCGCCCGCCGGATACAGCTTGACCGCGACGACGCCGGCCTCCTTGGCGCGGGCAATCTCCTCCGGCGGCAAGTTGTCGGTGAGGTAGAGCGTCATCAGCGGCTGGAAATCCCTGCCTTCGGGGACTGCGGCAAGGATGCGCTGGCGGTATTCCAGGGCCTGCTGCGCCGTGGTCACCGGCGGGCGCAGGTTGGGCATGATGATGGCCCGGCCAAACTGGGCTGCCGTATGCGGCACCACCGTCAGCAGCGCCTCGCCGTCGCGCACATGCAGGTGCCAGTCGTCGGGGCGGGTGATGGTGAGGGTTTGCGGAGCGGTGGAAGGGTTTGGCGCGGTCATGCGAGGCATTGTCCCATCGTCCAGAATACTATTTAAACGATAGCTGCTAGCGCTTTACTCATAAGCGCTAGAGGCCAATTTCATTGGAATTTTAGCTTTAAGCGCGCTAGGGTGACTTACTGGCGCCTGGGGGTGTATGTCCTGCCAACGCCGCGTCCGGGCATTCCAATGCCTGCGCACTGCACGCAGAATCTGGCGCGGTCCAAGACCAGCGGCCACCGCGCAAGGGCCTCAGCCGGCCGCGCCGCCCCGCCGCGCTGGTGGCATCCCCCTTTCGCATCGCGAAGCGATGCTTAGGGAAGGGGCTGAGGGCCGCGGCTCCAAGCCTGCCTGCGCAAGCTTGGACGCCTCGAAGAGCTGCCGCCTCCGGCGGCCAGCACCGAGCGGCGCAGCCGCGCAGGGGGATGATCCCTAATGCGCCAGGATCTTGTTCAGAAAATCCTTGGTGCGCGGCTGGCGGGCTTCGAGGTTGTTGAAGAACTCCTCGCGCGAGCAGTCCTCAAGAATCTTTCCACCCACGTCCATAAAGATCACGCGGTGCGCCACCTTGCGGGCAA
>ERZ724524.2933-NODE-2933-length-10916-cov-10.514041_pt1 | contig 10916 bp, 11 predicted proteins | sample MGYA00376057_ERZ724524 | MGnify/ENA primary metagenome ERZ724524 (study PRJEB28724, sample SAMN07190888) | wastewater metagenome | isolation source: influent of sewage treatment plant in Hong Hong | place: USA: Christiansburg, Virginia | collected 2016-03-01 ...
GCCGCGCCACCTCGGCCTCCAACTGCCGGTTCATCCCCGCTGGCGCGGGGAACACCCAAGCGCCGTCGGCATGAAGAGCAAAAAATGCGGTTCATCCCCGCTGGCGCGGGGAACACCTGCCCCACTGCACATGCTGGCCGGACATTTTCGGTTCATCCCCGCTGGCGCGGGGAACACCTTGCAGCGCATCGATGTGGGCCGCGAAATCGCGGTTCATCCCCGCTGGCGCGGGGAACACGCCGGTCACGCCGATGTTGGCCTGGGCTTGCTCGGTTCATCCCCGCTGGCGCGGGGAACACTCCCACCTACTGCCACTCGTTGATACATACAACGGTTCATCCCCGCTGGCGCGGGGAACACTTGCTCCAACACTGGTAAAGCTACTGCCGCCGCGGTTCATCCCCGCTGGCGCGGGGAACACACCTTGACTGGCTCGGGCGCGACGACCATGGACGGTTCATCCCCGCTGGCGCGGGGAACACCGTTTCAGCATGGAAGTTGTCCAGCGTGCGATCGGTTCATCCCCGCTGGCGCGGGGAACACCTGTTCGTGCGGATTGGTTGCATTGACGTGCGCGGTTCATCCCCGCTGGCGCGGGGAACACTGGCAGCGCGGGCAGCTCGGAAATCATGAGTTCGGTTCATCCCCGCTGGCGCGGGGAACACACTAAAAATACACCATTGATCCAAAAGGCTTTTTCACCCACGTCAAAATCTACCAACTTTTTCGGTCGATTTTCAGGCGGGCAAAGCAGCCAGGCTCAGCTTGTTAAAGAGCGTGTCTTTACCCCTGATCCGCAGCGTCCGGCGGGTGAAAAGACACCAGCCGGGCACCGTCGAATTCTACCGGCATACGGCGGTTTTTGCCCAGGGTGACAAAGTCAAAGCCGGCTTCGGTGCTGGCTTGCCAGGCCATCACCGCGTTGCCGTCTTCCAGCCCTTCTTCCACCTGATGCCACAGGTATTCACGCACCTTGCGGTTATACGTGCCCACGTACACCCCGGCGCGGATTTCCAGCAGCCAGATGGCCATGCGCCCGCGCAGCCGGGGCGGGGCGTTTTCAAGCACGATGACCAGCATCGCCTATCCCCTTTTCTTCCGGTATGGCGGCGTCCACCACGCCTTCGATCTGCGGCACGTCCAGGCCCCCGGCGGCGAGGATGTCTTCGATGTCGGGGATGATGCGTTCCAGCAGTTTGCTGCGGCGGAACATGTCGCGGCAGGCTTGTCGCACGGTGCGTTCGTCGTTGCCGCCGTTGGATTTGGCGGCCACGGCAAAGGCGGCGGGGACGACGGTGTCAAATTTGTACAGGTCGGCGATGTCGTAGACAAAAGACAAGGGCTTGCCGCTGTGGATGAAGCCGATGGCGGGGGCGTAGCCGGCGGCCAGCACGGCGGCTTCCACCACGCCATACAGACAGTGGTTGGCGGCGGACAGGCAGCGGTTGATGGGGTCGGCGGCGTCCCAGTCTTTGGGATCGTAGTTGCGGCCTTCCCATTTCACGCCGTATTGTCCGGCCAGCAGCTTGTACATGGCGCGCACGCGGCTGCCTTCGATGCCGCGCAGTTGCTCCACGCTGCGCCGCTGTGGGGGCTCTTCGCCAAAGCGGCGGCGATACATCTCGCGCACCACGTTCAGCCGGGCCTCGTCGTCCAGCGCCAGCCGGGCTTGGTACAGCAGGCGGTCGGCGCGGGCACCGCCGGGCTGGCCGGCGGAATACAGCCGCACACCGGCTTCGCCCACCCACACCAATAGCGTGCCCACTTCGGCGGCCAGCTTGCAGGCGGCGTGCGAGACGCGCACGCCGGGCTCCAGCAGCAGGCAGGCCACGCCGCCCACCGGGATGTGGGTGCGGATGCCGGTGACGTCCACCGCCACAAACGCCCCATCCAGCACGTCCAGCTGACAGCGCTCGACAAACAGCACCGACAGGCGTTCTTTGATGGGCAGGGGTTTGAGTTTGGGGAGGAGGGGGGAGGCCATTACCAGTCTCGCAGCGGTGCCAGCGACAGCAGGCCCAGGCCAAAAGATTTGCCCCGGCCAATGCCATTGCACAGGGCATGTTGCAGGGCATCGGGCTTGTCCACGGTGAGGACACCTTCAAAGCCAATGGCGCACAGCACAATAGGCTCGGCTTGGCCAGGCTTGCGCAGCACCCAGCGCTCGTTGCGCGTGCATTCCACGTCGTGCAACGTTGCCCCGGCTTGGCTCAGTTGGCGTACTAGCCAATCGCGCTGGGCGGTTTCTTCCCATACCCCATAACGCTTGCCCTGCCGGGAAACAGTGGGGTTGGCCAGCAGGCGAAACTGGCAGCGCTGGCCAAGCTGGGCGAGCGAAGCGGGGTCAAAAGATTTCTCGCGCACTTGCGCGCTCGGGGTGGGCAGGTGATTCCACACACCAGGGCCATTGGATTGAATCAACACCACGGCGCGGCCGGTCAGGGCGTCCAGCGCATCCAGCCGCCACAAAAAGCGTTCGGGAGGCGCATCTGGCTGGGTGGCAAAGGCGCGGGCCAGGGTGCGATGCATGTCGTAGGCGTTGCCCAGATCGCGGCGGATGGCGGTGTGGCGCGAATCAAGCGTGAGTTGGGTCAGGTGCATGACGCCTCTCCAGGGTGGCCGATTGGACAAAGCGCGGGCCAAAGCGCCGCTGGGCAAAGGGGGCCACGGGTTGATCCAGCCGCACGGCACCCTCCGTGGGGTGTTCCAGCATCAGGCGCAGCGGCTGGGTGTCGTGTGGCTGGAGTGGCTCGGTGAGGTAGTCGGCTTGCTCCAGGGTGGTGAGCAAGTCTGTGTCACGCACGCCATCGGCCAGCCAAACCGGTTTGCCGGGCGGCATGGATTTACGCCCCAGGCTCAGCGGCCAGACGGGCTGCTTGAGCGCGTTTTGCAGGGTGTCCAGCAGAGTGCGCGAACCTTCCAGCCCGACTAAAAAAGCAGCGTCGGCCAGATAAAACCGTGGGCTGATCGCGGTGCGCTTGTGGTCGGGCTTGCCCGAGGCCAGCAACAGACCGGTGGCGGTTTGGTAATCGCGCATCAGCAGGCCTTCACGGTCCACACGCACGCCCATGCGCAGGGCAGCCAAGTCATCCACCGGCTCGGCTCGGTCGCGTCCCAGGGCGGCACACAGCAGGCCAATCACCCCGGATTTGGACGGTTCCAGCCCACTGTCGCGTTCGTCAAAGCGACTGGTGACGCCCCATGCCTGCATGGGGCCCACCAGTTGCAGCAGCAAGGTGGCCATGTCAGGCCTCCTGTGCATTGGCGATTTGCTGCGCCACCCAATCGACCAGTTCGGTAAGGCTATTCAGCTTGTCGCCCTTGTCTTGCGGCCAGGCTTGCGACAGATCGAGATAGGCCCAGCAGTCGCGGGAGTCGCCATATACGGCGGATAGCGCACTGTCGTATTCGGCCAATTTGACCACTGAGGGCTTGGTCAGCGCCTGGCCACGCTCGGCATACACCGGGGTTTCAAAGGCATTGGCCAGGTTGATCGGGCTGGCGTGGCGGATGACCACGCCAATAAAGCTGGGCGGATTGTGTGCGGCGAAGGTGTTTTGCTTGCCGGTGGGGATAGCGCGCGCCAGCGCCAGGGTGAAGGCGCGCAAACCGTTCAGCAGCAGGTCGCGGTCGCCTTGCAGGTTCTCCAGCAGCTTGGCCGGGTTGATATTGGTGTAACGGTAGAACGTGGCGGAATTGAATTCCACTTGGCCAATCATGCCGGCGCCGGTTTCTTCTGGGCCGCCTTTGTCGTCCACGGCGGTGAAATAATCAAATTCGCGCTCAACGCGGTGGGTGCTGATGGCGTGGGCCATCTGGCAAGCGGCGTCCTGGTTGACTTCTGGCAGGTCGGCCAGCATGCGGCCAAACAGCGCCACATCCAGCGCCTTGCCACCATTCATGATGGTTTTGGCCTGCTTGACCACCTCAGCCGGAGCGCTGGCCTTGGCGTCTTTTTTACTTTTCTTTTCGCTGCTGACTGGCACGGCCAGGCTGTCCCAATGCTGGTCAATCAGTTGGGCAAAGCCGTTGATTTCCTGTTGGCCCAAAAACAACAGATATTCGGTTTTGCCATCTTCTTTGACGGCCAGACCGGCGGCAGCCAGCGCCAGTTGAATGCGGGCGGACATGTCTTCGGCTTCCCGGCCAAATTGGGTGCGCAGTTGTTCGCTCAGCAGTTCCAGCAATTTTTTGGTGCGCACGCCTTGGTGGCCGGCAGGAAACTCGGCGGTCTGGCGCACGGCGCGCTTCAGGCACTGGCTGCTGATGCGGGCGCGGCGGTAGCCGCCAAATATGGCATCTTTGGGGGCACCGGTATCGTCGCGGTTGAGGTTGCTGGGGGCAAAGTTCTGGATCAGGTGAAATTCAATAAACAGGCTCATGGCAGCGTCTCACAATATAGGGATGGGATGGGGTTCAAGCAGCAGGGGTTTGGGCAAGCTGGCGGTAAAAATCGCGCGCCCATTTTTGCCGGATGCGGTCGCGTGATTCGGGGCGAAAGCTATGCAGCCACGAGATCAAGTCTTGCAGCAGCTCGGCGTAATCAATGCCGTGTTCGTCTGCTGCCAGCAGCGAGACGATCTGGCGCAGGTAATACGGCAGTTCGTCGCCATCGGCAGCCAGCAGCGCAATAAAGCGCAGTTCGATGCTGCCGCTGTCGCGGGCTTTCATCAGCCGGCCCAGCGCGGTGGCCAGGCTGACCTCGGCCTGACGCGGATGCAGGGCGTACAGCATGGCCGTGATATACAGCGCCTGCCGCCGGCTGTCCTGGGCGTGCCAGTCCGCGCCGACGTGGCGCTCGACAAACGGATAAGCGGCAGGATAGGCACCAGGGGCAAAGCTGGCGCTACGCCGTAAGATAGCCAGCGCGCGACGATCCTGCTTTTGCAGTTTTTCGATGAAATCGGTGATAAATGATGGCTCAGACATGCGTGGCCTCCGTGGCCTCTTTGGTGACAGGGGGCAGCAGGGGTTTGATCAACCCCAGGTAACGGGGCTCGTGCTGGGCGCAGGCGCGAATGGCGCGCGCGCCCTCGCCCAGTTGTCGGCAGGCGGCTTGCCAGGCGGGCGCAATGGCGTGCAGTTGGGCAGCCTGCCACAGTGTATGGTGATCACCCGTTTGCGCCAGGCAGGCCAGCAGCGCCGGCAAGCGCCGTTCCAGATGGGCAAAATAAGTGGCCGCCGAGGCACCGTTGTCAAACATGGCGCGGGCACGGGCGCGGGTGTCTTTGTGCTTGGGGTCGGGCATGGATTCAGCCAGCATAGATGTGGCAATCTGGCGCAGGCCAACAAACAGCGTCTCACTGTCGCGCAAGGCGGCGCGCAGCAGCTCGACCACGTCTTCTTGCTCCAGCAGGCAGGTGGGCAGGGCTACGTTGTCTACCCGCCAGCGCACCAGCTTGGCCTGATCGCTGGTCAAGCCCAGCACCATCACTGGCAGCCAGCTGTCAGCCTGCCCCAAGGCACCCAGCAAACGATGCGCATAACCCAGCACGCCGGCAGGTTTGGCATGCTTGCCGCTCGGGTCGGGCAACAGGGCCGACAAATCACGCCAAATAGCGCGGCCCTCGCTGAAGCTCAACCGCACCAGCCCATTGCTGCCCATGCGGTAATTGGCCATCGGATCGGGGGCGTGGTCGTCTTCGGCCAGTGCACAGCCGGCAGCAAAACGCAGTTGGCTGATATGCTGGCCGTCGTCTTCGGGCAACAGCAGCACGGCGCGGCTCAGCCGGGTGTAGCGGTCGTTGGCCCCCGTCGCCAGAGTGGGCTCGGCGCGCAAGTCAGCCAGGCTTGGCGGGGCAGGCTGTTCCCAGGCAGGAAGATCGGTGTCGGGCTCAATGGAACAGGGATGCAGCGCCAGGCACAGGGTGCGCGCCAGGGTGTCACCCATCGGCAAGGCGGCTGCGGTGTTGGCCAGTGGGCCGGCCTTGTCAGAATCCCTCACGGTTTTTACCAAGCCACCGGGGGTGAATTGCAAAAAACCCAACAGGTGGCGCACGGCCTGGGTAGCGGTAATCTGCGAAGGGCGGGTGTCCACCGAGTGATCAAACAGCACGGGCGCATTGCCGCTGCTGCTGGCCAGCGAAATCTGCGTCCAGGGTTTGCTTTTGTGGCGGGTTTCCTCGGCCTCGGCCAAGGCGGCCACCTGCATGAATGGCCAGTCCGGATGAAACAGGTAAAAACGCTCGCGCCAGTGTTCCAGGTACGCATGCAGAGCCTCCACCGGCAGCCCCTTGGCATGCCAGCGCGCCAAATCGCTTTTGCCCCACTGGCCATGCTCACGCGCCAGTGCGCGATGGGTGATGGCCAATAGCACGCGGTACAGGGCAATCAGGCCAGGTGGTGAGGTTTCGGCCAGCGCAACAATTTGCCCGGCATCGGCAAACAGTTGCAACAGGCCCACCTCGGCTATCCGACCGTCGGCATAACGCACCGGCAGCCAGGGTTGGTCCAGCAGGTTGAAGGCTTTCAGCACATGTGGTCCCTCCGTGGATTGAGGTTGAAACAGATCAGGTTGAACAACGATGATTCACCTAGAATATCTTATAAATAATAATGAGCAAAGTATTAATTGCTTCGTAGAAATCATGTACCGAAAAATATGCCACATCCGCCAGACGGGTCGTGTAGAGTGCCGCCGGTGGCTCGGCAAGGGGATGAACCACATTAATTGCTACGAAGCGGCCCAGCCTGGCGCTTTTCCCCTTTTCCCCCGAGCCACCCCTTCACAACTCCCCCACCCGCCGATAACACACCCCCAGTTCGGCATCCAGGCTGACTTCCAGCTTGCCTACCCGGCACACGCCATCCACCAGCAGCAAGGGCTGGCTTTGGGTCAGCAGTGGATGTTCCGCCAGGGCAGGGTAGGCCGGCTGGGCTTTCAGATGGGCGGTTAGCGCCTTGCGCGACAGGGTGAGCTGGCGCGCCAACAGTTGCCGGGCCAGGGTATGGCTGACCATCTGTTGTGGATCAAAAGGTGCGTCGTCAGGATGAATGCGCCACTGGCCATCGGCGTCTACCCACAGCGGAATCACCGTCACGCTGTCGTCGCCCAGCCGGGTGCGGTTGCGCAGCGCCAGCGTGTCGTCTTCGTCACCGCCGTGTGGTTTGTCGATATAGGCCACGTCGGGCTCGGCGCGAGGGTCGATGGCCAGTTGTTTGGCAAGATTTTGCTGAAACTGGGCCTCGGCTTTGTGCTCGACCCGGCAGACATCTTCAATGCGGGTGCGCACCTCGTCTGGCACATGGTCCAGCTCAGGCCAGGGGGCATAAACCGCCTGCACCAGACGATCAATATCAGCGGGCAGGTGCCATACCGGCTCGCGCAGCAAGATGGCCCAGGTCACCAGGCACAGATAGTCGCCATACACATGGCCCCAGTGGGTGGTTTTCAGGTCGGGCAGACGGTCAGCGCACAAGCCCGCCACCCATAAACGTGGTTGCTGGTGAGCAACTGGACGCCAGGCTCGGCGATGGCGATGCAGGCGGCCTGCGCGTTGCAGCAGCAAGTCCACTGGCGCCAGGTCAGATATCAAGAAGTCAAAGTCCAGATCCAGACTTTGTTCGGCCACTTGGGTGGCAATCAGCAGGGCGCGCTGCGGACGCTGGCGACTGGCGTCGGGCGGGCCAAACGTGGCCAGGGTGGCTTGTTCTTTTTCCCGGCGCTGTTCTGCTGGATAACGGGCATGAAACAGCTGCAACACGGTGTCGTCCGGCACTCGCTCACGCAGCAGTTGGAACAAAGCCTGAGCACGGTCCACGGTGTTGACAATCACCGCGCCGCAGCCGCCATCCGCCAGGCAGTCCAACGCCTGGGCGGCCAGGCTATCCAGCGATTCTTCCAGCCCCAGCAGTTGGATGGGGGCTTGTTCGCGGGCGGTGAAAGTATCCACCCGCACGCCAGCCTGATCGGCCACCAGCACGCGTGGATAAGCGCAATCCGGCAGCGCCGAGCGCACGCCCCAGGCCTTGAGCAAGGCCTGACGGGTGGCAGTGGGCAAGGTGGCGCTCATCAGCACCACTGAACAGCCCAAGCCCTTCAGCCATTTCAATAAATACTCAATCAGCGAGCCGGTATACGCGTCGTAGGCGTGTACTTCGTCCAGTACCACCACTTTATTGGTCAGCCCCCACAGGCGGACAAAATGGTGCTTGACGTTCATCACGCCAAACAGCGCCTGGTCTACCGTGCCTACGCCATAAGGCGACAGCAGGCCGCGCCGGCGCTGGGCAAACCAGGCTGCCGAACGCACCGCCTCGCGCTTGCCGTCTTCGCCCCAGACATTGCGCAGGCGCGCCACGCTGTCGTTCAGCAAGGCCCCGCCATGCGCCAGCTGAATATCCAGCGCACGGCCATCGGCAAAGGCGCGCAAAAAGGTCAGGGTGCGCTCAAACATGGCATTGCCAGTGGCTTGGGTGGGCAGGGCCACATACAGGCCGCGATGCCCCTGACGCGCCTGCAAGCGCAGGCTGGCCAGAAACGCCAGCTCGGTTTTGCCCTCACCCATGGGTGCTTCCACCACCAGCAAGGCCGGCCCCTGGCCTTGTGCCAACAAGGCATCCGACACCTGTTGCAGTGGGCGGGCGCGCACCGGTGCATCGGTCTGCAAAATCCGGGCAATCAGCGCGTGGCAATCCTGCGGCAGCCCATCCAGCAACGGTTGGGTAATCGGCCAGCCCAGGCGTTCTGGCTCGGCCAATGCCGCTACGGCCAGCTGACGAGCATGCGTCCAATGGCCCAGCAGGGTAGGCTGGCGCTCGCCGGGGGCAAACCATTCGCTATTGGAGCCAATCCAGTCGCAGACACTGGTCAAACCGGCCAGCCAGGCCACGGCGTCCAGGCAGATGTCTATTTCTTCCGGTATGCCTTGCGGCGCCAGTGTGTGCCAGTACGCGTCCAGCAAGGCATCACGCGCCTGTCCCCACGCGGCTGGCTCGCGCAAGGGTTTGCCAGCCTTGCTGTCACCTGGCACAAAATTGAAACCATGGTGCGCGCTGATGGCCTGCACCACGGCAAGCGCCCATGGACAAGGCACCCCACGCGCCTGTAGCGCCTTGGGCAGCAAGGCCGCCGTGGCCAGATCATGCCGGCTGGCGCGCAAGGCATCGGGTGCAGCAAACAACAAACCCAGCGCCTCATCAGCCGCCTGGCCAGCGGGCCATTTGACCTGAAAACCGGGCGTGGCCTTGCCAAAATCATGCAAGCCCACCAACAGCGCCAGCCAAAGACGCACATGCTCGGTTGGCAAGCCAAACCAGCGCGCTAATTGCGTATTGTCTATTTGACAGTGGTCCAGCAGGGCCAGGGCAACCGCTGACACATCCAGCATGTGACACAGCAGGCTGTGCCCTTGCGGTTCGCCACTTTTGGCCCAGAGGGTGCGGGAAGCAGGAAGCAGGCAGGTAAATTCCAACCTGGTGTTTGGCAGATGCTCAGAAGCAAGCAGCACGATTGACCCCTATGCATGTCATATTGGCAAATACTATGCCATTAGACTTGAGGTGTCATGTGGTTTATCCGCATGCGCATGCCGTTGCATGCACATCAGCGTCCACGGGATGTGCAGGGTGATGTCATGCCCAGATTTGCGCTGATCACTGCCACGCAGCCACAGCGTATTGGCATGCAATACCGATAGGAAAATATAGAAAAGTAATCGCAGTGATATCCCCGCCACCGCCGCCACCATCAACCGATAGCGTCCGGCGTGCCGCTCACGGTGCGTTACCCCTCACTGGGCTGCGCACCGTGAGCAGCGTGTGCGTTACAGCACGCCACCCAGCAGCAGGCCGCCGGTCAGTGCCATGCCGCCGCCGATGACTTGCAGCAGCAGGCGGCCACGGCTGACCAGGCTTTGGCCCAAGGCAAAGCCAGCCAGATGCAGCAGCGCGGTGACAGCGGCAAAACCGGCACCGTACAGCCAGAAGCTGCCGCCAGCCGGGGCTTCGGCACCATGGGCGTAGCCGTGGAACAGGGCAAAGCCGGCGGTCATGGCCACGGCAGCCAGGGTGGGCACGCGCACGGCCAGCGACACCATCAGGCCCAGCACCAGCACCGACAGGGCAATGCCGGTTTCGATGGCCGGCAGGCCCAGGCCCAGCTGACCGGCAACGCCGCCCAGCAGCATGGCCAGCACAAAGCTGACGGGCAGTGCCAGCCGGGCCGAGCCGCCCAGCATGGCCCCCCAGATGCCCACGGCCACCATGGCCAGCAGGTGGTCGGCACCGGACACGGGATGGGCCAGGCCGGCAAACAGGTCGAAATGTTCATGCGCGCCGGTGTGGGCAACAGCCAGCGGGGCGGCCAGGGTGGCCAGCACGGCCAGAGTGGAGCGAAGTTTCACCATATCATCCTCTTGAAAGTGGGCTTGGGCTGTGGCCAGCACGAGACTGCTGGGCCGCCCGTTATCAGAATTACATCCAATGCGATGCTGTTACACGAAGCGTGCCAGGCCCGCCGGGGTGGGGAGGGGCATGGCAGATGACCCCGCTTGCTCCAGCAAGGCACGGGCATGGGGGATTAACCACATAAAATCATTGGCTTGGCGGATGGGCTCTGGCTTTTGCGCTGGCTGGGTGGCCACCGCAAGGCATGGGCCTTGGGTCAAGCTTGATTACAGTCTAATCACTTGGTGCACAATATGGAATCCTGCTAACCGGTTTACCGCCAATCCACCTGCCATTGAGACATAAGCGCGAACAACATGCCGAGAAGCGGCCCTGGCGAGACGACCGCGCCCGGCATATTGCGTGAAGGACGCGCTGATTGATTCAGCAAAATTGTTTTGGCCACCAGCAAAACCCATCAAAATCAAAGCACTGAATTCCCGCTTTCGCACAAATGACGCTTTTTTCAGCATATCCGGCGCAAAACCTACATTCTGGATTTTGACCTACTCGCCAGTCACCATGATCTG
>ERZ724524.2934-NODE-2934-length-10907-cov-4.561648_pt1 | contig 10907 bp, 5 predicted proteins | sample MGYA00376057_ERZ724524 | MGnify/ENA primary metagenome ERZ724524 (study PRJEB28724, sample SAMN07190888) | wastewater metagenome | isolation source: influent of sewage treatment plant in Hong Hong | place: USA: Christiansburg, Virginia | collected 2016-03-01 ...
AAGCTGAAAAACATGCCTAAGTTGCAAATGAATTTAAAACTTTGGTCTTAACAGTATTAAAATACTCAATCACTTCGAGTTAAACCTTTTTACAATCCACCACTTCAAATGATCTAACAATAAAATATATCAAATATTTTCAATGCTTTAAAAAATAACACTACAGACAGATGAATCTAATACGAATATTTTTACTATGGTTTGATCTAAGATAAATATTGTATTTCCACAGGCATTTAAACTTAAGCTGCAATGATTAACAAATGTAGATTTGAGAGAAAATAGTGCCCATAAAACTCATTTGTGTATCCCACACCCCGTTACTTGATTTTGCATCTCCCCCTCCAGCAATCGAAGCTTCAGCACGAGCAACTTTTCAAAAGTTAGCCGATCAAGTCAAGGCATACGATCCGACTTTAATTATTTCCTTTGGCCCAGATCATTTTAATGGCTTCTTTTATGACCTTATGCCTGCATTTTGCGTAGGTGTTCGAGCACAGGCCGCTGGTGACTGGAACTATGGACCAGCGCCATTAGATGTGCCAGAAGATCAAGCACTTGGCTTAATTGAGCACTGTTTAGATCATGGAATTGATCTTTCTTATTCATACCGTATGCAAGCCGATCATGGTTTTACTCAACCACTAGACTTACTTTGTGAAGGTCAGCTTGATCGTTACCCCGTGATTCCTGTGTTTATTAATGGTGCTGCTGCGCCTATGCCACGGATCAAACGGGTCATTGAACTGGGTAAAGTGATTGGTGAATATCTTAAAACCTTGAATGAACGAATTTTAATTATTGGATCAGGTGGCTTATCACATGATCCTCCAACACCACAAATTCAGACCGCACCAGCTGAAGTGCAAGAGTTTCTTATCGCTGGTCGTAATCCAACACCAGAGGCACGTAAGCATCGCCAATCCAAAGTCATTGCAGTCGGTCAGCGTTTGGCAGAGGGTGACTTATCAGCAGCCTTACCGCTTAACCCTGAGTGGGATAAAGATTTGCTACAGCGCTTTAAAAATGCAGATTTTGATTATTTAGCCCAAATGACCAATGATGAAATTCGTCGTGATGGTGGACGTGGTGGTCAGGAAATCAGAGCATGGATTGCAGCATTTGCAGCACTTTCAGCCTACGGTGAATATGATGCTGAAATCCATTATTATGAACCGATTCAAGAATGGATCGCTGGCATGGGCATGATGACCGCAGAACCTAAATAATGGAAAGAGGAAGCAAATGCTTCCTCTTTTTTAGCTTTTCGACTTCAGCTATTTATCATTTACCACATTAATTGTTATTAAAATAAATTACATTCAACCATTTTAAACACGCCTATTTTATCTATACTGAAACCATCAGTCTTGTTCTTTTTTACTGTAAATTTAAAACTTTAATCAGGCAGCTTATGTCCACAATGCGGGCAGAAACAATATTTATTCCTTTCTTGCTCCAGCTCTTCTTCCTTACCCTCACGAATGAGCTGCAATAAAATGTCCTGCGTTTGCTCAACAGTAAGACCAATATCTTTGCGCAAAGTCTCAATCTTTTCTTCATCTGCAATTAAATCAATTTCAGCGACTTGTAGAAGTTCACGAAATTTTAATTCCAACTTTTGCCTACGCAATTCAAGCTCACTCGCCAAACCATTCGCCAAAATACCTGCTGGAAGTGCAGCTAAACCAACCCCTAAAATTGTAATCAATGCCCCAAGAAACCTACCCAACGGCGTGATCGGCGTTACATCCCCATACCCCACTGTCGTCAGTGTGACCACTGCCCACCACATAGAAGCAGGAATTGAACTAAATACTTCGGGCTGTGCCTTATTTTCAACGACATACACCCCAGCTGCTGCCATCACAATCATAATTAGTAAAATAAAAATAACCGCTTGAAATGAGCCTTTTTCACGTTCAATCACACGCAATAAAATTTGTAACGATACAAAATAACGCGTCAGCTTAAGCAACCTAAATAATCTAAGGATTCGTAGGAAACGTAAATCGATATGCACAAAGAAGTTAATATATGCGGGTAAAATTGAAAGTAAGTCGATGATGGCACCACCACTTCGCACCCATAACCATCTATTTTGCCATGCACTGTTAAACGGATTTTTTTCAGCAACCGCCCAAAAGCGTAATAAATATTCGACTGTAAAAACAAAGATGGAAAATAATTCAAACGTATCAAAGTACAGTTGATACAACAGATAAACATCATTAATCGATTCAAGTAAAACTGCAACTGTATTACTAATAATCAATAAAATGAGAAAGAAATTTACGCAGCGACTAAAAGTACTTTCATAGTCATCGTTATGCAAATTATCATAAACAAATCTGCGAAGCTTGTACCACGCGTTAAATTCCATATCCGTGGGTTGCTGTTGAATAAGATTTTTTCAGTGTAGCGCAACTTAAGTCTTGGAATATGAAATTTTCTAAAAATTAATGATAGATTAAAGTACTTTAAACCAATAATCCGCAAAACTATTCAACAAAAAGAAGGGCTAAACGTACCTGATCATAACCCATACGTGGGTTAGTCGCTTCTACAATAGGACGTAATTTAATTGACCCTTCTTCACTAAAATTTTCAGCACTTTGACGTTTCATTAAGCGCTTATAAATTTTACGCACTTGCTCAACCACTTCATCCCCCGGATGAGCCACAGAAATATCTAAGCCTTGCTCTTTATGCAATTTTGCCAAATGATTGATAATTGTCGCAGGGGTTAATCCACGTTCAACCGCAATATCTTGAATTTCATAACCTTCTTCAAAAAGTGCACGCGTTTCATCAAGTGTTGCAGTAGCATAATTGGTTTTGCCCGCACTTTTAGCAATTTTCTTTTCATTACGCTGAATTTCTGTTTCATTCAATGTCCCGCCACAATGACGAATGAATGCTTTATGTTGAGGAATTAAATCAATCAACTCGAAGTGAGTTTCTGCTTCATCTGACAATTCCTGAAAGCGTCGGTCTGCTTTAATCGCCAAACTGTCTAGCTCAAGCGCCTGTTGATTGATTCCGAGCAATTTTAAGCCATTTAAGGCTTTAAGTCGCGATATGGCAACATAACCTTGCCCTTTCTCAAAAGTATGGCTCAGGTTAATTTCCGCAGCTTCCAAAGTCATACCTTGTGATTTATGAATGGTAATGGCCCATGCTAAGCGCAGTGGAATTTGCTGAAAACTGGCAATGGTTTTACCGGCATCATTATCCACAGACCATGTTTCAGGCTCGACTACCAGTACCGTGCCGTCGGTGAGTTTTACTTTAGGTAAAATGCCATGATCATCGTCTTCTTCAAAACCGATCACTTCCCCTAAACTGCCGTTGATATAGCCCATATCAAAGTTATTTTTTACAAACATCACTTTGGCATTTTTCTTTAAGGTTAAGTTTTCCGGCGCACGAACTGAAGATTTCAAAGTTTCAATTAACTTGTCATTGCCATCACATACTGCGTCAAATTGGCGACCATCAGACTCAATTGCGTTTAAGTGTTTAAAGTTAATCGCATCGACATCCATGTTATGGGTGTATAAACGAGTAAAGGTTTCACCAATATTTTGTTGATTGGTCTGTTCTAAAGCTTGCAGATGTTCATCTGTAATACTTTGACTACGAATCGCATTTAAGATGTCATTTAAATAGTCGTTGCCTTGACGATGTTGTTCGGTCAAATAACAAACCCGAAATTTTGCTTCCACCCAAGCATCGGACATAAAGCAGAACTTATCACGGTTGCGTTCATCATTTTTACCTACTGGTGGTAACTGAAAAAAGTCACCTGCAACAATGACTTGAATCCCGCCAAAAGCTTCATCACTTTCTTTAAAATATTTGAGGACTTGATTGACCAAGTTCAGCTGCTTGGCATGCAACATCGAAATTTCATCAATAATGAGTACTTGGGCATTTTCTAAATGCTCTTTTAAGTATTTACGTTCTTTCATATTTTTTAGATCGGCATCAGATAAAAAATCTTTGATACCAATACCTGCCCACGTATGAATGGTCATTCCATTCATGTGCGTTGCAGCAATACCTGTTGAAGCGGTAATCGCGACAGGCACTTTACGCGCTTTCAAATAATTGATGTACTGATTGAGTGTATAGGTTTTCCCTGCACCAGCCGAACCTGTTAAAAAGACATTTTCGCCTGCTTTTAAAAGCTTGAGTGCAGTTTCTTGTTTCATAAGACCTATAACCATAAATTAACGGCTATAGCCTACCGATTTTTTCCTCAAAAGTTAAGCCCAGAAAAAAGTTTAACGACACGAGCTGTCACTTAAGCAACGATAGCTGTGAATTTAACCAAGCAATAAATTGCACTGCAACCTCCACAACAAGCGCTTCGGCTTTACGGTTATTCGAATATTCCAACTGATCATAGATCAGCTTCCCTTCTCGAAAATGACAACCCAACGTCATATGTTGCTGAACCGTTTGAGATGACATATGAAAAGCCACATATTCCCCATCAACAATATGCTGTGCATAACTTGCCGCTAAACAATGATGACATCGTTTAGATTCTTCAATAATTCGCTCTAAATCTGCCAGCTCTTCAAAACACCAATCTGAAAATTGGATCTTTTTTATTAATGTAATCGGTTGCCATACCGCTAAGGCGAAATTTTTCTTTAACTTACTCATGATTTCTTGTGTTTGAATTTGATCATGCCAATGCACCGTTTGATGAAAAAGCCCCATCCAAGTAATGCTTTTAGGTACAATTTTATTATCTGTAAAATAATCAACCAAATAATCGCGTACATAAGCATCAAAGACTGACACTCGGGTATACCGATGACGTAAATAAAAAATCTGTCTAAACTTATCCAACTGCATTTTATAACGCTGCAATACCGTATAAAAATCACGATTTTGATGGGTTTCTGGACGAAGATAACCCATCAAATCTTCAGGCAATGCGTGCGTTATTTTGTGTAGATGCAACATATATGCTTGCATGACCCGACTTAAACGCACATAAATCTGTTTAACCATGTGATCATCTGTTTTCGCAACATTACGCATCAACGCCATCCATTCATCCAAGTACAAAATAGACGGACTAATCGCGATGCGCTGATCCTCAATCGATTGTGTTTGTCCTTTTAGGATGACGGTATAATTATTTTCATGTTTAAACCATGCTTCTTGCATAGCAAAATAATGACAACTCTGAATAAACATGCGTGCAGATGAATGCTGAAAATACTCTAAGGTGGCTAAAATAATCTGTGGATGAACCTGACTGCTATCGACAAAACTAAGTGCAGTCACGGCAACCCTGACACTGCTTTGTTGGATATTTGCGCTGATCCAATCCAACACTTCGGCTGATTGCTTAAACAACCAGTTCACCACACGTGGATAATCAAATAACGGCAGTTTTGCCACCTTTTTTTGCCAAACAATCGCGCTCAGATCAAGAAAATTATGCTTTGACAATAAATCATCGCGCTGCCAAAGTTCACGCCGCATTAAACGTACAAAACCCAATAAATGACTTTTCTCTTCTGCATGACGATAGAGCAAATTGATATCATCTTGATGTTCGATTAACTCATTTAAATTAAAGCGCTCTTCAAATGACAATGCCAAAATCCGATACATGGGACGAGGTAAAAATTGAGCGGCACTAAAACAGAAATCATCCAAACATTCCATTAAAGGCTGTATTGGTAGAATTTCATCCATACAAATGCCTTGAATAGAGCAAATCTCTTGCAGCATTTGAATAATCGGTTCAGGTACTTGGCTTTCATTGATTACACAATCCGTCAAGACAGTAGACTGGTAAAAATCAGCCTTCATCATCAGATGATCAATCATTTCAGCTTGAAGCAAAGAAAGCTGTTTCAAAAAAATACTGACCCGCTCTGCACCATCGATCCATAAGTAGACCTGATCTAACAAGACTTGCCGGAACTGTTGTGCCTTTTGACGTAAAAAGAGAGAATGTTGCGGCTTTAAATCGCCAGTCAAAAAATACAAATCATGCAATATAAACTCTTCCACCAATTCTGCTTTTTGTCCCCAATAATTAAAATCACAAGACAAAATACTGCTCTGAACTAATACTGGTGTAGATGTAGGTGCAGAAAATTGCAGTTGAAATAAACCATTTGCGATGTATACAGAATGCCGCTCTTGATCGATCCGAAACATATTTTGTGCATTGAGATCAGTGACAATATTCAGCTGATCCTGAAAAATTTCATTGAGTGCTTTAGAACTTCTGAATAATTGTTTTGCAACCCATTGATACCGCGGTACTAAACGATCCTGTCCCATACTCGCCTCACATTGAACTCACATCCTACGGTGAATTTAATAATATATAATGAAGACAATGTATGCCGACTAGAGAATTTAAGCAAATCTCTCTCGACAAGTATTCATCGTTAATTATTTGATATTCAATTATAAAAAATATGGCTATAACACAGATAAAACCATGCAGATTTCAAAATTCGAATATATTCACATTTTTAATATTTTGTTGCTGAATCCGTTCTTAAGAATTTTTTAACTATTCAAGATTTTCAATATGTATTAAATTTTGGTGTGACATAAATTGAAAATAAAATTACGTTAGATCGGCAAATAAAAATGGTTGTGGTCAGCAAGACTAACCACAACCATTTTATCTTTATTGCATAAGTACAAGAATCATCGATGAATCAATCACAACGTAAATGTATGATGACCCACCTATTATTCTTTATGACTTAGCCAACCACATGTTTTTGCACAAGAATAGATCCAACAGAATAACCGGCACCGAATGAGCAAAGTACACCATATTCACCATCATTAACTTCGTGTGCAGTACGATGCAATGCAATGATTACACCTGCTGAAGACGTGTTGGCAAATTCATCTAAAATAATCGGCACAAGTGAACGGTCAGCATCTTTGCCTACGACATATTTCAAGATCAGATCATTCATGCTGGCATTGGCTTGGTGCAACCAAAAACGCTTCACATTGCTTGGTGCAATAGCATTTTTCTCAAGTTGCGCGGTAATGATTTTAGCCACCAATGGGCAAACTTCTTTAAAGACTTTACGACCATCTTGATTGAACAATTTATCATCGACTACCGCATCTTCACTACGGTTTAAGTAACCGAAGTTGTTGCGAATGTTATTTGAAAATTGAGTAAATAAATGCGTATCTAAAATTTCAAAACCAGTTTTGCTGGTCGTATCTTCAATAATCGATGCCGTTGCAACATCACCAAAAATAAAGTGACAGTCACGTGAACGGAAATCGGTATGCCCCGAGGTAATTTCGACATTAACTAACAATACACGGCGTGCACCACATTTGATGGCATCTGCGGCTTGTTTTAAACCAAAGGTTGCAGCAGAACATGCTACATTCATGTCATAAGCGTAACCTTGAATACCCAAAGCAGATTGAATTTCAATGGCTACCGCAGGATAAGCACGTTGAATGTTTGAACATGACAAAATGACTACATCGATATCTTCTGCCGTTACCCCTGCATTTTCCATCGCTTGTTTAGCCGCAGTCACGCCCCATTCTGCTTGAATAGAAAGTTCATCATTACTGCGTTCACGTAAACGTGGATACAGACGTTTTGGATCGAGCACACCAGATTTTTCAGCAACATAACGGCTTTTAACACCCGATGCTTTTTCAATAAATTCAGCATTTGAACCGCGACGTTCTTCTATTTCACCCGCTGCAATTTTGTCAGCATTGTCGTGGTTAAACAGTTCCACATAAGCATTTAAACTGGTTACTAACTCTTCATTGGTAATGGCTTCTTCTGGATGATACAAGCCTGTACCTGTAATACGAATGCCCATGTAAAACTCCTACTCAACTAATCTCGCGCTATGTTAACTAATGCCTAATTGATTCCATACTTTTTGCAATCTGGTTGGAGAAATAGGCATCTTGGTTTTCATTGGCTGTGAGAACAAAGAAATACGAAATTCTTCAATCATGAAGTACAGTTCTTTTAGGCGCGCATCATTTTTAAACTTAAATAATTTTTCCATCCACGGGTCAACTTGATCAATGGCAGAATTGTCTCTTTGTAGGTTATTTGGCAAGCGCTCTAAACGCAAGACCAATGCCTTCAAATAACGAGGGAATTCCTGCCATATGTCTGAAGATTTGACATATACAAAGTTGGAAAGAGCCATTAAATCAAGCTGATCTTCAATGTCATCAATATTTTTCCCAAACAGAGAGTCGTCTAAAACCAACAATTTCCGACGAATATCCTGCCATTGAATATAAATATCGCTCAGTATTAATAATGCCTCTTGTCCGTGCGTAAGGAAAGATTTTTTTACATTTAAAATTAAATTTTGAAACTCTTCAGTATTGACAGGAAGATCTTTTATTGCAACCTGTAGGGAGGCATAAACCAACATTTGCTCTAATTTGGCTTTATCACCCAATGGCGAATAGGCCAAAGCCAGAGGTTTTGAAATCTGTTTTTTCAATTGACGAATTAAATCCCCCAACTGCATATACACCAGACGAATCACCCCTTCACGGTGCTGACGAATGGCTTCAGCTTGATCATTAAAGGTTTGAATCACCACACCCGATTCATCTTTTGTATCCAGTTCTGCAAATGCTTTCACTGGCACTAAAGCTTGATATTGCTTAACAATCACGCCTGTGACTTTCTGCGATGCTTCAAAAGTAAAACTTTCAGGGAAAGTATTAAATTCACCTTTAAGCTGTTTGACTGGACTATGTGTTTCTGTGCGGCAACGGGCTTTCAGCTCAACTAAATCACGTCCTTTTTCAATCACATGCCCTTTTTCATCAATCACTTTAATGAACGGCAACAAATACTGATCAATGCGTTCAAAACTAAAGTCTTTTGCTGTAATTTGTTCCGCACGCAGTTGAAATGCCAAGTAACTAAAAATGTGTTCACGTAAATGTACTGCATCAATGCCTTTCATCAACTTACGCGCTGTATCAGGAATAGGCACCAAATTTCGACGTTTATTCTTCGGCAAAGATTTTAATAATGCTTCTATCAAATCCTGTCGCCAACCGGGAATTCCCCATGACCAAATATTTTCATCGACTTGCGGCAAAGCCTGTACAGGAATTTTAACTGTAGCACCATCTTCATCATGACTTGGGTCAAAGCGATAACTTGCTGCGAAACGTAAAGAGCCATTGTGCAGATGGTCAGGGAATTGCTGCGTGGTTGGACGATCATTCATCCACAACGCATCATCATCGACAAATAAATAACGCGGATTTTGCGGTTCTATCGTCGCTCGCCAGTCTTCAAAAGCACGTCGGCTGGCGACGGCCTCAGGTACTTTTGACGCATAGAATTGATAAATGGTTTCTTCATCTACCACCAAATCACGACGACGTAATTTGTCTTCAACACGTTCTACTTCTTCTAGTTTCTGTAAATTGTGTTTTAAAAATGGTGGCGTAACCCCCAAATGACCGGTAGTTAAAGCGTCACGCAGGAAAATTTCATGAGCTGCAACTTGATCAACCTTTTCATAATTCATCAAACGCTTCGGTTCAATAATCAAACCAAACAATGAAATTTGATCATAAGCATTCACAATGCCAGCTTTTTTCGACCAATGCGGTTCAAAATAGTGATGCTTCAACAAATCAGGTGCAGCCAGTAGAATCCATTCAGGTTCAATTTTCGCCAAAGTCCGTAAATACACTTGTGAGGTTTCCACCATCTCAAATGCCATCACCCAAGATGCACCACCTTTATGTAACGTCGATGCAGGGAAAATTCGGGCTTTTTGCTGACGCACTGCCATATAGACATTTTTTTCATCGGTCTTATTGGCAATAAACGAAAGGAGTCCTGTCAATAAAGCACGATGTAAGTTTTCATAACTGGCTTTTTTATCATTAAATGAAAGCTTTAAACCTTGAGCCAATTCAGAAAGTTGCTCATGGGTTTTTTTCCATTCACGTAAACGCAACCAACTGAGAAAATGCTGACGCGCAAAATTACGACGCTTATTTTCATTCATCGATTCACGGTTATTCTGCAAAGTTTCCCATAACTTAATGTAGAATAAAAAGTCTGAATCGCCTTCTTTAAATAACGCATGTTTTTGGTCGGCTTGCGTTTGTTTATCATTTGGACGTTCACGCGGGTCTTGTACAGCAAGCGCCGCCACAATAATCAATACTTCATTCAAAACACCAAAATGCGCTCCACCCAAAATCATGCGAGCCAAACGCGGGTCAATCGGCATCTTCGCCATTTGCTGACCAATTTTGGTTAAGGAGCCTTCACCTTTAGAAAGTCTCCCTTTATCAAAGGGAGATTTAGAGGGATTTTCTTTATCAGCTTCAGCTTTAGGAGAACTTTTTTCATTCATCGCCCCAAGCTCAATCAATAGCTTGCGACCATCATTGACCAAGCGGTGATCTGGCGGTTCAATAAAATCAAAACTTTCTAAATCGCCTAAATTGAGACTTTGCATTTGCAAAATCACTGATGCCAGATTAGTTCGTTTAATTTCAGGTTCGGTAAATTCAGGACGGCTTTGGAAATCATCTTCCGAATACAATCGAATACATACACCCGGCGCAATACGCCCACAACGCCCTTTACGCTGATTGGCTGCGGCTTGAGATACAGCCTCAATCGGTAAACGCTGAACCCGTGAACGATAGCTATAACGTGAAATACGGGCAAAACCACTATCAATCACATAACGGATATTCGGTACGGTTAACGCTGTTTCAGCAACATTGGTGGCTAACACGATGCGACGGGTATCGCCGGATTGGAATCCCCTTTCCTGCTCGGCAAAGGATAAGCGCGCAAACAGCGGCAATATCTCCACGCCGGAAAACCCAGGACGCAGGCG
>ERZ724524.2935-NODE-2935-length-10902-cov-4.277773_pt1 | contig 10902 bp, 14 predicted proteins | sample MGYA00376057_ERZ724524 | MGnify/ENA primary metagenome ERZ724524 (study PRJEB28724, sample SAMN07190888) | wastewater metagenome | isolation source: influent of sewage treatment plant in Hong Hong | place: USA: Christiansburg, Virginia | collected 2016-03-01 ...
GGTAGCTTTGCAACAGAGCAGTGGGGCGAGCGATCCCTGCGGCGATCGGCGGCGATCCGCTAGCGAGCGCGCCGACGAGTCGCTGCGCTCGGTGACTTTGTCTTAGCTGCGTCGTCAGCCGCGGCCTCCGAGGGCGACTCGGCTTTGGGCGAAGGCTTCACTTCGCTGCGAGGCTCCCGCAGTCCCGGTGGTCCACCGTTTTCGTCGATGAAGGTGATGCCCTGCTGCTCGAAGGCTTGCCGGATCATCACCAGGTTGTTGCGCAGCGGCGAGCGTTTGCCCTGCTCGAAGTCGGCGATGGTCATACGGTTCACGCCGGCCTCGGTCGCAAGCTGCTCTTGAGACCACTCAAGGACCGCACGGGCACCCCGGCATTGACCGGGCGTTATTATTATCTTGCTCGACATATAGCAAATTGCTAGATCTGTAGCACTTCGTTAGGTCGCCGAAGAGCGGCGGCCACTATGCCACAGGCTGCGGCTGGCTCCCAGAAATGGCAGGCCATATCGGCGATGCCTAGATGCCAGAGGCATGCCCACTCTCGGCGCTGCGACAAACCTGTCGTTCAGCGCGTGTCCGGAGGACTGTCCATGCGTTTACGCCCCCCGTCTGCCTTGACCCTGCTCTGTGCAGTGCAGGGCTGCGAGCGCTTCGCCTTCACGGCGATTCTGCCGCTGTTCGTGCTCTACCTCCACCATCGCCACGGATTCACGGAACCAACGGCGCTGCTCATCATCGGCCTGTTCACTGCGCTGTCCTACGCCAGCGGACTGCCCGGCGGAATGCTGACGGATCGCAGGCTCGGTCCCCGAAGCGGACTGCTGATCGGTTCGGTGCTGCTGATGCTGGGATATGCCTCGTTGGCCATCGACCGAGCGGCGCTCCTGTGGCCTGCGTTGGGTCTGCTCGTCAGTGGTCACGGTCTGTTCCGTCCAAGTATGGCCACGCTGCTCGACGCGCTGTTCCCTGCCAACCACGCGCACCGGGAACGCGGTTTCCTTCTGCTGTACCTGGCCATCAACATCGCAGGCATCGCCGGTTCCCTGTGCGCCGAGCGAGTCGTCGTGGCGCAACGCTGGGATCGCCTATTTGCCATGGCGACTGTCGCGCTGCTCATCGGGACCGTCTGGCTGGCGCTGACCGCCAGCTTCCTTCCGCAGTCGCGAGCGAATGCGCCCCATCCGCTCGTCTCGGACGTTTCCGCATCGCGTAACGCGGAGAGGTGGCGCGCGGTGTGGCTCCTCTCTGCGCTTGCCATCGTGTTCTGGCTGACGGTGCTACAGGCTGGCGGTTCTCTTGCCTTGTTTGCCGACACGAATACTACGCGCAGCGTCACCATCTTCGGACGGCGGTTCGCGGTGGGCCCCACGGATTTCGCGGCGTTGCATGGGCTGCTGGTCATCGCACTGCTACCGCTGCTTGTGTGGGGCTCCGCTTGGCTGCGTCGTCGCAACCGAGAACCGTCCACGTCCATCAAGATGGTCTGGGGCTATGTCGCGACCGCAGGGGGGTTCGCGCTGCTGGCTGCTGCGGGCCTGTCCGGCGATGAATCTGCGCGCGTCGGTCCCGCGTGGCTCACCGGCTGCTACATCCTTCTGTCGGTGGCAGAGGTATTCCTCGCCCCGCTGAGCATGTCGTTAGTGACGCAGCTTGCGCCGCCCAATCGAGCCGGACAGGCCATCGGCTTGTGGTTTGCGGCGGCGGCCGTCGGGAACGTCATCGCGGGCCTTCTCGGGTTGCTGTGGGGGAGCTGGCCGCATCACCAGTACTTCGCACTGCTCGCCCTGCTGTCGCTGGCCGCTGCGGCGGTTCTGCTCTCACGGCTGCGCCTTCTCGATGCCGCAACGGACAGCCGATCGGTGGGCTAACCCCGCATGATTCGGCGCTTTTCAGACGGAAGCGCCGCGTGATAAGATCACAATCCCGGTTTCTCTGATCAGCATCCCAGAGAGCCTCCCAGGAATAGAGCAGCTCATGGCGAGACCCAAATCCCCCCCGCGTGTCTGTGGCCCTTACGAGGAACGAGGCGGCACGCGCTTTCGCATCCGCGTCATCGGCAACGGCACCGAGAAAAACCTGTACTTCCCGACGCGGGCCGAAGCCCTGGCCGCCAAGGACGATGCCGAGCGCGAGCTGCTCTCGCCCGCCACGTATGTAATCAGCGACCTGATCGTCGAGTTCGCCGAGGACAAGCAGAGCCAAGGTTCGTGCAAACCGGAGACTGCCGCCCACGAACTCGGCCGCCTGCAATTCTTCCTCGCCCGCCACCTCGACGAGGACATCCGCGACATCACCCCCAAGCGCGCCGAAGAAATCTACCGCACCGCAACTACCGTCATCTCCCCCAAGACCGGCAAGCCGCTCGAAGCCGCGTCGCATCGCTTCTACCTGAACCTGGCCAAGCGCTTCTTCGGCTGGGCAGAAAAGAAGGGCTATCTGCAAGCCAACGCATTCAAGGCCGTGCGTCCCGTCGGTCGTCCCAATGCCGGAAAGCCCCAGCTCCGCATCGATGAGGCCAACCGCTTCGTCGCCACCGCCCTCCAGATGTTCGATGAGGGTGGCGATGTATTGGCACTGGCCGCCGTCGTCGCCCTGCTCATGGGCATGCGCGCCAGCGAAGTCCTCAAGCGCCGCGTCCGCGACGTCGACTGCGGCGGCAAGGTCCTGTGGATCGACGGAGGCAAGACCCGCAACGCCCGTCGCCACCTCAAAGTCCCCAAGGTGCTCCAGTCCCGACTCTCGAAACTCTGCGAGGGCAAGCTCCCCGAAGATCCCATCCTCGGCCCCAACCGCAACGGGGGCCCCCGCCACCACCGCGTCCTGTGGGCCGCCGTCGGCCGCATCTGCGAACGCGCCAACGTCCCCCGCGTCTGCACCCACAGCCTGCGCGGTCTATGGGCCACGCTGAGCATTGAGTCTGGTGCGCTGTCCGACGTGGTGGCGTCGAGCTTGGGGCATGGATCGTTTGAGATGACGGCGAAGCACTACGCGCAGCCGGAAGCGGTGAGTGGGGCGAAGACGCAGCGGGTGGTGGATCTGTTGGAGCTAGATTCACGGCCCGAGCCTATGCGCTCCGCCGACCCTGGCGAGGCACAGGCCGAAGACCTTCTCGCCCAGCTCTCGCCCGCGACCCTTCAGAAGCTGCTCAATCTGGCAATGGCCCGCGGGGTCGTGCGTCAGTAACTCAAATGCTGGCCGGAGAGCCTGGCGGGGGAGTGGGCGTCGATGCGGAGGGTGCAATCTTGTCCCAGACTGCCCACTTGAACCAACCTGGCATCGCCGCCGTCTTCATTTCGAGCAATCTCCCATCCGTGATCTCAGCGACAAAGATCTGCTGATGGTTTGAGTTGTCGAACAGGTAGGCGCGATTGGAGCACCGAATGGCATCTAGCAACAGGTCTAGCGACGCGCTGTATCGGCTGACAATCTTGTCTTCTGGAACCGAATGCCCACCGCGTCGCACCCGCGCCTTCACTCGCGAGATGTTGATAATCGGATCCTCCGTCGCGACATAGTACAGGTATGTGCGGTAACCGAGTTGCTGCGCCTTGCACAACAAGTCAACCTTGTCTCTAGAGGACATCACTGTCTCGAAAGTAAAGGTCACTTTCTGCGCAAGCAACTTCTGCCGCAGAAAGTCCGCCGCGACCGCTGCGAAGTAGGCATTCACGAGTACCGCAAAAAAGCTCAGCTTCTGATCGGTGAAACTCAGCGCCTGGGCTTCATCGAGAAGGTCTGCTCTGGCTAGCAATGTGGACGCCGAAAAAAACGATAGTATTTCTTCTCTCGTCGTTTCGACTCCGTAGACAGCCAAGTCTAGGAAACCGAAGCGGCGGATGTCCCGCTCGATCTCATCAGGATTTATATAGACACCCAATAGCTCGGGCCGCAGGACCGACTTGATGGTGCTCTTGCCTGATCCGTTCGGGCCGGCAAACATGCGCAGGCGCGGGACGGCTGCGGTCATCGAAATCGAATCTTTCGCCCTGTTTCAACGGGAGTAGGTGCCGCGATCTGTTTGACCAGACGCCGCGAACCATCCGGAAAGACCTCGTAGATCGCGCCACTGTCGGTCTCCAGCACGCTCTCTCCAGATGCCAGTGTCTGCCAGTATGCGACGGTGACCGCCGAACAGGACAGGGCCGGAATCTGCTCTTCCAGGTAGGTCATCGTTTTCTCTGGGTCGGACATGGCTGCTCCTTCCTGCCAGTCTCCAACGAAACGCTGTCCTGGTGCAACCGTGCCCTAGGCCACGGGCTGGCACGACATGACGCTGTTTGCCGTGACCTGCTTCTGGACGTAATTCGACGTCGGCGGAATCTTCATCCGAATCCGTACACCAACAGAACGAACGGCTGGGGGCCGGGTATCCTTTCCTGATCGACCGGTCCCCAAACGCCTGCTCCACTTCAGCGAGCGAGGACCGCATCCGCAACAGTCTTAGCAGTACCGTCCGTTGTGGTTCTTGCCGCTGCCGAGACATCAGCCGTACACTCGCCCCGAATTTCTCGGCGATGTCCCCCGCACTTGAAAAATATGTTCGTCTGTTCGGCAAGCTACGCACCGACAAGAACAGCCAGCGCTGGACCGACCAGACCTACTTCCGAGCGCCCCATAAACCGCTGTTGCTGCTGGCGGTCATCGACCGCTTCGCAGATGGCGAGCTGACCCAGAACTTCATCCAGCCCACGCCAGAATTGGCGCAGGACTTCTTGATCTATTGGAAGCGCGTCATGCCGCCCAGCGCAGCCGCGAGCTATGTGCTGCCTTTCTTCCATTTACAAGGCGATGGGTTTTGGCACCTGCGCGCCGTCGAAGGCAAAGCGGACACGCTCTCGGCAACGAAGCAGATGAAATATGCGTCTCAGCTCGTCGGCATGGTTCAAGGCGCGACTCTCGATGCTGATCTGTACGACGTGCTCTGCACTGCCGAAGGACGAGCGGTCCTGTCACAAGTGTTGATTGATACCTACTTTGTCGAGGCGCTGCGCCCGCTTGTCCGTGAGCAGAGCGAGATCAACACGCAGGCGCGGACCTACTGCCGTCAGCTCCTCGCCCACGACACGTCGCATGGACCCACTCTCCCACGTGCGGCCCGCAAGCAGGGATTCCGTCGTGCCGTGGTCTGGGCCTACGAGCGTCGCTGTGCATTCTGCGGCATTCGCCTGATCACCCCCGACGGCCGCGTGGTCGTGGACGCAGCCCACATCATCCCATGGAAAGTGACGCACAACGACGACCCGCAAAACGGACTTGCGCTGTGCAAGCTCTGCCACTGGACCTTCGATGAGGGACTCGTCACCGTCACGAGCGCCTACTTTCTGAAAGGCTCCGAGCAGCTACGGTTCCAGCCCAATCTGCCGGCACAGATCATCAGCCTGACAGACCGACTGATCCTGAAACCAGACAACCCATCGTACTGGCCGGATGCAGATGCTTTCGCCTGGCATCGAGAGCATCGCTTTCTGAAACCATAACTAGTTATCGTCACAAGAAGTCTCGCTCCCACCTAACCATGCGTCGGCGGTTCCTGCGGCTTCTTGCGGTGCTGCTAAGCCCGACGATTCTGTGTTCCTAACTGCTTACATTGAAGGACGTGATCAGTATCGGAGCCCGCTTATGCCTCTCCGCCAATCCCTCCGCAAACTGCGTTGGCAAGAGCGATCTCCGTCTGAGAAATCTGTCAGCGCTTGATCGGGCTTCAAGTCGCGGTGGATCAACGCTCCGTCGAGAAGTAGCCGCCGGTTTTTCCCCGCCGTCGGAGGTTGGTGGAAAAGGAGGAGAATCAGAGAGGCAGGAGTTACGTGAACGCTCGTCGGACGGAATTTGCAAACAAGCAGCAGAAGAAACGTATTGCAGACCTCGTAAAAGAATGCGAACACAACATCGTATACGTCTATGGTCCATACCCGCCATCTGCGGGGAGAACCAAGTGGCGGATTGTGATCTACGACCCAAGCACGGGCAAGCGCAAGAGCGTGTGCGCCGAAAAGCGCTCGTCTGCGGACATGCTGGCGGTGCAACTGCGGCGTCAGACGGAGACGAAGCCGGTGCCAACGGTGTACGAAGCGCTTGGGAAGTGGCTCGATGAAAAGCGGGGGGCGTGGCGAAACCCGGACACCTTCGCACACAACACGGGCAAGCGGGTGACTCTGTGGATTCCCGACGTGCCAGTCGTCGAAATTGACCCTGCGCGGGCTTCCGCGCTGTACCTGGCCGTCACAAAGGCAGAGGGCAAGTTCGGTCCACTCAAGCCCGCGACGCATCACGGCTACCTGAAGACGGTCAAGGAATTTTGGCGCTGGCTGCTCGAACAGGGGCTCGTCGAAACGGATGCTTTTGCGAGAGTCAAGCCTATTGGTAAGGCGAACGCAGGCAAACAGCAGCTCGGGCCGCTCGAGGCGAAGACGTTGGAACGGATGCTATTCGAGAAGGCCAAGGAAGGCGAGGAAGGTGCGCTGGCGATTCTGGTGCAGCTCTATCTCGGGCTACGTCCATCGGAAGTGCTCGGGCTGACCGTTGGTGCAGTCGATGGAGTCCAGATTTTTGTCAACGGCACCAAGAACCAGAACGCTAGGCGTCGTCTCGAATTATACGCGCCCGTGGCCAAGCTACTCGCTAAACACTGTGCGAAGCGACCTCTGACCGAGCGGATTTTCGCGGCCAACCGAGAGACGAAGCCGAAGCCAAACTGGATGTATAAGCGGCTACATGCCTACTGCGACGAGGCCAAGATCGGACGAGTCTGTCCGCATTCCCTTCGCGGTCTGCATTCATCGCTGGCACTCGAAGCTGGAGCTACCTCGATCGATGTTGCGCGTTCGCTCGGGCACTCGAGCTTTGCGATCACAGCAAAGCACTACGCTAAGGCCGACTCGATCGAGGTTGGGAAAGCGAGACGGATGGCGGGTTCGATGCACTCGAAAACGTGAATTGCTACAGGCATCGACGCCCTCCCGGCAGGCGGATCTTGTCTTCATCCGGCGTGATCTGCTCCAAATAGGGCGAGTGCGTGGTCACGATGAACTGGCAGCCGATACGACTCAAGGTCGTTAGCAGCGTTTGTTGCTGGGGAGGGTGCAGGTGCAGTTCCAGCGCATCGATCAACACAATGGAACGCGCGATGCCCACGCGAACAAACTCGAATAGCAGCGGAAAGACTGCTTGTTCCCCCCCCGACATCTCGGCGATATCATAGACCCGTCCCTCCCGCTCCAGGAGGAAGTGCGAGTCCTGGGTACTCGACGTGGTGTGACCCAGCTTGGGCTCAACTCCCCGAAAGCGCGTGCCGGGAAATAGCTCAGCAAAGCGTCGCTCTAGCTGGCCCAGGTAGTCCGTCTCTTCCGTCCTGTGAGGAGACGTATGGATCGCCCACCACGACACAAGACAGTCACGCATCCGATCGATGCGCATGGTCGATAGGCTGCGGTTCTGATCAAACCAGATCACAGACCCCAAAGCATCTGCACGAGGAATCTGTGATCGAAGCCTACCGCCTTCATAAACGATCTGAACCCGGCCTTGCGCACCAAGGTCCGTAGTCGCCAAGCTGAGCGCTGGGCTGGTTGGTTGTGCGTGAGCGAACGATCCATGGAGATGCTGCCGCTCGTCCTCGTCCATCACGACTTCCACCGCAATTCGAGCATCCCCCGTCCGCTCCGACTTAAAGCCGGGCCAGTCAAGCAGTGCTGGTTCCGAGGTTTGCTTGGTGGCTAGCGACAGGACCAGGGCGACAGCTTGCAGCACCGTAGTCTTACCCGAGCCGTTGTCACCGATCAGCACAGTGAGCGGTCGAATGACGCCATCATCTTCAAATGACAGATCTAGGTCGTCGATGCCCTTAAACTTTTGGATTCTCACCCTTGCAATCTGCATTGGCTTCTGACTTTCGCGCAGGGGGGGCGTGCTGACAAGCGCGATCGATGGGGTCTGGCACTCTCTGCGCAGGGACGGTCGGCAGCCTCGCCGATCGGCGCCGCGCGGGCTGGCACTGCACCTTAAGGAGCAAGGGCACAGCCTGCGGGACATCGGGCAACGGCTCGACCAAGCGGGGCGGGCAGTGGGTATCCGCAGAAGGTGAAGCTACTGTTCGTCAGTTAAGCGGGTCGGTCGGTAGGGGGCCACACTGTCACCGCGATCCCGAGTGCGGGGAAGGGATTGACGGCATAGGTGCAGTCTGGCGCGCTGGGCAGGGTGAGGCGTTTTCCGTGGTCGTCCATGGTGGCCTCAGTGGTGATGTCGTAGCCGATCGAGCCGCGACGATGTGAAATCAAGATCACCACATGGATCGCTGACGGGGGCTTGGCCTTAGCCATCGCTCACCATTGGCAAATCCGGGGCGGTCTGCGGCACTTGGATCGCCGCTCTGTAGTCGCTCCAGAACGCCTCGAGCGCGGCGACCAGCTCTGGGCGGGCGCTGAGTAAGTGCAGGAGTGCGAGCAAGGGCCGAGCGGGCACTAGCTCACCTTTGGTCAGCTCTTGCAGTGTTACGCGAGACAACCCCAGCAGCGCCGCTAGTTCCGTTCTATTCCTTGTCTGGATGTTCGGAATGGCTCGAGCGGCCAACTCAGAGGCGATCGTATCTTCTCGACTGCGCGGCGCTTCGGTAAACCGGGCGATCTGTACCTTGGTTCGTCGGCTCGATGCTCCTTTCTGGCCGATCGCCGCCATGTGTCCCCGGTTGGCAGACGTGACGCTGCCACCCTTCTTGCCCGCTTCGCTGGCTTCGGAAGGGCTAAACGTGCGGGCAAGTCCCTGCTCCTGTGCCGCTCTCCCTCCACGGCGGGCGATCTCTTGATGCTTCTCTTTGTTCATTGCGGCAAAGCCGAGACGTTTCTTTGTGACCATGTCGATTTCTTCCTCGTACGGGCTCATCGCCCAATAGCGGCGGACTGCTTCGAGGCTTTCGGGCGCTGAATCGGCCAGGCTGCGAAGCAGCAAAACGAGCTGCGCGCTCGGGTTCCCCTTCCCGGCGGCGAGTCGGGAGAGGTAGCCTTGAGCCAGCCCAAGCAGCAGCTCGAGCGGACGCTGACGCATGTGCAGCGCCAAGTGATTGATCGCTTTGGCTGCCTGTCGGCGCAGCTCGCGCCGGTAGACCCCACTGAGCACACGATCTAGCGCCGCGTTTGTGGCCTTGTCTGGGTACTCGGCGCGGCAGCGTCCACAGGTTGGGATCATGAAGTCATCCGGCACAGCCAGAGACGGAAACACGCGAAATACTCGCGTTCTACCTTGTGCTTGGCGCGGGATCACTGACTTCGATCCACACGTCAGGCACCGCGCCGCCTCGGGCCTCATCGCTTCGCAACCTGGCTGAGACGGTCGGCGAGTGAGTGCAGTTTCTCGCACACCCGATCCATTTCCATCTGCAACTCGAGCACCTGCTGCTGAGCGCGATCGAGGTCGTGCCGCAGACGGTTAACGCAATCAAGGCAAGTGCAGTCGTCGAGATGCGGCATTTAGGCTGCCTCTATCGCCAACTCGGGCAGCCGATGATCCACTAGGAATAGTACGAACAGAGAGACGAGCGTGTAGAAGCCGAAGCGTTCTAACGCCATGGTGACGCAGGCGATTAGGAGTGCCCGCGCTCGACGTGGATCAGGCGGTTCTGGAGTCGGAACAGAGTCCGCTTGGGAGTCCAGTTGGGAAGCGTCGGACAAAGCTGCGGCTAGGGCAGAGGATGATGAAGGCATAGGAAGCTCCATGGCGGCGACCGCGCACCACACGAGGCAGACCTTGCCGGTCGGCCAGTACAAGGACTGCCTCGGGACTCAGACCAGATCGAATCGGTCGAGCGAGTGGACCGCTCCACTCGCAATCACGCAAGGACTACCGTCGAAAGTCGCCGCAACGGGATAGACCGCCCCTTGGGTCAGTCGACCGAAACTAGCACTCGCGTCTCGGCACTGGACAAGGTCGCCTACCGTGATGTCATGAGCAAGAACGGGAACGGAGGTTTGTGACATGGTAAACCCGCTCTCAGGCTGCGCGCGTGGTGAGTTCGACGCGCTCGGTGGCGTCTGCGGCAATCTCTTTGGGAATTGCATCGGAAGAGACAGAGGGAACACTTGAGACAGCCCGCGAACGAGGGTTGAGACGATAGCGGGTACTTCGCAAGCCTCTCCGTTTCGGCGCAGTCTTGTCCTCTTTGGGAATGACAGGGCGCACGCAATTCCGCCCGGACTCCTTCGCCCGATCCATTTCCAACTCGGCGGCTCGCTCCAGGTCGGCAGCACTCATGCGCCGATTAGCATCACGCACGGCGACGCCGATCGAGGCGTTCACGCCAATGGAGTGCAGCGCGCTCAGGACTTGCTCCGCCTGTCTGATGGCGGTCTTCTGATTGGCCCCCTGGAGAATGACCATAAACTCGTCCGCCGCATTGCCACGGCGGCAGACCATTTCCCTATCGGAAGTCCGACGCAACGACGCGCGAATCGCCATCGCGGCACTGCGGATGACTCCGTCCACAAACTGATGACCCTTGGTACGGTTGAGTTCCTTGATGCCATCCAAGTCGACGTAGATAATCGATACTGGACCCCTTCCTCGCAGCGCAGTTGCCAGCGCCGTCTCGAACCACCGCTGACCTCGAAGCCCGGTCAGCGCGTCGAATCCCGTGACCTGTTCCAGTGTGGCGAGCTTGTTACCAGATTCGATCTCATGTGCTCGCTGCTTTGTTCGCAGCGCACCGAGCTGGACGGTAGTCCGAATCACAAGGCCGCTCAGCGTCAGCAGAGCCAGCACAATCGGTATGTCCACTATCGCCAGCAGATCAATCGAGCGGATCTCCTCCAGCACTCTAGGGTCAAGCGGCATGGCGTCCTCCCGAGGCTGAATTGGTGGACGGTTGGCTGATGGCAGGTGGGCGTACCACGCCGTCAGAACTTGCCAAGGATAAAA
>ERZ724524.2942-NODE-2942-length-10889-cov-6.758907_pt1 | contig 10889 bp, 13 predicted proteins | sample MGYA00376057_ERZ724524 | MGnify/ENA primary metagenome ERZ724524 (study PRJEB28724, sample SAMN07190888) | wastewater metagenome | isolation source: influent of sewage treatment plant in Hong Hong | place: USA: Christiansburg, Virginia | collected 2016-03-01 ...
GCGACGACAGCGACGCTGCCGGACACCGGGGTGATCACCTGGTAATGGCCAGAACCGTTGCCTCCTCAAAGTCCTTCGTGCAGATCATGCCGGCTCGATGTCATCGGGCTTGAGACCCCGTTACGACGGGCGTGCGAGCACTGTCGTCCAACAGCTCCTCGGGCAAAGCGCCCGGTGCGTGTCTCTCGTGGAAAATGAGGTAGGGAACTCATCCATTTTGCCTGGTGGCCACCCTGGTGCAGGCGGGTACTGGCGATCAGCGGGCGAGGGCACCAGTTCCCACTACGCGGTCCTGGCCACCCCATGTCGTCGCCCAGTGTGCCAACCCCTCTTTCCCTCGGTGAGCGTCACTGTCCGAACTATATCCATAGGATCTGAACCTATGATTCGTATACGTGCGTTGAGCAGCTGCTGCCGAGCTAAAGTCACAGAAGAAGCACTGGGGGGGGGAGAGACAGGTGAGGTGAGGGGAGGGAGTGATAGATAAGAAAAAGGCGTCCCAGTGGACGCCCCTCTTCTAGCCTAGTGGCTGGTCACCGAACCCGACACCAAAACCAGAGTAGCCATGATTGCTTGCGCAAGAGATCGTTACTCAATACCTGAGCCTGAATGACACGGCGATGGGCTTGAAGGCGCTCGATAAGCTCGGCCTTATCGCAACCCTCATGGGCCTGAACGTATTGGGCACACAGCAGGAACTCGCACTCTTCAAACGTTGGCGGGATACCGCGATTGACCGGCACCATCACCATCGGCCAGGAGACTGACAAGAACAGGGTAAACGCGACCAGGGACATGGGATTGCGAAGTTCCAGCTGAAACTCCGGCTCGACACCCACGACATATACGAAAAACACGTAGAGAACGAACTGCATACCGACGATGCAGGGATAGATGGACTTCAACCATTGTAAGGTGCTGCCAAAGTGTCTTTGCAGCAGTTCGCTGTGAAGTTTTTTTATGTCTCGTACCGTGTAGAGTTCACCAAACGCTACGGGGTCACCACTCTGATTCACTTGTGAGGAATTGCTATTGTCGTCATCTTTCATGCGCGAAATCCTTGTCACGCTTAACCAACACAGAGCACATCGACATCCTGCATGTGCTCTACAACCATCAGCCAACCAGAAGATCAAGAAATCCACTGCTACGGCGTGCTTGTACTACCTGAACAACGTCTACAGCCAGCCTGGAAGACGATGTTAACTTCTTATTTTTCATTGAAATAACATATTCAGAAGTGCTTCGCAAAGGTTTACTTGCATTATTGGGTAGGCTCCAACAAAATCCGTAGGTTATGCTGTGATTTGAGTAAATCACCTATAGATCATCCCCTACGGATAGTTAGGCGTGAAAAACGACAAAATTGCTCTTATACCTTCACTGTCTACGCTCGCTGGAAAAACCGTGTCCGGTGTCGCAGATTGAGAAGTCCGACCAGAAACAGCCACATAATTATCGCCGCAGTTGAATGGCCTTGCTCTCTTTGGCCATTTTGGCTCTATCAAGCGGGCCGAGCAGGCGGGACTTCAACATGGTGCCATTGAGCGCCTTCACCGCAGCCGCATTCTCCTCTAACGTAGCCAGAGCGATAAACTCTTCGATGAGTGACCCATGCTCATGAGCCCACGTTTTGTAATCATGAATGCTTTTTTCCGTGGGAAGGGAGAGCAGGATCTCCCTTAATCGACAGTTGGTGGGTGGAGCTGACTTGCCTACCGTCCAGGCCTTTGCTGTCAATTGGTTGAAGATCTCCTTCTCACTGCCAACCAAAACTGCCCCAAAGAGCTCACCCAGCCTTTGGCGACGACCTGCCACAATCGTGCGCAACAACCTGATGGCTGCCAATTCATCACGTTCATTCAGCTCCGCGATCAGCTCGCCGGATTTATGGATTGTGGTTGCATACTGCTTACTCATGCGCTCTACGAATAAGGCATCACTTTGACGTAAGCCTTTCCAGCTGATGGACTTGAGTAGGTCACTGATGGTCGAAGCCAGTACCTTGCTGCTGCTGTTATCATCCAGCACATCAGCCGATAGCTGCTTTACCCGCTGATGGCGAGACTCGCTATGTGAAATGCGGTGACTCACGATCTCGATGATGGCGCGGGACTTCGGTAATGTGAACAAGAGCGAGTTTTGGGAGTCGATGCGTACACGAGCCCCATCTTGCATGACGTTGATTTTCAACACATCACGTTCAATCAGCTCCAACAAAGCGCAATGGACCATCTTCCGATGGCTGCTCTGGTACACCTGACCTGGATCCAAGGGATGCACCTGTTCGAGAATTTCCCTGACTGTGTAGCGCCGGTTAACCATCACCCAGCCTGTCTGGCTGTCAAACTGCCGCGTGCTAAGCGTTGGTATCCAAAGGGCCAACTGGAGACTAAATTGGTGGTCCAGCGACAGGATTGATGAGCTATTGATTGGGATCAACCTGCACGTTTCCCGGTACATGGTTTTCATCGCCGGGTCAGGACGGAGGAGGATATAGCCAGTATTTAGGAGCTCTATGTGAGAAACCAGGCCTGCAATGAGCACATTGCCCTTGAGTCCTCCCTTTGAGTTCGGATTTTCCGCATCACTGAGATCGTCATAAAAAGTAAGAGCGACAGATCTCAAACGCGAACAGGTGGCAACGATTTTCTTCGATTCAATCAAGTCCCTAATATATGCGTCAGCCTCCCTTTTACCCATATTCTCCAGCACTGCTTCGTAAAACATCTCAGGCGTAATTTCCATCGGATGTGACACGGCCTGGTCATACTCAGCCGATGTCAGATTTCCCAGGATCGAGACCATGCACAGGTACGTCCGCGCATCGAAATCTGTATCGAGGATTGGCCCCGTCAACGTCATTGCCCGCGCATTACGCATCACGCCAGGCGCTAAAGGATGGACCACATCACTCTCATGCACGGGTCGATGTTGATTTCCCTTGTTTATCAGTGATTTTGGCATTGTCCTAAACAGCCCTGCACTCAGCACCAAGGGATTATGATTGCTGAGCTGACGAGGCAGAGGGCCTTTCTGGTCAACGCCATCAAGTGCAAAACCAACGACATGTTTGCTTTTGGGATGGCGGCCAGTAGGGGAGGTAGAGACATCATTCACCCGCTCAGTGCCGGACGGTTCCAGTAGCTCAATGTCCCCCGTCGACTGGGACGGTAGAGGCGGTTTAGGTGTCGCAGTAGTTTGTGAAGGTGGTGCATCTGGTGAATCGTTTTCACTTTGAAGTGCTCTAAACCACTGACCACCAGAAAAAAGGGGGGCGTATAGCCTCACGGCCTCATCGGGCGAACTGCCTGCCGACACACGCTCCAAAATCCGACCGATCTTGGTGTGATCAACCAGACTCATGAAGTGCGAGACCAGCTTTTCATCCTCAGAACCGAATAGGCTGACCTCAAACTGGGCTATCGCCCTGGCTACATCATGCTCAAGTGTGTCTGACACATTAACTCCATTGCCGAAAAGCTGTGCGTTACCTGTTGATAACATGTAGATAAGCTGTGTTTTAGGGGGTGAGGTATAAGAACTATTTTGACAAGGTATACCATCGAAAAGCAAAGGTATAGCATCGAAAAACGAAGGTATAACATCGAAATGTGAAGGTATAACATCGAAATGTGAAGGTATACCATTTATTTGTCAATTTTAACGCTTATGAATCAATGACTTACCGTTCCTATCTTTATCTTGATCTGTATCTTGATCCAATGAAAAGAGATCTAAAGAACAAGAAGAGAGATCAAATAATTAATGACTTAATAGTAGTAGTAAGGCGATCCTATCTATCTGATATTCTGGGAGATACACACATCGCGTTAACATTCATGGTGCAAGTGACTGAGAGCGCATCAGACGCAGCTGGGCAACTCCTGCCATTTACCCTCCCCATGGTATTCACCCACCCTCAGAACGGCCCCAGAGAGGCGCACAGGAGGTCTCCGACTGTGGATCAAAAGTGGATCCACAGGATCGCAGGGATCCATTGTGAGTCGGCCATGACATTTGGAGACGTATACGATAGGCGAGGAGGCAGGAAGTGATAGAGCGACACAATGAGCGGTGAGCCGGGGCCCCCTGGTAGCAATGGATTCCAACTTCACAGGGTCGAACGCAAGCACGTTCTAGCTGTGACTCTATATTCTCCACGGAGGACATTGATATGACCGGGCATCAGCACGAAGCCATCGCCATCCCTCAGTGCCAAAATCTCGCTTTCCGCAAAGGACGATGTGAGACCTTAATGGTCTGGCCAGTTGCCCTGCATCAGAGCTTGCTGGTAGAGGTTTGTTCGAGGACTTGCAGAAGGATCTGCATAACAGGCCATACCAGTTCTATACATCAGTAGAAACTGCCTGCACGGGGCGTTAAATTAACAAAAATCCAATTTACATATATTTAACGCCTTTCACTCGAAATGTCTCGACAGCAGGGACATAGCTTGCAAAAATGGATTATTAAAATTGTCCTCAAGGGACAAGAAGAAGCGATTATCAAAGTGTTTGAGCCTGGCCACGGCCAGAAGTCGGCACCACCACAACGATAGATAGCGTTCAAGCGGCGTAAGCCAAATGATGTGTAAGCTGTGCAATTAAACGAAATGAGGTTCCTTATGGGCGAAGATATGGTTGAACTGACGGCAGCAGACATCCGTCAGTATTTGACTGCCCCCATCAGAACTGGACAAGACCTGGTACGTGTCCGTTCGATGCTCGGGCTATCACGCGAAGTGTTTGCGATGACCATTGGCAAGAGCACCAAGACCGTAGCCAAGGCAGAAGAAGCCAGCGTGCTTCCTACCGACATAGCTCTTTTGGCACGCGGGCAAATGGTCACCCACATCAGCAACGTAGCAGCAGACTACATGGAAGAGCTGGATTTGAATGCCGACTCTATGCTGGTGATGGCGCAGTTATTCAGCGAACGCCTGCTGGGCGGCCAGAAGGTGATCTCTGAACACGAGTTTGCCACATTGAAAGAGCTGAGCGAAAAGTAACAGACTGTCACAGTGAACTACTCGCAGCTAAAGCAGCGAGCTTCCAAGAGCGCAACCAGCAGTCGCACCCTTTTCTTTTTTGACGCTTCGCTGGGAGCTGCTGACTGAGCTTTTGACCCTGCCAGCCTTACGTTTCCCTCCACGCCCAATATCGGCGGCGGCTGTTAACACATCCGCTGCTGATAACTCCGTTCCAGAGTCCAAAATTAACGTAATAGCCCGCTTTTTTATTACCAGAGATGCGTTGTGATCTGCATTGTCAGTATTGCCGCACTTGCCGCACACAAAAAGACTCTGTGATATGCGGTTAGCGGGGTGAATGTAGCCGCACACGGCACATTCCTGACTGGTGTAAGAAGCGGATATTTTAAAAAACGCCTTTCCTGCTTGGTAGGCTTTGTACTTGGTGAAACTTTCTAGCATGTGCCAACCGGAATGCAAAATGGCTTTATTTAGCCCTGCCTTTTGTTTGGCTTTATTCGGCAAGAAATGCCCTGCTTCATCTTGCTTGGCATTTGGCCGCCGCGTCATTTGCGCAGTGCGTAGTGCCTCAAACACGAAAACCTTGGCATGGCTATTAACCAACGCCCTGCTTGTTTGATGATTAAAATCGCGGCGGACATTGCCTTTTTTACCATGATAACCAGAGATCCGGCGCTTGGTTTTGGTGCGGCGGTTAGAACCCTTCTGCTGTCTTGCCAGCTTACGCTGGAGTCGCTGGAGGTAGCGGTCGGCCTTGCTCAGGTGGTGCTTCTGGTTGGCAGAAAAGTCGAAACTCTGCTCGCCTGCCTGTGCTGGAATGGCGACGCCACGGTCGATCCCGATGGTGTATTGTTCCAGAAACTCACGAGGAGCCCCCTGTAGAAAAGCCAAATGCTCGGCGTTGCTGGACAACGATGTTTCGTTCACGCCGTTTTCATAGCAGAAAGACACATAATATTGGCCGCGCTCTTTTCTGACATAGAGCGAATTAGGTATCTCGAATTCACGGTGCGTCTTGAATGAAAGGTAGCCAATATTATTGGTCTTGGTGCCGATGAATAGCCTGATATTACCGTCCTGGCAATGTTCGAAATTGAATAGTTCGCGAGTGAGATAAACCGAGCCTTTGTCAGTCTTTGCTTTGCGCCTAGGTCGCCCGCACAATCCTTTCATGAACTTCTGATAGGTCTGATACCAGTTAACCGCGCTATTACGCAGAATTTGACTGGGGCAGTCTGATAACCATGGCGTTAATTCTTGAGATTTAAATTGGGCGGCTTTTTGGTCAATCGGTGGATAAGTGCCAATGGCGCAATATTTACGGGCATAGGTGCGGTGGTATTTTTCCTCGTCCACCTTTCCATTCCAGATCACGCGAGCGCAGCCCATCCACTGACTCAGTGTTTGCTTTTGAGCTTCGTTCGGATTAGCGCGGAGCTTGATGCCAGTGAGCATTATCTGACCGCTTTCTTAATTGCCAACTGCGCGACACCAGCTGCGAGAATTTCACGCGCTCGGGTGATGGATGCCATATCCTCCGCGCTGGCTAACTCATCTGTGTACCCCCAAAAATGGGCAGCTGCATTCATCTCTACTCGGCGCACCTTCCCCGGCTGTAACTGGGGGAGTTTTTGTCTGCATAGGTGCCCTGATTCTCTTGACTCGCAGAGGTAATAATCGGCTTTTTGAACCTTGCTTCTGCGCAAGGTCACTGTGCATCCACATCCGCCGGAGCATGAGATGATTACTTTGTCCATATTGTGTCTCGCCAGTTGTCGTCATTGGTAAATGTTAGTACCATTCACGCACCATTGTCAATCTAGTATGAGGTTATAATGTACGACTGGCGCACTGGCAGAAGCTGTGTTTTTAAAAATCATGCACACCTAGTCTTTGTCACGAAATATCGGCGAGAAGTATTTACGACAGAGATGCTGGAGCGAACAAAATCCATCATAGCGGAGACGTGTGAACAGATGGATTGCGAGCTATTGGAGTTTAGCGGAGAGCATAACCATATCCATTTGATGGTGGCGATCCACCCCAAGGTTTCAGTCTCTAATCTGGTTGGCAAGCTAAAAGGAAAGTCCTCGTACATGCTGCGTCGAGAGTTCTGGGGCCAGATAAAGACGATGCTATGGGGCAACCATTTTTGGTCTCCCAGTTATTGCGTTGTGTCGTGCGGAGGCGCTACGTTGGAGGTGATAAAGCAGTACATCAAGGAGCAAAACGCCCCGCCGAGCGAACAGGCCGTGCAGCGGTCTAAGGCATTGACCAAAACCAATTTACCTCCCGCTTGACCCGCCCCTAAAGGAGTGGGATTGCGCGGGCGTTTCGTTCAACGTGTTTCCAAAAGAGCGCCTCCAAGGCGCTTTTTTCATGGCAATTTTTTTTGAAAATCGTTGCGAACTATCCCAAACGGATATATTCTATCTCTCAAAGGTAGGAGGCAGCCATGAAGACAAACTCCAAGGACACGCTCTGTGACGCGATTCGCGCCATCAAAGCTCAGCTGGTAAAGACCCCAGAAGATGAAGCGCGTTTTCGCGCTGAGGCAAACTTCTTTGTTCGCCAAGCTCTGGAGAACACCGGGTTTGTACGCACGAAATTGAGTCATTGCGTCGACCTGTTCAAATCCGTTTTCAGCTCAGGGCTCTCCTGGGATCCACGGGCACACCATGTCAGCCTGATCCTTGCCGAAGACATGAGCCTGACCGTCTACGTCCACTATCACGGCCAAATCAAGATGGCCTCCCACATGGGGGTCATTGAGCGGGTGACCGCTGACCTTATCTATGAAACCGACCAATTCGAATTTTGCGGAGCCGATACCCAGCCGCGCCTGAGACGCAAGATCTCGCGGGAAGGGCTAGGTGAAGCCATTGGCGGCTATTCGGTCTCGTATCTGCAAGGCGGGGCATTGCATGTCGAGCTGTTTGACATCGAGGCCCTTGAGAAGGCGGAAGCGGCGGGTGTCAGCTACGGAAACAGCGAGTTTTGGACTGGCCCCCACCGCCGTGAAATGCAACGCAAATCCATCATCAATGCCACTGCCCGGCGTTGGCTTGAACTGAGCAATTCCACCATCACGCAGAATTGTGCGAGCTAAGGACAATAAAAATGGCGTCACTGAACAAAGTCACCCTGATCGGCAACCTGGGACAAGACCCGGAAGTGCGTTACACCACTTCGGGCGCGGCGGTCACCAACATCTCCCTTGCCACCAGTGAGAGCTGGCGAGACAAGCAGACCGGCGAGCAGAAAGAACGCACTGAATGGCATCGCGTGGTGTTCATGGGCAAGATCGCAGAGATCGCCGGTGAATATCTGAAAAAAGGAAGCTCCGTTTACCTCGAAGGCAAGCTGCAAACCCGCAAATGGCAAGACCAAGGCGGCCAGGATCGTTACACCACCGAAATCCTGGTCGATAGCTTTAGTGGCGTGATGCAGATGCTCGGCGCTAAGCAAGGCGGTCAGGGTCAACAGCAGGGCCAGCCGCAACAGCAGCGCCCGCAACAGACTCAGGGCCAACCGCAACAGCAGCGCCCGCAACAGACTCAGGGCCAACCGCAACAGCAGCGCCCGCAACAGCAGGGCCAACAGCAGGGCCAACAGCGCCCGCAACAGACTCAGGGCCAGCCGCAACAGCAGCGCCCGCAACAGACTCAGAACCAGCAACGCCAACAGCAGTCGGCACCACCGGTCTATGAAGAGGGTGGTTGGGGGCAACAAGATGATGAAAACCCCTTCGCCCGGCTTGGCTTGCAGTATCCCCAGATGCTTTATTGCATGTAAGCAGCACCACCTGACGCCCCGATCCTCGGGGCGTTATTTTCTTGGAGAACGCGATGAAGGAACAAAGTACCGAAGTGCCGGTGTCACCCAACGTCACCCCCCCCTGTAGCCTGGTACTCAAGGACGGCCAAGAGTTCGTACCGTCCACGGAGGACTTGCAGCTATGGGCCAAGACGTACCCAGGCATCGACGTAGAGAACCAGTTGCTACGCATGTCAGCCTGGTTACTGGCAAATCGAGCCAAACGGAAGACCGCGCGTGGGATAAGGCGGTTTGTGGTTGGATGGTTGGAGCGCAGTAGTGAGCGCAAGCCTCATACGGCCCGGCCATCAGTCTTTTCAACAGAGGGGAAACAATATCACGAGGAGAGATGCCCGACATGGGCGGCCCACTAGAAGGAGCGCAACCATCTAGCGGGCCTGTCACACGCAGCACACACGCACGGCATGACAGCGGCATGGTACCGATTGTTCTGCCAAGACTCCAGCAACTCTGAACTTTGGCCTCTCATTTGGGGCCAATCTCCTTGGAGGACTTTTAATGAATCCAGCCGCAAAAGCTCATCTCAATCAAGCCATGAACCTCATCGAATCCACGCGCTACCGCATGGGTGTCAGTCAATTCCTCACCGCCTTCATCGACGAATGGGCATTCCACCAAACCGGACTCTATCCCTGCAAGAACGTGATACCAGGCGACCTCGAAGAGACGGCCATTGCGCTTTCGAAGTCCCTGAGTGCGGCGATGCACGCCGACCCGGTAAGCGATGTGCTGGGGTATGTACTCAGCGAAGCAGGCTTCCATCAAAAGGGCACCAGCTTCTACCCGACCCCCACGGACGTTTCGGACCTGCTGCAAGCGTTAATCGGGGGCGAAGAGGGGAATACCTTCTACGAGCCTTGCTGCGGGACATCAATCAACGCGATTTTGTGGATGGAAGGGATGTTGCAGAAGCACGGCCCCGATGCCTTGGCCGACTCGGAATTGACCCTTGAGGACATAGATCCACTGATGATCAAGTGTTCGATGTTGCAGCTTGTGCATTATCTGGCTTCGCGGCAGGTGACGCCCAAGGCCCTGAACGTGATCGGCGTGGATGTGATCACTCGTCGTCTGACTGGTGTGGCCTATTATGCCGAGCGCCCAGTGACGGTTGACGCAGTCATGGCAGCCTAGTGCCTCAAACTGGGATCGGCCCGCCAGAAGGCGGGTTCGGTCTGTGAGAAAATGGGCTATATGGACAGTGCAATAAATGCCTGTTACTGTGCTGATGGGATTGATATAAGTGATTATTAAGGCAAGTGCAATGGCCTTGCATAGCTCCCCTACGAATTGCCCATCCTGGAACTCGGAATTGCAAATTTGCTGCTGCGATGCAACGTCATTGAGGCAGCACATCTTGGAGTCATTGGAGGACATTCGGGAGGCGCAGGGTCAACATGAGGATGCTCGTTTACGGTCCGCACGGCGGCGATTGAAATGGCACCTCGATCTGTTTTTCAGAACGCATAAGGTCCGATTCACGCAGTTTCGGCGCGGCAAGGGCAAGGAGGGGCGCAATGGTGAGGAAGAATACAGCTGAGGCGAAGGCTGAGGCGAGTAAACGCGACGAGGTAAAGGCGCGGATTGTGGCTGAGGCATTGGAGGCCGTCGAGAACGCGCTGCTGTCAGATCGGATAACAACCCTCGACACCATGTTGTTCGGCACGATGAAGCTGGCGCTGAGCACGGCTGGGCCGATCAGCTTCCATCCCATCGACTGGACCAACACCTCCCCGGACATGCGCAAACTGATCACCACCAGATTAAAGTTGTGTGGTTACAAATATTCAGGGGCCGATCAAGTTTGGCGTAAGCAGGAACCCAAACCCTTCGTCAAATTAAAGGAGTGGGAGCGCGATTGGTTCACTGAGATGCGGGCATAACCCCACCAACGATTTCCATGGTCCACCTTTTGTCCTCACCGTAGCAATGCCGTGAGGACTTTTCTTTTGGAGCTTCCTACTGCCTCCCTTGATGATGTCTCCGAAGGACACCGAGACAGACCAAAAAAAAGCCCCAATTACTTGGGGCAAATCCACCATGATTAACAGGTGTTACC
>ERZ724524.2950-NODE-2950-length-10871-cov-8.873243_pt1 | contig 10871 bp, 9 predicted proteins | sample MGYA00376057_ERZ724524 | MGnify/ENA primary metagenome ERZ724524 (study PRJEB28724, sample SAMN07190888) | wastewater metagenome | isolation source: influent of sewage treatment plant in Hong Hong | place: USA: Christiansburg, Virginia | collected 2016-03-01 ...
ACTGAGCCGCTGGCCCAGGCGCTGGGCGGCTTCTTCTCGGTCACGGAACATGGCGGGCCTTTGCAAGGGAAGTGTTTCAGGGGATGCGGGCGGCGCCGGCCTCAGTGTCGGCGCAGCAGCGCCTGGCGCAGCAGGCGCGCGGCACGGTCACGGATATGCAAGGGGCTGTGGCCCGGTTGCGGCGGTTGCACGCGGGTGGCGCTGCAAGCGGCCAGAAAGTCGTGCAGGATGGCTGTGTCATCCAACGCGTTGTGGCCCTGGCGGTGGAACTCGGGGTGCCACTGGGTGGCGGCGATGTAGCCGCGCCCGGGGCCCGGACGGCGGCGAATGGCCTCGGGCACCACATCGGGGTGGCTGTAGGCCTCGATCTCAAAGTCCGGCGCCAGGCGTTTGATGCCCTGGTGGTGGATGCTGTTGACGCGCACGCGCCGCTGGCCCGGGTACAGCTGCGCCAGGCGCGAGCCGGGCACAAACTCCACCTGGTGGAAGTTCTGGTCGTAGGTGCTGGCGTTGCGGTGCTGCAAGGCGCCGGGGCGTTGGGTTTCGATGTCCTGGTAGAGCGTGCCGCCAAAGGCCACGTTGATCAGTTGCAGACCCCGGCAGATGCCAAAAATGGGCTTGCCCGCCTGGGCAAACGCCTCGACCACGGCCAGGTCGTAGAGGTCACGCACGCGGTCGCCCTCCCACGCCTGGCGCAAAGGCGCCTCGCCATAACTGCCGGGCCAGACATCGGCGCCGCCGTGCATGACCACGCCATCGAGCCAGTCAGCGTAGTGCGCCAGCGTGACATCGCCGCGCGCTGTCTCGCCCGTGGGGCAAGGCACCATCACCACCATGGCACCGGCAGACATGATCCAGTGGGCCACCGATTGCTCGATGTACTGCAAGGTTTTGCCCGTGAACAGGGAACGCGACGGATCAGCGTGCGAGAAGCAGGCAGAAAGCCCGATTTTGAGGCGGCGTGAGGCTGGCATGCCCTGGTTGTAGCACCTGCGCCTGCGCGGGCCTGTAGGAGGGCACCGCAGACGCTGGAGCTGCCAGCGCAGTGGGGGGCTGGTGGCAACAATTGACATGCATCAAGCCTGTACCGCCCGCTGTCTGCACGATACCCGGCACTGGTTTACAGTGTTCGTGTCGGTACGATGCCGATCCATAGCTACAAAAGGAGCCCAACATGCAAGTTCAGGTACACACCAACGACCACATTCAAGGCGGCGAGTCGCTGGCACTCTGGATTCAGGAAGAAGCAGCAGCCCGGCTGGCACGCTTTCGCGAGCACATCACCCGTGTGGAAGTGTTCCTGACCGACGTGGACGCAGGCAAGTCAGGGGTTAACGACAAGCGCTGCCGCCTGGAAGCACGCCCCGCCGGGCACCAGCCGATCACCGTAACGGCCGATGCCGACAAGGTGGCCAGCGCTTTCACCAGCGCCGCCGACAAGCTGATCCGCGCACTGGACGCTGACCTGGGCCGCATCAAGGACAAGAACGCCCGCGAAACCATTCGCACCCTGGAGGAATGAGCCCCCCGCCCCGCGCTGGCCAATGCCGCAGCGGGGCTTGATTAGCTCACTTTTCAGGAGCTGCAAGCGCTTGTACAGCAAGCCTTGCAGCTCTTTTTTATGCCTCTTTTAGCCATGACCCACACCCACGATACCGAGCAGCGGCTGGCCGACCTGGAAATCAAAGCCAGTTTCAATGAAGACCTGCTGGACCAACTGAACCTGACCATTTACCGCCAGCAGCAGCACATCGACTGGCTGCTGCAAGAGGTGCGCCGCCTGGGCCAGCAGCAGCCCGAGGGCGGCGGCGCTGCACCGCGCAGCCTGCGCGATGAGCTGCCGCCGCACTACTGACAGCGCACAGTGCAGGCGCGGCGGCGGCGCCCACACTGCGGGGCTCAGTGCGCCGTGTCAGGCAACGCTGAGGGCACCGGCCTGGGTCAGCCGCTCGGGCACCAGCAGCAGGTTCATTTCTGCCTGGCCCATGATGCCCAGCTCCTCGGCGGTCAGTGCAATGGTCTTGCCACTGGCCATGGCCGCCTTGGCGATGGAGGCCGATTTCTCGTAGCCGATGAGGGGGTTGAGCGCCGTCACCAGCGTGATCGACTCGGCCATGCGCTGGGCCAGCAGCGGGTGGTTGGCCTCAATGCCTTCGACGCAGTTGACCTGCAAGGTCTGGCAAGCGCGCGCCAGGTGCGTCAGGCTTTGGTGCAGCGCCCAGCCCATCAGCGGCTCAAAGGCGTTGAGCTGCAACTGGCCGCCTTCCGAGGCCATGGTGATGGCCACATCGTTGCCAATCACCTCAAAGCACACCTGGTTCATCACCTCCGGAATCACCGGGTTGACCTTGCCCGGCATGATGGACGAGCCCGCCTGGCGCGCAGGCAGTTTGATGTCGCCCACACCGGCCTGCGGGCCCGACGAGAGCAGGCGCAGGTCGTTGCTGATCTTGGACAGTTTGGTGGCGATGCGTTTCAGAATGCCCGAAATATCGACAAAAGCGCCGGTATCGGACGTGGCAGCAATCATGTCGGCGGCGGGCGTGACGGGCACGCCCGAGAGGCGCGCCAGCTCGGGGATGACCACATCGACATAGCCCACAGGCGCATTGATGCCGGTGCCAATGGCGGTGCCGCCCAGGTTCACTTCGGTCATCAGGTGGGCCGACTCGCGCAGGCGCGCTTCGTCGGCGGCAATCATGCTGGCAAAGGCGGTGAACTCCTGGCCCAGCGTCATCGGCACGGCGTCTTGTAGTTGTGTGCGGCCGATTTTGAGGACGGGAGCGAATTCACGGGCCTTGGCTTCAAACGCACCGCGCAGGCTGGCCAGGGCGTCCAGCAGCGCCTGGATTTCGAACCAGGTGGCCAGCTTGAGCGCGGTGGGGTAGGCGTCGTTGGTGCTTTGCGAGGCGTTGACGTGGTCGTTGGGGTGAACAACGTCGTAGCGGCCTTTGGGCAATCCCAGGTGCTCTAGTGCACGGTTGGCGATCACCTCATTGGCGTTCATGTTCGTGGAGGTGCCAGCGCCGCCCTGAATGACATCGACCACAAACTGGTCGTGCAGCTGCCCGGCGATCAGGTCGTCACAGGCTTGGGCAATGGCGTGGGCTTGGGTGGGGTTGATGGCGCCGAGCTGCAAGTTGGCGTGGGCAGCGGCTTTTTTGACGAGGGCAAAGGCACGGATGAGTTGGGGCATGTGGGCCACGGTGCGGCCGGTGATGGGAAAGTTCTCCACCGCACGGGCGGTGTGAACCCCCCAGTAGGCTGCGGGAGGGATGGTCTTGACTCCGATGAAGTCGCTTTCTTGGCGCATGAAACAGTCTCAGTAAGGTGACAAAAAACGGATGGCACCCGCCCGAACCGGCCCGGCGCCACCAGTGCAAAAGCCCTGCCGAAGGGAACTGGAAAACCAGTCCCCGAAAGCAGGGCTCCGGGGCAGATTATGTCCCGCTGCGGCATGGCCCCCATACTGATCGGCATAACCATGGCGACTCCCGTGTCGCCCACCTTGCACTCAATCCTGGCAGAGCAGCCCCTGTACCGGGCGGACGCTGCGCTCGGCGGCACCATCCAAAGTGAAGGCGTTGGCCATATGCGCCAGGTGGGTGGCCTGGTCTTGCAGGCTGACTGCTGCTGCGGCGGCCTGTTCCACCAGTGCAGTGTTTTGCTGGGTACCGTCTTCCATGTGGACGATGGCCTGGTTGATCTGCTCGATGTCGTGGATTTGCTCGCTGCTGGCCTGGCTGATCTCGGCCATGATGCCGGTGACGCGCTGCACATTGGCCACGATCTCCTGCATGGTCTGGCCCGCCTCCTGCACCAGCGCGCCACCACTTTGCGCCTTGTTGACCGAATCGTTGACCAGCGCACTGATCTCCCGTGCCGCAGCTGAGGAGCGCTGCGCCAGGTTGCGCACCTCGCTGGCCACCACGGCAAAGCCGCGTCCCTGCTCGCCCGCGCGCGCCGCTTCCACGGCTGCGTTGAGCGCCAGGATGTTGGTCTGGAACGCGATGGAGTCAATCACGCCATTGATGTCGGCAATCTTGCGCGACGACTGGTTGATCTCATCCATCATCGTGACCACGCCCGACACCACGGCGCCACCCTTGAGTGCCACCTGCGATGCCGACTGGGCCTGGTGGTTGGCCTGGGCCGCGCTGTCGGCATTGCGCCGAACGGTTTGGGTGAGCTTGTCCACCGAGGCCACTGTATTGCCCAGCGCGTGGGCTTGCTGCTCGGTGCGCGCCGACAGGTCGCGGTTGCCCGAGGCGATTTCAGAGGTGGCGGTTTCCACCGACCTGCTGGTGTCGCGTATCTGGTGCAGCACGGTGGCAATGTTGTCGGCAAAACGGTTATAGGCCTGGGCGATCTGGGTGAGTTCGTCCGACCCCGATGCCTCCAGGCGGTGCGTGAAATTACCCTCTCCAGCCGCGGTGATGGCCAGACGCAGGCCCTGCAACCGCGCCAGCGCCCGGCTGATAGCGAAGTACAGCAGGGCGGCAGCCACCAGTGCAATGACCACCGATGACAACACCGAGGTCGTGAGCATCGTGCCCAGACCAGCGGTGACTTCGGCATGGTCGATGACGAGTGCCAGGCGCCAATCCGAGCCTGGCACCACGTGGGAGTACACCATGGCGGCGCGCCCACTGAAATCCAGGGTGGGTACTTCTGTGGTGCGGGTGGGCTCCAGCAGCGGCAGCGACAAATCGGGGTGAATGGCCGTGATCGGCTTGAGCGTCAAATCCCGGTCGGGGTGTGCAATCACCGTGCCGGTGCCGCTGACCAGAAAAGCAAAGCTGTGGGGCGTGGGCCGGATGGCGCCAATCGCGGTGATGACCGCCTCCAGCATGACGTCACCGGCCACCACGGCCTGCACCTGGCCAGGGCTGCCGACCAAATCAGAAAACGTGATGATCAGCTTGCCCGTGCTGGCACCGATGAACGGCTGGGTAATCGCCGCCCCGCCTGCTCGCACCGCCCCCTTGTACCAGGCGCGCTGGGTGGGGTCGTAATCGGCAGCGCGCGCCCGGTTTTCAGAAAAAACAAAATGCTTGTCTGGAAAGCCCATGTAGGCCTGATCGAATTGCGCCGCCTGCACCGCAGTTTGCAGCATGGGCACAGGATTGTCAGAGGTCACATGGGGCTTGAGTGACGCCACCACACGTTGCTTGGCCTGCAGCCACTGGCCTAGCGCAGTGCTGTGGGCACGCACCAGCGCGGCAGACTGGCTGTTGATCATGTCCATACTGCTGCTGCGGGTCATCAGCAAATTGGTGGTAGCAACGATCACCATCGCCAACATAACGATGCCAACGCACAGTGCCACCATGCGTGTTCGGAGAGAGGAAAACATAGGCAGATGTGGCAACGCCCTGTTGAAGGGGTGCAAAGTGCAGTGGACCGAGGCAAGAATGCCGTTTTATCGCACTACTCCACCCTGTGCGCGGCAAAGGATGGAGTAGTTCACAAAGTCCGCTTGTCAGCGGGGTAATACCGCTCAGTGTGCAGCGGCGCTGGCTGCGCCCACGCCCGTTTGGGCACGAACGTACTGGTCGTCAAAGGCGGCACGCTCCATCCGGGCTTGTTCACTGTTGTCCAGCTTGGAGAACACGTAAATGCAAAGGAAGGCCAGCGGCATGGCAAACAGCGCTGGCTGGGTGTACGGGAACAGCGGTGCCGCGTTGCCCAGCACATCCACCCACACCGACTTGGAGAACACCACGAACAGCACCGAGCTGATCAGGCCGGTATAGCCGCCCACCAGCGCGCCGCGCGTGGTCAGGCCGCGCCAGTACATGGACATCAGCAGCACCGGAAAGTTGGCGCAGGAGGCCACGCCAAAAGCCAGCGCCACCATGAAAGCCACGTTCATCTTCTCGAAGGCCACACCCAACAGCACCGCCACCACGCCCAAACCCAGCGTGGCCATCTTGGAGACACGGATCTCCTTTTCTTCGGACACATTGCCTTTCATGATGACGCGCGCATACAGGTCGTGCGAAATGGCCGATGCACCCGCCAGGGCCAGACCCGCCACCACGGCCAGGATGGTGGCAAAAGCCACCGCCGACAAAAAGCCCAGCAGCAAATTGCCGCCTGCGGCCTTGGCCAGGTGCAGCGCCACCATGTTGCCGCCGCCAATCAGCTTGCCAGCGACGTCGCCGCCCTCAAAGAACTGCGGGTCGGTGCCCACCAGCACAATGGAGCACAGGCCCATGAAGGCAATCACGTGGAAGAAGAAGGCGATGATGCCGGAGGCATAAAACACCGACTTGCGCGCTTCTTTGGCGTTGGTCACGGTAAAAAAGCGCATCAGGATGTGCGGCAGTCCGGCAATGCCGAACATCAGGCCCAGGCCCATCGAAATGGCCGTCACCGGATCTGCCAGCAGGCTGCCCGAGGCCAGCAGATTGGGGCCCAGCTTGTGCACTTCCATGGCGCGGTTGGTCAGGGTCTCGAAGCTGAAGCCAAACTGGCTGAACGCCAGCAGCATGATGGCGGTGCCGCCCGTCAGCAGCATGCACGCCTTGATGATCTGCACCCAGGTGGTGGCGACCATGCCGCCAAAGATGACGTACACCATCATCAGCACACCGACGATGACCAGGGCCACGTTGTATTCCAGCCCGAACAGCAGCTTGATGAGTTGCCCGGCACCCACCATTTGCGCCACCAGGTAAAAGCACACCACCACCAGCGAACTGATCGCGGCCATGGTGCGCACCTGCCCCTGGTTGAGGCGGTAGGCGGTGATATCGGCAAAGGTGAACTTGCCCAGGTTGCGCAGGCGCTCGGCCATCAGGAACAGGATGATGGGCCAGCCGACGAAGAACGCGACCATGTAGATATAGCCATCCACGCCTTGGCCGTAGATCATGGCCGTCAGCCCCAGCAGCGTGGCGGCAGACATGAAGTCGCCGGCAATGGCCAGGCCGTTTTGCTTGCCGCTGATGCCGCCACCGGCGGTATAGAAGTCCGATGCCGACTTGGAGCGGCCCGCCGCCCAGTAGGTGATGCCCAGCGTCATCAGCACGAAGGCAAAGAACATGCCGATAGCGTGCAGGTTCAGCGGTTGTTTTTCCGTGGCGCCCAGGTCGGGGCCTGCCAGGGCCAGCGCGGGCAGGCACAGCAGCGCAGCCGCCAGCACACGCCCGGGGGAAGAAAGCAGAGGGGGCGTTCGGGTCATTTGGTTTTCCTCAGGGCGTCTTGGATGATTTGTTCATTCAGGGTGTCGAACTCGCCATTGGCACGGCGCACATACACCCAGGTAAGCAGGCAGAAGAACACGAACTGGAAAAACCCCAGCGCCACGCCCACCGTCAAATTGCTGCCCGCAAAAATGCGCACTGCAATGGCGCTGGGCACAAACGCCACCAGCAGCACAAAACTGAAAAAAACGCCGATCACCATCAAGGCCAGCATGGTGGCAAAGCGCCCGCGCTGCTGTATCAGCTCGGCGTAGCGCGGGTCGCGCTTGATGTTTTCGTACAGTGGATTGGACATGGGTCTCCCTAAAGAATCGCAGCCTGCTGACCGCGCTAAAAAGGCGCCATTCTAGGAAGTCAATCCTGTTAAATCCTTACAGGAAAACACCCATTCTTTCTTTGCAGAAAGACAGGTGCAGAACCCGCACACGGCCCAAAAAAAAGCCAGCATACAAACGATGCTGGCTTTTGTTCTGATAGCAGCGATTGCGCTGCCTATCAGGGCGGGGGGGCGAATTACTTGGCCACCACGCGCACCATTTCCAGGCACTTGTTCGAGTAGCCCCACTCGTTGTCGTACCAGCTCACGACCTTCACGAAGGTGCCGTCCAGCGCGATGCCGGCGTCAGCGTCGAAGATCGAAGTGCGGGTGTCGCCACGGAAGTCGGTGGCCACCACCTTGTCTTCGGTGTAGCCCAGCACGCCCTTGAGCGCGCCTTCGGACTGGGCCTTCATCTCGGCCTTGATTTCTTCGTAGGTGGCGGCATTGGCCAGTTCCACGGTCAAGTCCACCACCGACACGTCCGACGTGGGCACGCGGAACGACATGCCTGTCAGCTTGCCCTTGAGTTCAGGCAGCACCACGCCCACGGCCTTGGCTGCGCCCGTGCTGCTGGGGATGATGTTTTCCAGAATGCCACGGCCACCGCGCCAGTCTTTGTTGCTGGGGCCGTCCACCGTCTTTTGCGTGGCGGTGGCGGCGTGCACGGTGGTCATCAGGCCGCGCTTGATGCCCCACTTGTCGTTGAGCACCTTGGCCACGGGTGCCAGGCAGTTGGTGGTGCAGCTGGCGTTGCTGATGATGGCCTGACCGGCGTAGGTCTGGTCGTTCACGCCGAAGACGAACATGGGCGTGTCGTCCTTGGAGGGGGCCGACAAAATCACCTTCTTGGCACCGGCATCGATGTGCTTTTGTGCCGTCACCTTGTCCAGGAACAGGCCCGTGGATTCGATGACGATATCGGCGCCGACTTCGTTCCACTTCAGGTTGGCCGGGTCGCGCTCTTGCGTCAGGCGGATCTTTTTACCGTTGACGATGAGGTTGGAGCCTTCCACCGACACTTCGCCCTTGAAGCGGCCATGCACGCTGTCGTATTGCAGCATGTAGGCCAGGTAGTCGGGCTCCAGCAGGTCGTTGATGCCCACGACTTCGATGTCGCTGAAGTTTTGCAGTGCCGAGCGCAGCACGTTGCGGCCAATGCGGCCAAAGCCGTTGATACCAATCTTGATGGTGGTCATGTGTTTCTCTCCAGAGGGTTGCTTGCCAAAAATCACTTGCGCTTGAGGGCGGCCTGCACGGTGGCGACCACGTTGTCTTCAGTGAAGCCGAAGTGCTCGAACAGCACCGGCGCGGGGGCCGACTCGCCGTAGCTGTCAATGCCCACCACAGCGGCACAGCCGTACTTCCACCAGAAGTCGGTCACGCCCATCTCCACGGCAATGCGCGGCACGCCGGTGGGCAGCACGGCCTTCTTGTACTTGATGTCTTCGCGGTCAAACGTGGTGGTGCTGGGCATGGAGACGACGCGGACAGCGATCTTCTTGGCGGCCAGCAGGCGCTGCGCCTTGAGCGCCAGTTGCACCTCAGAGCCGGTGGCGATGATGACCGCTTGCAGTTTTTTCTTCAGGCCCACGTCGGTGGGCTCGGACAGCACATAGGCGCCGCGCGAGATATCGCCCACGTCGCGCTTGGGTGCGTAGGCCAGGTTCTGGCGCGACAGCAGCAGCGCCGTGGGCTTGTCGCGCTGCGAGATGGCCACGCTCCAGGCGACGGCGGTTTCGGTGGTGTCGGCGGGGCGCCACACGTCCAGGTTGGGAATCAAGCGCAGGCTGGCAGCGTGCTCAATGGACTGGTGCGTGGGGCCGTCTTCGCCCAGGCCGATGGAGTCGTGGGTGAACACATGCACCACGCGCAGCTTCATCAGCGCAGCCATGCGGATGGCGTTGCGGCTGTAGTCGCTGAACGTGAGGAAGGTGCCGCCGTAGGGAATGAAGCCACCGTGCAGCGCCACGCCGTTCATGATGGCGGCCATGCCGAATTCGCGCACGCCGTAGTTGATGTGGCGGCCGCCGACGCCAGCCTCGTTCTTGACCACGGCGCCCGCCGCGTCAAAGCGCAGGTTGGGCGTGCTCTTGGTGTTGGTGAGGTTGGAGCCGGTCAGGTCGGCGCTGCCGCCCAGCAGTTCGGGCAGCGCGGCGGTGAAGGCTTCCAGCGCCAGTTGGCTGGCCTTGCGGCTGGCCACGGTTTCGCCCTTGCGGTGGGCTTCGACCACGGTATCGACGGCCACTTGGGCAAACGCCTTGGGCAGGTCACCGCGCATGCGGCGGGTGAACTCGAACGCCAGTTCGGGGTAGGCGGCTTCGTAAGCAGCAAAGCGCAGCGTCCAGTCGGCCTCAGCGGCCTGGCCTGTCGCCTTGGCATCCCAATCGGCATACACCGATTCGGGCACCACGAAGGGCTCGTGCGACCAGCCCAGGGCGGCGCGGGTCAGGTTGATTTCTTCGGCACCCAGGGGCTCGCCGTGGGCCTTGGCGGTGTTGGCACGGTTGGGGCTGCCTTTGCCAATGGCCGTCTTGCAGACGATGAGCGTGGGCTTGTCGCTGCTCTTTTTGGCCTTGGCAATGGCGGCGGCCACGGCGTCGGCGTCGTGACCATCGACGTTGTTGATCACGTTCCAGCCGCAGGCCGTGAAGCGCTGGGGCGTGTTGTCGATGAACCAGGGGGCTACCTGGCCGTCGATGCTGATGCCGTTGTCGTCGTACAGGGCGATGAGCTTGTTCAGCTTCCAGGCACCGGCCAGGGCCACGGCCTCGTGGCTGATGCCTTCCATCAGGCAGCCATCGCCCAGGAAGGTGTAGGTGTGGTGGTTGACGATGGTGTGCTTGTCGCGGTTGAACTCGGCTGCCAGCAGCTTCTCGGCCAGGGCAAAGCCCACGGCGTTGGTGATGCCCTGGCCCAGCGGGCCGGTGGTGGTTTCCACGCCGGGGGTCACGCCCACTTCGGGGTGGCCAGCGGTTTTGCTGTGCAGCTTGCGGAAGTTCTTCAGCTCTTGCACGGGCAGGTCGTAGCCAGACAGGTGCAGCACCGCGTACAGCAGCATGGAGGCGTGGCCGTTGGAGAGCACAAAGCGGTCGCGGTCAAACCACTGCGGGTTGGCGGGGTTGTGCTTGAGGTGACGGCCCCACAGCGCCACCGCCATGTCGGCCATGCCCATGGGGGCACCGGGGTGGCCGGAATTGGCTTGTTGAACGGCATCCATTGCGAGTGCGCGGATTGCATTCGCCATTTGTTGAGAGTTGGCCATGGGGCGGTTCCGGTCAGGAGGTGAGGGAAAAACCGGCGATTTTAGCGGTGCGCCCCGCGCCCCCGGCTGCGCGCACCCC
>ERZ724524.2955-NODE-2955-length-10868-cov-4.635069_pt1 | contig 10868 bp, 10 predicted proteins | sample MGYA00376057_ERZ724524 | MGnify/ENA primary metagenome ERZ724524 (study PRJEB28724, sample SAMN07190888) | wastewater metagenome | isolation source: influent of sewage treatment plant in Hong Hong | place: USA: Christiansburg, Virginia | collected 2016-03-01 ...
TGCTGGATGCCGGGACGGCGCCGGTGCCGCTACACGTGGTGAGCGCTTTCATGGACCCTAAGGAGCGGGCGGCGAAAGAAAAAGCGATTGCGGCGGCACAACAGGATGCCTGGGTATGGTGGACCGATCAGCCGATGCCTGCTTTCCCCGCGGGGACCACCTAACGGCGTATCGCCCAGTTGCTGATTCCGGTTGTTCATGACCACCTGTGCCAGATCGACCTGATTGGTGAAACCGATTCGTCGTGATCAGTCAGTCCGAAACCATGACGGATGAGTGGCAGTAAGCGACACATCCCGATGTTCACGCCGCACCGGACCAACGGCAGGTATCCGAGTTGTCCCGCCGCCTGCAGACTGGCATCGAACTACGGGTTCTCGGCCTTATGTAATGGAGCTCCACATAATGCAGAGGGTTTTTAGCCTGGCGTGCGCGGCGCAAGGCATCTAAGGCCGAATTCCTGACCTATGGGGGTAATGTCAAACGAAGCGGGGCAGGGGAGTTGATCCGATTTCTGCTCTTCGGTCATAACCGTCGTTGACCTCCAACAACTCCAATGACTGCAGAAAGTCAGTCACCGGTAGTTCCTTTTCGAGCAGGAAGGCGTTGAATCGGTCCTCGAATGACACAAAGTTTCGCAAGCTTAGTCGCTCCCGACTACCCCAAATGCCTGCGCGAGAACCTTGAGGATCCTCGCATTGCCCGAGGATACGGCTGACGCGAACGTGATCAAGTCCGTACTGGTAGACAGCAACTCGGCCATGGACGCGCATTCCTCGATCCGACTTACCGTGGAAACAATGAAGTTCCGGAGGTCGGCTTGGTTGAATCCTGCGTTCTCGACCGTGTGCCGCGCCGAGTCATTCAGAAGTATGTTCGCCCTGGCACGGATGGCGTATTCCTCGGTAAGCACCGAGTAACCGAGGTCCGGATCCTTCGCGGATGATGCCGACAACCGCTTCAATGCCGCATGAACCGAATCCGCGGTCGCGAGTACCATGCGCGCGAATTCCGTGACGTCTTCTAGGGTGGCCAGGGCTGGCGCCCAAGTAACAGGTTGGTCGTTCATATTACTTTCCATTCTCGCAGTTGGAAAAGTTGGGAGCGCCGGTCGGAGGGATCCGGCCAAGGCAGCCACGGCCGAAGTGTAGCAAGCGGATCGCCCGAGCGAGGCACCATATCGAGGCCGTCGGTTCTGTAGCAGTTATTTTATGAATCACTCCGGAAATGGCCAGCAGTTATTTTGCACATTCGTGTAGAATTCCATTGCACTTAATTTGCATTATCCGAGCATCTGATGGGCAATAAATTCATCGTGGTTACCAACTGCACGGCCAGGAAAAAGGCTGGCATGCCCCTCGTGCTCTTCGCCCCGAAAGGGAATTGCATTTGCCAGGTGGCCGAGGACTGGCGGACTTCTCTCGCGGCCCAGCAATCGCGCTTGCAGGCTGGGCGACTGTACGTCGGGCGCTCGATCCTTGAAGCCAGGAACGTCAGCCTGGATATCGGCGCGCCGCTTTTCATAGTCTCAGCCGGCATTGGACTCGTGGAGTCGGACGAACCGATTCCCGGGTACGACATGTCCGCCTCGGGAAAGGGAACAGAACTCGCGGTAACGCTAACCCGTCTTGGAGCCAAGAAGTCGGACTGGTGGCACCTGCTAGCATCCGGAAAAGGATTCGGTTGGCTGTTGCGCGAGAATCCCAAAGCGACCGTGCTGGTTTCGCTGCCGAGTGAATACCTGGACATGGTCCTGGGCGAACTTGAAGCGGTTCCTTCCGGGGATCTCGCTCGGATACGGGTATTCACCTCACCCGCGGGGCGGAAGAAAATCGGGAGGGTTCCCGGGTTGCCCTCGCTTCCATACGACGAACGACTGGAATCGATCGCCGGGTACGCAGGTACCAGGTCGGACTTCCCGCAGCGGGCGCTGAAACATTTCGTCGCCGGGTTGAACGGGCATTTGCTCCCTTTCGACGAGGCATCGCGCGCGGTCGCCATCTCGCTGGGCGGCTTCGAATGCAAAGCAGTTCCTCTGCGCAGGCGCCTGGAAGACGGGGAAATATGCGGAATCATCCGCCAGGCCTGGGGGTCCGTCGGGGGGAACAGCGCCAAGCTTCTGAGGCACCTCAGGGACACGGAACTGGTCGCCTGCGAACAGGGGCGCTTTTCCAGGTTACGCCGGCAGGTCGAAGCGGAAATTAAAGAAGCCGGAATTTACGCGGAGTCCATATCGTGACGAAGAAACCCCTACCCGATGAAATCGTCGTCCGGGCATTACACACCACACAGGGCGACGGCCTCGACGTCTATTCGTTCTTCATCCGAGGATCGGATATCGTCCGGTTCGCGAATATATCCCGCGTCAGCCGGGATGATAACGAGACGCTCAAGGGATTCCAAAGGCCGGAGATCAAGTCGCACGTGAAAGGCATCGTTGATTACTTGAACCAGGGAAACGTCCTGTTTCCCAACGCAATCATCCTATCGCTATCGCCGGAGGTCAGGTTCGCCGCCTCGCGCGGCACCCGACCGACGGGAGATGAAGGAATCGCGCAGAGCGGAACCCTGAGCATCCCGATTTACGGCGACGGGCGCCGCATTGCCTGGATCGTGGACGGACAGCAACGCTCGTTGGCTTTGGCCCAGGCGTCGCACAAGGAGATCGCCGTTCCGGTAGTCGCGTTCGTTTCCGACAACCTGGAGGTGCAAAGGGAGCAGTTCATCCTAGTGAACAAGGCGAAGCCGCTGCCTACGCGCCTCATCAACGAACTGCTACCCGAAACCAGATCGGTGCTTCTACCTAGGGATTTGAGCGCCAGGCGCATTCCGTCGGAACTATGCGGACATCTGGACCAAGACCCCGACTCCCCCTTCTACAATCTCATCAAGAGGCCTTCCGACGCCGGTCGCGAGCACAAGGCCGTCATAACCGATACAGCCGTCATCAGCATGATCAAGAACAGCATGAACAACCCACTGGGTGCCCTCTCCGCGTTCAGGACGAGCAAGAACGGCCGCGACGGCATCGAAATCAAGTCCATGTACGAGTTGCTCGTTACGTTCTGGACCGCGGTCAAAAACGTCTTTCCCCAAGCGTGGGGAAAGGATCCGCGCCAAAGCCGCCTGATGCACTCCGCTGGCATCGAGGCGATGGGGGTGCTGATGGACAGGATTTACGCCCGTATCCATCCCGGCGGCGATCCGAGGACTGTGGAGCGGGAGTTGCAGAAGATAGCTCCGTACTGCCGTTGGACCGAGGGCACGTGGGAGACCCTCGGGATAGCTTGGAATGAGATCGAAAACACCCATCGCGACATCCGTAAACTTCAGACGGTGCTGGTCAACCTCTATTCGGCAGCGGGAATCGAGCGATGAAATTCCTATATTCCGACACGCAGGACTACGTCGATCCAAATTACGATTTCATAGGCGACCGATCAGCTCCGAACCGCGAGCGCTACTGGGACGACGTCTACGCGCACGAGATAATGGACGCCACGCCCTACGACGGCCTCCTAGTCGCCATGAGCGCCGTCCGCCAAGCGAAAGGGGTAGCGAAATCCAAAGTGCGCTACTCCACGTCGGAGGAGCAACTCCTGCTGCGCATCGGCGCACGCAAGTTCCTCCGGTTCGACGGCCCCAATTTCCGCGACCTGATGCTTTTGGGAGATTGCGGCGCGTTCGCTTATGCCGACAAGCCCGAACCGGCTTACTCTCCGGAAGAGGTGGTCGAATTCTATCTCGACGCCGAGTTCACCCACGGGATATCTCCCGACCACGTGATTTTCGAGTGCAACTTGGCGAATCCTGACGTCCCCGACCAGGAAGACGGTCTCGATCGTTACAAAATCACCCTGGAAAATGCCCGTAAGTTCATTGGGCTCGCCCGTAAGGAGGGCAATCCTTTCGAGCCTCTGGGTGCGGTACAGGGTTGGTCGCCGCGAAGCATGGCGGAGGCTTCCGCCGAATTGGTGGCGATGGGATACCGATACCTTGCCGTCGGAGGCCTGGTTCCGCTGAAGGTGGACGCCATCAAGCAGGTCCTGGAGACGATCCGGAGAAAGATCGGGCCCGAGCCGAAATTGCACTTACTGGGCTTTGCCAAGGCCGACCACATCCACCAATTCACCGGTTACGGCATCACCAGTTTCGACTCGACGTCTCCACTGATCAGGGCGTTCAAGGACGAGAAGGCGAACTACTACCTTGAGAACCAGGAGGGCGGACTCGACTACTACACGGCTATACGTATCCCGCAAGCGCTCGAGAACACCAGGCTGATGCAAGGGATCAAAAGCGGCCTGTTCCGAGCGGAAGATCTGGTCAAGATGGAACAGACCGCGCTGAAGAGGTTGCGCGATTTCGATAAGGGCATGGGATCCCTGGAAGGTACCGCCGACGCCGTGGTCGAGTACCATCACTACCTCCTGCAGGGCCAGGGCGAGGACCCGACGAACATCGAGAAAGCACTGTCGCTCGTGAGAACGCGGATTGAGCGGACACTGCGGTCGCAACCCTGGAAGCGTTGTAAGTGCTCTATTTGCCGGAGCGTCGGGGTCGAGGTAATCATTTTCCGTTCGAGCAACCGCAACAAACGCCGGGGTTTCCATAACCTCGGCGTCTACCACCAGCATTTGAAAAACACTTTGGAGAGAAGCGCGTGACAGTCCACATCTACCCGACTCTGCGAGCCCAACAGTCCGCGGACCACGAAGTGTTCGTATTCGCCGCTTCCCCCGAAGAGGTCCTGAAGTTCGCGCAGATCGAACGGGTCGGCCGTTCGGACGAGGGGCACCTGAAGGGCTTCCAACGCCACCAGATCGCCTCGCACATCAGGGACATCCGCGACTATCTCGGGAGGGAAGACGCCTTGCTGCCGAACGCTGTCATCGTCGCCTTCATCGACGGGGTCGGCGTCCAGGACTTGGGCAACGGCCACCTGGAAGTTCGCATCGACGTCTCCAACGGCCCGCCTGGATTTGTCGTCGACGGCCAGCAGCGCCTGACGGCCCTCTCCGGCCTACACAAGCCCGGCTTCCAAGTGTTCGTTTCCGCTCTGGTCTGCAAGAACTACGACGAACTCCGTCAGCAGTTCGTCCTGATCAACAGCACGAGGCCACTTCCCAAATCGCTCATTTACGAACTTCTGCCCTCCGTAGAAGGCTTGCCCGAGCGCTACACGGCCCGGAGGTTCGCGGCCAAGGTCGTCGAACGCCTGAACTTCACTGGAGGCAGGGCATTGCGCGGGGAGATACGCCAGCACACAAATCCCCGCGGCGTGATCAGCGATACTGCGATGCAGAAACTCGTCATGAATTCCGCATCCCACGGCGCCTTGCGGGAGTTCGCCAAGTTCGAGGACCGGGAAGACCGGGCAGTTGGACTGATCAACGAGTATTTCGAAGCCGTGGCGGACGTTTTCGGTGGGGAATGGGTCGGCATGACCCCGAGGGTCTCGCGTCTTCGGCATGGAGCCGGCATCGTGGGTATGGGATTTGTGATGGATCTCCTGGTTGCTCAACGGAATGCCACTACCAAAGCGGATTTTGTCCCGGCCTTGGAAATTCTGAAGCCATTCACAGCATGGACTTCCGGATCGTGGAACATGGATGGCCACCAATTCCCTTGGAATGCCATACAGAACACTCCGTCAGACGTCGATCTCCTGACCCGCCACCTAGTTGCCACAACAAAGCGGCAATTGCGCGTATTGGATCAAGCTGTGGAGGCGTAACCCAGATGAGTTCAGCATTAGTATTGTTCTCCGGCGGTCAAGACTCAGCCACTTGCCTAGCGTGGGCGCTCGAACGCTACGACTCGGTGGAAACAGTCGGATTTGACTACGGCCAACGCCACAAGGTCGAGTTGGAATGCCGGAATGTCTTCATCGAGGAACTCCGGGCCGCGTTCCCCACCTGGGACAGGAAGCTCGGCCAGGACCACTTTCTCGACTTGGGCTTACTGGGCGAAATCAGCGATACCGCCTTGACGGCAGATAAGCGTATCGAGTTTGCGGAATCCGGACTGCCCAACACGTTCGTGCCGGGTCGTAACCTCCTGTTCTTCACATTGGCTGGAGCGATCGCGTTCCGGAGAGGCCAAAAGGCGCTAGTTGGTGGTATGTGCGAAACGGATTATTCCGGTTACCCGGACTGCCGCGACGACACGCTCAAAGCGTTGCAAGTGGCCCTAAACTTGGGCTTGGACTCCCGTTTCGTCATCGAGACTCCGCTGATGTGGATCGACAAGGCCCAAACCTGGGCATTGGCCGAGAAGCTGGGCGGCGATACCCTCGTCTCGCTTATTCGGGACAAAACTCATACTTGTTACGAAGGAAACCGAGACACTTACCACCAATGGGGCTTCGGGTGCGGAACCTGCCCGGCATGCGAACTCAGGCGCATAGGTTACGAGGCATACGCTAGAAAGGGGGCGAACCTATGAGCGACCATACAACCATAACGCTGGCGTCCGCCGGGTTCGAGGCCGCACGGAAGGTGGGACTGCTCCCAGATGGCCACCGGAGCAAGGCGTTGCACGGACATAGCTTTACGGCAACCGTCTTCGCCAATTTGCCTGCGGATTTCGCGCCATATCCCGGTGGGGAAGCCGACGCTTTGCGCGAATGCCTGGAAGATTGCCTATCGCAATTGGACTATTCCTACCTAAACGACACCCTCGAGCACCCTACAGACGAGAACTTAGCCCGCTGGATCGGACGAAACATCGGGGTACCCGGTATCGAGAGGGTCGCCATACAAAGCACTGGCACACAGGGAGTGGACCTCGACCGAAACGGCAACGCACACGTTTGGCGGCGGTTCCGTTTCCAGGCAGCCCACCAGTTACCAAACGTGCCTCCAGGCCACAAGTGCGGCCGCATGCACGGACACGGTTTCGAGGTCGTCCTCCATGCCAACCAAGACCTGGGGTGCGGAGACATAGGCATCGACTACGATCATTTGGACACGATCTGGGCGCCATTCCAAGCCCAACTGAATTTCAGTTGCCTCAACGAGATCGAAGGACTCCGCAATCCCACGAGCGAAAACATCGCCGCCTGGATATGGACTAGAATCAAGCCGCTCCTTCCCGAGATGTCGTGGGTGACAGTGTTTGAAACGGGGTTTTGCGGTGCCAACTTCGACGGCAAGCGCTACCGCATCTGGAAAGAGTTTACGTTGGACAGCGCGGTCCGCTATTCACGTGCTCCGGAGAACAGCCCCAGATCCCGCCGTCACGGCCATACGTACACCTTGCGCCTGCACTTAGAAGCCCCCTTGGACGCAGTGAAAGGGTGGACGATCGATTTCGGGGACGTGAAGGAAATCTTCGACCCCATATTCAAGTCCATCGACCACCACCCGCTTTACGAACTGCAAGGTTTAGCTGATGGCGACGCGGCTAGCGTCGCAGACTGGATTTTCTCCCGCGCAAAGTCCCTGTTGCCATCGCTGTACCGAGTGGACTTGCACGAGACCCCCGGAAACGGTTGTTCCGCATCCGAAGACGATGGCGGCCCCGCCATGCCAGTATAGCCATGTCGTACTTTATCAAGGAGCTGTTTTATACCCTCCAGGGCGAAGGGGTGCAGATGGGTAGGCCAGCAGTCTTCTGCCGATTCGCTGGCTGCAATTTGTGGTCAGGACGAGAGGAAGATCGCAACATGGCTAAGTGTCGATTCTGCGATACAGATTTCGTTGGAACTGATGGAACCGGCGGAGGGAAATTCAATTCCGCAGAGGAACTTGCTGCTCGCATTGCCTCGCATTGGCCAGTCTCGAACACGAGCCACCGATTGGTAGTCATGACGGGCGGTGAGCCACTTCTTCAACTTGACGTACCGCTTATCAAGGCTTTGCGTCAAACCCACTTCAAAGTAGCGGTAGAAACCAATGGCACGATAGCAGCCCCCCCTGGCATTGATTGGATTTGCGTAAGTCCTAAGGCGGGTGCGCCTTTAGTGCAGACCGAAGGCCACGAACTGAAATTGGTGTACCCGCAGCCTGGTCTGATGCCGGACAACTTGCCTTTGGCTACGCTGTGCTTCGATCACTACCTGCTACAACCAATGGACGGACCGGCCACCGTGACCAACACAGCGGCCGCGGTTGCCCACTGCCAGGCGAATCCGCAATGGCGTCTATCAGTCCAAACGCATAAAATACTTGGCATTCGCTAGCCTAGCCTGTCGCACATAATATTCTATGATAACCGCATGGATGCCTGTTACCTACGGAGAAGAACTCTTCCTGAATCTTTACGAGGAGTTGGGCGAGCAAATGCGAGTGACTGGCCCAAAAGGATCGCAGATGGAATATCTCGTGAATTTTCCTGCCTTCGAGACTTTTGCCAAACTTAGCGCAACCTGCGAAGTTTTTTTGCGGTGCGTCAGGTGCGCAATCGACCAGTATCGGCAAGGCTCAAGTGCGCCAGCAATTAGATTCGCTCAGGCTGCTCGACGAGAGCTAGATCTACCTTCGCAACTGCTACAGAATCAAAAATTCGCAGAGCGTTTGAAGCAGGTTGGCCGCATCGCCTCCGAACAGCACCGTGACAGGACAATTGAGGCAAACGCAACGAGGAATGAACCAAATCAATGTTACCTTTGCGGTGAAACGCTGACCAAAACGGGGCACTCCACGCGCACAATTGAACATCTGTGGCCACTCAGCCTCGGAGGGGAGACTGTTGAGAACAATCTTATACTCGCGTGCAATGACTGCAACAGTAAGCGGGGACACATGATGACGTGGGCCTGTGGCCCGGTGCACTCGACTTACTATACGTACTCCTCCAACAATCCTAAGACGAAGAATCCCCCGGCGGACCTTAGATTGTCTTTAGCTCTTGCCAGGCTAATGCAGGCCGCTGCGCCGATGCGGGGGCGTCGTGAGCCTCGAACTCTCAAGGAAGCCGCCCAATTGGTCCGCCCAGCAATTCTTGATCTTGATGTACAGAAAGATCGACCTTATGTCTATTTCGAACTATTGCAAGAAATGCGGGAGCCAGCATGACAACTGCCAAGAAGAAAGCAACAGCACATCCCTCGTCCGCAGCAAAGAAGCCGACAATGCAGTTTTCGTACACCGCATTGCATTGCGCTCAACGTAAGGACTCAAACGCTCCAACATTCCTGCTCTTTCACGCGTCGGCCGTAGATATTGCCTCGTGGGCCGACGTTGAGCGACTGTCCACGACAAACAAGACTGGAGCCCAACGTCCTCTGCGCGAACTAAAGGTTGCGAAAGTGGCCAAGTTTCTTTCTGCTGGAGTGAAGAATACGATTCCAACTGCAGTCGTAATTGCGATCGACACAAAATCGGCGAACTTTCAAGCCTCCGAAGATGCAGGTTGCGGTCAACTGACGTTGACGCTCGAGCAAGGCGGGAAGAAACCAGGCTTGATCATTGATGGTCAACATCGAGTATTTGGGGCGCTCAAGTTTTCTTCCGATATGCACTTAAACGTAATCGGCCTGCTTGGAGGAGACGATTCTGAGAGAGCGTTCCAGTTCGTTGTCATCAACAACAGCGCTACCAGAGTCTCCAAGGATCACATTAAGGCGTTAAACCTTCAGTACGATCCAGGCAAGTTGAACAAGCGACTAGTCGCCAGCGCAGGCGTTTCAATGGGAGTCAGCGAGGATAAGTACGACGATCTTGCGCTGCTGGACAGCAGTGCGCCATTCAAAGGCCTCATTGATTGGCCAACCAACAAGAGTGGTTTTATCGCAGCGAATGCCTTGGAAGGTGCGCTCGCTGAGACAAAGGACCGGGCTCATTTGCTGGGTATCGAGGATTTTGAGACTGACGTCTTTCTGCAGATATGGGGGAAGATTCACGCCTTAAGGAAAGTCCTCTGGACGCCTCCTCCAAAGGGTTCGTCGGGCGATCAAGGTGAAAGCCGCCTCCTAATGAAGGTTTCGATCTATGCCCTCACGGTCTTCATTCTTGACAGCATGGTCGCAAAGTTGCGTACTGCGGACGACCCGGTCGACTTCACAGACGTGGATACCCTCGACGCCTTGGTCGAGCGGATCGTGTCACGGATTCCCTCACAATTTTGGACCACGGAGTGGAAGTCGAAGGAACTAGATACTGCTTCCGGTAGAAAGATCGTTCTCGATGCCTTGGGTGTCATTGACTCAAACGTACGGTACGGCCGCACATGGTATGACGGGGTCGGAATCATCGACCCAGCTCTCATTCATGGCCAGACCTTCGCGAAGCAGAAGAAGTCTGGTAAGTCATCGAAGGCTAGCAGCTAAGGCCCAGAACCAACTGCGCTCCTCGGATTCTGTGAACATGAGCAGTCAATCTGGTCTTGCCTCCGCAGATCCACAAGATGCTGGGTGCTGTGAATTCGCTAGCTCCTCCGACCCTGTAGGAACTCGACCGCGGCGGCCACCAGACTGGTGATGCCGACACCTCGGGCCATAACCAGGTTCTCCTCTGGCTACACCTCTTGACGCAGTAGTAGGAAGACGATCACGCCGGCACACTACCGTCACCATACCAGTCCTTTCGCCTTGGCGAAACTCATTGATCACTTGACCCTCGAACCCCAAAATCCCCCTCAACGGGATGACTATTCCCATATCGAGCACCGCACTGCGTCCTCAGGGAACCCAGGTTGATACGTAAGCCCCCGGCGAACTCAGGTCAGGCGAGAGTCTGGGGTTTCCAGCGATGCGGCAGCAGTTCGCCGATGCGGCTTGCCGGCTGAGTCGGCAAACGAGTCAGGACATCCTTCAGGTAGGCCAAAGGTTCGTGACCGTTGAGCTTGGCCGATTGAATCAGGCTCATGATCGCGGCGGCGCGTTTGCCGGCGCGCAGGCTTCCGGCAAATAGCCAATTCTTGCG
>ERZ724524.2965-NODE-2965-length-10848-cov-5.942277_pt1 | contig 10848 bp, 11 predicted proteins | sample MGYA00376057_ERZ724524 | MGnify/ENA primary metagenome ERZ724524 (study PRJEB28724, sample SAMN07190888) | wastewater metagenome | isolation source: influent of sewage treatment plant in Hong Hong | place: USA: Christiansburg, Virginia | collected 2016-03-01 ...
GACGGTGCGCGCAGGTTCTGCGCCAGCAAGGTTGCGCTGCCCTCTTGCGCCTGGACAGTGCTGGCGGTCAGGGCCGCCAGTGCCAGCACGCCAAGGCGCAAGTTCAAGGGCACGGCCAGGCGTGCGGGAAGTGGAAAATTCTTCATGGGAGTCAGAGCAGAGAATGACCCGTGCCGGCTTCCCCGCCGACATTGGGCAATACGACAGCACGGCCCCCAAGGGCACGCACCACCACCGTGTTGGCCGGTATCCGGGCTGGCGGCGCGCTCTCCAAAGCCTTCCCAGGCGCTTGTTCAAGGCACCCAGTGACTGTGTGATGGAGAGTGAATCAAAGGATTCGGCCGCTGACCGTTGCGGGGGCAGCGCAGGCTGGACGGTGACTGTGGCTGGCACTGGCACCGCGTCCCTGCTTCCCGTTGAACTGCGGCCTGTGAACCACGCCGCGAGCACCAACGGCGCGGATTCTACGGCGCTTTGGCCTGCAACCCTACAATTGCGGCCATGGCCTCTTTGCCCCCCATTGAACAAATCGCCGAGCGTGTAGAGCGGCTGCTACTGCGCCTGGCAGAGCTGCAGCGCACCAACGCACAACTGGCACAGCAGGTGGCCGCACTCACGCAAGAGCGTGATTCCCTCAAATCGCGGCTGCAAACGGCGCGTGCGCGCGTACAGGCCCTGACACCGCCCGCAACCCCTGTCCCGAAAGACGACGCCGAATGAAGCAAATTGAGGTGCAGATCATGCAGCAAAGCTACTTGCTGGGCTGCCCCGAAGGGCGCGAAGCGCGCCTGCTTGAGGCCGTAGAACGGGTGGACACCGCCATGACGCGCATCCGGGACGCAGGCAAGGTGCGCTCGCGCGAGCGCATTGCGGTACTAACGGCACTGAACATCGCCTTCGATCTGGCCGACCGCGAAGCCAACGACCTGAGCGCCGCCGCGCAGGCCGCTGCCGCCGAACATGCACAACAGCCCCCCGCCGATCCACCAGAGCACCAACAGCAGATAGCCGCATTGCTACAACGCCTGGACGATGCGCTGGGCGGTGCACCCCAGAACCCCTGACGACGGCACGGCTGCACGCCTGCAACACCGCGCCAAACCCCTACAATGGCGGCGTCTGCGGTGCTGCCGGGCTTTATATTTCCTTGAACCAATGCTCATTGAGCCCGGGCTTGGTACATCGGCTGGTGAGCGTGATCATCTCGCGTCAGATGAACCCAACGCCAGCCTGCCCTCGCCCACCTGAACCCCCGGTTCAGGATGCCGGTCCGGTGGCACTTGCAGACACCTGATTTACCGCTGGGCTGGCGCCGCTATTGGGCCGCAACGTCCCACGGGCCAACATTTCCTCCCCAGAATCTTCTTCAGGCCCCTGTGTGGCCCTTGCTCCATGCTCAGCTCTGTTTTGATAGCCCAACTCGTGGCGCTGGGTCTGGCTACCGGTTTTCTGGCAGGCCTGCTGGGTATTGGCGGCGGCATGTTGATGGTGCCATTTCTGACCTACTTTTTGGACCAGCACCAAGTGGCACCCGATTTGGCGGTCAAGATGGCGATCGCCACCTCCATGGCTACCATCATGTTTACCTCCTTGTCCAGCGTGCGCGCGCACCACCGGCGCGGCGCCGTGCGCTGGGATCTGGCGCTGCGCCTGGCGCCAGGCATCATGCTGGGCAGTCTGGCTGCCAGCCTGGGGGTTTTTGCCTGGCTCAAAGGCTCTTTTCTGGCGATTTTCTTTGGCCTGTTTGTGGGGTTTTCTGCGTTGCAGATGTTCAAGGACCACAAGCCTGCGCCCTCACGCCAAATGCCCGGCACCGCTGGTCAATTGGCCGCAGGCAGTGGCATCGGTTTTCTGTCGGGCCTGGTGGGCGCGGGCGGGGGCTTTGTCAGCGTGCCCTTCATGACCTGGTGCAACGTGCCCATCCACAACGCCGTAGCGACCAGCGCTGCGCTGGGTTTTCCGATTGCGCTTTTCAACGTGCTGGGCTACGTGGTAGCGGGGCAATCGGTACCCGGGCTGGCTGATCATGCTTTGGGGTATGTCTGGCTCCCCGCATTGGCTGCGATTGCCACGGGCAGCATCTTGACGGCTCCACTGGGCGCACGGGCAGCGCACCGCCTGCCAGTTCGCCAACTCAAACGGGTTTTTGCCAGCCTGCTGCTGTGCCTGGCGGCTTACATGTTGTGGAAAGGCTACGCAGCAGCCTGAATACCATGCACGTGGGCCAACCCACGCTCATTGGCACCACAGCTCGGGGCCGTGGACGGCGCCCAACCACAGGGCCCACACTGCCACACCGCACAGCAAAGCCCCTGCCAGGCGCGTGCCTCCACCATCGTATTTGGCATTCAGACGGTCACGCATCCGTAACCAGACCCAAGGCCCCGCCAACAGCCACAACCCGCTGCCCACAGCAAACAAGGCCATGGTGACTGCACCCTGGAGCGCTCCGCCGCTGAGCGAGGCAACCAGCAAAGCCGAATACAACAGGCCGCATGGCATCAGCGACCACAAAAAACCAGCAGCAAAAGCCCCCCCTGGCGCTGCCACCACTGGGCGTACACGGCCCCAGACAGCACGCCCGGCAGACTCTACCCAGGCGGGTTGGCGAGCCTGCGCCACCATCATCAAGCCCCACGCCAGCACCAGCACATGCAACATCGTCCAGGCTGGACGCAAGGCAGCTGCTTGCACCGTCAACCAGGCCAGGCTCTGCATGGCCATGGCGGCCAAAGCCCCGACACTGGCATATCCCAGCAAGCGGCCCAGGTGGTAAGCCCACAGCCGCCGTTGCTGTCCCCCCCGGGATAGTGGGCGCAGAGGCTGCTCTACTGGCGCTGTGCTACCGCCTTGGCCAGTTACTACACTGCACGGCGCAGCGCACATGGCAAGACAATGGGGCCCACCCACGAGCCCCATGATCAAAGCAGTCCAGGCAACAGAAAAAAGCATGAGGCCTAGATGATGCGCGAAAACCGTGTACGGTTGCGGTCAGCCTGCAAATACCGGTCAAAGACCATGGCAATGCCGCGCACAAAATACCAGCCCATATCGGTAACGCGTGCACCCTCGGCATCCAGCACTACCAGCCCTTGGTCGGCCATGTCCTGCAACTGCGCCAGTTCCGCTGAGAAATACTGCCGAAAATCAATCAACCAAGCCTGCTCCATGGACTCGAACAACAGCTCACCCTGGCACATCAAGGCCATGATGGCTGCGCGGCGCACCAGATCGTCGCGCGTCAAGGCCAGCCCGCGCACGATGGGCAAGCGTCCTTGGTTCAAGCGGTCGTAGTACTCATCCAGTGTCTTGGCGTTCTGGCTGTAAGTAGCGCCCACACGGCCAATAGCGGACACCCCCAGGCCAATCAAATCACAATCGGGCTGGGTGCTGTAGCCTTGGAAGTTGCGGTGCAAACGGCCCTGGCGTTTGGCAATAGCAAGTGCATCCGTGGGCAACGCAAAGTGATCCATGCCCACATACACGTACCCAGCTTGGCTGAAAGCATCGAGCGAACTGGCCAACATGCCGACTTTGGCAGACGCAACGGGTAAATCAGCGCTGATGATGCGCCGCTGTGGCTTGAAGCGATCAGGCAAATGCGCATAGGCATACAACGCAATGCGGTCTGGACGCAACTGCGCTACCTGCGCCAGCGTGCGGTCAAACGAGGCGCTGGTCTGGCGCGGCAATCCGTAAATCAAATCAATATTGACCGACTCAAATCCCAAGGTACGCGCTGACTCTACCAACGCAAACACCTGCTCAGCAGGCTGGATACGGTGCACCGCTTTCTGCACTTCGGGATCAAAATCTTGGACGCCAAAGCTCAACCGGTTAAAACCCAACTGCGCCAGCAACGCCAGCCGCTGCGCATCTACCGTGCGAGGATCGACTTCAATCGAATACTCCCCACCGGGCGCCAGCGTGAAGCTGCTTTTGAGCAGCGCCATCAGGTCGCGCAGGCCATCGTCCGACAAAAAAGTGGGGGTGCCACCGCCCAGGTGCAACTGACTGACGACCTGACCTTTGCCGCAGTGCGCCGTGTGCAAGTCGATTTCGCGTGCGAGATAGCGCAAATACAGATCCGCACGATCTTGGTGCTTGGTGATGATCTTGTTGCATGCGCAGTAGTAGCACAGGGACTCACAAAACGGAATATGCACATAGATAGACAAAGGCAGCGCTTTTGCAGCGGTTCCCAGTCTGCGCTGTTGCAGGGCGAGCACGTAATCGCCATCACCAAAAGCCTCGACGAACCGATCAGCCGTAGGGTAGGAGGTATAGCGCGGCCCGGGCACATCAAACCGGGTCAACAATTCAGGGGAAACAGCGGTCATTGGAACGTCCTTGTGTGCTGAAATACTGTGCCGGAAACCACCACCAGCCTCCTTGACCTTGATCAAGCAGCCTCCCAAAAGCGGATTGGCACTCGCCGCCGAAGGGATGGGTGATAATTTGATACATGTCAGCCGCCCACCGCACTTCCATGGCCCTTCATCTTGGCGCCGTTGATGCGCTTGACCCTCAGCCTGATACTGGACACGTGTCTGCCCACATGACCCCACAAACCATCAAAGTCGCCTGCTCCAACTGTAATCTGCGAGAGCTTTGCATGCCACTGGGCCTCAATGACGATCAACTCAAACGCATTGATGACATCGTGGCCACACGGCGCAAGGTCAAGCGTGGGGGCACGCTGTTTCGCAATGGTGAGTCGTTCACGTCGCTTTATGCCATTCGCACCGGTTTTTTCAAAACCTGCGTGGCCACAGAAGACGGGCGCGACCAGGTCACGGGCTTTCAGATGGCCGGCGAGGTGATAGGCCTGGATGGCATCGTCAATGACCACCACACTTGTGACGCCGTGGCACTGGAAGATGCCGAAGTCTGCGTGATGCCGTTTGACCGCATCGAAGAACTCTCGCGCGAAGTCACAGCCTTGCAAAGCCATGTGCACAAGATCATGAGCCGCGAGATTGTGCGCGAACACGGCGTCATGCTGCTGCTGGGCAGCATGCGTGCCGAAGAGCGTCTGGCGGCTTTTTTGCTGAATCTGGTGCAGCGCCTGCATGCGCGGGGCTTCTCGCAATCAGAGTTGGTGCTGCGCATGACGCGCGAAGAAATCGGCAGCTACCTGGGCCTCAAGCTCGAAACGGTGAGCCGCACTTTCTCCAAGTTTGTCGAAGAAGGTATCGTCGAGGTCAAGCAGCGCCACGTGCGCATTCTCAGCACTGACGCACTCAAAGGCATCGTCAATAACCAGCAAGCCTGCCACTGACCATGCACAGCACGGCCAGCTACAGCAGCCGACGTGACAAGGTGACGCACAAAAAAAGCCATCCACAGCTTGGAAAGCTGTTTTTTTCCCAGTAGCATCGACCATGCCAGTGGAGAATCAGGTTTTCGCTGGTTCCACCGACTACTCCCAAAAAAGGAAAATCCAAGATGGCAACTGCAAAAAAAGCCCCGGCCAAGGCCGCCCCCGCCGCCAAGACTGTCGCCGTTGAAAAAGCCGCAGCTCCCGCCAAAAAGCGTGCGCCCAACGCAGCCTTCATGAAGGCCCTGACACCCAGTGCAGCACTGGCCGCCGTGGTGGGTGCAGCGCCATTGCCACGCACCGAGATCATCAGCAAGCTGTGGGTTTATATCAAAGCCAACAACCTGCAAGACGCATCTGACAAACGCATGATCAACGCCGATGCCAAACTGAAAGAAGTTTTTGGCAAGCCCCAGGTGTCCATGTTTGAAATGGCTGGCCTGATCGGCAAGCACGTCAAATAAGCACTTTCGCGTGTTTTCACTTCAAGGCCGGCTTTGCCGGTCTTTTTTTTGCCCGGCCCCATAACAACTTGTTGTGGAGACGCATCAACGCAAATGAGAACGCCTATTATTTGATTTAACATTGCGTGCTTGACGATGCACAGCCAGTTTCACAGCCACTGCCTCGCGCCCCTGCCGACACGCTTTGCCGTGTCGGTTGCAATATTCCCAACCGATGGAGGCCAGATTGGCACAGAAACGCACCCACTCCCCGAAAAAACCGCTGTCCTGCGCCACGCAGCACACCACCCCGGCAGTCAACGCATCGTCCGACAAAGCGCTACTGCCCCTGGGAGCACTCATGCTGGCCGCCTCGGTTGGAAGTTGGGCACAGACCAGCGATGCGCCCAGTGCAACGCTTTCGACGGTGACGGTGCGTGAAAAAGCGCAAATCCAAAGCAAAGACACCTTGCAGGTTCAGCAAACGACCATCGGCAAAGGTAACCAGGCGCTGCGTGACATTCCGCAAAGCGTGACCGTGTTCACCGAGCGGCTGATGACCGACCGCAACCAGGACGATTTCCGTGAAGTCCTGCGCACCACCTCGGGCGTGACCTTCCAGGCGGGCGAAACCGGCGAGGAAGATGTGCGTCTGCGCGGCTTCTCGCTGGGCCAGGCGGGCGACATCTACATCGACGGCATGAAGGATGCACCGTTGTATGAACGCGACACCTTCAACAACGACCGGGTGGAAGTGCTCAAAGGCTCGGCCTCCATGCTGTTTGGCAAGGGCTCTACGGGTGGGGTGGTCAACCAGGTGAACAAAGCCCCCTTGCTGATCGACCAGCACGAAGCCGCTTACACCCTGGGCAGCGGCAAAGAGCACCGGCTGACAGGCGACTTCAACTTCAAAACGGGTGAAGATGCCGCTTTCCGGCTCAACGCCATGGTGCACAACGCTGACAACCACGGCGCCATGCAGAAAAAGCGCGGTATCGCACCCACCTTCAGCTGGGGCGTAGGCACCCGTGACGAATTCTCGGTCGGGCTGTACTACCTCGACATCCAGGGCCGTCCGCTCTACAACCACCCCTGGTTTCAGAGCAACGGCGTGATCGTGCCCTCGCTGCCAGCCAAAAACTACTACGGTCTCAACAGCGATTACCTGAATTCTTCGGCCCAGTACGCCACGCTGTCACACATTCACCGCTTTGACGACAACGGCGAACTCAAGACACGCCTTCGCCATGGACGCTACGAGCGCGATCTGTGGGCCAGCGTGATCCGCTTCGGCGCAGGCACCACCATCGACAACATCAACAGCAGCACCGTTGTCACCCGCTCTCCCAAGGGCCGTGTGGGGGTGAGCAACCTGACACAGCTACAAAGCGATTACACGAACAGCTTCCAGTGGGGCGGCAAAAAGCACGACCTGATCGCTGGCATCGACATCTACGAAGACGATGCCAAGCGCAACCAGAACTTTGCTGGCACGGCCAGCGGCATGGACACCACCGTGGGCACGCCCAACAACGGTGACTGGCGCCCCGACAACCGTGGCAATCCCACGTTCAACACTTTCAAGGCACGCAACGTCGGTTTGTATGCGCAAGACACCGTGGCCTTGACGCCGACACTGAAACTGGTGGGTGGACTGCGCTATGACCATTTCAAGGCCTCCTACTACAGCAGTGCTGACCTGAACCATGCGCGCTCAGATGGCCTGTGGAGCCCGCGCATCGGTGCGCTTTACCAGCCCGATGACAGCGCCTCGTACTACATCTCTTACGGCACCTCGTACAACACCTCGGGCGATACCTACCAGTTCTCCAACCCGAACGCAGGCACCGAGAAAACCGCCAATACCGATGCGGAAAAAAGCCGCAACTTTGAAATCGGCGGCAAATTCGAGCTGTTTGAAAAACGCGCCAGCCTGGGCGTGGCCGCGTTCTACAGCGAAAAATACAACGAGCGCAACACCGACCCCGACACTGCGGCCCAGCAGCAATTGCTGTCGGGCAAGCGCCACGCCGCCGGGATGGAGTTCAACCTGGCGGGCCGCATCACGCCGGCCTGGGAAATCTTCTACAACCACACCTGGATTCCCAGTGCCAAAATCGACGAAAGCAACGTCGTGCTGGCGGCCAATGGCGGTGGCGCGCAGGTCAAGGGCGATCGCCCTGGCCTGACGCCCAAGCACAGCGGCAGCCTCTGGAGCACCTACGCCGTGACCCCGCAAGTGCGCATCGGCGCTGGCCTGAACTACCGTGGCAAGCAAAACCCCGAGGGCTCGCGCGCCGTGGTGGCAGACAGCTTCATCACCGCCGATGCCATGGTCGAGTACAGCGTGGACGAGCGCACCTCGCTCAAACTCAACGTTACCAACCTGACCAACAAGCTGTACGCCGACACGCTCTACCGTGGTTTTTACGCGCCGGGTGCTGCCCGTACCGTGCAACTGACCCTGAAAACCCGCTTCTGAGCGAAGCGTCCACGACCAAACCCGCCCTGCTACCTGCTGGTGACTCCGTATGTTCTTGCACCTCAAAAACATTCTCACGCCCGAAGAAGTCCGGAGCGCCCGCAGCCTGCTGGGCCACGATGCACCCTGGGTGGACGGGCGCACCAGCGCAGGCGATCAGGCAGTGGCCGCCAAGCGCAACGAACAGCTGGCGCAAGACAGCACCCAGGCGCAGCAACTGCGCGCCCTGGTGCTGGCCGCGCTGCACCGCGATGCGCTGTTTTTCTCTGCGGCCCTGCCGCACAAAATCTTCAATCCGCTGTTCAACCGCTACAGCGGCGAGAGCAACTTCTACGGCAACCATGTCGATGGCGCCGTGCTGCGCTCACGCCATCCTGACCAATGGGTGCGCAGCGACATCTCCTGCACCCTGTTCCTGGCCGACCCGGCAGACTACGACGGCGGCGAGCTGCTGATCAAAGAACCACAGGGCGAGCGCGCAGTCAAACTGCCTGCGGGCGACATGGTGCTCTACCCCAGTTCGACCGTCCACCAGGTGGCCCCGGTCACGCGCGGCGCGCGCATCGCCAGCTTTTTCTGGGTGCAAAGCATGGTGCGCTCCACCGAGCAGCGCCAATTGCTGTTTGACATGGACATGGATTTGCTGCGCCTGCGCAGCACCATCGGCGACCACGCCGACCCCGTGGTCGGGTTGACCGGCACCTACCACAACCTGCTGCGCATGTGGGCCGACGCCTGAATTCCGCATCCCTGCAAATCCATCAAAAAAGATAGCTGCTAGCGCACGCCAGTATTGGCACGGAGGCCATTTTGACCATAAAAAACGTGCCCCCACTACAGCGGCACGCCATCCCCCCTGGCACGGCTGCGCTGGCCGACCACGAAGCACTGGCGCGCCAGCACCTGAACGACAACGCCTGGGCGTATTTCAGTGGCGGTGCTGCCGATGAAATCACGCTGCGCGCCAACCGTACGGCCTGGGACACGCTGGTGCTGCAGCCGCGCGTCTTGCGCCCCCTGGCGGGCGGGCACACCCGTACCACGCTGCTGGGACGCACCCTGGAACACCCCATTTTGCTGGCCCCCATGGCTTTCCAGCACCTGGCACACCCTGATGGCGAACACGCCAGCGCCTTTGCTGCCGCCGCGTTGGGCGCCGGACTGGTGCTCAGCACCCAGGCCAGCACGCCACTGGAAGACGTGGCACAGCGCTTTCTGGCCGACCCGGCGCACGGCCCGCTGTGGTTCCAGCTCTACCTGCAACACGACCGGGGCTTTACCCGCGAACTGGTGCAGCGCGCTGAAGCCGCTGGCTACGAAGCGCTGGTGCTGACGGTGGACGCACCCACCCACGGCGCCCGCGACCGCGAGCGGCGTGCCCTGTTCCACCTGCCTGCTGGCATCAGCGCCGTCAATCTGGCCGGGCTGGCGCCACCGCCATCAGCCCCGTTGCAACCCGGAGAAAGCGCCCTGTTCGACCGCCTGCTGCACCACACCCCCACCTGGGACGATGTGCAATGGCTGCAATCCACCACCCGCTTGCCGGTGCTGCTCAAAGGCGTACTGCACCCCGATGACGCACGCCAAGCCGCCGCGCTGGGCGTAGCAGCGCTGGTGGTGTCCAACCACGGTGGCCGCACGCTGGACACCGCCCCTGCCACGGCGCACGCGCTGGCCCACATTGCCGACGCGGTGCAAGGCGCCTTGCCGCTCCTGGTCGATGGGGGCATCCGCCGGGGCACCGACGTGCTCAAAGCCCTGGCCCTGGGCGCCAGTGCGGTACTCATTGGCCGCCCGGCCCTGTGGGGGCTGGCCCACGCCGGCGCAATGGGGGTGGCACATGTGCTGCGCCTGCTGCGTGATGAACTGGAAATCGCCATGGCCCTGACGGGCTGCGCCACGCTGGCGCAAGCCACACCGGCTTTGCTGCAAAACCACGCCACAGGCCGTATGGGCATCTAAAATTCCACGCGATTGCTAATGCGACGGATTCTCATTTATAATCCACACACTTCTTCCATTACCCGCCCTGTGCGGCCCAACTCCCATGATCGTCTGCGTCTGCCGCCGGATTTCCGACCGTGAAATCGCCCGCCATGCCCATGCCGGTATGGGTTTCGATGAAATCCAGTTTGAGCTGGGCGTGGCCATGCAGTGTGGCCGCTGCGAAGGCTGCGCCCGCGACGTGGTTGCCCAATGCCACGCCACCCGCCCCGTCGCTGCCTTGCGCCAAGAGACAGCAGAGTCTGCCTCCGGCGCCTGCGCTGTGTGAATTGCCTATGCTGCTCTCTGCGCTGGTGGGCAGCATGTTTCTGGTGGCGTTGGCCGCGTGGTGGATTTTTCGCTTCTGATTTCAATCAAATCGGCTTGTAACCCAATGCTGGCAAGCGCTGGCAGCTATCATTTTTTATGCCTTCTACTGACCGTTTCACTGCACCCAGCGCCTGGGGCCGCTACGCGCTGATCTCTGGCGGCGTGGCGCTGCTGCACGGGGCTGCATTGTGGGCATTGCAAACGGGCCTGGTACCTACAGCGGCGCCCACCATCGTTCCCGCCGAAGTGATTGCAGAATTCATTGCGCCGCCCACCCCCGAAGTAGCTCC
>ERZ724524.2968-NODE-2968-length-10844-cov-7.520530_pt1 | contig 10844 bp, 9 predicted proteins | sample MGYA00376057_ERZ724524 | MGnify/ENA primary metagenome ERZ724524 (study PRJEB28724, sample SAMN07190888) | wastewater metagenome | isolation source: influent of sewage treatment plant in Hong Hong | place: USA: Christiansburg, Virginia | collected 2016-03-01 ...
ACAAAGAGACCGTGGACTGGGTGCCGAACTACGACGGCACCGAGATGATCCCGGCTGTCATGCCCACCAAGGTACCCACCCTGTTGATCAACGGCTCCTCCGGTATCGCGGTGGGCATGGCGACCAACATTCCTCCTCACAACCTCACCGAGATAGTCAACGGCTGTCTGGCGTTGATCGAGAATGGCGCCCTCACCATTGACGAGCTGATGACCTATGTCACCGGGCCCGATTTCCCCACCGGCGGCATCATCAACGGGCGTTCCGGCATCATACAGGCCTACCGCACCGGTCGCGGCTCCGTCTATGTGCGGGCCAAGGCCGAGGTGGAAGTGGACGAGAAGACGAGTCGCGAGACCATCATCGTTCACGAGATCCCCTATCAGGTGAACAAGGCGCGGCTGATCGAGAAGATCGCCGAGCTGGTCAAAGAGAAGAAGGTCGAGGGCATCAGTGCCCTGCGCGATGAGTCTGATAAAGACGGCATGCGCATCGTTATCGAGATCAAGCGCGGCGAGTCCGGCGAGATTGTGCTGAACAATCTCTACAAGCACACCCAGATGCAGACCACGTTCGGCATCAACATGGTGGCGCTCGATAACAACCAGCCCAAGGTGATGAACCTCAAAGAGATCCTAGATGCCTTCCTGCTGCACCGCCGTGAGGTGGTGACCCGCCGGACTGTGTTCGAGCTGCGCAAGGCGCGGGATCGGGCGCACATCCTGGAAGGTCTGGCGGTGGCGCTGGCCAACATAGACCCCATCATCGAGCTCATTCGCCACAGTGCGACCCCGGCGGATGCGAAAGCGGGCCTGGTTGCCAAGGGCTGGGAACTCGGCAACGTGGCCGCCATGCTGGAAAAAGCGGGCGACGACGCGGCACGGCCGGAGTGGCTGGAGCCGGAGTTCGGGATCCGTGAAGGGCAGTACTTCCTGACCGAGATCCAGGCCCAGGCCATCCTTGACCTGCGTCTGCACAAGCTGACCGGCCTCGAGCACGAGAAGATCCTGGAAGAGTACCAATCTCTGCTGGATCTCATCGCCGAGCTGCTGTTCATCCTGGCAAGCCCGGAACGCCTGATGGAAGTGATCCGCGATGAACTGCTGGCCGTGCGCGAGCAGTATGGCGACGAGCGTCGCACCGAGATCAGCATGTCCAGTGCCGAGATCAACATCGAAGATCTGATCACCCCGGAAGACGTGGTCGTCACCCTGTCTCACCAGGGCTATGTGAAGTATCAGCCGCTCTCCGACTACGAGGCCCAGCGCCGCGGTGGTCGTGGCAAGTCGGCCACCCGGATCAAGGAAGAGGACTTTGTGGAGCGTCTGCTGGTGGCCAACACCCACGACACCATTCTGTGCTTCTCCACCCGTGGCAAGGTCTACTGGCTCAAGGTCTATCAGCTGCCGGAAGCGTCCCGTGGCGCCCGTGGTCGTCCGATCATCAACCTGCTGCCGCTGGAAGAGGGTGAGCGCATCACCGCCATCCTGCCGGTAAAGGAATATGATGCCGAGAAGTACGTCTTCTTCGCCACCGCCAACGGTACCGTGAAGAAGACCAGCCTGTCTGACTTCAGTCGTCCGCTCTCCTCCGGTATTCGCGCCATCAACCTCAAAGAGGGTGATGAGCTGATCGGAGTGGATATCACCGACGGCAGCAACGAGATCATGCTGTTCTCCGATGCGGGCAAGGTCGTTCGCTTCAATGAAGGTAGCGGCCGCGCCGATGCAGCCGATGTGGATGCCAGCGATGACGTCGAGACCGACGACGACGCCGGCAACGACGAGGATGGCAGCGACAACGGCGAAGGTACTGAAGGCACCGAGAGCAAGGGTACCTTCAAGGGCGTGCGTCCCATGGGTCGTACCGCCGCCGGTGTGCGCGGCATCAAGCTGGGCGCCGGTGACAAGGTGGTCTCCCTTATCGTTCCGCGCGGGGTCGGTGCCATCCTCACCGCCACCGAGAACGGTTACGGCAAGCGTACCGCACTGGACGAGTACCCGACCAAGAGCCGTGGTACCCAGGGCGTTCGCTCCATCAAGGTGGACGAGCGCAACGGCAAGGTGATCGATGCGATCCAGGTCGAGGATACCGACCAGATCATGCTGATCACCAACGGCGGCACCCTGGTGCGAACCCGTGTTGCCGAGGTGAGCGTCATTGGCCGTAACACCGGCGGTGTTCGTCTGATCCGTACCGGTGAAGACGAGACAGTGGTCGGCCTGCAGCGTATCGCCGAGAGCGACGAGGAAGAGAACGACATCGTGGCCGTTGACGGTGAGGTGTCCGAAGGCACTGATACCGCGCCAGATGCCGGCTCTGCCGATGCAGGATCTGCTGAAGGGTCCACTGAAGAGGGTGCAGCGAGCGACGAATAATCGCGCGTTTCCCACCATGAAAAAGAGCGACCCCAGGGTCGCTCTTTTTGTTGCTGCCGTTTGCCCTAGGTAGCGCGCCCCAGCCTGATGGGTCAGCCTGATCCTGTTGCTGTACGCGTCGCTGATCACTCGCACCGCGAGCATTGCCGTGCTCCTCCTTGTCCTCAATTCATCATGCCTGCGTCATCCCCCTGTCATGGGATGAGGCCAAGCTGCCCCTGTCGCACTCAACAGACTGCGACGCGCAGCCATCAAACAGGAGCACCTTATGACTAGCTGGGTAATGTGGGAGATCTGGTGGAGCCGGGTATGGGGCGAACATCAACCAGCATCGCTGGCAGGGGAGCATGAGGATGAAGTGGCCCATGAGCCGGCACGACTGCCCGCCGAATTGATCGCCCAGGGCAAGGCCACGCACTCGCCTCGGCCAAGAGGGTGAGGCCCTGCTCACCGGCATGGTTTGTGGTGTACCGGCGAAGGGGAGGCGTTGTGAGTGCGGTTGATGCTGCCCCGGCGATCAGAACAGGCGCAGCTGCTCGTTGGGGCGAATGAAGGCAGAGGTGTTGAGCGCGATATGGCGCTTGCCCAGCTGCAGCCGCTTGCTGATGAGCCGAAAGCGCTGGGCGAGCAAGTCGGCGAATTGCCCCTCTCCGCGCATGCGAGTCCCGAAGGCGGGGCTGTTGAGCGCCCCCCCTCTGCTTGCCCGCAACTGGTTCAGGATGGCCTCCTTCTGGCCGGGGTAGTGCTCCTCCAGCCAGTCGCAAAATAGGGTGGTCAGCTCGTGGGGCAGTCTCAGCAGGATATAGTCGGCGCAGCCGGCGCCTGCCTCCACGGCGCCCTTGATGATCTGCTCCAGCTCGGGCTCGTTGAGCCGCGGGATCATGGGGGCCGCCAGCACTCCCACAGGTATCCCGGCCTGTGCCAGCTTCTCGATGACCTTGAGCCGACCCGCTCCCGTGCTGGCGCGGGGCTCCAGCTGTCGCCTCAGTGTCTCGTTCAGGGTGGTGACCGACACCATCACCTGGCAGAGCCCCTCCCGGGCCAGCTCGGCCAGCAGATCGAGATCGCGCAATATCATGGCGCTCTTGGTGATGATCCCCACCGGATGACGATGAGCCAACATCACCTCCAGCAGCTCGCGGGTGAGACGATAGTGGTGCTCTATGGGTTGGTAGGGATCGGTGTTGGCCCCGAGCACTATGGTCTGCGGCTGATAGCCTGGCTTGGCAAACTCCCGGCGCAGCAGCGCGGCGGCATTGAGCTTGGCAAACAGCCGGGTCTCGAAATCCAGGCCGGGGGAGAGCTCCAGATAGGCGTGGCTGGGTCTGGCGTAGCAGTAGATGCAGCCATGCTCGCACCCCTGATAGGGGTTGATGGAGCGGCCGAAGGGGACGTCCGGCGAGAGATTGTGGCTGATGATGCTCTTGGCCTGGATCTCCCGCACCTCGGTTCGGGGTTGGGACGCACGAAATGCCGCCTCCCATTCCACGGCCTGCCAGCCATCGTCGACGACATCGATCTGTGGGCCGCTGAAACGGTGCTCGATATTGTGGGTGCTGCCTCGTCCTGCCATCTCATCACACCGGATGCTGTTTATACATACAGTCATTTTGCTCGGGATAGTGCCAAACATCAAGTCCGGCCAGTCTTCCCTTATTTCACTCGGTCAAAGAACGGGATCTCCTGCTTGATCTGTCGCTACATTTCGTTTACATAGACAAAATGCGAACTGGATCACGGAAATCATCATGAGCCCCACCACTTACCGCTGGCTGTTTATCGCCGTCATTGCCCTGGTCGCCTGGCGTCAGCTCCCGCTCTCCACCGAGCAGGAGCTGGCGGCGGCCAACCGCGCCTGGCGGGTGGGTCACTTCGAGCAGGCGACCGGTATCTGGCTGCCGCTGGCCGAGCAGGGTCAGCCCAGGGCGCAGGCCCTGATGGGATGGAGCCATGAGCTGGGGCAGGGGAGCGAGCAGGATCTGGTGCAGGCCATCCGCCTCTATCGCCAGTCCGCCGAGGCGGGAGATGCATTTGGCCAGTACCGGCTGGCGGAGCTCTATCTGCGCGGGGTAGGGGTGCCACGGGATCTGCGTATCGCCTTTCACTGGATGGAGCGGGCGGCCCGCAACGGGGACGTGCCCGCCATGCTCAAGGTGGGGGTGCTGCATCTGATGGGGGCCAACGGCCGGGTCGACATGGCCGAGGCCAAGCAGTGGCTCTATCAGGCCTCGCAAAAGGGCAACAAGCTGGCGTTGACGGTATTGCAGGAGCTGGCGCTGGCCGAGGAGGGTCGCAGCGCCTTCGATTTCAATGGCCAGTCACTGCTGGGGGAGGGCTAGCCCCTCAGCGGCTGGCGGTGATCTTGCCCGGTGTCACGTCGGTGACATAGAGGGTACTGCGATCGGCGCTGTGCACTATGCTGCATACCTCGCGCTTGCTGCCATCGCTCAGGATCACCAGCTCCCCGAGATGGACGGGGCAGTGTGTCGTCAACAGGTGATCCGGGTGGATAATCTTCTCCGCATGCTCCGGAAACGAAATGTCATAGGTGTACATCATGTTCTCCTTGTTCAGGCAGACGCCTCACTGGAACCCTAGCACACAGAGGGCGAGGTGGGACCCACATCGCATGTGCATCGTTCCGGTGCCTCTGTTGACGCCTCTCCTCGCTTCCACTTTCCATGGTATACAAAATCGGCAAGGCAACTTGTCTGAGTCGTGACGTCTGATACAATCCTCCGCTGTACCTGTCCATTGATGGCCTTGCACACCCAAGAGGGTGTGTACCACTTCTGCGTACCAACCGTATTGTGAACGGTGAAACTCGGGAGTGAACTGCTTGAAATGAAAGGTTTTCTCCAACCTGCATGTGCCCTTTGGTAGGGGGCACCACTGTATAAGGAAACACCGAATGCCAATCATTACTCTGCCTGACGGCAGCCAACGTCAATTTCCCCACGCCGTTTCCGTCATGGACGTCGCCGCTGACATAGGTCCGGGCCTCGCCAAGGCGTGCATTGCCGGCCGTGTGAACGGTGAACTGGTGGATGCTTGCGAGCTGATCGAAGCCGATGCCTCCCTGGCCATCATCACCGCCAAAGACGAAGACGGTCTGGACATCCTGCGCCACTCCTGTGCTCACCTGCTGGGTCATGCCATCAAGCAACTCTGGCCCCAGACCAAGATGGCCATCGGTCCTGTCATCGACAACGGTTTCTACTACGACGTTGATCTCGACCGCACCCTGACCGATGAAGATCTGGCTGCCCTGGAAGAGCGCATGCTGGCGCTGGCCGCCAAGGATTACGACGTCGTCAAGAAGAAGGTTTCCTGGCAGGAGGCGCGCGACGTGTTCGAGGCCCGCGGCGAGACCTACAAGGTCGAGATCCTGGATCAGAACATCGCCCGCGATGATCAGCCCGGTCTCTATCATCACGAAGAGTACGTCGACATGTGTCGCGGCCCCCATGTGCCGAACATGCGTCACTGCCACCACTTCAAGTTGCAGAAGATGTCCGGCGCCTACTGGCGTGGCGACTCCAACAACAAGATGCTGCAGCGCATCTACGGTACCGCCTGGGCCGACAAGAAGCAGCTCAAGGCCTACCTGCAGCGTCTCGAGGAGGCCGCCAAGCGCGACCACCGCAAGATTGGCAAGCAGCTCGACCTGTACCACATGCAGGAAGAAGCCCCCGGCATGGTGTTCTGGCACAACGATGGCTGGACCATCTTCCGCGAGCTGGAAACTTTCATCCGCGGCAAGCTCAAGGAGTACGATTATCAGGAGGTGAAAGGCCCCTTCATGATGGATCGCGTGCTGTGGGAGCGTTCCGGCCACTGGGAAAAATATGCCCAGGCCATGTTCACCACCCAGTCCGAGAACCGCGAGTACGCCATCAAGCCGATGAACTGCCCGGGTCACGTGCAGATCTTCAACCAGGGTCTGAAGTCCTACCGGGATCTGCCGCTGCGCATGGCCGAGTTCGGCTCCTGCCACCGCAACGAACCCTCAGGTTCCCTGCACGGTCTGATGCGGGTGCGCGGCTTCACTCAGGATGACGCCCACATCTTCTGTACCGAAGATCAGATCATGGAAGAGGTCTCGGCCTGTATTCGTATGGTCTATGACGTCTACGGCACCTTTGGCTTCGAAAACATCGTGGTCAAGCTCTCCACCCGTCCCGAGCAGCGCATCGGTTCCGATGAAGCCTGGGATCGCGCGGAAGCCGCCCTGGCGGAAGCCCTGGTGCTCAACGGCCTGAAGTACGATCTGCAGCCGGGGGAGGGGGCTTTCTACGGTCCCAAGATCGAATTCACCCTGCACGATTGTCTTGATCGTGCCTGGCAGTGTGGTACCGTGCAGCTCGATTTTGCCTTGCCGGGCCGTCTTGGCGCTACTTATGTGGGCGAAGACAATGAACGTCACGTACCCGTGATGATCCACCGGGCCATTCTCGGGTCCCTCGAGCGTTTCATCGGTATCCTGACCGAAGAGTACGCCGGACTGTTCCCGACCTGGCTGGCACCGACTCAGGCCGTGGTCATGAATATCACGGATAATCAGGCCGATTATGCGGTGAAAGTTGCCAAGGCATTGAATGATGCGGGCCTTCGCGCAAAAGCGGACTTGAGAAATGAGAAGATTGGCTTTAAAATCCGCGAGCATACTTTGAAGCGAGTGCCTTTCATGCTGGTCTGCGGCGATAAAGAAGTAGAAGCCGGCAAGATTGCAGTACGGACTCGTAAAGGGGCTGACCTGGGTTCTTATCCTGTTGAAGAGCTGATAGCTCTGTTAACCCAGGAAGTTCAGACCCGCGGACAAAAGAAAGTGGAGGAATAAGCTATAAAAGGCGGAAAAAAACTGGGCAAGCAACCGCAAGCCCGCGCTCACCGGATCAATGAAGAGATCCGTCTGAAAGAAGTTCGTCTGACTGGTTTGGACGGTGAGGCCATTGGCATCACCACCATCCAGGATGCCCTGAACTTGGCCCTTGAAGCCGGAGTGGATCTGGTCGAGATCAGTCCTAACGCTGAGCCGCCCGTTTGCCGAATCATGGATTACGGCAAATTCCTCTACGAAAAGAGCAAGACCACCAAAGAACAGAAGAAAAAGCAGAAAGTCGTCCAGGTGAAGGAAATCAAATTCCGTCCTGGCACTGACGAAGGCGACTATCAGGTAAAACTACGCAACCTGGTTCGCTTTCTGGAAGACGGGGACAAGGCGAAGGTCACCCTGCGCTTCCGTGGTCGTGAAATGGCCCACCAGGATCTTGGTATCAAGGTTCTGGAGCGAGTCAAGAACGATCTGGAAGAGTTGGCCGTAGTCGAGTCGTTCCCGAAAGTCGAAGGCCGTCAAGCTGTGATGGTCCTCGCACCCAAGAAGAAATCTTAAGGCCCACAAGAAATTGACTCATGGGTTCGCCCCATGAGTCGGTTCGCCTTGCGATTTTGTTGTCACTCACAATGCGGAGTATGAAATGCCGAAGATGAAAACCAACCGGGGTGCTGCAAAGCGCTTCAAGAAGACTGGCTCAGGTCGCTTCAAGTGCAAGCATAACCACCTGCGTCACATCCTGACCAAGAAGAGCAGTAAGCGTAAGCGTAAGCTGGGGCCGAAGTTCATGGTTTCTGCTGCCGACCACAAACGTGTTGTCGCTTGTCTGCCGTACGCATAAGGGGGATGTGAAAAATGCCAAGAGTTAAACGTGGTGTGACTGCTCGCGCTCGTCACAAGAAAGTAATGAAAGCCGCCAAGGGTTACTACGGCGCCCGTTCCCGTGTCTACCGCGTAGCGGTACAAGCGGTAACCAAAGCTGGTCAGTATGCCTACCGTGACCGTCGCCAGAAGAAGCGTCAGTTCCGTCAGCTGTGGATTGCGCGTATCAACGCTGCAGCCCGTCAGAACGGTCTGTCCTACAGCCGTCTGATCGACGGTCTGAAGAAGGCTTCTATCGAGATCGATCGCAAGATCCTGTCCGATATCGCCGTTCACGACAAGCTGGCTTTCACCGCCCTGGTTGAAAAGGCCAAAGCAGCTCTGGTTTAATCCGGTTCTGTTATGAAAGATAAAAGGAGGCTCAGGCCTCCTTTTTTGTTGCCCGTTTTTTGCTTTCAGGATGTTGTGCCGTACAGCGCCATCCGTCTTGGTGGCTGATGCGAAAATGTCTGATATGCCAACAAACCAAGGTCGGACATCAGAAATTGAAGCGGGCGGGGGAGAGCTTGAGACTCGCTTGATATAACAAAATGATTTATAGGGAGAAAAGCCCGCCGTAACTATGGTCAGCGAAGGGGCTTTTTTTGTATTATTCCCCTCTTGACCTTATTTAGCCTAAAGGCTCCTGTATCGGGAGTGGTGACGAGGAAGACATGCAACAGCTTGAAGAAGTAGTCGGCCAGGCCAAGGCCGAAATTGAGGGCGTGAGCGACATCGCCGCCCTCGACGAAATCCGGGTCAAATATCTGGGTAAAAAGGGCTTTTTTACCGAGCAGATGAAGGGACTGGGTGCTCTGTCTGCTGAAGAGCGTCCCGCCGCGGGCGCCGTGATCAACCAGGCCAAGCAGCTGGTTCAAGATGCCTTGAACGCGCGTCGTGACGCCCTCGAAGTTGCCGTGCTGAACCAGAAGCTGGCCGCCGAGACCATCGACATCAGCCTGCCGGGTCGCCGCATCGAGAACGGTGGCCTGCACCCGGTGACCCGCACCATTGAACGCATCGAGCGCCTGTTTGGCGAGATGGGTTTCAAGGTCGAGCGCGGTCCCGAGATTGAAGATGGCTTCCACAACTTCGATGCGCTGAACATTCCGGCTCATCATCCGGCGCGTACCGATCACGATACCTTCTACTTCAATCCTGATCTGATGCTGCGTACCCACACCTCCGGTGTGCAGATCCGCACCATGCAGCAGCAACAGCCGCCGATCCGCATCATAGCGCCGGGCCGTGTCTATCGTAACGACTACGACATGACCCACACCCCGATGTTCCACCAGGTCGAAGGCCTGCTGGTCGACGAGCATGCCAGCTTTACCGAGCTGAAGGGCATCCTGCACGACTTCCTGCGCAACTACTTCGAGGAAGACCTGACCATTCGCTTCCGTCCTTCCTACTTCCCGTTCACCGAGCCGAGCGCCGAAGTGGACGTGATGGGCAAGAACGGCAAGTGGCTGGAGGTGTTGGGCTGCGGCATGGTGCACCCGAACGTGCTGCGTTCGGTCGGCATCGATCCGGAAAAATACTCCGGCTTTGCCTTCGGCATGGGCGTTGAGCGCCTGACCATGCTGCGTTACGGGGTCAATGACCTGCGTGCCTTCTTCGAAAACGACCTGCGCTTCCTCAAGCAGTTCAAGTAAGGGCGAGAGAACATGAAATTCAGTAAATCCTGGGTGATGGAGTGGGTCCGCACCGAGTTGAGTGACAACGCACTGGCCGAGCAGATCACCATGGCCGGTCTGGAAGTGGACGCCGTGGAAGCGGTGGCTGGCCAGTTCAACAATGTGGTGGTGGGTGAAGTGGTCGAGTGTGCCCAGCATCCGGACGCCGACAAGCTGCGGGTGACCAAGGTCAACGTGGGCGAAGCCGAGCTGCTGGACATCGTCTGCGGCGCGCCGAACTGCCGCGCCGGCCTGAAAGTGTGTGTGGCCAAGGTCGGGGCGACCCTGCCGGGTGATTTCACCATCAAGAAGGCCAAGCTGCGTGGCCAGCCGTCTCACGGCATGCTCTGCTCCTTCAGCGAGCTGGGTATCGATGTCGAAGCCGATGGCATCATCGAGCTGCCGCTTGATGCGCCCATCGGGACCGATATCCGCGAATACCTCGCACTCAACGACGTCAGCATCGATGTGGATCTGACCCCGAACCGTGCCGACTGCCTCGGTATCGCGGGGCTTGCCCGCGAAATCGGCGTGCTCAACAGCGTGGATGTGGTCGAGCCGACCTGGGCGCCAGCTATTGCCACTATTGATGCGACCTTCCCGATCCGGGTTGAAGCAACCGCCGATTGCCCTCGTTATCTGGGCCGTGTCATCAAGGGGCTGAACCTGCACGCCATGAGCCCGCTCTGGATGCAGGAGAAGCTGCGCCGTGGCGGTATTCGTTCCATCGACGCCATTGTCGACATCACCAACTACCTGCTGCTGGAATACGGTCAGCCGATGCACGCCTTCGATCTGGCCAAGCTGGAAGGGGAACTGGTGGTTCGCCGCGCCCGTAGCGATGAGCCGATGACTCTGCTCGATGGCAACGAGGTGAAGCTCAAAGAGACCACGCTGGTGATTGCCGATGCCAAAGGCCCTGCCTGCATGGCCGGCATCTTCGGCGGCGATCGCACCGGTGTGTCCGAGACCACCACCGACATCCTGCTGGAGTGCGCCTTCTTCGCGCCGCTCTCCATCACCGGCCGTGCCCGTGCTTACGGTCTGCACACCGACTCCTCCCACCGCTTCGAGCGCGGGGTGGATCCCGAG
>ERZ724524.2972-NODE-2972-length-10834-cov-4.158642_pt1 | contig 10834 bp, 8 predicted proteins | sample MGYA00376057_ERZ724524 | MGnify/ENA primary metagenome ERZ724524 (study PRJEB28724, sample SAMN07190888) | wastewater metagenome | isolation source: influent of sewage treatment plant in Hong Hong | place: USA: Christiansburg, Virginia | collected 2016-03-01 ...
AAAACTCAACTTGGAAGTCATTACATTTGCTCCATTACCATTAGTTAAGTCCAATAAGACCGTGCCATATAGATTTTTTAGAGTATCATCCACAAAAAATACTGGTGCTTTCTCGTAAGTTTTATCCTTTAGTTCGTAATTGAATTTCTGCATAATTCCGTTCTCTGTGGTCACTTTTTTTGACAAATTCTCGACATTTAACTGTAATGGAGAAATATCAGGGATAAGAAACAGATAGGCGATAATCAAAAATCGTGATTCCTTTTGTATTTTAAAATAGTCATCACAGCATAAGAGAAATATCTGATTTCCGATGTCATATGAATACAGGTCCGCTAATATGAGTGCTTTTCTTAATGGTTGATCGTTTAGATACTGCTTCCATAGATTATCTGTTTTCATTTGATTATCCTCTCTTCTGGCCAGATTGCTCGACTACTTTCATCGTTTCCTATGTACTCATAGGGGGAATCGGCAGGGTCATAGATTGGCAGGTTCGGCACTTGGGAAAAGTGCTCTATTCCCGACTCCATCTGCCAGTTCAGTGTATCACGTCGCGGCATTTAGCTGGTCACAAATCTGGCTCGCCGTTTGAGGTCCGGTTGGCCGGACGGTCTGCGAGGGATGAGTTGAGCACAGAAAACGCCGCTCAACGATGGGGGAGATGGCATCTCCGTCTGCGTCGCAACCTCGGCTTTCTCGGTACTGCCAATGGTACGCAGGCGTCCTTTACCTGCGGTGCCTATCGCTTCTTCGATAATTGTTACGACGCAGGCTGCTTGAGGCGGGATCGGACTCTTGAGATATCAAGAGGAGTCTGTCCGCATTTGGAGGAGAGAGAGCCGGCTTTCTTCTCAACCGCACAGATATGCGGCACGATAGACAAACCCTTCGGAGCGGCCCGCCAAGCACAGAGAGTTACACAGGGGATGGCTTCAAAATTCTCCGCCTGCACTGAAGCGACAACTTCCGGGTCGCACGAGCCGCTTCGTCAGCTAACCCGCTGATCGCAGAACGAAGGGGAAGGTCACCACGACCTTGTCACCCTTAGGCTTCGGAAACTCCCAGCGGCTGACCGCGCCCACGATGCATTTCTCGACGGACGGGTTCCCGAGCGTGCTCTGCTCCACCTTGGGTGCGGTCACCTTGCCGTCCTTACCAATGGTGAAGCTCGTCAGCACTCGACCCGCAAGGCGCTCGTTCTTCTTCAACTCGGGCTCGTAGCAATTTTTCACTTCGCTGATGTGCTGCTCGATTGCCTTACGGACGACGTCCTTCTCCAGCGGCCCCGTAACAGTTTCCCCGAAGTTACTGGGCACCTCCTCGGTGGCGGGCTTGCCGTCCGCGAGAGCTCCCCCGGCAGTGAACACACTGGCGACGACGGTTAACTTCAGGATGCGGATGATCATCTCGGTTCCTCCTATTGCCAACCATGGGTTAGCCTGGACGGTCATATTAACTGATTGTTGACTCAGAATCGCAAGCGATCTGCCCGCGCCGGGATCACCGCTGGCTCGCGGGCGGCAATCATCATGCTCACCAATGGTGAGGAGCACGACAACTGACGGCCCGTTATGAACGGCGAAGCCGATCCCTTATGTAGCGGAAAGCCAGGTGGCTGGCGGCAAGCAGCCTTAGCGGGTTCGGCAGCATGAGAAGTGGCCGCGCCAGGCAGGGCTTGATCAAGCCTGGTGCGATACAATGACCCCCTACCGTAAGAGGCTCAAGCCGATGAGAGCGATCTTCGCCTTCTGCCGCGTGTTGCTCCCGCTGATTCTTGTTGTTGGTGTTGCACCAGCCGCCGAGCAATCCCCGGTCGCAGCCAAAATCAACGCTGCCCTGGAGCGCTATGCCGCCGATCTCAGCGGCGTGGTCCTGGTCGCCGAGCGTGGCGTGCCGGTGTTCGAACACGCCTACGGCTTGCGCAATGTGGCCGCGGCCAAGCCGATAACCCCGGACAGCATCTTCGAACTCGCCTCGCTGTCCAAGCAATTCACAGCCATGTCCCTGATGATGCTCAAGGAGCAGGGCAAGCTGGATTATGACGACGCGCTGGAGAAATACATCCCCGGCCTGCCATATCCCGGCATCACCATCCGCCACCTGCTCACCCACACGTCCGGCTTGCCGCCCTACGAGAAAATCATGGACGCGCATTGGGACAAGACCAAGCTCGCCCACAACGCCGACATCATCGCCGCCTACAAGAAATACAAGCCGAGCGAAAGTTCGCGCCTGGCGACAAGTACGAATACTGCAACGGCGGTTATGTACTGATTGCCAGCATCGTCGAGAAGTTGTCAGGGCAGGACTTCGGCGTCTTCGTGCGCGATCATGTATTCAAGCCCGTGGGCATGATCGACACCGACATACGCAGCCCCGCTGACTGGGATCGGATTGAGCGCTTCGCGCTGGGCTATGTGCGTAACAAGAAGACCGGCAAGTTGGTGCGCGCGAGCAGCCTGCCGAGCGCATCCTATTCGGCCTACCTTGCCGGACGCTACGGGCCGGGCCGGGTTAGCTCCACCGTCGGCGACATGATGAAATGGGACCGGGTACTTTATACCGAGAAGCTGGTCCCCAAGGCCGCCATAGAGGAAGCCTACAAGCCCATGCGGCTGAACAACGGCACGCTGTCACAGTACGGCATGGGCTGGATGCTGGACAGCGATCCACAGCTAGGGCGGATCGTCCACCATACCGGCCACAATCCCGGCTACGCTAACCACATTATCCGAATGATCGACAAGGACTTGATCCTCCTCCTCCTCACCAACCGCGACTTCGAGCCGTTGGATGCGCTGTCGAAAGACCTGATCGCCGCGTTCGCCGGGAAATAGCAACGCTTGGCACGCTAGGCTACTCGAGCCACAGCGCCAGCCAGGCGTCCAGAGTGGCACCGAGCCTGGGAAGGGTCTGGGTGGTCGAGATCCTGGGGGCGGCGGCAGGATCCTTGGGCAGCGCTAGCGCTGCGAGGCGCGCTTCGTCGGTGTAGCGAGTTCCCAACGTGGAGAAGAAGCTCACGATATAGTGGCGCGAAGCACGGTGTCGCGAGTCCGGAAGGCCGCGCACGATGCCCACGCTGCTGCCGGCCACATTGGTAAGCCCCGCCTTGTTTAGGAACTCCACATCGGCAAACTTCTGACAGCGCGACAGGTCGGTACTGTACGGAAAGAAGTCGGTTTGGGGATGAAGGTCGTCCACGACCCGGGCATAAGGATAGTCACCGATGGGGCTGTGTAGTCGCTTGCCATCGAGCCATTTGCTCGCCAGCCGGGCGGGAATTCCCAGCTCTGGTGGGGGACCAGGGATCTCGGGATGGGGCGAAGGACCAGGGCAGGTGCGGTTGGCCGCCAGCCCTGAGCCAGAGTAGGAGTTCTGAAGGATCTCGCGCAGGACTGCCTTCTGCGCATCCGAGACAAAGTTCGTCATCACACGCCGCCCCGGGGCCACTTCCCAGGCAGGCTGCAAGGCCGCAGGCAGATCATCAAGCAGCCAAAACAGCCGCGCAGTGTCCCACGACGTCATGTGATTGTGCGCGACCGAGGCGGTTCGTGAATCGTAGTTATCGTTGGCATTTCCCCAGCGGCCGCTGCGGGCGATGGTTCGATTCATCTGCATCGTGGACAGACCGAGCTCGGCAAGCAGCTCGTTCGGCCGACTGCTCGTGGGTGGTGCGGTGGGAAAGCCTTTGTCATCGACCTCCGGACTCTGGACGATCTCTTGGTGTGCGTGCAGGAATCGAATGAGCGAGGCCGTTGCACAGTTGCCGCTCCACTGCAGCATCGTTTCTAGTGCTTGCCGCAGGCTCAGGGTCTGCGGCTCTTTGGGACAGGCCCCCACCAGCTCTTGGGAGGGCAGCGCAATGGGCGTTGCCAGGCTCAGCGGCATGCCGTCGGTCGTCTGGCCGCGGTCGAGCAACTTCATCACGTAGGCGGCCACCATCATCTTGAAGACGCTGGCGGGCCATGGCGAGAGGAAGTCGATCTGACCGCTACCTCCATCTGCCGGCGGCATGGGTCCGAGCGCTTCGGCCGCGCTGAAGGGAGCATCCCAAGACTTCTCCGTTCCGGGTACGATGTGCGCCTGCGCCGCCGCACCTTCCCCTTCCAGGATCCAGCGCCCGCCGTTCCATCGCGCCTCATCCCATTTGCGAAACCGGATGTTGGTGATGTCGAGGGTCCGTGTGTCATGCCTGGCAACAAATCCCTTCGGATGCGTTCGGTCAAACACCACAGTCGCTTTGGCCACGGGCTGCGGACAGCCGGGCCGATTGAAGGCAATCAGCGAGAGGTCGATCTGCGGGAACTGGTCCGTGCCGGTACGCCTGACCAAGGCAGCGCAAGCCCCCGCAGGTGCCGACGAGCAGCCGGCACCATACAGGGGACCGAAGTCCGCGACGCGGTCAAACCCAGCGCTGGCCACCGCGGCGCGAATTCCGTCGGCCAAGATGGTGTCGGTCAGGCACGCGGGCTCCTGCGCTTTGGGCCGGGGAAAGGCTGAATCGCGGAGCAAGATGTCCGCGCGCCGCCGCCACTCCGGCTGATGCTGGCAAGCAGGGAGAACGACCAGCAGCACGCAGCCGGCCAGCAGCCTTCTTTGCATCGTGTTCATCGTCCATTCACCGCTTCTTTTCATCCTAAATGCAACACCTGCCGCATGGCCTGTGCTCAGACGCCCGCTGCGATCCAGAGATCATCACGGAGTGCGCATGCTTCCGGGACTACGTGCGCTGGGCCGATTCTTGGGTTCCGCTCCGAGTTGAAGCGGCTTGCCTTCGGCGTCGGGCAGCTTGGCCCGCATCAGCTCGGCGAGCGTGGGGGCGACATCGCGCAGATCGATCTCGCCCAGTGAGCGTCCGGGCATGATTCCTGGACCGACGATGAAAAAGGCCGCGTTCATCTCGGCTAGCGTGGGGGCGAACCCGTGAGCGCCACCCGGCTTGGCCGCTGCCACAAGCGGAGGCGTCGAACCCCCCAGCATCCGATAGCCAGGCTTTAGGGTGACGAAGAACGCCGCGTTCGGATTGCCGCCGCGCTTCTGGATCTCCGCCTCCTCGATCACTTCGTCGATGCCGTTCTGCGGATCTGCCGCCAGCGCCGCCAGGGTCTCGCGCACCTTGACCCGCGACGCGTCGTCTTTCGGATCGTTCAGAATGACGGAACCACTGCCATACGACAGATACGTCGAGGCCCGCCACGCCGTGACATTGTTGTCCTTGTCGTAGTCGATGAGTCCCGCCTGCCGCAGCGCAAACCGGAGCTTGAAATCCTTGTCCGCGCTGATGAAGCCGTGATCAGACACCACGCAGATCACCGCGCGCTTGCCTGCGATTCGTTCTGCTGCGGCCCGCAGGGTGCCCACAGACGTGTCGATGCGCTCCAAGACCGCGAGCATCTCGGGACTGAGTGGGGCCGTCTCGTGCTGCACCGTGTCCAGCCCCGACAAGTACACCGTCATGAACCCGGGACGCTTCGTCGTGAGCAGTTGCGCGGCGTAGTCGACAAAGCGCTCGTCGTTGCCGACCATGTCGTCTTTGGTATCTGGAAACGGCAGCCGGGTCTCTTGTTCCAGCTTCGCGGCCAAGCCCGGAGTCGACAGCAGCCGGTAGAGTTTCATATCCTCGGCCCCGCCATAGAAATAGATGTGAGGGAGATTCCAGGTGATGGGGGCCCCCACGCTGAGCGGCCAGCGTACGTTTGCCGTGGTCAGACCCGCCTTCGCCGCCGCCTGCCACAGCGTCGCAACCTTGAAGTTTTCAAAGTACCAGTTCCAGCGCAGCCCGAACTTGCCCAACGGGTCGAAGGGTGTATTGGCATAAATGCCGTGCTTCTGGGGCGATGCACCGGTCATCAGCGTGGCGTGACTGGGAAACGTCAGCGTAGGAAGGACCCCGCGGACGCCGGTGGCAAAGGCTCCCTCCGCACGCAGTCGGCGCAGGTTCGGAATCTTCAGGCCGTGCTTGTCCGCCTCCAGCACGTAGTCGGGTCGCAATCCATCGATCGAAATCAGCAGCACCGAGGGCCGCACCGGAGCCGCAGAGGCGCGTCCTGCGCCCCCGAGCACGAACAGCGTTGCTGCAAAACCCGTCCAGCTCTTGATCTGGGTCCACATTTCAGCTCCTTGCTCTCGAGAGAGCGTGACATGTTTCAATCATCCTGGGTTACCAACCTAGAGTTCCAAATCAGAAAACTCCCTTCCACATGGCACCGCACAAGGCTGATTGTTTGCATCGCACCCAGTACGGCGGGCGGGCAGCGTTGCGAGCGAATGTGCCTGACGTTGCGCGGCGCAGTTGCGCGGCTCAGTTGCACGGCGCAAACCGAGTGCCGTTTGCGGGTGCTTTGAACCCAGTCCGATCGACGCGATGTCTAGTTTGGAGGTGGTCTAGACCGTGCAAGCGGATACGCAAGTTCGGACAACTACGGCTCGATGCGATCGGGAGTCTGCTGTATCGACCGCGATAGACGATTGCGATAAGATCCGGCCAGGGCTGTGTGCCCTGCCAAACTGGAGGGATTCTAGAGATGTCTGATTCCATGGCACAGCTTCACGGCTGGAACTCTGCACCGACAGGTCCGCTGGTGGCGGGACCGCTGCTTGGCGAGGTGTCGCCGACCGAAGCGCGCATCTGGGTGCAGGCCCGCAGCAGCGCGCCGATTTCGCTGCTGATCTATCGCGAAGACATCAGCACCAGTCCCGTTCAGGTGATCGAGCAGACCCCGCAAGCGGCGCAGTGGCTGTGCAGCGTGTTTGAGGTTGCCAGCCTGGAAGCCGGAGTCGCGTATTCCTATTCCTTTCGGAGCGAGCACGGCGAGAGCGAGCGGATTCCCCTGCATCTGGGCGTGGCCGAAGACGCAACCACGCTACGGATCGCGTTCGGCTCCTGTTACAAAGAGTACTCGCGGCACGATCTCCGGATCTTCGACTCGATTGCAGCGAGTTCTCCCGACCTCTTCTTGATGCTCGGAGATACCTGCTACACCGACGAAGAAGATCGGCGCAGCGAAGCGACCTTCATGCAGGCACACCTGCGCAATCGCAACAGTGATGCACTGCGGCGGGTGATCAGTCGGATTCCTACGCTGGGAATTTGGGACGATCACGACTTCGGACCCAATGACAAAGACGGGAGGTACTCCGAAAAGGATCGCTCGCTGCGCTGCTTCTGTCGCATGTGGGCACAAAAGCAGTACGGAACGGAGTCTCTCCCCGGCGTGTTTTCCCGGGTTCGCTGCGGACCTGTCGAGCTGTTCCTGCTCGATTCGCGATTCTACCGACGGGAACGGGAACACATTCTAGGCGATGGGCAGCTCCAGTGGCTGCTTGAGGGGCTCAAGCAGAGTACGGCACCAGTCAAGCTCCTACTGTCTGGCTCGCAGGTTCTGCCCGAGGTCGCCGCCCGCTCCGATTGGGACTGGGAGTGCTTCCGTCGTGACGGTGCCAAGGAGCTGGAACGACTCCAGAGTTTCCTGGCCGAACAGGATATCTCTGGCGTGGTGGCCCTGAGCGGCGATCCACACCTGGGACAGATATTTCGTGCGCCAGGTGTGCCGCGTGGAGACAGACAGATTGGCCCTCCGCTGTGGGAGTTGACGAGCAGCCCGCTGGCCAACCGACCGTGGACGAAGCCGGTGTGGCCCGCAGACAGCCAGGGCGAACACTCCTTTGATCGCTACCTTCTCGAAGAAGTTGCGGCACCTAACTTCGGACTGGTTGACATCGATCTGTCGCGAGTGGGAGCAGAAGTACGCCTCCATCTGTGCCAAGAGGATGGCGCGACGTTTTTTTCGTACGACCTGGATCTAGAAACGCTGCGCGTCCGCCCGCACCGTGAGCATGTCTGCGCCGCCGTTCGCGATGCCCGGCACGCGTACTGTTTTGTCGGTGACAAGTATGCCCGTTACGATATCCAGCACGGCACCCTCGATGAGGGCTTTCCACGTGCGATCAAGGACGGATGGAAGGGAGTCTTCCCCGGTCAGCTCAGCGCTGTCATCGGAATCGACGCGGTGTATTTCTCCAAGCGCGGAAAGGCCTTCTTTTTCTCCGGCAACGGCTATGTGCGCTTCGATCTCGAGCACGATCAGGTCGACCCCGGTTATCCCAAATATCTTAAGACTCACTGGCACGGAGTCTGGGCCGCAGACCTCACCGCCATTCTGCCTGGCGAAGACGACAAGATCATTTTTGTCAAAGGAACAGAATGCATTCGCTACGACCTGAAAGCAGATCGCGCTGACCTCGGATATCCGCGACCGCTGGCAGATGAGTTTCCCGGCATTTTCGCAGAGGAAATCGATGCTGCGGTGGCCTGGTCCGATGGCAGCTACTACTTTGTCTGCGGCAACGAAGTCATGCGCTTCGATTCCAGCACCCGCCAGTTACTCCCCGGTTATCCGCGTCGGCTATCAGAAGACCCCAACCATCGCTGGTTTGCATTCCTAACGTGAACCGCTGCTTGGGCCTCCCCCCACTGTAGAACTTCCTCTGGTTCCATCCGCGTCGCCATCGCTGTCGCCGGGCTGGCTGATTGACGGCAGGGCGTATCGAACACTACCATCCCGATACGACGCAGCTAGTACCTCCCCCCACTGATTTTGATCAGTCGTCGCGAACAGACTCAGCAGCTAATGCAGCGCGGGGAGCAGAGCTTCTGGGATGAGCAGTTGGATGCTGCGCGCTCTGCGAGGTGTACGTGCGATGAGGCCGCGCCTTTCGAACTCGATGACCATGCGATGGACCGACGGTGGGGTCACACGAAAGGAGCGCTCCATGTCCAGCTCTGCGGGCGCGACGCGGTGCAGTTTGGTGTAGCTGTGGATGAAGCGAGGTACTGACCTTGTAACTCCGTAAACTCGTACTTGGCAGAATTGTGCTGGGAGGGGATCGACAAATCGCTCACGGATGCACCTGTTTTGGAGCAGAAGGAGTCGCTCATGAATATCCATCATACCGTCGAGCTTTCCGACACATCGAGCAGACGGCAAACAAGGCGCTCAGCCGGGCAGTGTAGCATCAGCAGAACGCTGGCTCAGACGCCGAGAAAGCCATTCTGCTCCGTTGCATTCGGCGGACAGTTCATCTGTGCGGTCAGGGAATGAAGATCTCGGCGTGGCGTGGGAGGGCGTTTATGCGCTTGATCATGCTCTTGAAGATGACGTCGAGCTTGGCGTCCTTCTCCAGCGAGGCGGTGATGGCGGCTGCGACGACGTGGGCGGGATAAATCGTGCCGCTCGGGAGCGGCTTGTCAGCGTCCTTGAGAACGGGCCGGAGGCTCGCGACCAGGCTCTCGTCGTTGTTGGTCCAAGTGTCGAGCTGGCTCAGGGGCATGTTGCCCAAGGCTTTCCAAGGATGCTCGACCAGCTCCTTGGCCAGGCTCGCGATGGACTGCACCCAATATGAGAGATTCATGCGCACCTTATCGGAGAGCGGGACGGCACCGTCGGGTGCATCACGGTTGACTTCACTGATCAGGATCTCCCTCCACTTCGCGGCATCGGTGAATTTTAGATGCCCAACGACCTCGGCCATGAAGTAGCCGCGGAGGAGGTCGGCGGGGTGCTCGGCATCGCTGAGGGAGGCGAGCTTGCGGCCCTGCTTGAAGAAGTCGCGGCCGGCGCGGATCAAGCCGATGAGGGCAATCGCCGCGGCTGGGCCCATGAACAAGACGCCCATGACGTCCGAGACCAGGTCATCCGTGCGTGGCACCCAATACTGGGCCTCGGAAACCTCGTTCGGTCTGGAAAAATGCTTCCGTAGGAATTCTTGGAACTCACCGAGAAGATCGTAGGCGTGCAACACGTCGTGGCCCACGGTCTCGTGGCCGAGCGTCCCCCAGGCGAGGACGTCGCGGCTTGCGTTCTCAATCGGCAGCGAGACGATGGCCACCGGGAATGAGGTGACGCTGGTGCTGAAGATGGTGTGGGGATTGGCCCGGTCCTTCCCCCACTTGACGAGCGGCGCGAGCTTGGCGACCTGCGGTGTGGGAATCTTTTGGCTCTGCGCAGACTGGAGGAAGCTGGCATAGAGGTCAAAGACCAGCTCCTGAAGTGCGTGGGAGGCCTCTGGCTTGTAGCCATTGATGGATTGAACGAGCGCCCCGATGATGTCCCGGCCCGGGTGCGGCAGCGAAATCACATCGGATGCATTCAGTTTCGCGCGCTGGCGCTTTTGCTGCGCGTCAAAGGATTTGAGATCTTTGAGGAATCCGGGGAGGATGTCAGCGTACGCTTTTGCAAACTTGTTGGCCGAACTCTCGATCTTGGTGATGTGAGGATCCAGGTCATCCAGGCTCGCCGGCTCCGGAGTCTCCTTGTTTGCAGTCATTGCATCGAAGGCCTCGGTGATACACGCTGGTAGGTTACTGATGTCAGGGGTCTTCTGGTTCTCTGTAGACATTGGGATTCCTTTGATAAAAGTTGCGCAAGATGGTTTCCCCCCATCCCCTCCCACTCTAATTGAGGTGAAGCAGTTCAAACGTGGTTTTGGTGCCATGGGCAGGGAGGTGACAGGCTGGACCGTGCCTGAGCCGCGACGGCAAGGGACATTCTATACCAAACTCTCCCTCCCGTCGAGAAACCTGGATAAACTTCCCTGCTACTGAGTGAGAAGGTACGGGAAGTTTTCCTACCTCACTGGTCCATCACGAAGAACCTAGCTGCGCTAAGTAACCAGGGGTACAAAACCAAGTCTAGCCGATCTGGTCGGGACCAGGTGCTTTCCTGATAGGAAACAACGCAGCAGCATCAGGGGTTGTGCCCCACGGGCGGCGAATCCGTCTGTTCAAAACGGAGAACCCGGTTGCAGCCATGCGTGCGTCTCACTCCGCGAT
>ERZ724524.2976-NODE-2976-length-10825-cov-3.222934_pt1 | contig 10825 bp, 6 predicted proteins | sample MGYA00376057_ERZ724524 | MGnify/ENA primary metagenome ERZ724524 (study PRJEB28724, sample SAMN07190888) | wastewater metagenome | isolation source: influent of sewage treatment plant in Hong Hong | place: USA: Christiansburg, Virginia | collected 2016-03-01 ...
AAAAATTGTTGCAAGCAATCATAAAAAAAGCGTTTCTCTTTCTTTCGAAAAGGAAACGCTTCTATAGTGTTTTTAAACAAATACAAGGAATTACAATTCTTATTTTGTAGGAAGTAATTTGAATTCACTCACCACAAACTTGTTGTCTTTTACCACACCTACTACTTCTGCTTTTCTAATAGCGGAACAAAAACCATCATCAGCATGAGCGTCACCATGGTCATTTAAACCTGTTCCGTCAACGAAATAAGACTTCCCGTCAATGCGAACGGCCAAGTCACAGCCTTTTTTGTCTTTCATGTTAAATTGGCATTGACCACAAGAAGCTTCAACAATTTGTTTTTTTGGTTTCTCTTGTGCATTGATTGAGAAGCAAACTAGTGCAAAGAATAAAACGAATACTTTTTTCATAATTTTATGTATTTACTATTATTAATTTAGCGGCAGCTTTGGCCTTTTCAACTACCTTTTCGATAGGCGTATCTAAAGAGTCGTTTGTCAAAACAACACCCATTCGTCTATATGGTCGAGAAGTTGGTTTCCCAAAGATACGAAAATCTGTTTTAGGTAAAGCAGCTACTTTTTCAATTCCTGTATAGGTAGGGTTACTGGAGTTCTGCGAGGCTAATATCACTGCACTTGCGCCTGATTTTTCAAGGATAATTTCATAAATGGGCAAGCTTAAAATAGCACGCAAATGCAATTCAAATTCATTAAAATTTTGGGTTCCAGCTAAAGTAACCATTCCAGTATCGTGTGGTCTTGGTGATAATTCCGAGAAATAAACACCATCATTCGTCAAGAAAAACTCTACGCCAAATAAACCTGCGCCACCAAGTGCTTCGGTTACTTTTCGTGCCATTTCTTGTGCTTCTTGCAGTTCAACATCGGATACTTTTGAAGGTTGCCAACTTTCCATATAGTCACCTCGTTCTTGTCGGTGGCCTATGGGTGCACAAAATAGCGTTGGATTTCCGTTTTGAGTCACGGTCAATAGTGTGATTTCCGAAGTGAAATTGATAAAGGCTTCCACAATAACTTCCACCACATCACCACGAGAGCCTTCGACCGCGTATTCCCAAGCTTTTGAGATGTCTTCTTCCGTTTTTATAGTGGATTGCCCTTTACCCGATGAACTCATTAATGGTTTTACGACACAAGGCATTCCGACTTCATCCACTGCTTTTTGCAAGGTGGCTGCTGAGGTGGCATAGCGAAAGTTGGCCGTTTTTAGCCCTAAATCTTTGGCTGCTAAATCGCGAATGGCTTTTCTGTTCATAGTAAAATTAGCCGCCTTTGCTGAGGGTACTACCGTGATGCCTTGTTTTTCATAATCATAAAATCGTTCGGTACGAATGGCTTCTATTTCAGGCACGATAAAATCGGGTTGTTGTTTCGCTATTATTCGGTCTAATTCATCGCCGTCAAGCATGTTGATGACTTCAAAATCATGTGCTACTTGCATAGCCGGTGCATTTTCATAACTGTCTACCGCAATTACTTTTTGCCCCATGCGCTGTGCCGCTATGGTAAATTCTTTGCCGAGTTCGCCAGAACCTAATAGGAGTATTTTCTTTTGCATGTATGGAAAGGTTTGCGTTGTGGTTTGTCTCGAAATATATAAAAAAATGCCCAATCTAGTGATTGGGCATTTGCAATTTTTATTTAGAAAGCTGGGCAGTTTTTCGTTTGTTAATTATGTAGAAAGCAAACGCAATTCCAATCATCATTATCATCATTATTAATCTGATGTCAAAAGCTGCTGCCGGTGGGTCTTCGTCTGCGGGATGCGGATCAATATCGTCTTGTGCCACTGCAGTTAGTGAAAAACTGAAGAAAAACACCACGGCGTATATGAATTTTAATAAGGACTTTTTCATTAAGTTTAATTTTAATTCTTTTAAGTTTATTATTGTTTTGGGGATTATAATACTTTTTTAACCAATGTTTTATTTACGCGTACCAAAAGCACTTGTTGTGCTATGTTAGCAGCATAACTAAACGTGTTACTGTTTACATTTTGTTGGTTAAGTAATAAACGACCCGTTAAGTCATAGATTTCTACGTTATCAATTACAAAGCCATTGGTTTGAATGTTTATTTGATCGTCGTTTTTGTACACAATCCAATTGTTATTGTTTTGCTCTAAATCAGATACTGATAAAACATTTTCTTGATACACTACATTAAATCGCGTGTTGAAGGTTCCTTGTTCAGATAAGAAGTTATACGCACTTGTAGTCAAGTTGTGGGTCGTGTTCAACAGCATATCCTTTAAATAAATATTTTGTCCTTCTAAGAACAATCCATCTACATGGTCAATAGCAATAGTAAACATTCCTGCTTGTGTTGCTTTGAAACTTAAAGGTACCTCATCGGTAACATCAAACGGTAAGCTTCGTCCTTGAATTACATAAGAATCAATATCAATTAAAGAAGATAACGTACTGCCCGCATAACCAATCATTTTGGCATCAATTTGATGGTCTTTTTCCATGGTTGCATCTGGAACATAACCAATCAATATTTGATTTAAATTGTTTTCAGTATTCGATAGGTTCAACCACATTCTATGACGGTCTGCACTTGTATCTGCCTGTCTGAAAAACTGACCATTACTACTGTTCAAACGCATACTGTTGGTAAACGTCATTAAGCCTGGGGCACCAGCTCTTACTACAAAACCTTGTCCAACTTGAATAATGCTATCTGGTATTTGTCCACCAGCAGCAGCCTGCACGCCACCTGTTCCTTTGTTATACGCAGCATAGTTATTAGCAGCATATGCGCCGTTAATTGGTGGTGCTTCATGTGTCCAAAAGTAAAAGGCATCAGCAAATGCATTAGCGTCAAATAAAAGATTTGCACTGATTGGTGACGGATAAGGGTTACCAATATAGTTAATCCCTACATTATTTTTTGTTACATTAATACCAATATCTCCATTATTAGGTTTTCCGTAAAATTCACCATTAAACATAATTGGAGTAGGTGTGTTAACTGCTGCATAGTTTGGATAGGTATTAGGACTACGAACAGAATATCCTTTACCTAACTCAAATGGAGAGTTTAACGTAATGTTTGAAGCATCAAAAACATTACTTGTTTCGTTATATTCATACACTCTGCCAAAGACAGTGCCTAATGCAAAATCGTATAGTTTTTGATCTTCTACAGGCGATGACCATCCTGTAGCTTCTGTTCGGAACATTGGTGTACTATTTTGTTTCACCGTGATTTTTCCAACGTTAGTATTGCTAGAAGTTGCTGCTGTTTGTACTAAATACCCATTATTCTGTAAAGTCATGTCAGCATCTTCTGCTACCGTAACATCTGCTGCTACAGTGATAGAAGCACCTGTGGTAACTAATAAGGTACTGTTTCCTAAAAGCGTAAGTGTATTCGCTAGACCATTTGTTCCTGATAAAATTTCTGGTGAGTTGGTTACGTTTGGAATCACGACACAGTTGTCTATTGTTGGTACTCCAGTCGGAGTCCAGTTTGCAGCAGTGCTCCAATCTTTACTTACCGACCCATTCCATGTTTTACCACTCATGATAATTGTTACTGCTGTTCTTGCTGATTCACAAACGCCATCGCCTGCGGCTGCATAAAAAGTAGTGTTTTCTGTAACAGTTACAACATAAGCTGTTCCTGTAAATACAGGTGTGCCACCTGTCGCTGCAGTATACCAACGAACTTCATAAGTACCGTCGTCATTTGTATTTGCATATATAGTTACTTCACCTGGAGCACAACTCGTAGCTCCTTCTGAATAATCAATGTAAGCTGCTGTAGGTGTAAACGTTGCTACAACCGCTACTCTTGTTGATTCACAAGTTCCGTTAGACGCTGCTACGTAGTACGTTGTTGTACTTGTCAATACTGGTGTGGTGTAAGATCCTGTAACTGTTGTAGCAATAAGCGTTCCTCCAAGAGCTGCATCATACCATTTGTATTCGGTAGCGCCAGCAGCAGAAGCTCCTAGCGTAATAGCTCCACATCCTGAGCCATCAGTAACCGTTGGTACTGTTGCTGCACAAACCCAGTTCCAAGAAATGGTAGAGTTTTGTGTGATTGTAAAAGTTGTGCTACCTGTTGCTCCTGTAGCTGGCACACTGCCAGTACCTGTCCAACCTGTAACCGTATAGCCTGTTCTTGTTCCTGATGTTGCCGTAACCGAAGCATTGTCCGCAATAGTGTTAGCCCCATTGGCATAAGAAGCGCCTGTGTAAGCATTAGAAACCGTTAGGGTTCTATTGCTCGCTTCTACATTTACTTTATAATCTTCTGTTTCACCATACTCTTTTATCGTACATGCATCAGTAGATATTATTGCCTCCCCATTAAATGCAGAACGTACTCTAAGTCTTTTAGCACCTGTGGAAGTTCCACTTGGAACAGTAACTGTATAGCTAACAACTTGATTATTATTTAAATTAGCGGTAGTCCCTAAAAATTCATTAGCATCTTCAAAATCACCATCATTATTCCAATCGATCCATGCACCTATCTCACCTTTATTAACATTTGCTGGAACATAATAGCCTCCATCGTCTTTATAAGTTACAGAAAGCGTATAGGAGGTGCCTTCGCTTACATTAGTAGATTGTGTTTCGTAATAAGAATTATAAGCAGGAGCTGCATTTCGATATCCTGTAGTGTTGTTTATGTTGCCTATACTCACATTTGAAACACCTATGTAACCGAAATTTATTCCGCCAGCACTCTCTGGTGCATTACCCTCTATATGCGAAGGTGTGCAAGTTGTCGTAAACGCTACAGCGGTAGAATAACTGCTATTTCCTGAACAAGTAATCTTTCTTCTATAATAAGTAGTTGCGATAGCATTAGGCGCTGTAAACGCTCCTGTTGCTAACGTAGCGCCGCTAATATTTGTCCATGTTCCACCAGCAGTTGGAGCAGATTCCCATTGATAGGTTAAACCAGAAACACCAGTTGTGCTACCTGTTACACTTGCATTAAACGTAGTGCCATAAGTACCAGTTGCTGGTGCTAATACTGTCGTTCCTCCTGTTGGAGTGCCACTACATGGGCTTACTACAGTATAAGTAATCGTCAGATAAGGTTTCCCACCTGATGTTGATTGTGTTCTAGTGCTTCCATAAATACCAACTTGTTCTGTATATCCAGTGTCAAAACTTCCTACTGGAGCAAATCCTAAAGAAAATATATCTGATGGTAAGCTACTTGTTACAAAAGGAGATACTACCGAAGTGATGTTTAAAGATTGATTACCTGTTCCACCTGCACCAATAGAAAATAGAGCACTTGGTACATTTTCACCACACATATTGTAAAGCGTACCACCTGTAGCTGCATTTGGAATACCACTAGTAATAGGTACAACTCTTGCCATTTCACCGTATGCAGCATCAAAAGTATTTAAACCTACATAACATCCAAAAATCACTGTGTTTATTTCAGCTGCGTCTGGGATTGAAGTAACGTTAAAAGAAGCCCAAGCTCTCATAAAACGTCTTGAACCAGTAGTTGCGCCATAAGCAAAACGCATACCAATATACATGTCGTTATTTGCTGTTTTAGCCAAAGTTGCATCAATAGCTCCTGTGTTGTAATTACCAGAAGCAGTTGGATATACTGTAACCGTTGGGTCAATATATACGGGGAACGTAAGTCCAGAGTTTAACCATTCGTTACTTACTACCGTATAAATAGTGTTTTGTACTATTTTATAATAAGAAGATATTTCTTTATTGTTAGAATCAGAATGTTTTGGCATGTCATAACGGAAAACAATTGTTCCGTTCATACTAACGTTAAGTGCAATTACGTTGCCTTCTTCATTTTTATCTTCATCTATTCTAGCTCCTTTTGGCAACGAAAAATCCTCTGCAAAGGCTAAATATTTAGCTTGAGCTGGAGCGTTGTTCATTAAGTTTGCGTTATTAATAACGTAATCCATTTTTCTACCATCATTTTGTTGGTAGTAAACTAAATCAATTCCTGAAAATACATTTGAATACGTAATTTTATTTTCAGAAATTTGAGCTACGCTAGAATTAATGTTTGCTTGATTGAGAGGATTGTGATTTTCATCCAACCACACCATTTTTTTTTTATTTTTTTCAACAACATTTCCTTCTTTATACTCGGTAATAATACCAGCAGAAGCATTGTTAGGATAAAAACTTAAAAAGCTGTTTTTGTCATTTACATAACCATGTTGAGCATGTCTATTAGTGTTGTTTGCAGTAATTTGTCTGTCAATAGCTTTCCATTTTCCATTATCCAAAAAGTGTAAACTTCCACCAGCAGTTAAAATTGCTGAGGTAGTTCCATCTTGGTTTTGAAAATGTTTTCCAAATTGGTCTCTTTTATCTACTAATTCTTGATTAGGATTAAAAGTGCCAAAAATTTCACCTTTTTTAAAATCTAAAGCAGAGAAATCAACTTTTGAACGAATAGGTTCTTGAGTTTGTTTGTTTGTTTTAGTTACAACAGGTTTTTGGCTTTTCGCCGAATTAATTCGATTTTGCGCCATTCCAGAGAACGACAGTGTTAGCAATAAGGTCATCAAAAAGAATTGTAAAGTAAAAGTTCTTTTTGGGGTAGAAGTAATTTTTTGCTTCATAGGTAACATATAAATTTAATAGTTTTTAGTACCATAAGCACAAGGCAAAGCGATGTCACTTTTCTTTTTTATGCGAAAAGTAAAAGCGCTTTGAGATTAAGTATTCGTAAGATTAGGGCAAATCTTTGTGACAAACATAAACAACTTTGTTAAATAGATACAAATATTTTCATAAATTTTCGATAAGTTACCTAAAATAGCATGTATAAAAGTTAAGGCGTTGAGAATATAGTTACGAAATGTTTTTTGTTGTGTTAAAAATCCTAGTGCAACTTCTAAAGACTTCTTTTACAGTTTGCATTAGTAATTTTTAATGGAACTGTAAATAGAGTAGTATTGGGCTTTGTTAATCTGATTCTTACCCAAGGAATGTCAATCTTATGCTAGGCATAAACTATCTTAGATAATATAAAGGTTGGTTTATATATTTTTTAAAATAGTAGATTTGTATACTTATTAACATCTTAACTAAAATTGTAACTTGAGGTGCAGATTATCAGTACTATATTCTATTTATGATTGAAAATGTTAGTTCTTATTTTCTAAAAAGTACTGTAATTCAATAGGCTGCCTTTTTGAAGGAGCGTTTGCAGCAGAGTGGATTAATGTAATATTAACATTGTCAACCTGTTAATAACTATATTATGTCAATTAAAAATAAAAAACAAACTTTGTAAGACTAGTTGCCATGCATTGTCAATGATTAAGTTCATAGCTTTTGATTGTATATGAAATTTGAAAAACAGAATTATTATGTTTCAAGAACTTTCCATCAAGAACCACTCGTCGCTAGGTCTTTCTATAGTTATTGATGACATACTAAATCACTTTAGTATAGCGTTTGGTACCCTTTGGATGGTGTTTTTCTATTATGTAGGAAGCATCGTTAACGTGTTTCATCCTATCAAAAGTTTACTTTTTGATAAGTATACTACTGTTGATTTTAATACAACGCGTCGCGCTACTTCGTTAATTCTTAAACCTTTTCAAGAAAATAGGTATATTATTTATAAAGTAAAAACACTAGCGAAAAGCGTTTACATTATTCTAAAACGCGTTATGCTTTTCTTTCACCTAAAGGATTTAATAGGTCTTCCTACAAAGTGAGTGGAGGTACTCCATAGTTGAGTTGTTTAAACGTAATTTGCTTCGCCAATTTATTGATCGAGGCTTTTTTTTATTCAAAATATCCAGAAAAAGTGTTGAATTCTTCCTGATGAATTGATCCAATCGTCAGTACGAATTATTGTGTTCGTCCGTACGAACGAAATTGTTCATCAGGACGAACTTTTTTATTCACCACGGCGCGCTTTTTAGAAGCTAAATTGTAGTAAAAAAGAAGATTTTGAATGTAATTTGCCATAAGTTATTGCTTTTTTAGTTAGATAATAACCCATAAAAATGTTTTCCGTAGTTTTTTAGGTTTATCGTTTAGCAAGAAATTGTGTTTTGATATTGATTTAGCGCATTCGACTATACTTTCTATGCACAATTTACAAGTAAGATTTTTCGATATAGTAATTTATAAATAGTGGATAAATTATTAAAAAGGATTACATTTTTTAGTAAAATAAGCGCTTTTTAATCAAAAATGGCATAAAAAATGCGATTATATGTAAATTTTGATATATTTACAAGTAAACTATACTCAAACTATGAAAACAAAATTACTATTGCTATCGCTCTTTTGTACGGCCAGTTTTAGTTCGATATCTGCACAAGTAGGTGTAGGGACCACACAGCCAAAAGGAGCGTTAGACGTTGTCTCTTCCGATTCAGGAATGTTAATTCCACGTGTTCAATTGACTGCTTTTATGGTGGCTGCGCCCATTAATAACCCTCAAGGCGGTGCTTTGGTCAATGGAACGTTAGTCTATAATGTCGGTCCTGTGCTACCTGATAATATGGTGGCTGGTTTCTATTACTGGAACATTGATCGGTGGGTAGCACTTTCAGGAGGAAGTACACTGCCTACCAGTGATGCTTGGTTATTGAATGGTAACGCGGGGACCAACAGTGCAACTAATTTTGTTGGGACAACGGATAATGTGGATTTGCATTTTAGAACCAACGGCAGTAACAAATTTAGAATACCGGCAGCAACCAATCAAATATTGGGATATGGTGGTACTATAGCTTCACCAACCTACAGTTGGGCTGGTGCTATCAATACTGGAATGTCTTTAGTAAATCAAGGAACTTCAAGTCAAATTCTTTTTTCTACAGGGAGTACCACAACCCCAACAATAGGTGTGTCTCGATTCCGAATTCCCAATGCCTATCAAGTACATGCGATGGATAGAGGAACGGCTACGTTACCCTTTTATAGTTATTCAGCAGATACCGATACTGGGATTTTTAGTCCCGGCTCCAAGCAGTTAGGTTTTTCTACTGCTGGTTCGGAGAAAATGCGTGTTATGGGAACAGGTCAGGTAGGTATAGGAACTACGACTCCTAATGCGGCTTTAGATATTACTTCAACCACAAATGGTTTTTTAGCGCCACGAATAATTTTAAGTGCTACCAATGTGTCTGCGCCAGTAGTTAACCCAAATGGTGGTGGAGCACCCTTAGCGGGAACTATTGTGTACAATACGGCAACTGCCGGTACAGTGCCTAACAATGTTACTCCAGGATACTACTATTGGGATGGTGCAAAATGGGTGCGCATGGCAGGTGGCGCAACTACACCGCACAATACCTTAGACATGGCCTATGACGAAGGTGGTGCAGGAGTAGGAAGAACCATTGTAGCCGATGCTGGAGCTGTAGTTATTTCGGGCAATTCTATAGACAGCGGACTGGATATCATAAATACCTCTACAACATCAGGAGTAAGTGGACAGTATAATGCTGTTATTAATAATAACACTATAGGATATATTGCTGACGTCAATGCAGACGGTGTCGGTGTTTATATAGACCATAATGATACTAACAATCCATACTCTGCTTTGCAGGTAACAACCTATTCTAATAATGCAACTTCGGCCGGTATATTTGCTAAAACAGAGGCTACTTCACCAGCATTAGCTGTAGAAGGAGGAAGAGCTGATAATAGTATTGCAACGCCTAATGCCATGACTGTTACTAATTTTAGAACTAATGGCGGTGCGGCTATTGATGCCATAGCGGCTATTGGAATTCGTTCTACCAGTCAAACTGCTGGAGGTTCTGCCTATAGTGGCTATTTGAATGCTATTAGTGGCGCAGCTGCACAATTTAACGGTTCTAGTACTGCACCAATAAATGTTATATCAAATTTTTCTTTTTTTAATCCTGTAGCTGGATTACGCGTTGGAACAGTTTCTAAAGGGAATAGATTAGGAGTATATTCTGCTTTTACAGGAATTACAGGTTCTGCTTTTGAGGGATATATGGAAGCTTATAATTTAGATGTATATTATGCAACAGCGATAGCGCTTAATAATGTATATGATGTTTATTTTAGAAGTAGTCAGCCTAGAGAAGTAGAAAGTAAAAAAATAATAGCAAATGTCATAGGACCTGGTGTTAATGCTACTACTATTAAAAAAGAAGATAAGATTTATGTTATGCCAGCGGTTTCAGCACCAGAAAGTTTATTTCAGGATTATGGAACAGGCACTTTAGTGAATGGTCGTGCTAGTATTTCGATAAATCCTATATTGACAGAAAATATTTTGGTAGATGAAAAGCATCCATTGAAAGTATTCGTGCAACTAGAAGGCGAATGTAATGGAGTCTATGTGACCAATAAATCTGCAGTAGGATTTGAGGTAGTTGAATTAGGAAACGGAACGTCCAATGTTGAATTTTCGTATTCTTTAATTGCTAGCAGAGCTTCTGTAGAAATTACAACAAAAGACGGTTCAACGGAAACGCTTAATTATTCGGGCAGGTTTATGAATATGAATTCATCTAAAGAAGAGATGAAACTTATTTTGCCCTATTTAGCTGTTTTTGTATTATTTTTCTTTTTGTATATAGGACTATTTATTCCGTATGACGGAAGTATTTCAAATTTAGGCACTGCAAGACATTTGAAATATTTTTCATCAACTTTTTATTTTTATAACGAAATTATAATATATACTATGCAAAATCAGAAAATTCGGCATTGCTTTTTTAGCTTATTACTCTTACTCCATTTCAGCCCAATATTTCACTTAAGTCATTAAAATGTTATATAAAATAAACAATGGGGCTGTAAAATTTGCAGCTGAAACC
>ERZ724524.2980-NODE-2980-length-10817-cov-4.729232_pt1 | contig 10817 bp, 11 predicted proteins | sample MGYA00376057_ERZ724524 | MGnify/ENA primary metagenome ERZ724524 (study PRJEB28724, sample SAMN07190888) | wastewater metagenome | isolation source: influent of sewage treatment plant in Hong Hong | place: USA: Christiansburg, Virginia | collected 2016-03-01 ...
AATAAGATATTCGGCAATTTGCTTGCATCTAGAGCATAAAAGAAATTATGCTAATCCAGATAATTGGAAAAAAAACAATAGCATTCGGGAGTTCAACAAAAGAAATAATATAACTTCAATTGCAAACGGACTTTCAAATTATCTTAACGAATAGTTTGAAAAAAAACTTTTAATTTTTCTTTAATTAAAACGATTGGATATTCTTCAAAATATTTAAAAGTATGTTCTTTTATATATTTCTCATCAAATTCAGTGTAAATTTCTGGTTTTAAATCTTTTAAATGAATGGAAATGTTTTTTTCATCTTCAAAAATTTGCCAAGTTTCTTTATCAACACTTGGAGAAAACAAAGAGAAAGTTGGAATAAATAAAGCTTTTGCCATATTTACAGAACCGCCTTCGTTACCAATTAAAGCATCACATTGAGATAATACGCCTAAAAATGAACGCAAATCTGTGGCATATAAATCGAAGAAAATACGATTTTGAGTGGCTGGTTGACATAATTCAAACACTTTTTTAGCATCTTCTTTTTGCTTTGGAATATAATTGAATAATAAATTCGCATCAGTAGTTTCAACAATATAATCTAATAATTCAGCCATTTTTTCAAATGGATAGGTTTTGTACCATTCACTACCTAAAATCCCTATCATGAATGTAGGCTTATCTGATTTCAAAGGATAAGATAACAACAATTTTTTAGCCGATTCTATTTCCTTTTCCGTTAAGAAAACTTTGGGCTTATAATCTGTAATTTCCTCACTCATAAGCGGTTTTAACAAACCTAATCTATTGATAATTGCTAAACCAATTTCCGATTTTGTTCCGTTTTTTAAACGTTCAAAATTGTAATTATAAAATATATTTGAATACCCTTTTTTATACGAAATCTTATATTTTGCACCAGAAAACAAAGTAATTAAATTGGTTTCTAATTTACTATAAGCATCAATAACCGCATCATATTTTGAACTTCTTATTTTAAAAATAAACTTAAAAAGTGAAAAGTAATTTTTTCTAACCTTTTCTTCAAGCACAATAATGTTAGAGATATTTGGATTATTGATTAAAACGTCAACACAATTAGAATAACACATGTAATCAATACTAGCTGTAGGATATTTTTTTCTTAAATTATTGGCTAAAATAGTTGAAGTTAAAACATCTCCAATTCTTTTTTGTTGTATGATTAATATTTTCATGTGATACCGAATTAAAGGGCTAAAATACACAACTAATTATGATTCTGAAATAAACTGAACAAATTAATTTAATTATATTTGTAAAAAAAACAAATGGCAATTAGCGGATTAGTTATTACTTTTAACGAAGAAAAAAATATTGGAAAATGTATTGATGCACTTTTTAAAGTATGTAATGAAGTAATTATTGTTGACTCATTAAGTTCCGACAATACCGTTAAAATTGCCGAAGAAAAGGGTGCAAAAGTAATTTCACAAAAATTTCTTGGCGATGGTCCGCAAAGAACTCATGGTTTACCTTTTTGTACCAATGATTGGATTTTAAATTTAGATGCCGATGAATTTTTAGATAAAGACGCTACTGAATTTATTTTAAAAGAAAAATATTTAGAAGGCAATTTCGATGCTTTTTCTTTTAGAGTTAAAAACTTTTTAAAAGACCAACTAATTGATTTTTCTGGTTGGTATCCGGATCATAAAGTACGTTTTTTCAATAAAAAAACAGCACAACCTTCACCAGCAAAAGTACATCAGAAAATTATTACTACAAATGAAAAGAAAGTTGCTGTTCATATTTTACATTATGGATGGGAATCGTACGAGCAAATTGTAGCTAAGAAAAACCAATATTCTACTTGGCACGCACAACAACTTTTCGACCAAGGAAAAAGAACACATGCTGCCAAACCTGTAATTAATGGATTAACTGCTTTTATTAGATGTTATTTTTTTAAAAAAGGAATTTTTAATGGAATTGACGGAATCACGATTGCATTAATTCAAGGCTTTTTTTCACATATGAAATATGCGAAATTGCTAAAATTACAACGCGAAGAAAAACTACTTAAGCGTTAATTTGTTGCCAATCATTCTTTCGTTGAAGGATTGAATGTAAGCTTTAATGAATTTTTCCATTTCTGCTGCTTTGGCTTTTTCGGTTTTGATTATGTTCTTTTTAAGAAGTTCATCCTTTTTAAAATTATACAAACCAACAGATTTTTTCCCATCAAAAGCCAAATAATAATCTCCAGAAACATAATGGTAAATATTGTCTAAATAATATACCACATAGTCTTTTTTAGATTGATAGGATTTCCCATAAGTAATCATTTTGGCATTGATTTTTAAATAATCAACTATAGATGGCATAATGTCTATTTGTTGAAAATTCTTTTGATTTTTACCAATTATCGATGGATTTGATGGATCAAAAAACAAAATAGGAACTCTAAATTTACCCACATTATTTTTAAATCTATCTTCAGTAGGTTCAGACGATGTGTGATCTGAAGTAATAACAAACAAAGTGTTTTTATACCAACTTTGTTTAGCTGCCGTTTCAAAAAATTGTTTTAAAGCGTAATCTGCATAAGCAATACTTTCATGAATTTTAGTAGTTCCTTTAGGAAATTTTCCTTTGTATTGTTCTGGAATGATATACGGATTGTGTGAAGAAATTGTAAATAAAGTTGTGAAAAATGGTTGTTTAAATTCAGACATTTTTCCTGAGAAATATTGCAAAAATTCTTCATCAAAAATACCCCATTTCCCATCAAATGCCTCTGGACCAACATATTCATTTTTTCCATAATACTCATCAAAACCAGCCACTTTGCAATATTGATCGAAATTTTGACTTCCATTAAAAGCTCCATGAAAAAAAGCAGTTTTGTAACCATTTTGCTTTAAAATTTTAGGCAAACCAAACACATCGTTAATAGAATAACTTGATGTAATTAACGAGTTATTCATTAAACTTGGAATACTTGAAAGTGTTGATGGCACAGCGTCTATAGATAATTTTCCATTTGCAAATCCGTTTTCAAAAAACAAAGATTTAGTTATTAAAGAATCTAAAAATGGAGTTTGACCACGTTGTATGTTTTCTCTACCAAAACTTTCAAGAATTAATATGACAACATTTTTTTTATCTGAATTGCCTTCTGATTTAAATTCCGTAATTGGATTAAAAATTGCATTTAATTCGTTTTCAGAGAAGAACTTTGGAGATTCTAAAGTTTCTTTTTTTCCTATTGTTTTAAGAATACAAAAAGGAGTATTTAAAACAATTGCCGATTGATTAATAGAACCATAATTAACGGCATCTACAATTTTCAAAGGCTTCTTTTGAAAACCACCTCTACCTATAACAAATACAGTTGCTAATAAAAAAACAAAGATAACACTCTGTTTTAAAACTATATTTTTAGAAACCGTTTCATTAATTAATTTAATATTTGGAATCAATTTCCAAAATAGTAAGGCTAATAAAAATCCGAATAGTGGTAAATACCAAAATTCAGTTAAAAAGGAAAGTAGTAATCCACCCACTTCATTTTCCATTCCGCTTGCCGTAATCATACCGAAAGTACTTCTTCTTCCTGTAAACTTATAATATTCAAAATCAACGAAATTGGTTAAAATAAAAACTAAATTAACCACAAAAAAGCTAATTTTTAATATACTTTGATATTTGGGTTTGAATTTAAATTCACCTGGAATAAAATGAAGAAGAGCAAAAATTAAATTGATATATGCGATGGCAGATAAATCAAAATGAATACCACCTAAAAAAACTTTTGCAGATAATGTTGTAAAAGCGTTTCTATTAAAAAAATAGAATAATAACCTACAAACTTGATAAATAATAAGAACAATAAGCGCTCGTTTGAAAAAGAGTTTTATACTTTCAAAATAATTTTGCATATCAAATTTGTAGGTTTAAAAATGTATTATACTGCTACGTTATATTCACGTAAAGCATCATTTAAAGAAGTTTTTAAGTCGGTTGATGGTTTTCTTTGTCCGATAATTAAAGCACAAGGTACTTGGAACTCACCAGCTGGGAATTTTTTGGTATAAGTTCCAGGAATTACAACTGAACGTGAAGGCACAACACCTTTGTATTCAATTGGTTCACTTCCAGTTACGTCTATAATTTTTGTTGAAGCTGTTAAGCAAACATTTGCTCCTAAAACGGCTTCTTTTTCTACGCGAACACCTTCCACAACGATACAACGAGAACCGATAAAAGCACCATCTTCAATAATTACTGGAGCGGCTTGTAAAGGCTCTAAAACGCCACCAATTCCTACTCCACCACTTAAATGTACGTGTTTACCAATTTGTGCACAACTACCAACAGTTGCCCAAGTATCTACCATTGTTCCTTCGTCAACATACGCACCAATATTAACATAAGAAGGCATTAAAATTACTCCAGATGATATATAAGCACCATGACGTGCAACAGCATTTGGTACAACACGAATTCCTCTTTCAGCAAAGTTACGTTTCAATGGAATTTTATCGTGATATTCAAAAATACCAGCTTCTAAAGTTTCCATTTTCTGAATAGGAAAATACATTACCACTGCTTTTTTAACCCATTCATTCACTTGCCAACCAGTAGCAATTGGTTCCGCTACACGAAGTGTTCCGTTATCTAATAAATCTACAACTTCTCTAATCGCATTTTGTGTAGTTTCTTCTTGTAACAAGGCACGATTGTCCCATGCTGTTTCTATAATAGATTGTAAGTTTGTCATGTTTAATATTTTTTAACAAAGATAAAGTTTCCAATTAGTATTACAAATAAAAAAATCCTGCACTAAGCAGGATTTTTTATTTAATGGCAAGCTGCGTTTAAATGTTTTCTTTTTCCAACTGCTGGTCTAACACCATTACAATCGGGAATGTCATTAAAATCATAATAACCATTAGTTTTAGTTATTACAGGTAAAACGTCTGATAATTCTTGTTTTGTATATTTTCCATCATTATCGTCATCAAAATCTGCATAATCTGGCTTTCCATCTCCATCACTATCTAAAGCTGTACTTGTAGCAGTTATTGGTCCGCCATATTCATCTTTCGAAAGTATTTTATCACCATCTTGATCATTATATTTTAACTTCATTAATTTAAAGCTAAAAATAATTGGAGTATATGAACCAATTGAAGTTGTACTTGTGTTAAAATAAGCTAATCCTGAAGGCACAAACATCACACCTGCACCAAAATCACTGTAAGTAGTTACATTTGTATTCGAATCTGTAAAAGCATTTCCTGATTTGAACTCTGGGAAAATTTCTTGCCATCCATCAATTACATCTTCTAATTGAAACCAAATTGGGTTTGAAGCTGTATCAAAAACTGATAAATCAGTCTTATATCCTTTGTATGAACTAAAAACAGAATCTAATTTTGTAGGATTTGAACCAACTCCTTCGTTTAATTTAAGATAGTATAATTTATGATCAACTCCACCTTTAGAAATTGTTTTAAAATTTAAAGCTGGATGATCCGAAATTGGTGTACCAGGAGTACTTCCTGTAATTTCAGTAAATGTAACATTATAATCACCATCAACTGTAATAAAGTGAGTATCCATAAAATCCTCAATTTCAGCAATGTCTTCATTGTAAACTTCCAAATAAGGTCTTGCTTCTGTTGTTGTAGTTGTATCATCATTTGGACAACCAACCATAACAAATATAAAAGGTAATAAAAGTAATAATCTTAATGATAATTTCATTTTGTAATAATTTAATTTAAAAAAGTGCTCGCAAGATACGATTTTCATTTATTTTTGTACAAATATTAACATTGATTTTTGATTTTTATGCGAATTGACAAATATTTATGGTGCATTAGATATTACAAAACAAGAGGTCTTGCGGCTGAAGCCATTAAAAAAGGACATGTTTCGGTAAATAATATCAAAGCAAAAGCGTCAAGAGATGTTTTTCCTTTAGATAAAATTACCTTAAGAAGAGATCAAATCAACTATATCGTAAAGGTTTTAGATATTCCGCCAAGTAGAGTTGCTGCTAAATTAGTCGACTTATATAGAAAAGATGAAACTCCAGCAGAATCTTTCGAGCATTTAGAAATGATTAAACTTTCTAAAGAACACTATAGAGCTAAAGGAGAAGGAAGACCAACAAAAAAAGACAGAAGAGATATTTCCGAATATACTGAAAATGATAGTGATGACGACATTGAATAAAGAATACTGGGAAAACCGATACAAATCGGACACAGCAAATTGGGATATTGGACATATTTCCACACCTATAAAAGAATATATCGACCAATTAGAAAATAAAGATATAAAAATACTTATTCCTGGTGCTGGAAATGCTTATGAATTAGATTATTTAATAGAAAAAGGATTCCACAATGTTTTTGTAATTGATTATGCGCAACAACCCATTGACACCATTATAAACAGAAACAAATCTTTAGAAAAACATTTAATTTGTGATGATTTTTTTAACCATAAAGAAACTTATGATTTAATTATTGAACAAACGTTCTTCTGTGCTTTGAATCCAAATCTTAGAGAAAAATATGTAACAAAAATGCATGATTTATTATCTGAAAAAGGAAAAATTTCGGGTATGTTATTTAATTTTCCATTAACTAAAGATGGACCGCCATTTGGTGGAAGTTATGAAGAATATGTAAATTTGTTTTCGGAAAAATTTACCTTAAAAACATTAGAACCTGCTTATAATTCAATAAAACCTCGCGCAAATACAGAATTGTTTTTTACATTTGAAAAAAAATAAACCATGCAACACATTATTTTAACTCACACCGAAATAGAACACAAAACAAAACGCATTGCTTATCAAATTTATGAAACGTTTGCCAACGATTCTGAATTAGTAATTGCAGGCATTTCAAATAGCGGATTTACATTTGCTCAAAAAATTGCCAAGCAATTAGAAACTATTAGCGATATAAAAATTACTATTTGTGAAGTTAATATTAATAAACAAAATCCATCAGAACCGATTACAACTTCCTTAAATTCTGATGGTTACGCTAACAAAAACTTAGTTTTAGTAGACGATGTTTTAAATTCTGGTGGAACTTTAATTTATGCCATCAAGCACTTTTTAAATGTACCTTTAAACAAATTTAAAACGGCAGTTTTAATTGACAGAAATCACAAAAAATATCCTGTAAAGGCCGATTTCAAAGGTTTGTCATTGTCAACTTCTTTACAAGAACATGTTCAAGTGGTTTTTGAAGAAAATAATTCTTACGTCTATTTAAGTTAGTTTAGCAACAATTTCATTTACAATTTCCGATTCCTTTTTATCATCAATAGAAACAATTGTTTGGACTTGATGATAGAAATAACTCCGTTCAAACAAATGCTTCGCTACAAACTCCTGTAGCTCTTCTTCATTAAAATGTGCGATTAAAGGTCTGGTTGCTTTCTGAGAATGCAATCGTTCCAACAAAGTACCTACAGACGCTTTTAAATATATAGAGTGTATAGCTAAAGAGTCATACAATTCAAAATTATCATAATAACAAGGTGTTCCTCCACCTAAGGCTAAAACATAGTTTTCTGTTGTATTTAAAAAATACTCTAATACTTCTTTTTCTTTTTTTCTGAAAAACAATTCCCCTTTTTGTTCAAAAATTTCACTTATCTTTAAATTTAAATTAGTTTCTATTAAATAATCTAAATCATAAAAAGGAATATGTAACGACTCAGAAAGTAGCTTTCCAATCGTAGATTTTCCTGACGCCATATATCCAACTAGAATAATTTTCATACTAATTTATTTCTTTTTATGGTATAAATGTATAATAAATTAATGAAATTTTAATTATTAAAAAAACTTCAAACACAACAAACACTTATGAATTAAGGTGTTATAAATTAATTTTAAAAAAATATTAAATTAATACTAAAAAGCTATTGCAAAATAAATAAATCATCTTATATTTGCACCCGCAATGAGGAAATAGTTTTAGACTCTGTAGCTCAGCTGGTAGAGCATTACACTTTTAATGTAGGGGTCCTGGGTTCGAATCCCAGCGGGGTCACTAAAATATTTCAAAATATAAAAAATTACAACTTCATTGCTACGACTCTGTAGCTCAGCTGGTAGAGCATTACACTTTTAATGTAGGGGTCCTGGGTTCGAATCCCAGCGGGGTCACAAAAGAAGCTAAGCAAATTGTTTAGCTTCTTTTTTTATTTTAGGCCATGTGGAGGAATTGGTAGACTCGCCATCTTGAGGGGGTGGTGCCGCAAGGCGTATGGGTTCGAATCCCATTTTGGTCACTTATAAAATCTTGCATACGCAGGATTTTTTTGTTTTTATAGTGCTTCTTAATATTTTTTATATATTTTTGTTTAAACTTTTTACAAAAAAGATGAACAACATTAAATCTACATTCAGCATTAAAGACTTAGAAAACCTTTCTGGTATCAAAGCACATACCATCCGAATTTGGGAAAAAAGGTATGAATTACTAGAACCAATGCGCACTGATACAAACATAAGATTGTATGATATTAAAAATCTACAAAAACTTCTTAATGTAGTTTTACTTACAGATTTTGGTTATAAAATTTCTAAAATCTCCAAACTGAATCAAGAAGAAATTGAAAAATTCGTAATAAAAATTCAAACAGACAAAACAGTTAACAATCACGTTTTAAGTAACTTTAAAATGGCCATGTTAAATTTTGACCAAACTCTTTTTCTAAAAACATATAATGAATTATTGAGTCAAAAAAAATTCAGTACCATATTTTACGAAACTTTTATTCCACTACTTGAAGAAATCGGAATTTTATGGGCAACAAATACGATTACTCCAGCTCACGAACATTTTATTTCACATCTAATCAAACAAAAAATCTTAATTGAGATTGAGAAATACCAATTACAACAAAATGAAGTTTCAGATAAAACCTATGTTTTGTATCTACCTTTTAATGAAATTCACGATTTAGGACTTTTATTTTTACATCACGAAATTATAACCAAAGGACATCACTCAGTATATTTGGGCAGAAGTTTGCCTATTGAAAATTTAATAGATTTAAACCATCATTTCAATAAAATCACCTACATAACTTATTTAACTGTAGAACCAAGCGAAGATGAAATAGAAAATTATATAAATGATTTTAATAATACTATTTTAAAAGACAACGATAATGAATTACTAATTTTTGGAAGAAAAGCAAAAACTATAAATCATGAAAAACTCCCAGAAAAAGTTCAATCAATTGAAAATTTACAAGATTTTTTAAACACGCTATAAACCATACATAAACAAATTACGTAATTAAAACACATATGCCGAAAACAATACAAATAATAGGTTCTGGATTTTCATCTTTGGCGGCTGCATGCTATTTAGCTAAAGAAGGGAATAAAGTAACTGTGTTTGAAAAAAACAATAGTTTAGGTGGTCGTGCCAGACAATTTACTGAAAAAGGATTTACGTTTGATATGGGGCCATCTTGGTATTGGATGCCAGATGTATTTGAAAGCTTTTTTTTAGATTTCGGTAAAAAACCTTCCGATTATTATAGTTTAGAAAAATTATCCCCTGGTTATAGAGTTTTTTTTGAGGGCAACGAACATTTTGACGTTTCAGACGATTTGAATACGATTATTTCCGACTTCGAAAAAATAGAAAAAGGGAGCGGAAAACAATTAGAACAATTCATTTCTAACGCAAAAAGCAATTATGAAATTGCTATTAAAGATTTGGTTTACAGACCTGGAGAAAGTATTTTCGAATTAATTACTCCGCAAACTGCTTTAAAATTAGATCAGTTTTTTTCAAACATAAAACGAGATGTTAGAAAAAAAATAAAGAATAAAAACTTACAACAAATTTTAGAATTTCCTGTGTTGTTTTTAGGTGCGAAACCTTCAGACACGCCTTCTTTTTATAATTTTATGAATTATGCCGATTTCGGATTAGGTACTTGGCAACCAAAAAACGGTTTTTTCGATGTGATTGAAGCCATGATAAAACTTGGAACAGAATTAGGTGTTACGTATCAAACCAATGCAAACATTGAGGAAATTATTGTAGAAAACAATAAAGCTGTCGGAATTAAAATAAATAACGAAATTCTAAAGTCAGATGTAGTACTTTCTGGAGCTGATTATCATCATACCGAAACCTTATTACCAAAAGAAAACAGACAATATTCTGAAGCCTACTGGGATAAAAAAACATTCGCACCTTCTTCCTTGTTGTTTTATGTTGGGTTCGATAAAAAATTAGAAAATGTTTGTCATCATAATCTATTTTTCGATTCAGATTTTGAAAAACATGCCGTTGATATTTACGATAATCCGAAATGGCCAGAAGAGCCTTTGTTTTATGCAAATTTCACTTCCATAACAAATAAACACACAGCACCAGAAGGCTGCGAAAACGGCTTCTTTTTAGTGCCAATAGCACCCGATTTAGAAGATACAGAAGAATTACGAGAAAAATACTTTGAAAAAATAATTTCTCGTTTTGAAACAATCACCAAACAAAGTGTTCGTAAAAACATTATCTTTAAGAAATCATTTTGTGTCGACGATTTTAAATCCGAATACAATTCATATAAAGGAAACGCTTATGGAATGGCAAATACGCTTTTACAAACTGCTGTTTTACGTCCGAAATTGAAAAGCAAAAAAGTTAAAAATTTATATTTCACCGGGCAATTAACCGTGCCAGGACCAGGAGTTCCACCAGCATTAATATCAGGAAAATTAGTTGCACAATTAATACAAAAATACCAATAAAATGAAGGCATTATTTGACACCGTTTCT
>ERZ724524.2985-NODE-2985-length-10807-cov-4.768880_pt1 | contig 10807 bp, 8 predicted proteins | sample MGYA00376057_ERZ724524 | MGnify/ENA primary metagenome ERZ724524 (study PRJEB28724, sample SAMN07190888) | wastewater metagenome | isolation source: influent of sewage treatment plant in Hong Hong | place: USA: Christiansburg, Virginia | collected 2016-03-01 ...
GCCTGTGGCTGGACATTGACTACATGGAGCGCTTCAAGGTCTTCACCACCAGCACTGAACACTTTGGCGACCTGGCCCACGACCTGAAACAGTTGCAGGCCAACGGCCGGCGCATCGTGCCCATCCTGGACCCCGGCGTGAAGGTGGAAGCGGGCTATGAGGTGGCCGCCAGCGGCCAGGCCGCCGACATCTTTTGCCACAACCCCGAAGGCCAGCCCTACGTGGGCTTTGTGTGGCCGGGGCGCACCTGGTTTCCCGACTATTCGCTGCCCGAGGGCCGTGACTGGTGGGCCAGCTACGCCAAGGCCTTTCGCGACTCCGGCTTTGACGGCGCCTGGCTGGACATGAACGACCCCAGCACCGGCGCGGCCGAGGTCGACGACATGCTGTTTCAACGCGGCACCTGGCCGCACTGGACCTACCACAACCAATACGGTACGGGCATGGCCCAGGCCACGCGCGACGGCTTTCTGGCTGCCCGCCCGGATGAGCGGCCGTTTCTGCTGGCCCGCAGTGCCTACACCGGCTCCAGCCGTTTCACCGCGGTGTGGACCGGCGACAACTTCAGCAGCTGGCACCACCTGCGCACCAGCATCCACTGCAGCCTGAATCTGGCGCTCTCCGGCATCCCGTTCAACGGCCCCGATGTGCCCGGTTTCGGCGGCCACGCCGACAAGGAGCTGGCCATTGCCTGGTACAAGGCGGGCTGCCTGTTCCCCTTCATGCGCAACCACGCCAGTGCCGGCACCGCCGAGCAGGAGCCCTGGGTGTTTGGCGACCAGGCGCTGGACACCATCCGCCACCACGTGCGCCTGCGCTACAAGCTGTTGCCCTATCTGTACCAGCTGTGGAATGACCAGGAGCAATCGGGCGCGGCCGTCATGCGCCCGCTGTTTTACGATTTCCCCAACACGGATGGCATGGAGCTGGACCGCGTCGACGACCAGTTCCTGATCGGCCCGGCCATCCTGCAGGCACCCATCGTGCACCAGGGCCAGCAGACACGCCTGGTCACGCTGCCGGGCCAGGGCCGCTGGATGGATGTCAACACCGGGCAGTTTCTGGCCGGCGGGCGCACCATCCATGTCAGCAGCACCCCGGACAGCACGCCCATCTACCTGCGTGAGGGCAGCCTGCTGCCCATGCAGGTGGGGGTGCGCACCAGTGCCGCCGCCAATGACCTGGCGGACATTGAACTGCATGTGATTCTGGGTGCTGACAGCGATATAGGGGCGACGCTGGACTATGTGGCCGACGACGGCCTGAGTTATGGCTACCAGCGCGGCGCGCGCAGCGTCTTCCGCCTGAAGGCACGGCGCGTGGGCGCGGAGTTGGCGCTGGACGTGGAGGTGCTGCAAGCGGGCTGGAAGCCGCTGCGTATGCGGGTGGTGGGCTATGACGGTGTCGCCACGCTCCAGCTGCGCACGGGCGGGCAGGCGGTGCGCATGCCGCTGTCGCCCATGACTTGGCACTTCAGCGGGGGGGAGCTGGCTGCAATGACCAGTGTGCCTATCGACCTTTAAGCTGTTGCGCTGAGGCCACGCATCTGAACTAGACCTTTGTCAGCCGGACTTCATATAGTGCGTGCACAATGTCTGTTCGGAAACTATGAAAGGCCGTTTGGCCGATCGGAAGAAGTGTTGGTATGGGTATCAGAGACAGTATTTGGTCGGCCCTGGGGCGTGACACCTCAGATGCCGCAGACGTAGCGCTGGAACGTGTGCGCAGTGCCATGCTCCTGGCGCTGGAGCAGTATGGCGACGAGAAGCACGTGCGGCTGGACATGAAAATCAGCAGCGCCCGGGAAATTGCAGAGCTCTGGTATCTGCGCCCCGAAATCATGCACTTGGTGGCGTCCGCGCAGGGCGAAGAGGTTGCCCGTGCGTGCGTGGCCAAGATTACGGCGCTGTTTGGCAAATACCAGATGGGTGGCAAGACGTCGCGGTTTGGCGGGTTGTAGATCCGGAAAATCTACCGGTAGCCCTCGTGGAATATACGAAGTGTGCTATCAAATAGTGAGCGGGTGATGGGAATCGAACCCACGTTATTTGCTTGGGAAGCAAGAGTCCTGCCATTGAACGACACCCGCGTAACAGGAAAATTATAAAGACCCCTACTTGCGCAAGGGCGAGTCTTTGGCAATGCCCCATGACGAGTCGGACGACAGCGGTTTGGAAGACTTGGTCTGCACCTCCTGTTGGGCTTGTTCCAGCGCCGGGGAGTGCACCGGCCCCTGCGCGGCAATCCACAGCGCCAGCCCGACGCCGCCGATCAGCAGCGCAGCTCCAATCAGCAGCTTCACCACCGTGAGCCAGATCCTGGGTTCTTCGTCGTGCTGTTGTTGCTTCATCGCATCTCCTGCCTGCTGGTATTTATAGGCACTGGCGCGGACTTTTGCGAACGCCCCAGTGGCCTAAAGCCATCACGCCATCACTTCAGGATATCCCCAATGCAAAGGTACTTGATCTCCACATAGTCGTCCATGCCAAAGTGCGAGCCCTCGCGGCCCAAGCCGGACTGTTTGACCCCGCCAAACGGCACATGTTCCGTGGCCAGGATGCCGACGTTGATACCCACCATGCCGTATTCCAGCGCCTCGGCCACCCGGTAGATGCGGCCGATGTCGCGGCTGTAGAAGTAGCTGGCGAGTCCGAATTCGGTGGCGTTGGCGGCGTCAATGGCCTCCTGCTCGGTCGTGAACTTGAACACCGGCGCGAACGGGCCAAAGGTTTCTTCGCGGGCGCACAGCATGTCGGCTGAAGCATCCGCCACCACGGTGGGCTCGAAAAACTGGCCCGAACCCATGGCGGTCAGGCGCTTGCCGCCCACCAGCACGCGGCCGCCCTTGGCGGTGGCGTCGTCCACGTGGCGCTGCACTTTTTCCAGCGCGGCCTCCTCGATCAGCGGGCCCTGGTTGACGCCCTCTTCAAAGCCGTTGCCGACCTTGGCGGTGCGCACCTTGGCGGCGAATTTCTCGACGAACTGCTCGTAGACACCGGCCTGCACGTAGAAGCGGTTGGTGCAGACGCAGGTCTGGCCGGCGTTGCGGTATTTGCTGGCGAAGGCGCCTTCCACGGCACTGTCAACATCGGCATCGTCAAACACGATAAAGGGGGCGTTGCCGCCCAGTTCCAGCGACAGCTTCTTGACCGTGGGCGCGCTTTGCGCCATCAGGATGCGGCCTACTTCGGTGGAGCCGGTGAAGCTGATGTGGCGCACCACGTCGCTGGCGCACAGCACCTTGCCGATGGCAATCGAATTGGCGCTGTCGGCGCTGAGCATGTTCAGCACACCGGCGGGAATGCCGGCGCGCACAGCCAACTCGGCGGCAGCCAAAGCGGTCAGCGGCGTCAGCTCAGCGGGCTTGATGATGACCGGGCAGCCAGCGGCCAAGGCCGGGGCCACCTTGCGCGTGATCATGGCCAGCGGGAAGTTCCAGGGGGTGATGGCCGCGCACACGCCGATGGGCTGCTTCAGCACCATCAGGCGGCGGTTGTTGTCGAACTGGGGCAGGGTCTCTCCGTTGACCCGCTTGGCTTCCTCGGCAAACCACTCCACAAAGCTGGCGCCGTAGGCGATTTCGCCCTTGGCCTCGGGCAGGGGCTTGCCCTGCTCGGCGGTCAGGATGCGGCCCAGATCGTCCTGGTTGGCCATCAGCAGGTCAAACCACTTGCGCAGGATGGTGCTGCGCTCCTTGGCTGTCTTGGCCTTCCACGGGCCCCAGGCGGCGTTGGCAGCGACGATTGCGCCTTGAGCATCGGCGGCGCCCAGGTTGGCCACGTCGGCCAGCTTCTCGCCGGTGGCGGGGTCGAGCACGTCAAAGCGGCTGGGAGCTGAGCCACCTGCGGTAGGTGCTTTGACCCATTGGCCGTTGACGAAACCGTCGGTCTTCAGCAGGCTGGGGTCCTTGAGCAGGGAGAGAGGCGATGCAGACATGATGGCTCCTAAGCTTGTAAACAAAATCGGGCTCTAGCCCTCGTAGAATATGCGTGAGTAGCTATAAAACCAATAGCAAATCAGAGGATGGGAACGCCGGGCGACACGCAAGGCATTCTAGCGGCGGCGTCCGCGCAGCCACTCCAGCCCCAGCATCAGCGCCGTGGTGAAGAGGATCAGCAGGGTTGCCACGGCCGCAATGGTGGGCGAGATGTTTTCGCGGATGCCGGTGAACATCTGGCGCGGCAGTGTGACCTGTGTGGGGCCGGCAATGAACAGCGTCACCACCACCTCATCGAACGAGGTGGCAAAGGCAAACAGAGCGCCCGAGATCACGCCCGGCGCAATGATGGGCAGCGTGATGCGGAAGAAGGTCTCCAGCGGACCGGCACCTAGGCTCAAGGACGCGCGCACTAGGTTGTGGTTGAAGCCCTGCAGCGTGGCCAGCACCGTGGTCAGCACAAAGGGCGCACCCAGCGCGGCGTGCACCAGCACCAGGCCGGTGTAGGTGTCGGCCAGGCCGATCTTGGCGAAAAACAAATAGGTGCTGACCCCCACCACCACGATGGGCACCACCATGGGCGAGATCAGCAGGCTCATCAGCGTGCTCTTGCCCAGAAAATTGACCCGTGCCAGACCCACCGCCGCCATCGTGCCCAGCACCGTGGCCAACAGCGTGGCCAGGGGCGCGACGATGAAGCTGTTGCGCGTGGCGCGGGCCCAGTCGTCGCTTGAAAACAGGTTGTCGTACCACTGCAGCGACCAGCCCGGGATCGGGTAGGCCAGGAAGGAGCTGCTACTGAACGACAGCGGGATGATGACCAGAATGGGCAGCAGCAGGAACAGCAGCACGCCAATGCACAGCAGGCGAAAGGCATACCAGCCCAGCTTGTCGAACCAGGTGGCGTAGGCAGGAAACACGGGGAAGAGAGAGGTGAACATGCGTGTGGTTTTCCGTTCCATTAGCCCAGGCTCAATTCGGACTTCACCACCTTGCGGTAGACGCCATAGAGCGCCAGCGTGGTGAACAGCAACACGGCACCCAGCGCGCAGGCCATGCCCCAGTTGACGGTGACATTGGTGTACTGGGCGATGTAGTAGCTCAGCATCTGGTCGTCGGCGCCGCCCAGCAGCGCGGGCGTCACATAGTAGCCAATGCTCAGGATGAATACCAGCAGGCCACCAGCGCCGATGCCAGGATAGGTTTGCGGCACATAGACCTTGAAGAAGGCCGCCAAGGGCGATGAGCCCAGCGACACGGCGGCGCGCAGGTAGGTCGGTGGCACGGATTTCATGACGCTGTACAGCGGCAGAATCATGAAGGGCAGCAGGATGTGCACCATGGCAATCACCACGCCCAGGCGGTTGAACAGCAGGGCCAGCGGTTCGTCAATGACGCCCACGCCCATCAGCGCCCGGTTCACCAGGCCGTTGGATTGCAGCAGCACGATCCAGGCGGCCACGCGCACCAGGATCGAGGTCCAGAACGGCACCAGCACCAGGATCATGCACATATTGGCCTGGCGTGCCGTCAGCGTGGACAGCCAATAGGCCAGCGGGTAGCCCAGCAGCAGCGCGAACAGCGTGACCACGGCGCTGATCTCGAAGGTGCGCAGCAGGATCTTGCCAAAGGCGGCGGCCTCGGCGGGCACGCGGACGATGTCGCCCTGGGCGTCGCGCTGCAGGTCCACCGCTGCCAGCAGGTAGTCGGGCGTCCAGCGCTCGCTGTTTTTGGCAATGGCCTGCCAGTAGCTGATGTCGTCCCAGCGCGGATCGATGCTCAGCATATGCTGGTGCACTTGAGGCGCAGATAGTGTGGAATCAAAGGGCAGGGCGCGGTAGGTATTCATCACCAGGGAGCGCGCGCCGCTCACCTCACTGTTGAGCCGGCGCGCCAGGGCACCGGCATCGGATTGTTCCTGGATGGCTGCCATATCCTGGGCCACCGCGGCGTAGGCCGCGTCCGGTGGCGGAGATTTGCGGTCCCATGTGGCCAACGCCGCGCCGGTGCGGCCCAGCGTGTTGGCCACTTCCGGGTTCTCCACTGCGCGCATCAGCAGTGCGGCAATGGGAACCAGGAAGATGACCACCAGAAACACCAGCAGGGGCAGGGTGAGCGAGATCGAGAGCAGGCGTTTACGCCGCTCTGCCCGTTTCAATTGGCTCGCCAGGCTGGCGGGCAAAACGCCAGTCGTGGCTAAGGCGGCTGGGGCGGGCAGGGCGGTCGTGGACGGGTTCATCGCGATCTCGTGTTCAGCTCAGCTTACTGGGCAGCCCAGGCGGCAAAGCGCTTTTCCAGAGCCTCGCCCTGGTCGGCCCAGAAGCCCACGCTGAACTGCAACGCGGTCTTGGAGTTGGCGGGTGATGTGGGCAGCAGGCCCAGCGTCTTGGCATCCAGCTTGGCCAGGGCCTTGGTGTTGGTCGGGCCGTAGGAGATCAGCTTGGCGTACTCGGCCTGCTCATTGGGGCTGCTGGCCATGGCGATGAATTTCAAAGCCACATCGCGGTTTTTGCCGCCCTTGGGCATGACCCAGTAGTCCAAGTCATAAATGCCACCGGTCCAGGTGATGGCCAGGTTCTTGCCTTCGCGCTGTGCGGCGTCGATGCGGCCGTTGAAGACGGTCGTCAACGCCACGTCACCGGCCACCAGGAACTGGGGCGGCTGCGCACCAGCTTCCCACCACTGGATGCTGGGTTTGAGTTCCGTCATCTTCTTGAAAGCGCGCTCGGCGCCGTCCTTGGTGGCCAGCACCTTGTACACGTCCTGCACGGGCACGCCGTCCGCCATCAGCGCGAATTCCAGGTTGTAGCGTGCGCCCTTGCGCATGCCGCGCTTGCCGGGGATCTTCTTGGTATCCCAGAAATCGGCCCAGGTCACGGGGGCGGTCTTGATCTTGTCTGCGTTGTAGGCCATCACGGTGGACCAGATGAACACGCCAATGCCGCACTCGTGCACGGCAGCGGGCGAGAAGTCGGCCTTGTTGCCAATCTTGCTGTAGTCCAGCTTTTCAAACAGGCCTTCGTCGCAGCCGCGGGTCACGTCCGGGCTTTCCACTTCCACCACGTCCCAGGTCACGTTCTTGGCTTCGACCATGGCCTTGATCTTGGCCTGCTCGCCGTTGTACTCCACGCTGACAATCTTGTTGCCCGTGGCCTTCTCAAAGGGCTCGACATAGGCCTTCTTCTGGGCGTTGCCATTGGCGCCGCCAAAGTTGACGACGGTGATCTGGTTCTGCGCGTGGGCGGCAAAGGATGCCAGCAGCGTGGCCGCAACGACGATGGGTTTGAGTTTCATGGGGTGTCTCCAAAAAATAATGGACGGAGGTTGGTGGGATTTGCAGGCGCTCTATCGGTAGACACGCAGATGCTCGGGGGGCAAGTGCAGCCACAGGGCCTGGCCCGGTTGCGGCACTGCAATACTGGAAAGGGGAATCTTCACCGTGGCTTCGGCCTGCTCTTGCAGGGTGCAGCGCAGGCGCAGGTGGTCGCCAAAATAGATCACGTCATCGAGGACGGCGCGGATGCTGTTGTCGCAGGGCTTGGCGTCCACCGTATGGACCACGATGCGCTCGGGGCGCACGCTGGCCTGTATGGCCGTGCCGGTGTGCACGCTGTTGATGTTGAGCCCATTGAGCAGCGTGCCGCAGGGCAGGCGCACCTCGCAGTGCTGGTCGCCGGTGGTGGTGACGGTGCCGTTGAACACCGTGTTGTCACCGACGAAATTGGCGACGAAGCGGTTGACCGGAGACTCGTACAGCTCGGTCACCACGTCGATCTGCTGGATGGCGCCATCGCTGAACACCGCTACGCGGTCGGACATAGTCAGCGCCTCGGACTGGTCGTGTGTCACGTAGACAAAGGTCAGACCCAACTGGCGGTGCAGTTCCTTCAGTTCGATCTGCATGTGTTCGCGCAGTTGCTTGTCGAGCGCGCCCAGCGGCTCGTCCATCAGCACCAGCTGCGGGTCGAACACCAGTGCGCGGGCCAGGGCCACGCGCTGCTGCTGGCCGCCCGACATCTGCGAGGGATAGCGGCTTCCCATGTGGCCCATCTGCACCATGTCCAGGGCGCGTTTGACCTTGGTGTCCAGCTCGGCCTTGGGCACTTTGCGCACCGTCAGCGGGTAGGCAATGTTCTCGGCCACCGTCATGTGCGGAAACAGCGCGTAGTTCTGGAACACCATGCCGAAGTTGCGCTTGTGCGGCGGTGTGCTGGTGATCTGGCGGCCATTGAGCATGATGTCGCCCGAGGTGGGCGACTCGAACCCGGCCAGCATCATCAGCGTGGTGGTCTTGCCCGAGCCCGATGGCCCCAGCAGCGACAAAAACTCGCCGCGCTGGATGTCCAGGTTCAGGTCGCGCACCACCAGGCTGGTGCCGTCATAGGTTTTTTGTACCCCTCGGAACGTGACGAGGGCGTCGTTTGCGGTCATGACAGGGTGTCCGGTAATCGAAGCCATGCGATCAACTGTAGGGGCTTCAGGGGGTGGCAAACAGGTACACAAGGGGGCTGTGCGGCGCGCACTGTGCCGCACGCCGGGCCTCTACACAGAAACCCTTGGTGGTGCGCAGCGCCGGGGGGAAGTGGATTTTTGCTATTCTTATGATAGCTGCTAGCGCATATCCAACGGGCGTTATAGCCACTTTTGACTCTATTTTTGAGTGCGCCCATTCCCCCGGCCACTGCGCGCGCTCAGCTGGCCAAGGCGGCGTCGAAGCACTCGGCGATGATGGCCAGGCCCTCGTCCAGCAGCGCGTCGCTGGCCGTCAGCGGCACCAGGATGCGGATCACGTTGCCGTAGGTGCCGCAGGTCAGCAAGATGAGCTTGCGCGCGGCCGCTTCGGTGGCGATGCGCTTGGTCAGGGCGGCGTCGGGCTCTTGCGGGTTGCCGTTTTTGAACAGCTCGCACGCCACCATGGCGCCCATGCCGCGCACGTCGCCAATGCTGTGGTGCTTGGCGGCGATGGCCCGCAGGCCGTTGGTCAGGCGCTGGCCCACGTCGCGGCTGCGCTGGAGCAGGTTTTCTTTTTCAAACACGTCGATCACGGCCAGCGCGGCGGCGCAGGCCAGCGGGCTGCCCGCGTAGGTGCCGCCCAGGCCGCCTGCGGTGGGGGCGTCCATCACGTCGGCGCGGCCCGTCACGGCGGCCAGCGGAAAGCCCCCGGCCAGCGATTTGGCCATGGTGATCAGGTCGGGCGCCACACCGCTTTGCTCCACGGCAAACCAGGTGCCGGTGCGGCCCGCGCCGGTTTGCACTTCGTCGGCAATCAGCAAAATGCCGTGCTGGTCGCACAGGGCGCGCAGGCGTTGCAGCAGCTCAGGCGGGGCGATGTTGAAGCCGCCTTCGCCCTGCACCGGCTCGATGATGATGGCGGCCACGCGGCTGGGCTCGATCTCGTTCTTGAAGATGGCCTCGATGGAGTCCATGGCGTCATCCACACTCACGCCGCGCAGGGCGTTGGGGAACAGGGCGTGGAACACTTCGCTGGGGAAGGGGCCAAACCCGGCCTTGTAGGGCACGACCTTGCCCGTCAGGCCCATGGTCAGCAGCGTGCGGCCATGGTAGCCGCCGCCAAAGGCGATCACGCCCGAGCGGCCCGTGGCGCTGCGGGCAATCTTCACCGCGTTTTCCACGGCCTCGGCGCCGGTGGTCAGGAACAGCGTTTTCTTGGCAAAGTCGCCGGGCGCCATGGCGTTGAGGCGCTCGGCCAGTTCCACATACGACTCGTAGGCCAGCACCTGAAAGCAGGTGTGCGTGAAGCGGTCGAGCTGCGCCTTCACGGCCTCGACCACGGCGGGGTGGCGGTGGCCGGTGTTGAGCACGGCAATGCCGCCAGCAAAGTCGATGTAGCGCTGGCCTTCCACGTCCCAGATTTCGGCGTTCTCGCCCCGGTCGATGAAGATTTGGTGGCTGTGGCCCACGCCGCGCGGAATGGCGGCTTCGCGGCGGGCAAACAGGGCGGCGTTGTTCAGGTGGGGTTCGCGTTGCATGGGGCTCCTTCAGGGCATGGGCAAGTGGGTGAGACTGGCCCTGACTCTAGAAGGCATACGGGCGGGCTAACATATACAGATACCCCCCGGTCAGCTAAGCACTGTGTTGTGCAAGCGCCCTGTACATACAAACCCTTGGGCCGCGCGGGGCGCCATGTCTGCATCCTATGTTTTCACTCAATCCCCAATCAACGACGCCCCTGGTATTGCAGGTGGTGGACGGCTTTCGCCTGATGGTGGAAGACGGCTCTTTGCGCGCAGGCGCCAAGGTGCCTTCCATCCGGCAGTTTGCCCATGCCCACGGGGTCAGCGTGTACACCGTGGTGGACGCCTACGACCGGCTGGTGGCGCAGGGCTATTTTGTGTCGCGCCCGCACTCGGGCTTTTTTGTGCGCCGCCGTGCCGACGCGGCCCAGGCGCCCGCGGCACAGGGCGCGCAGTTCAGCTTCGATTCCATGTGGTACATGCAGCGCATTTTCGAGAACCGCGCGCTGCGCCTCAAGCCCGGTTGCGGCTGGTTGCCGGGGGACTGGCTGTTTTCCGAAGGCGTGCGGCGCAGCCTGCGCGCGCTGGCCGCCGAGGACACCGACCTGGGCGGCTACGGCGAGCCCAAGGGCTACCTGCCGCTGCGCCAACTGGTGCGCGACCTGCTTGCCGAGCACGAGGTGGTGGTCACGGCCGAGCAGGTGCTGCTGACCCAGGGGTCGAGCCAGGCGATGGACCTGGTGGCACGCCAGCTGGTGCGCGCCGGCGGCGACGTGTCGGACGCCGAGTGGTTCGAGGTCTCGAACCTGAAGAAGATGGAGCTCGCGTTCGATCACCGCGACATCTTCGAGGCCGCGCTCGAGCGCGTGCGCGGCAAGCTCGACTACAGCCCCAT
>ERZ724524.2993-NODE-2993-length-10788-cov-3.846362_pt1 | contig 10788 bp, 9 predicted proteins | sample MGYA00376057_ERZ724524 | MGnify/ENA primary metagenome ERZ724524 (study PRJEB28724, sample SAMN07190888) | wastewater metagenome | isolation source: influent of sewage treatment plant in Hong Hong | place: USA: Christiansburg, Virginia | collected 2016-03-01 ...
CGTGCCACGTAGCTTGTTGACCACCAGCGTAGCCAGCGCCTCGCCATCGACATCCTCGGCGATGATGAGCAGAGGACGGCCCGAGCGAGCAATCTGCTCCAGCGTCGGAACCAGATCCTTCATGTTCGAGATTTTCTTCTCGGAGATGAGGATGTACGGATCTTCGAGGACGGCTTCCATCCGCTCGCTGTCCGTAACAAAGTACGGCGAGATATAGCCACGGTCGAACTGCATGCCCTCGACGACGGTGAGCGTGGTCTCCATGCTCTTCGCCTCTTCGACGGTGATCACGCCCTCTTTGCCGACCTTCTCCATCGCCTCGGCGATCAGGTTGCCGATGACTGAGTCACCGTTGGCGCTGATCGTTCCGACCTGAGCGATCTCCTTGTGTCCCTTCGTCGGCTTCGACATGGCCCGCAGTTCGCTGATGATGACCGCGACCGCCTCGTCGATGCCGCGCTTAATCTCCATCGGATTGTGACCAGCAACAACCATCTTCGCACCCTCGGTGTAGATGGCTTGGCCGAGCACGGTGGCGGTGGTGGTGCCATCGCCGGCGATGTCAGAGGTCTTGCTCGCGACCTCCTTGACCATCTGCGCGCCCATGTTCGCGAACTTGTCCTCAAGCTCGACTTCCTTAGCCACGGTGACGCCGTCCTTGGTCACCGTCGGCGAGCCCCAGGACTTCTCGATGACGACGTTGCGGCCACGCGGCCCAAGGGTCACTTTGACGACGTTGGCGAGAGCATTGAGTCCACGAGCGATCTCGTTGCGGGCGTGCTGGCTGTACAGAATCTCTTTGGCTGCCATGGTTCAGTGTTCCTTACCGTGAGGGGAAACTGACAACTAACCGTCGATCACGGCGATGAGATCTTCCTCGCGCATGATGAGGTGCTCCTCACCATCGAGCTTGATCTCGGTTCCGGCGTACTTACCGAACAGTACGGTATCGCCAGCCTTCACCTTCGGTGCGGCAACCGAGCCGTCGTCCAAAACGCGGCCTTTGCCCACCGCGACCACGATTGCCTGGGTCGCCTTTTCCTTCGCGCTGTCGGGGATATAGAGGCCGCCGGCAGTCCGCTCTTCTTCGTTCTTACGCTTTAGCAGCACTCGGTCGTGCAGGGGACGAATCTTCATCAGAATCCTCCTTCTTCGTTGTGGTCGTAACTTTGGTTGTGGTTGGGAAAATCTGCGTCGAGAGCGTAGGCCTAGGTCGAGGAGTCGCCCGAGCCCGAAGTCGAACCGCCCGAAGAGGACGACTCGCTCGATTTCTTGTCACTCTCGTTAATTTTTTCAGTGAGCTTGTCGATTCGCTGGTTTTCGGTGCGACCAGCGGAGCCCGAGCTTCCGTAGCCGTCCTTGTACCAGCCGCCGCCCTTCAAATGGAAGGCCGCTGCAGTAATGAGTCGCTGCAGTTTGGGCTGGTTACACGATGGACAGTCGGTGAGCGCTTTTTCAGTAATACGCTGCGAGGTTTCGAACGTGTGGCCGCAGCTCTGACACTCGTAGTCGTAAGTTGGCATGGTGGTACCCTTCCAAACGGCGCTGGTTACGCTAAGTACGGGCTGCGGAATGTCAAGCACTCAAGCATGAAGAGTGCTAACGAAATTCCCGAAGTCCTTGATTTCCAAGGACTTTGCCAAGAGCTAGACGCGCCGAAAGTCTCACCCTTAGCGCAGTTCGTGCGCCCCCAGGTCGTAGCCATCCCCTTTGGGTCTGCCCCCACCAAAGTGGTCACTGCGAACGGTTTCATCGCCAATGCCTTTGTCGATGACGTACATGCGATTGTTCGGGGTGTTGATGAGCCGCAAGCTCTGATCGAGGTCGGGAATTGCCCGAATGAGTCCCTCGCTCGGTGGAGTGACGACGGTACCATCAATCCCAACGACGATACGGGTGAGTCGACAGTCCCCAGCAAACTGGGATCCCAGCGGCTGCCCGCTGGCGTCGACGCGAGTGCTCATCGCGTTTTGAATAACGATCGAGTTGGCGACGGTCCGGGTCGAGGTGCCGCCCATCTCACAACGCACCGCACCGCCGTCGACGCCCTTTTCGCCGTTGTTCAAGATGGTGTTGTACGAAAAAAGGCCACTGACCGTCGCAGCGATGGAAACGCCGTAGCCGCCGGAACTCTGACCGTTGCCGTTGATCACATTGTTGACGATGCGGTACTGACGCGTCGAGGCACCAACGCGAAGGCCCAAGCTGCGGTTACCGAGGAGGATCGACTGCTCGACGACCAAGCGGTTACAGCCGAGCGAATCGATGCCGACGCCGCCGTTCTGTACGACGCTGCGCAAGACCCACAGGCTACCGTCTTTGCCACACATGACCCCGACGGAATCCCCTCGAACTACGACATCGCTAAGAACAAGCGTCGTCTGACTGCCACTGACGCTAAGCGCCGCGATCTGCACCGGGCTGCTGACGTCTCGGCCCGACCCGACGATGGTGATTCGCCGACCATCGCTGACAGAGAGGCCGCTGTACAGACCACTGGTGCGTGGGCGGACGACGACGAAATCTGCTTTGGCGATGGCGCTCGTGATCTCGCAAAATGGTCGCTCGCTGCTTCCCGTCGCAGGTGGTCCTCCTCGTGGACAGCGATCGGCATCGACAAAGACGACCTTGCTCGCAGGTACACACTGACCGACTTTGACCTCGGGCAAATCGACCACACCACCGCCGAGGTTGCACACCTGCGAATCAACACACTCGCTGTGTCGTTGGCAGGCTCGACAAGAAAAACTGACTGCATCACAAATCGGCTTGCCGCCATCGGTGCAGTGCGAATCAAGGCGACACTCCCCACAGTTGCCTTTGCGGGCCCCGGTTCGAATACAGGCGGCCACATCTTTCTGGTTCCTGTTTTGACAGGCCTCGTCGGCAACCTCGGGCGAGGCCAGGACATCGCAGGCTACGCAGACTGCGCCGTTACAGACGGGACGCTCGCTGACAGTACACTGCTCAGAGGTCAGGCACGGCGAACCAGCCTTGCGACGGCATTGCCTGGTCTCGGGATCGCATTCACCACCCGGTCCACAGATTTCGGGACTCTGCACACAGTCGACAAGCATCGCTGGAGCGCTACAGCCGAGCGTCCAAAGCAGCATCACAACCAGCGTCAGTATGGCAAGCCGCAGTAAGTGCATGATTTCGCACCACGGGAACGCACAGGCTGCGGAGCGTAGGCAACGGGACCAAGCAGTGTCAAGCGACGAACCGACGGCAAAGCATGAATGCTCGGTTGACTACGGGGCAGGCCGGGGCGTCATCGGAACCCGAAAGCGATACAGCACCGGAATCGTCGGCAGCAAGTCCATTTCCCCCTCGACATAGCCGTCGGTCCAGTTGTTCACGATAAGAGGCAGCCCGGACGGACCGAGCCGATCGGAAACGATGCCTGCGTGGTCCGCCCCCGCCTTGTTTGGGAACGTGTCGAGCAAAACCATGTCACCGGGAAGGTATGGTGCGTCCTTCTTCACCTCGACGAAGTGTTGACGAAAGTACGGCAGCATCATGCGGATGCGACGGTGATCGATGTTGGCGTCGGGTGCCTTCTCGAGTGGATAGAGCCGAGGCTTGCGGATGGCGTCCTCGTGGATTCCGCTCTGCAAGTCCCAGCCTGCATTGCGAAGTGCCCTCACCAACGTATCGGTACAAACGCCCTCGCTGCGCGGCACATCGCCATTGGGGTAGCCAAGGGCCCGGTAGTTCGAGACATAAGCCGCTTTGTTTTCGCACAGCTTTTTGGCTCCGACGAGCACATCTAGCGTGTTGACGATGCCATCGCCGTCTCGATCCTCGTGTCGAGGAGGAGCCCCCCACAGCACCGACACCGAACCCGTCAGGCGACCCCGAACCTCTGCTGCCGATCCCTTATCGAGTAACGAGAGAAGCTCTTCGCTGTTCGGGGTTCGTGCAAGCGCTGATAATTGCTCGGCACTCGCCGCGATCGGATATGCGGCGAGCGCGACGCCGCCTTGGCTGATCGTCATCAAACGGTGTTTTTCGTCGATTCGAGCTGCGAGTGGACCGTCGCTAACTGGCCAGCTCGGCGCACAGATCTGAACGCGACTGCCAAGGTCGGGAAAGATCCCTTGGTCGATGGACCCAAGAAGCAGCAAGGCAGCCACGGTGCTGAGCATGAACAACTCCTGCGGTACTCAACGCGGCAGTCCAACCAAACGATCCAAGAAATTCTCACGAACCCTGGAGGTGCGCTGGCCCATCGCTTCGCGCATGCAGGAGGTTGTCCTACCTCACCGAACAATGCGCTTTTTTTAAGCATCTTCACCCACATTACTCGGATGCTTCACGCGGCAGTTGAGCAGACGAGAACGAAGAGATCCTGAGTTTTAAGTAATAAAGAACACGTATTTTTGTAAAATCACTATTCGACCCATCTCAGAGTGTGCGCCAAGGGGAGGCAGCATCGTGGTGACTATTTGTCGTTCGCGCTGGTTCTGGGCTGCGGCTCTCGCCGTCTCGTGCTCCGCAAGCACGTCCGTCGCTCAAAACAGAGACAATTTCCGCAACCCGACCTTTGACATGCAGCTCTACCGTCCCGCGATTGACTCGCGTGGCTACGTGACGGTGAACTCGTCAAAACTACTCGGGCATCTCGACTTTTCGCTCGGGCTACAGGGAACCTGGGCGTTCCAGCCGCTCAAGCTGCAGCTCGATGGAGGGTCCGGCTACGGTGGTGATCCCGGCGCTGCGGCGGTCACCAATACCCGAACCTTTTCCGTCGACCATTTGGTAACACCGCAGCTTCAGTTCGCAATCGGCTTATTTAAGTGGGTCGAGCTTGGCATCGGCATTCCACTCGGGCTGACCATCGGCAAGCGTCAGCAATGCGACGCAAACGGTGAAAACTGCGGTGGCTTCAACCAGGCAGCGGCGAGCGATCAGCTGCGCTTCACCAAAGTCATGCTGTCGGACATCGGCCTGCACGCCAAGGTCCGCATCCTCGATCCATCGAGCTTCCCTATCGGGATCGCGGCGCTGGTGTCCGCGTACTTCCCGATCTCGAAGTGGGCCAACGACGACGGCTACAAGACCTTCCTAGGTGAAGACAACGTCACGCTGCGGCCTCAGCTCATCCTCGAGCGCGAGTGGGGCGATTCCAGGCGGATCCGAACCGCCATCAACGTTGGTGCCGTGGTTCGTTTTGGCAGCACCACGTTTACCGACATTGGTAAGAGCATCGCGCTTGGTACTGGTCAGATATGCTATCCGTCCGACGGCACGGCGCTGACCGGAGATTGTACACCTGGCGTGACCAGCGGAGGCACGGGCTTGAGCCGATCTGTCGGAACCCAGGTCACCTACGGATTCTCGGCGGCATTCGGCGTGGTTCAAAATCGACTCGACATTCTTGTCGAGGCGTTCGGCTATGCCGATGTGACCGGCAACGCCAAGGCATTCCCCGTCGAAGCGCTCGGCGCGATCAAGTTGTATCTGGCCCGTAACTCGTTCTTTTTGGCCGGTGCCGGGGCCGGTGTCTACGGCAACGGTGGCGAACAGACTGGTAGTCCACGCGCCCGGGCCTTCCTTGGCTTTGTTTACGAGCCACGGATCGGCGATCGAGACGGCGATGGCATCCGTGACAACATCGATCAGTGCCCGGACGAACCCGAGGATCTCGACGGATTCCAAGACGAAGACGGCTGCCCGGAGCTCGATAACGACAACGACGGTATTCCCGACAGCAAAGACCGGTGCCCGAACGTGCCAGGAACCTGGGACAACAAGGGCTGCCCAACCGATGCTGACAAAGACGGCGACGGAATCCCCGACAGCAAAGACAAGTGTCCCGACGATCCCGAGGACCGTGACGGCTGGGAAGACGACGACGGCTGCCCGGAGCTTGACAACGACGGCGACGGCATTCCCGATCACCTGGACAAGTGCCCGAACGAGGCCGAGACGGTCAACGGCATCGACGACAAGGACGGCTGCCCCGACGGAGAGGACACCGACAAAGACGGAATCCCAGACGCAGTCGATAAGTGCCCGTACGAGGCTGAAGACAAGGATGGTTTCGAAGACACCGACGGCTGCCCGGAGCCCGACAACGACAAAGACCGCATTCCCGACAAGGATGACAAGTGCCCGAACGAGCCGGAGTCCTACAACGGTTTCGAGGACACCGATGGCTGCCCTGACAAGGGTCGCGTCATGATGGAAGGCGGCAAGATCAACATCCTCGATAAGGTCTACTTCGAAACGGGCAAGGCGACGATCAAGCCGGTCAGCTTCCCGATCCTAGACGCAGTGGGAGCAACGCTGGTGGGCAACCCAGAGATCGAGTTGCTGGAGATCCAGGGTCATGCCGATGAACGAGGTGACGACAACGCCAACCTTCGACTGACGGCAGCGCGCACGCAATCGGTGAAGGCGTATCTAGAGAAAAAGGGCGTGGCTGGCAACCGACTGATCGCCAACGGCTATGGCGAGACCAAGCCGGTCTGCACCGAATCAAACGAGGAATGCTGGGAAAAGAACCGCCGCGTCGAATTCGTCATTCTAAAGCCCGCAGCGCCGGGCTCGACCCCACCGTCCCCGCCACCGCAGCCCCAAATCAAGGCAGTGAAGGGCAAGAAGAAGTAGCCGAATTTTTCTCACCCAGGTTGTCGCGCCCGGCCTACACTTTGTCTGGCGCGGCCCTAGCCCTTGTCCGCCGAGACGGGGGGTTCTGGCAAGCAGTCCGCGTCAGCGACGAACATGCTGGGAAACCTGCTCAGGCCAGACATCGAAAAGATGATTCGGGATAAGGACTGGAAACACCTGCGCCAAGAATTTGCGCAGTTGGATCCGTCCGATCTCGCTGAAATCCTTGAGGAGTTTCCACTCCAAGACGCCGCGCTGGTCTTTCGCATCCTGCCCCGTGACGCCGCAGCAGTGATCTTCGAATATCTTCCGCTCGAGCTACAGACCAAGCTGGTCCAAAGCCTGGCCGATGAGCAGCTCGTTAACGTCGTCAACGCGATGGCGCCTGACGATCGGACGCGACTGCTCGAAGAGCTACCACCGGAAGTGACCAAGCGCGTCCTTGGCAGCCTGACGCCAAGTGAGCTCAAGATCGCCCGGCAGTTGCTCGGCTACCCCGAGGACTCCGCCGGGCGCTACATGACACCCGAGTACGTCGCGGTCCGCCCCGACATGACCGCCGCCGAGGCGCTGGCGTACATCCGCAAACATGGCAAAGGGGCCGAGACGCTCAACGTCATCTATGTCATCGATGAAAAGGGGCGACTGCTGAGCGATCTGAAGCTGGCGGCGCTGGTGATGGCCAACCCTGCCTCTACCGTTGAAGGCCTCAGCGATGGACAGATGTTCAACATCCCGGCCACCGCCGATCGGGAAGAGTTTGTCGCTGCTTTCGAAAAGTACGACCGCGTCGCGCTCCCTGTCACCGACTCTAAGGGCGTCATGCTCGGCATCATCACCATCGACGACGTGCTCGATGTGGCCGAGGCTGAAGCGACGGAGGACATCCAGAAGCTCGGCGGTATGCAAGCGCTCGAAGCGCCGTATATGGACAGTCCGTTCCTGGACATGATCAAGAAGCGAGCGGGCTGGCTCCTGGTGCTGTTCTTCGGCGAGATGTTCACCGCGACCGCGATGGCCTATTTCGAGGGCGAGATCAAGCGGGCGGTGGTGCTCGCGCTGTTTATCCCACTCATCATTTCCTCCGGTGGTAACTCGGGCTCACAGGCGACGTCGCTGATCATCCGATCACTCGCCGTACGTGGGCTAGAGTTGTCCGATTGGGCCCGCGTCATGCGTCGCGAACTCCTCTCGGGTGTCGTGCTCGGCTCGATCCTCGGCATCGTAGGATTTTTCCGAATCGTGCTGTGGCCGTCTCGGCTGGCGATCTATGGTCCGCACTTTGTCGGGGTCGGCATCGTCGTCTCGATCAGTCTGGTAGGCGTGGTGCTGTTTGGGACGCTGGTCGGCTCGATGCTGCCTTTTTTGCTGAGGCGACTGGGACTCGACCCAGCAGCGGCGTCGGCACCATTTGTTGCAACCTTGGTCGACGTAAGTGGCCTGGTGATCTATTTCACCGCTGCATCAATCGTGCTGCGCGGCCTATTGCTCTGACGGCCACCGTGGAGACACACCAAGATTCTTTCGAGCCACAGGGCAAACAGAGTACCTTGTCTCTATAAAGTTGCACTTCTAGGAGGCATGCGATGAGTTCCGGCAAGATGAACATCCTGGTCGCCGTCGATTTCAGCGATACCTCGGCGGTGGCCATGTACCACGCGCTGGCGCTGGCCGAGCGTACCAGCGCGGTGCTGCACCTGGCCCACGTGGTTCCTGGTGATATCCAAATCCCAACGGATGTCGGTATGAACGTCCCGTACGAGCTTCCCGAGGTCAAGGAAGCACGCACTCGATTGGAGAGGATGCGTGCGATGATCGGAGGCAAGGTCGACGTCGAGTTGCACCTTCGAGCCGGCCAGGCAGTCCCGGCCATGCTAAAGCTGGCCAAGGAGCTAAAGCCAGACCTCGTGGTCGTTGGTAGCCATGGTCACGGTGCGGTCATGCGTCTGCTAATGGGCAGCTTCTCGACGCAAATGACGAAGCGTAGCCCGGTGCCCGTGCTGGTGGTACCCGCCCCCGGTCGCGAACTCGAAGCCGACAAGCCCGAGCCACAGATCGAGCCGGCCGCAGATGCCGGTCTGCCCTCAATCGGCCAGGCCGCTGGCGATGGTGGTGAGCAGTCGCACGAATACCACGGCCTATCTGGCGGGTTGTCGAGCGGCGTCGGAACCTCTCCCGGTGGCATCTCCGGTCTCGACGTCAACGCCGAACTACGCGTCCGCTATTAGGCTCACTTCTTCCGCAGCAGCTTCGCGAGGAATATCTTCTCGCTGAAGCTTCCGTCTAGCCCCATCCCGAGTAGTTCCGAAACCATCTGTCGACCCAAACGAAAGCGCTGTGGCGAGCCTCCGACGGGATCGATCCGCACGGCGTATTCATAGCCAGCCGCTTGAACGGCCGCTTCAACCCGTCCATCACTGTCCCCATTTGGATAGGACAGACCTGGACACTGTCCCACCAGTTCGCTCAGCAGCCGCTTGCTCTCCCGCAATTCGTGGAGCAGGTCGGCATCGCTCAGGCGGGTCAAGATTGGATGTCGACAGGTATGTGACGAAACCTCCGCCCCAAACGTGAGCAGTTGCTGGACGGACTCCCGGTCTAGGTAGCGAGGCACTTGGGGCCGGGCCAACACCGCATTCCCTACCTCATCCCACAGTGCAGCACAGACCTTTTCTCGTTCACCATCAGCAAGCGCCTTCAGCGTCTGCATCACCGAAGGAACAAGCCGAAAGCCGGGCAGTCCGTGCGTCAACACACGCCGAAGCGACTCAAACTGACCCAGTACCGCAAGTGAGCGGCCCGCCGTGCTTGCAGACGCAAGTGCGTGTTGAACCAACTCGTACCAAGGCAGCTTGAGCTTCCCCGTGATGAGGTCGGTGATGCAATAGACGGTAAAGGGAACCCCGAGCGACTTCAGAATGGGTGCGGCCACGGTAAGCGTGTCCAGGTAACCGTCATCAAAGCTGATCGCAAAGCTCGGTCCCCGGGAAGGCTCGGCCCCCAGCAGCTCTTTGGCTTGGTCGGCCTGCAACACGGGCCGGTAGCCTCGGGCAAGCAGCGCTTTTACCTGGCGCTCGAACGTCGTAGCCCCGACAACCAGGTTCGGATCCACGCCACGCAGCTCGCGAACCACTTGATGATAGGCCAAAGAGAGCGTCCGGGGCCGGGTCACCACCGTCAACACCCGCGCTGCAGAAGCTTTCAAGAGGCCGTGGCCAAGGGAGCGGTGAGAACGCTCGCCGAGCAGCTCGATCAGAAGCTCGACGATGTCCCGCAGTAGTTCAGGTGACGGCGCTGCCTCGCCTTGAGGAACGGGGAACGTGTGCAGCCGCTCCATCGGCCAAGGCTGCGCTCCTGAAGCAAACGCTTGCACGGCGTGACGCTGGGTCTCGGTTCCAATGATCGCATGCGAGGGCAACTGACGCTTCGTCGAGCCATCCTCGGGATGCCTGTGGAGATGCAAATTGTGCACCACCCCGTGTGGCCAGTAACACGCGACCACTGGCTTCCCTGCAATCGTCGCCAGCCCGCGAACCTCCGTGAGCGAGGCGGCCCCGCTTACCAAGTAGAGGTCTGCGGAAAATCCACGAAGCTGCTGGCGAAGTCGGAACCGAGCCAGGCGGCCGAGTCCGTGGTGCAGCACCTGCACGGAAAGCCCGATCGCAGAAGCAGCCTCCGCCAACATCGAGAGCGCACGGTGATCGGCCTGGGAGCGGCTGCCCTCAATGACAATCGCCAGGCGAGGCTTTTTATCGATCGCGTCTGCGGACATCGGATTTTCGCGCAACGGTTGCGTTCCTATTTCGCAAGCTCTGACCGAGCAGTGCAAGCAGCGAATGCAATAGCGGCGATCGATAGGTATCGCCTGCACCGACACGGGAACACCGCGCTACGACGAGACCTGTCACCGATGGGAGGTAGCAACTTCCTTGCCGAGTGCTCCGACTATTAATGTAATAGAAGTTACATTTGGGGGTTCTCGATGGCTGGCGAATCTGGTTTTGCGTCTGGTGACAGCTCTGGCGTAAGCCCGTTTGCAAGTGGAATGCTCCCCGGCTTCGGCTTTGGGGGCATGGGTGGCTTTGGCGGGGGCATGGAGGGCTTTGGGGGAGGCATGGAGGAAGCCCCCGTCGGCTCCGGCAACCATCATCAGGGTACCGGCGAAGCGATCGT
>ERZ724524.2996-NODE-2996-length-10783-cov-5.839765_pt1 | contig 10783 bp, 10 predicted proteins | sample MGYA00376057_ERZ724524 | MGnify/ENA primary metagenome ERZ724524 (study PRJEB28724, sample SAMN07190888) | wastewater metagenome | isolation source: influent of sewage treatment plant in Hong Hong | place: USA: Christiansburg, Virginia | collected 2016-03-01 ...
CAATGCCGTTAACTTAGAACTACATGGGTGTAGTATCGGCGGATGGCTCGTGTTGGACAGAGAACGGCTGTTGCCGGTGGTCAGTTGGCGGATTCGGTGTCGGTGGGAGTGTTGGAGAAGGCGTTCTCACGAGCGCTTGTCGATGAGGTGGTCGAGGCGTGTGGCCGGAAGGAGCAGCGGGTGAGGGCGCTCCCGGCCCGGGTGATGGCCTATTTCTGTTTGGGGTTGGCGCTTTGGTCTGACGGGTCCTATGAGGACGTGTTGGGCATGGTGTCTTCGGGGCTGGTGTGGGCCCAGGGTGGTGACGGTCCGCCGCAGATGGCGTCGAAGGTGGCGTTGTTCAAGGCCCGTGTCCGGTTGGGCCCGGAGCCGTTGGAGATGTTGTTCCGTCGGGGTGCTGTGCCGATCGGCAAACCGGACTGGGACGACTGTTTTCTGGGTGGCCGGCGTTTGTTGGCGATCGATGGGACCACGATGGATGTGCCCGACACGACCGCCAATGATGAGCATTTCGGTCGGGCTGGTGTGTCCAAGGGTGAACGTTCCGCGTTTCCGTTGGCCCGCCTGGTCGCGGTCGCGGAGTGTGGCACCCATGCGATCTTGGACGCGGAGATCGGCCCGTACACAACGTCGGAGGTCGGCCTGTCGAAAGGGCTGGTCGACCGGTTCACACCGGGCAGCCTGGTGATCGCCGATCGGGGGTTCTATGGCTACGACCTGTGGGTTCGGGCCGAAGCGACCGGAGCCGATCTGTTGTGGCGGGTCAAGAAGAACCTGAAACCTGTGTTCGTGGAGGACCTTGGTGACGGGTCATGGCTCGGCGAGATCCGCCGTGGAGGCCGGGCGGGCCGCAAAGCGAACCCGGTCAGGGTGCGGGTGATCGACTACACCGTCGACAACGGCACACTCGACACCGACGGTGACGACAACACCGACGGCGGGTTCCGGTTGATCACCACCGTCTTGGACCCCGCCGACATTGATGCCGGCGACCTCGCCGCGGCGTATTGGCAGCGGTGGGAGATCGAAACGGTTTTCGATGAGTTGAAGACCCATCAGCGTGGTGCTCGGGGTGTGCTGCGGTCGAAGTCACCGGAGCTGGTCCACCAGGAACTGTGGGCCATGTTGTGTTGCCACTACGCCATCCGGCTGATGATGGCCGACGTCGAGGTCAACGGCGGCCGAGACCCAGACCGGGTCTCGTTCGTTGCCGCACTCAGGATCGCCCGAGACACCGCCCAACAGGGCGGCTTTTCCCCCTGAGCTGGAACTCGCCAGGCTCTGGAACATCGCCACCACCCTCCTCGCTCGGCGTCTCAACCCCAAACGACGAGCCAGATCGTTTCCCCGCGTCGTCAAACGCAAGTACACCAAGTGGCACGTCAAACGGGCGGCTCACGCCGACTGGCCACAACCAGCCCACCTACCCGAAATCACCCTCACACTCGTAAGTTAACGGCATTGGGACTAAATGGGACCCCTGACGAACGTTTAAGCCGCCGGAGTGCCGACGGTGGTCCTGGAGGTAAATTCCAACTCGGAGGATCGGATAGGCACTTCGCCAATCGGGTGCCGATGAATCGTACCGGTCGGCATTGTCCTTGTGGTAACCCCGCGCGGTCGACCGCACCGAGACGTTCCCATCGCCAAAGTACTGGGGAGTTTCACCAAGCAAGTCGCCGGCCATAGAAACCACGGCTGGGTCGGTGACCAGATCCCCAACCCCTTTCGAGGAGAGGACATCGCCTGGCGCAAGATCTCCCGCTAGAACCTGGCGTCGGTAACCAATCATGCGGGCCTTCTCGAGGACCTGCCGCCGGACGAGAAACCCCTTGTTCCAAAACTCCGGCTCACCTGGCATCGGCTCCCTCTCACTGAATGTTACGTCGTAGAAGCTGCGTTCCCCGTTCACCGTTCCCGGCGACAGGGCGTGCCGCCCTAGTCTACTCGGGCACACTGTCAACACCATTGGAAGGCCGACGTGACCAGCGTGTTTTGGTATGCACCGTTTGACAACGCTGGAGAGATGGCGCTGGCCGAAGAGCTGGCGCGCGCCTCCGATCTGGACCTCACCGTGGAGAGCATCTCGGAGCGATTCGGTCATCCCCTGGAGCCCCGGAGCCACCCTGATTTCACCCTGGTTCGTGACCTTCCGCCACCCGCCACGGAGCGTAGGGGCAAAGACACCGTTGCGCTCAGAGGGTGGACTGCTATCGAGCGAAGCGCTCGACGCGGCCGTTTGGTCCGCTGTCGGCGTTTCGACTTGCTTCACATCCACACCTACAACCCGATCACCGATTGGGCGGCTATCCCGCTACTTCGACGCAGGGCGTCGATCGTCGTTCAGTCCGTACACAACGTTCGTCCGCATGATTCGATATTCCCTCCTACCATGGAAACTTCGCTCCTCCGGCGCGGGTACCGAGCGAGCTCCGCTCTTGTGGTCGCGCACGACCAGCTGGGGCACCAACTGGTCACAGAGTTCGGCGTAGACCCATCTCTCGTGCATACGATTCCGTTCCCGATCACCATGCCTATTCGAGCGCCCGAAAGGGCAGGGCAGGTCGAGGGCGGAGCGCTCACCTTCTTGTTCTTCGGAACCCTCCGGCGGAACAAGGGCGTGATGGTCATGCTGGAGGCCATCCGTCATCTAAACCAGCGGGCAGACGTTGCAGGACAGATCCGCTTCATCATCGCTGGACGGGGCGAGCCAAGTTTGGAGGCCGCTGTGACAGCCGCCGAGCGAGACCTCGGCAACCTCACCACGGAGATCGGGTTCGTGACCGACCAGCGCCGGCAAGAGTTATACGACCAAGCGCACTGCGTCCTACTCCCATATACATCTATCAACGCTCAAAGTGGGGTGCTGCACGACGCCTATTCGCAGCATCTCCCTGTAATCGCCACCGACATCGGCCCAATCGGAACGACGGTGCGAGAGCACCGCTCAGGCTGGGTGATCGAGCCCGGAAGTCAGTCAGCCATCGTCGACGCCATCCTCACTGCTAGGAGCAGCCCCCAAAGCCTTGCGGCTGCAGGCGTTCGGGCCGGAGCCGTCGCCGAGAATCGAACTCCAGACCGGATCGCGGCGCGCCTTAGAGACCTGTATGACGAACTGCTCTCCTCGCGCATTGCGTGACCGTCGCCGAGGCAGCCGTCACGGTTAGGTGCATGCCGATATGCGACTGGTAGATTGCTGCTATGCGAAATCGTCCGCTGCGTAAAGTCGTTCAACATGGCAGCCGGAAGGCACCCGCTCGTGCCTGAGGTGACACTAGGTGGAGTCGCGGAGAACACACTCTTTGGGGCCCCTCGCCCCGGCTCCGCTTCGGAACGTCCACGCCACCTCTCCAGCGTATCGCCGGATGTACGCTGGTGGCGCTGCACAGATCGAAGCCGCCCGAGCGAATTCATCGGCTTCTAACATGTGGGCGCCGCTCAACAACTTCCTTGGCGACCGTCGGCGCACCGTGGCGGGTCTAGCACTCACGTCGTTCGCAGGCGGACTAGCGGAAGCTCTGTTTCTAGTCGTGGTGAGTCGGGCCGCCTTCGCCATTACCGACGATACCGGGCAGATCGATCTCATTAGGGAATGGACACTAAGCCTCAACAAGGCGATCCTCGCAGGGCTCGGTTTGATTCTGATCAGGTGTGCCCTAGCGCTTTGGGTAGCCGCTCAGACATCAAGATTATGTACGTCGGTTGCAGCGGACACGCGACGAACGTTGGCGCAAGCGTTTCTGTTTGCCTCCTGGCCGGTACAGCAGGCTGACCACTCAGGCAAGCTACAGGAGCTGTTAACAACGTTCACCAATCAAGGCTCTCAATTGGTCAACAGCCTGACCCTCGGGGTCAGTTCTATGTTCAACCTCATCGCCCTTCTTGGTATGGCCGTGGTTGTCAACCCGATAGGCTCGCTTCTCGTCATGGCTGCTGCTCTCGTATTCGGGTCTGCGTTGCGACCGCTTCGATCAGCTGTTCGTCGTCGCGGGAAGCGGGCAGCGAACGCGGGAATGCGCTTCGCGTCATCCCTCAATGACCTGTCCCAGCTTGGCCAGGAAGTACACATCTTCCGAATCCAGAATCAGGCAGCGAGTGTCGTAGACGAACTGGTCTCAGAAAGCGCCGATGCCGAGAGGCGCTTGCTGTTTGCTAGGGCGATCGTGGTGCCTCTCTACTCAACACTGGCCTATCTGGCCCTCGTTGGTGCGTTGGCAGGTATCACTCTCTCGAATGCCAGCAACGTCGCTGCCCTCGGAGCAGTCATGTTGATCATGTTGCGGTCTCTGAGTTACGGCCAAGCGATTCAGAACTCCTACTCTTCCATTGCAGGATCACTGCCATTCGTTGAACAACTCCAGCTCAACCTAAGTCAGTATCAGGCTGGCCGACAGCACGATGGCAAGCAGACAGTCGGGCACATCGGTGATCTGGTGCTGGAGAAGGTAAACTTCTCTTACCACGGCGAGCAAAGGGTCCTTGAGGACGTCTCGCTTACCGTTCGCCAGCGTGAGGTGGTTGGGGTCATAGGGCCTTCTGGCGGAGGCAAGTCAACACTGGTTCAACTAATACTTAGCCTGCGCGATCCCACTTCTGGCACTATCCTCGCAGATGGCCGACCGATTATCGAAATGTCGAGAGATGAGTGGGCTCGCAAGGTCACCCTTGTCCCTCAGGCGGCTCATTTGATCGCCGGAACCGTTGCGGACAATATCAGGTTGATGAGAGACGACGTCTCCCATGAAGACATTGAACGCGCCGCTCGACTCGCACACCTCCACGACGAAGTCGTCGGGTTTCCGGAGGGATACGAACGGGCCGTAGGAGAACAGGGCGGACACCTCAGCGGGGGCCAGCAGCAGCGGCTCTGTATCGCCCGCGCGCTAGTTGAAGACCCGGAGGTCCTCATCCTTGATGAGCCGACCAGCGCCCTAGATGTGCGTAGCGAGGGACTCATCCGTCAGACCCTTGTGGAACTCAAACAGCACATGACTATCGTCATCGTCGCACATCGCATGTCGACGCTCGATATTTGTGATCGGATCATGGTAATCCAGGACGGTCAGGTGAAGGCATTCGATACGCCTGCGCAGCTCTCCAACTCCAACGCGTTCTATAGCGAGGCACTCTCCCTCTCCGGGTTGAAATGAACATGGCACCAGCGCCACCCGCAACGTCCCGTTCAAGGCATTGGATCTAGCGGATGGTAAAGCGTGGTCGACTCGGCTGACCTTGGGGTCAGTCGCAGGTGTTTAATCACACGGACACCGATGCCAATGAATTCTACTGCAGGCGGTCCACTTGACAAGATCATCGAATGGGGCTGTTCCAAGCAGTCCGGACGGTCTTCGGTCCGAATACTCCTACCTGACAGATCAAGGAGCACAACACCGAAAGGTGGTCACCAAGGACGCGCCTGCACACCTGGCTGGTCCCTGACATGAGAAGCCTGAACCAACCTGTTTGCGTCAGGACAGCACACCCACCGGACGCCCGACCGTCACCGGTTCTGGTGCCATCTGTACGACCCAATGGTTCGAGTGCGCCACAAGGCGTCTAAGCTGATGGCATGGGAACCTCGAGTACGGGCGGCGATTCGCCCGGAACAGCGGATTCGAACGCAGGCTCAGCACGAGAGTCACGTCAGACCGACGACGCCGGTCCGCAACAACGCCAGATGACCGACGCCGTAAGCGCACGGCTTCCAACGGGCGGCGAGATGACACTGGACGTTCCCAGCGGGGATGACATCGGCGCCAGGATAGGTGCTACGGACCGGCCCTATGAAGCAATCGAGCTAAGCATCGTCGATGCCTTCTTGCCTCCCAAGCCGTCGATCATCGATGTCGGAGCCAACATCGGTAACCACTCGATTTATTGGGCGCTCACCGGTCAAGCTGCCGTCACTGCATTTGAGCCCTACCCTCCTGCCTTAAAGCTGTTGAATGCTAATATCGCCAGGAATTCGGTGACGGCACTTGTTACATCGCGCAACGAAGCGATCGGAAGTTCTCCCGGAGGGGCAGCGCCGGTACCGATGCAGGGAAACTTGGGCGCTACGCGGATGTCTGTCGACCCGAGCGGACCGGTGAAGGTCATCTCCCTAAACTCGCTCCGCAGCACCCATTGCGACTTGTTGAAAGTTGATGTTGAAGGCAGCGAGCTAGCCGTGCTTCAAGGCGCATCAGACATACTGGCTGACCTTCGCCCACTGGTTTGGGTTGAGGTCCTGACTGCCATAGACGACGCCTCGGTCCGAGAACTGATGATCGCTCACGGGTACCGTTCCGCTTTGATGCTAAGCCCCACCAACGTTCTCTTCTTACCCCGACGCCGCACGATGCTGCGCATCGGTACCAACCGCAACGCGTTCCTAGGATTCGCTCGCCGCTCAGCTGGCCGATTGGCGCGATGGACCGCTCGGCGCATACCAACTGTCAAGCCGTGATTGAAGGCTCTCTATTTCGGCTCTCAAAACAAGTGATTGTTTCCGTCTGCGCGGTATGTCTCGAAACTCAGCAACCCATTCAGGAAGATTGTCAGACCACCTAACGAGCCGGTTCCGCAGGCCGAGGTTCCGCTATGCCCGCTAGAACCTGCCGACCTACCACGAGCAAGGCCGGAAGGCACATACGAAGCGAACCTGCTACATCCATGATCAACCCGCTTCCTGTACCCAAGACCTCAAGCTCAACCATCCACGGGCGTGGTCGAGTCCGTTCGGGTCGAAGTTCGCTGTGCGAATCGGCCCGCTGGTACGCTCCCTCGATCCACCTGCAGCTTGTGCACCCTCGCCTCCGGAACCTGGAAGTCGGGCGGTGAACATTCAGAACTCAACCGGGCATGTCCAATATGCTCCGGCGACCACGGCCGATGGCTCAATCGCTTCTCACCTTGTGGTGGTTGACCGACTCGAAAAAGCATTCCGGAAGGATACCAGGCCTATGAGCTATCTAGAGGGACGATCCATCCTGATTACAGGTGGGACGGGTTCCTTCGGTAAGGCATTCGTGCGCTACGCGCTCGAACACCTCGATCCCCAACGGCTAGTCATCTTCTCCAGAGATGAACTCAAACAGTACGAATTCCGAACCGAGATTGGCGACGATCCTCGCCTTCGATGGTTCATCGGAGACATCCGGGACGCGGACCGGCTTGCACGGGCCCTCGATGGCGTCGAAGCCGTGGTTCATGCGGCGGCGATGAAGCAAGTAGACACCGCCGAGTACAACCCATTTGAGTGCATCCGGACAAACGTCATGGGCACCGAGAATCTGATCAACGCCTGCATTGACTCCGGCGTGGAGCGGGTCATCGGCCTTTCCACGGACAAGGCATCGTCGCCTATCAACCTCTATGGAGCCTCGAAACTGTGCTCCGACAAACTCCTCGTGGCAGGCAATGCATACGCCGGCCACAGCGAGACCCGATTCGGTGTGGTCCGATACGGAAACGTGATGGGGAGCCGCGGTTCCGTCATTCCGCTCTTCCGAAAGCTCGCAGCGACGGGTCAATTGCCCGTCACAGACGAGCGCATGACACGATTCTGGATCACACTGGATCAGGCGGTGCAGTTCGTCGTCGACAGCTTCAACCGACTGGTTGGCGGAGAGCTGTTCGTTCCTCGAATCCCCTCGACGAGTGTGATCGATCTCGCTCGAGCCATCGCACCCGATGCGAAGATTCACACCGTGGGAGTCAGGCCTGGTGAGAAGCTGCACGAAGAGATGATCTCGGAAGACGACGCCCGCCGCGGTCAAGCCTTCGACGACTATTTCGTCATCACGCCGGTGCTGGACTACTGGCAGTCTGCCGAGTTTCGGGAGGGCAAGGCACTGCCTGACGGCTTCGCATACCGGTCTGACACGAACGACCTGTGGCTCGACGTCGACGAACTCCGCGATTTGCTCGCCACGCTATGACGCACTCCCCCATACCGTACGGACGGCAGTCGATCGACGAGAGTGACATCAGCGCGGTGGAAGCTGTGCTTCGCGGAGCCTGGCTGACGCAGGGCCCCGCGGTCGAGGCATTCGAAGAGGCGGTTGCCCAAAGAGTACAAGCACGCCATGCAGTCGCCTTCTCCAGCGGAACTGCTGCCCTCCACGGTTGTACCGTAGTTGCGGGGCTGGGCCCTGGCGATCTGGTTGTCACCTCACCACTCACGTTCATGGCTAGCGCGAATTGCGCACGCTACGTCGGAGCGAGTGTCGGTCTGGTGGACATTCGCCCCGAAACCTTGAACCTCGACATGGCCCAGATTCCGGCTGAAGCAGATGCGGTTGTAGCCGTGCATTATGCCGGTCTACCCGTGGACCTTCGGGGCATGAAGGTCCGGCCCCGGGTTGTGATCGAGGATGCCGCTCACGCACTCGGAGTATCGACGCCCGATGGTCCTGTCGGCAACTGCGCTCGAAGTGACCTATGCATGTTTTCGTTCCACCCGGTCAAGCCGATCACTACTGGTGAGGGCGGCATTGTCACGACCAATGACGACAGTCTCGCTCATGAGCTGCGGCAATTCCGTAGTCACGACATCGAGCGAACACCCGATCGCGGGGCCTGGGCTTACCAGATCAGCGAGCTTGGGTTCAACTATCGGATGACAGATATCCAGGCGGCTCTGGGACTGTCTCAATTGGCGAAGCTCGACACCTTCATCCAGCGCCGAAACGAGTTGGCGGATCGATACCGAGCAATGCTCGCACCACTTCCGGTGGTGCTCCCGCCGGAAGCACCGCAGGGGTTCACCCACGGGTATCACCTGTTTGCTGTTCGCGTTCGTGATCGCGAGCGGGTCTTCGACGGTCTCCGTGCTGCTGACATTGGGGTGCAGGTCCACTTTGTGCCAATCCACCACCACCCGATCAGCGTCGACATTGACGTTGACCCCGGCGATCTCCCCGCGTGCGACGAGGCGTATGAGCAGCTCATCAGCCTGCCGATGTTCCCGGACCTGACGGAGGCGGAGCAGGACCGCGTCGTCGCTGTACTGGCCTCGCTGGTCAAATGAGTCTCGGCCCTACAATGCTGACTCATCGAGCACCGATGCGAAGTTAGCCAAATCCCCGGAACTACCGCACTCTTCTGCTCCGAGATCGAAGTCACGGGGACCTGTCCCACCAAACACCTCAGGGACGTCGCCCCCTTACCTACGACCCAAGGTCATCCCACGAGATTGGTGTCGATGCCTTCACGCTTCGTTTCAAGACTCTACCGACCACGTCGGCCAGGTGCTTCGGAGGCAGGCCAAAGCCCGGTCGAACGCTACGGACCGAACCGGCCGGGATGACTTCACCAGCCTGGAGGTCGCTCGTGAAATAGAGAGACCGTCGAAACATGACATTGTCCTCTTCGCTCGGCCTCAGCCCGTATTCGACTTCTCCAAGCGCCCTCCACGCCGTACTACTGTCACGGCAGAGACCCGCAAGCTCTGAAGGCTCGAGAGAGAAACTATCGTCTGGCCCGCCCCCGGACCGGTCAAGCGTGAAGTGTTTTTCAATAATTGACGCACCCAAAGCAATGCTCGTGACGGACGTCACGTTGTCAATCGTATGATCCGAAAGGCCAGTGACCACGCCGAACCGATTCGCCATGCTGGGGATAGTACGAAGGTTGTAGTCAGCAGGCGAGGCGGGATAGCTACTTACACAATGCAAAATTGCGATCTCACTGCAGCCACCACTACGGGCCGCACCAATTGCCTCTCGGATTTCCTGATCGTCCGCCATACCGGTTGAAATTATCATGGGCTTCCCGGTTCCAGCGATGTACTCGATCAACGGGAGGTCGACAGCTTCGAAAGACGCGACCTTGTAGGCCGGGGCATTTAGGTCCTCCAGCAGATCGACCGCAGTCGAATCAAAGGGTGAGCTGAATATCGTAATGTCTAACTCGCGGGCGAGTTGGAACATGGGAGCATGCCACTCCCAAGGCGTGTGGGCCTGCTCATACAGCTCAAATAGAGTCTGGCCAGCCCAAAGGCCTTCCTCAATCTGGAAGTCGGGTAAGGCCGAGTCGAGAGTCATGGTATCTGCCGTATAAGTCTGAATCTTGACAGCGTCAGCTCCGGCGGTCTTGGCCTCGCGGATGATTCGAAACGCAGCCTCCATATCACCATTATGGTTCGCAGACATCTCCGCAATGATATAAGGAGCGTTCTTCGGGCCAATCACCCGACCATCAATCGTAATCTGAGTCGTCATGCAACCTCTCCGATGTTAGACGGCAGCGAAGCCAGCGCAACTCGAACAGGCCAGAAACCGCAGCGACTCACATCCTAACCGGCATCCAATGGCTCGATCTTCCCGAGACCAAGCAAATCACCTCCGAACTGATGTGGCATCCATGACGCGACCCCCGAGCGAATATCCCACCTCGCAACGGCCCGAGGTGCTGGTGAGCAACATCGCCTCCCTCTAGTGTGCTGTCAGGCTAGTTCGTAAAGAAAATGGTGGAACGGGGAATTTTCGCGGTTCGGGCGTGTTGGTCGGGGTGTAACCGACCATCATGTGGAGGAACCGCTATGGCCCGACGTGGACGACCAACCGTGCAGATCACCCTGTCCGGCAACGAACGCAAGACTCTGGAAAGGTGGGCGCGACGGCATTCGTCGTCCCAAGCGTTGGCGTTGCGTTGCCGGATCGTGTTGGCGTGCGCGGACAGCGACAAGACCAACACCAGGACTCCTGACCCACGCGGATAGTTGGTGCAATGGGGGGGGTCAGAGGTTTTTGGTGGTGTAGGTGAGGGTGAGGTTGGTGCCGGGGTAGAGGGTTTGGGT
>ERZ724524.2998-NODE-2998-length-10775-cov-4.661474_pt1 | contig 10775 bp, 6 predicted proteins | sample MGYA00376057_ERZ724524 | MGnify/ENA primary metagenome ERZ724524 (study PRJEB28724, sample SAMN07190888) | wastewater metagenome | isolation source: influent of sewage treatment plant in Hong Hong | place: USA: Christiansburg, Virginia | collected 2016-03-01 ...
ATTACCAAATCAATTTGTGGAATGTCAAATTCAGTCATTTGCGCCACATCATTTTCATTGTCTTGACGGTTTAAAATTCCACCAAAAATTTTCGGGTGCAAAGTTTTTACTCTTCCGCCTAAAATTTCAGGGAAAGCGGTAATGTCTTCTACAGCTACCACAGGGACATTTAATTTTTGAATGAAATCTTGCGTTCCTCCAGTAGAATAAATCGTTACATTGTTTTGGTGAAGTGCTTTAATAATTGGTTCTAAACCGGTTTTGTCAAATACAGAAATTAAGGCTGATTTGATTTGTTTTGTGTGAGTCATTGTGTTGTTGTTTGTTTTGAAGTGCAAAAGTAAGTATTTGAATAAGAAAATGCAATAATTTCATTTTCTAAATTGCAATAAAAACCTTCAAAATTTGATTCTTTAAAATGTAACAATTTTTGCTTTTCTGCTACATATATTTAGAATATTGATTTTATGATACTATACATACGTTTATTAAAAGAAAGTTTTGCTTTCGCAATTAATGCTTTGAGAAACAATAAATTACGAACTTTATTGTCTTTATTAGGCGTTACAGTTGGAATTTTTTCTATTATTGCGGTTTTAGCTGCTGTTGATTCTTTGAAAAAAAATATTGTTGATAGTTTAGATGGGATGGATAAAAACACCATTTATTTGTTTAAATATTCTTTTGGGCCAACAGATGTAGAAGAATGGAAACGTGATCAATTTCCACACGTAAAATATGAAGAATTTCAATATTTGCAGAAAAATATGGATGATATTGATAAAATTTCATTTAATTTTTTTACAAATAATCAAACCATAAAATATGATGACAATACGGTAAATTCTATTCGTGTAAAACCATCTACTAATGAATTTTTTGAAATCGAACCATTTAAAGTCGAAAAAGGAAGGTTGTTTAACGAAGCAGAATCCAATTCTGGAACCGCTGTAATTGTTATTGGTAGTGAAGTTGCCGATGGTTTGTTCAAAGGAAATGAACCTATTGGAAAGCAAATTCGTTTATACGGACAACGTTATACGGTAATTGGTGTGTTGAAAAAAATGGGAGAAAATACCTTTGGAGATTCTAATGATGTAGCGGTTTTTTTACCAGTTAATAATATTAGAAAATTATATGGAGATAATAGCAATATTTTCACGCCAGCCATTTTAGTAAAACCAAAAGAAGGAGTAGATATTGAAGAATTTAAGGCAGAATTAACTAATAAAGTTAGAAATATTAGAGGTTTAAGAGCTGGAGAAATCAATAATTTCTTTGTAAATATTCTTTCTGGATTTACAGATTTTATTGATGATATTATTGGTCAAATGAATGTTGCTGGTTGGGGGATTAGTATTTTCTCGCTTTTAGTAGGTGGATTTGGTATTGCAAATATTATGTTCGTTTCTGTAAAAGAACGCACCAATTTAATTGGTATTCAGAAAGCTTTAGGCGCTAAAAACAGGTTTATATTATTTCAGTTTTTATTTGAAGCTGTAATTTTAGCTATGTTTGGTGGATTAATTGGGATTTTATTAGTTTGGATAATTGCAATGATTTTGACGAGTACTTTAGATTTTGAATTTGTTTTGAGTACTTACAATATCATTTTAGGATCAAGTTTGTCTATAATTATTGGTTTAATTTCAGGAATTTTACCAGCAATTTCGGCTTCTAAATTAGATCCAGTGGAAGCCATTCGTACAGGAATGTAAAATATTGATTTTATGTTGTAAGAAACTAATTTTATACTATTTTTGTATTTCAAATGTTGAAAGTAAATGTGCGGAATTTCCGGTTTTCTAAATAAAAATCTCCCTGATAATAAACAACAAATCTTGGTAAAAGGTTTGAGTGAACTTCAAGCGCACCGAGGTCCCGATTTTTCTGGAAATTGGATAAATTCTAATGCGAATTTTTTTCACCAAAGATTGTCTTTAATTGATGGGAATAGTCGTTCCAATCAACCTTTTTGCAATGATGATTATGTGTTGTGTTTTAATGGAGAAATATATAATTTCCTAGTTTTAAAGCAATATTTACCAGCTGTTACTTTTACTACAACTTCAGATACAGAAGTGCTTTTTCAATATTTAATTCATTTCGGAATTGAAAAAACACTTAGAGACATTAAAGGAATGTTTGCTTTTTCTTTTTATGATGTGAAGAAAAAAGAACTTTTTTTAGTTCGTGACCGTTTCGGTATAAAGCCTTTGTTTTTTGTAAATAATTCAGAAGTTTTTGCTTTTGCTTCAGAAAGTAGAACTTTAGCTAAAGGTTTACAATTGAAACCTGATAGCTACAAAACCATGATGTCGTTGAATAGTACTTTAGAAGGAAGCTCTACTTATACATTATTTAATGAAATTGTAAATGTAAAACCAGGTACTATTGTAAAAATTGCTTCTAATTTAGAAATTTCAGAAGACTATTATTATAAATTATCGGATCAAGTTGATGCGAATTATCATAAAGATTTAGCTAAAAAACCGAAATCGGAAATTGTCAAAGATTTTGATACTTTGTTATCAAAATCTGTTGATGAAATGCTGGTTTCTGATTTCCCAATGGGTTCTTTTGTGAGTGGAGGAATTGATTCTTCAATTTTATCCGCAATGGCAAAAAAATCGCAACCCAATATTCAATTGTTTACTGCTGATATTGTTGGAAAACATTCTGAATATTCGGATTCAGTAGCTTTAGCCAATCATTTAGATTTACAACTACATAAAACAGAATTTCATCCAGAAGATTTTTTAAATCATTGGATTACAACAACAGAATATAATGCTGGACCAATTGTTTATTTTACAAATGGTATTCCAATCTCTAGAGTGGCTCATTTAGCCAGACAAAACGATGTAAAAGCCGTAATTTGTGGGGAAGGTTCGGATGAATTGTTTTTAGGTTATTCTAAATTAATGGCTGCACGTTATAGAAAAGCATTGTTGTTGCCTCAAGAAATTTTAAAGAAAATTTACAAAATATATCCCGCTTTAAATAATTATTTATTTCCTTCGGAAGCTTCTAATTTAGATAGTTTCAATGTGCGATTGGCCAATGGTTATAAAAGCGAAATGTTGTATGAAAAAGGTGCAGAACTGTTTTCATTCGTATCTAAAAAGGAACAAAAGTATTATTTAGATTCTTTTGAAATGATGCAAAAACACTTGCAAGCGTTGTTGTACAGAAATGACAGAATGGGAATGATTTCTTCTATTGAAGTACGTTTTCCATTTTTACATGAAGATGTGGTGAAATTTGGTTTAAACTTACCTTTAGAATATAAAACACGCTGGACAACACAATTACATAATAAAAAACATCCTTTTATTACTGATAAATGGATTGTACGTGAAGTAGCCAAAAAATATTTGCCTCAAAATTTAGTGGCCAAAAAGAAAAATGGTTTGCCAATTGACGGATTAAATGGTGTGCGTTTTACAAAAGAATTTTTCAAAAACGGCTATGTGGCTCAGCATTTACAACTAGATGATTCCGCTTTAGATTACATGTTACGAAACGAGAATCCGTATTTTATTGGGAAATTAGCTTCTGTAGAATTATTTGGATTGCTGTATGATTTTAACGAATCACACCAAGCTATTCAATACAAAATAGACAAGTTTTCCAAAATGAAAGTATAAAAAAATCCCAACTTGAATTTCAAATTGGGATTTTTGTTTAAAGTTTATTTCTTCATTTCATTCAAAGCATTCTCAAATTCTTCAGAACTAATATTCATAGCTTTTGCAATAGTAACTGCTTTAGTTTGAATGGCTATGGCTTCCGATTTTCTTCCAACAGCAAAATACAATTGTCCTAAAGTATCTAATGAATAAGGGTTTTCTTTTTCAACAAGGTTTGATAATTCTGACCATTTTATCGCTCTTTCATAATCTTTAGTTTTCTTTAGATCGAAAATATCCCAAGCTTGAGCATTAAACAAAGAGTTAATTCGGCTTTTAAAACCTGACCAATCCAATGTGTAATCAATTTCAGTAGAAAGATTGTTAAATTGAGTATCAATATTTTCAAAAATGGGTTTGTCATTTACTAAGGTGTAATAAAATGAATCTACTAATGTATTTGCTTCTTCCGAACCTTGTTCTATAGCATTCAAATTGAAAATCGCACTTTGTATGATGTTGAAATTATTTCCAGAGAAAGGAATTAACTTTTTCGCAATAGTTGTGTAAGTTTCAATGTCTGGATTTTTTGGTTGTTTTTCCGAAATAATGTTACTTAATATAGTTGCTATTTTGGTTTTGTTTTTTTCGTTTTCGTTATATTTTAAAATATAATTGATGTACTTAATTTCCTGTTTGTTGTTAGTATTATTTTCGTTTTTAAATAAATCGAAAGTAATATGATTTCCTGAAATTTCACCAAGTAAAATATTTACTAAATCATTGTTTACTATGTTTTTAGAGTTGTAATATTCAAAAATAGTGTTTAATTTTTCTGCTAATAATTTTTCTGAAACTTCTGATTTGTAAAATTTAAAATTGTAGTTTTCATAATTAGATGCAATTGTGTCTACAGCTACATAATCAATTGTTTCTGTTACATCAACTTCATTACTTTTGTCTTCAATAATAGGTTCGTCAGCTGCGTAATTGGTTATATTGTTGTTGTAATAATTTGCTTTAAAAAAGTCATTATAATTTGTATTCAAACTTTTTGTTAATTCTGGAATACTAATTTTCTTGTTAGTAACAGAATTAGATAAAACAATAGCGTTTTCAGTTTCTTTTAGCTTGCTAATAAATGAAGAGTTGTCATAATTTAAAATACTAGCTACATCGTCAAGCGATTTTGTTGAAGAAGCAATAATTTTCCCATCTTTATTAATAATCGCAACTGATTTTTCTTTGATGTTGTTTTTCTTAAATAACGCTTCATCTGATTTAGTAGCTAAATAAAAGTTATAAGAATCATTTTCTGCATTGTAACCTTCATACATGTAGTAACTTACATTTTCGTTGTAATTGTTAATGAAGTCATTAAAGTTTTTATCTGCTCTTTTATCTTTTAAATTGTAATACACTAATAAATATTTAGCTGTATCTTTTTTTATATTTAACAATGCTTCTTTTAAGTTTTTTTCCACTTTAGCTTTAAATTCATATCGGTCTTCCGAGTATGCATAGGCAGTATCTACAGTAACATCAGTAGAGTCAGCATTATAATCATAATAATCTTCTCTGCTTTTCATGCCAGGATAAGACCATTTTTTTTCAGCTGTTTTGGTACTTGGTGAAATATAATCTATTTTTTTTACAGCATTTTTTTTGATAAAACTTAATGGACTTTTTCCGTCAGTTAAAAAGATAACACTTTTGTCTTTTTCAATTTTGCCTGATAATTCTAAATCTGCTAAATAATTATCTTGAATGGTTACATCAATTGTATTTACATCATTTGGAATAACATATTTTTCAATGTTTGATTTGTTTTCTTTATATTTTACAAAGTATAACGCATACGCTCTGTCAATTTCAAAACTTAATTTTGTTTCTGGATTTTCTTCTTTATTTTCTCCGTTTTCAGTAACGCTTTCAACTGTTTTGTATATACTTTCGGTATATTCTTCTAAATCATTTTCATCAAAATAATCTTTGAACAATTTGTATTCAATTTCAGAATTTTCTGTTTTTTGTATTCCTAAATATTCAGAACTAAACAACGAATAATAATTGTAAGGAGTTGCTTTAATTGTAATTTTATTAGAAGCTTTTTTTCCTTTCTCGAAAAGCAAATTAAACGAATTTTCTTTATTATCATTTTCTAAAATAATAGAATCATTTTCAATTTTATATTTACCAGAAAACACCGAAATTTGATAGGTGTTGTCTTCTAAAAAAAATAATTTAACACCATTGGAGTTTTTAGTTGTACTAATATATTCTCCAACAATAGTGTTTTGAGCTGTCACAATTTGTGTTGCACAAGCAATAATAAAAAGAAGTTTTTTCATTTTAAAGAGTATAATTTTATGTAAATGTATCAATTTAAATAGAATTGGAAACAAAAAATCCCAAGCTTTTTTGCTCAGGATTTACTTGTTTTGTTTTGGTGTTTTTTATAAATTATATTTCAAACTTAAAATGATATATCGCGGTTGTACATAGTAGCTAGAAAAATTGGTAGAACCTCCTAAAGCATTAAAACTACTATCATTTAAAGATGTAGTATTTAAAAGGTTTGTAGCACTTAATTTATATTCTAATTTGCTATCTTTTTTCTGATACGAAAACGAAGCGGTTAAGAAATCATATTCCGTATCAATAGTTTTTGCTTTATTTCTATTATGATAAAAACTATATTCTGATGTAAATGAAAAAGCATCTAAAAAGAAATATTCTAAAGTTACCGAAGGATTATCTACATAATAAATTTGGTTTTGAAAATCGTTAATTGTGAAATCGTAAGCCAATTCTATATTTGGTAATTTCTTAAAATTTGTAGAAAATCCAATGTCGTAATTTTGTGTAAATGATTCTGTGTTTTGAATATATTCTGAATTATCAGGATTCACACGAATGTTATTGTTTTTACTCCAATTTAAATTTGCTCCAGCGTTTGCTTTGAAATAACGAGCAAACGAACGGCCATAATTAAACATTCCAGTAAGTGATTCTTGGGGAAAATTAGAATTCATATTTACAGAACTCGATACCTGATTTACACCCGTTAATAATGCTCGATTAGTAATAATATCTGTTTGTTTCGTATACGTAAAATTAGCAAAAATATTTTCCATATTAAACATACTAAATTTAAAGAATCGCAAAGAGTGAACTTGAGAAACAGAATTTTCTAAGAAACGATTTCCGCTATATAAACTGTTATAGTTTGAAAACACATAACCTTGAGCCAGTTTAACAACATCTGTAAAATTGTTAGTTAAGGAGAAATTATAGGTTAACGATTGTGATTTTTTCATTTGCCATAAGGCATAAAAATCTGGTAACACTCTATTGAAACTCATTTTATTTGAGCTGTTCATTTGCGTGTCGTTAGTGTTAAATTGATGTATCGAAACTCCTGGATTTAAAGTGAATTTACCAAATAACATTTTGTAATGTAGACCAATAAAAGCATCGTTAAAGGCATAATTTACATCATTAGTATTAGAGCTATTTGTTAAATTATTTTGCATTCCATTGTCTAAAATTTGGAATATGTTTGAGTTGAAATTTTGGTATGAATAGGTATTTCCAATAGTTACGTTAATATTACTTTTTGGTGTAACCATGTAATAATAATCAAACTTCACATCTGTTTTGTTTGTTTTTACAAATCGGTTCTGATTGATGTCATTTCGGCTTTGTATTACATTATATCCAGTTAAAGCAAATGGTTGAGTTTGTAAATTAGCGTTGTAAAATGGATCTTCTTGTTGAAATAAATTTTGCACTTCAAAAGCAAAAACATTTTTATCATTTAAGGTATAATAATAATTTAAGTTTTGACTTACAGATAATGGTTTCTGACTTTTTTCTGTAAAAATATTTCCTTGTAAACTTGAAATTACATTCTGATTTTCTAATTGGTCAGATGTTTTTAATAAAGCATCATAATCTAAATGCATTTTTGCAGAAGGCACATAACTTGAGCTAATTTTAAATAATCCTAAATTAGTTTTTTGTTTAGAATTATCTTGACGAGTTTCAGTTATATTTATTGTTGTTCCATCTGGTAATTTATCGGTACGATTGTAAATGTTATCGGTTTGTAAATCGGTTTTATTGTAAGAATAAATTCCGAAACCGCTAATTGTCCATGCTTTTGAAGGATTGTAAGAGAAGTTAGCCGCACCAAATTTAGCATCAATATTTTTAGCACGATTGTTTCTCATTCCCATAATTCCTAAATCGTTAGAAGAAACTCCGAAATTAGAACCGCCTTTTTTCATCATGTTTTTAAAACCACCTGTAAATTTGAAATAATCTTGCATGGTTAAAGGTAATTCTCCTATATTATTTAAATTTCCAATTAGATTGACGCTGTATTTCGGACTGTAGTAAAACAGTTTTGGATTTAAAATACTTCTATCTTCAGTATCTCCAACTCCAGCACCAGCCATCATATCTCCAAACCAAAAATTCTTTTTTCCTTCTTTTAGTTTGATGTTAATCGCAACATTGTCTTCGTTGTTTTCTAATCCTTTTAAGTTAGAAACTTCGTTATAATTTCTTAAAACCTGAATTTTGTCCAAAGCATCTGCAGGAATATTTTTAGTTGCAATTTTCGTATCACCATCAAAAAAATCTTTTCCTTCCACCATTACTTTTTGCACTTTTTTACCTTCTACTTCAATTTCCCCATCTTTATTTACAGAAACTCCGGGTAATTTTTTCAGCACATCTTCTAGTTTCTTCTCTGTTCCATTTGTGAAGGAATCCGAATTATAAATAATAGTATCGCCACTAATTCTAACAGGCATTTCTTTTACAATTTCAACAGTTTCAATAGTGTTTGAACCGGTTAAAACTATATCAAAAGTCATGTTTTCTTTTGTTGTTGTGATTTTTTTCTCAAAAGGGGCATAACCAATATATCCAGCTTTAATAATGTATTCGGTATTGGGTTTTAAATTTAAAGAAAATTCTCCTTTTTCACTGGTAATGTTATAAGCATCCATAGCTTTTGTAGCTTGATTTACCGCCATAACATTGGCTGTTTCAATAACTAAATTGTCAGTGTCTTTTAAGATTCCTGTAACTTTTACAGATTGTGCGTAAATTGTGCCTGAAAGTAAAAGGACTAATAGTAAAATTATTTTTTTCATTGATGTTGGAATTGTAATATAAATTTAAGTCGCCAAAAAGGCGACTTAGGATTTTGTTTTTTATTTTTTGAAAATTATCTTCCCATTCTCATTCCGCTTCGCATTCCAGGACCACCGCCCATTTCGCTCATTTCTTTCATTTTTTTGATCATAATATCGTCAAATTCTTTCTGAGTCACTTTGTCTCCTCCTGTTGGCGCTTTAATCTCAATTTTATCTTTCACATTCATGACCAATTTAGAACACATAATAACTGTTTTTCCATCATTCACTTCCATGATTAAACCAGGTAAACCCCAATATTCGTCAGGACCTTGATTTACTGGAATTTCTGGGCAATACCAAGCGGTAACTGTGATTTCTTTTGGCAGGTCTATTTCATCGAAAAAGTTGGTTTTCTTTTCGTCTTTTTTAGGTTCAGTAGTAGTGCTTCCGTCGGTTTTAACTTCTTCCTTTTTTACAGCATCTTTTTTAGGTTCTTCTTTTTTTCTTCTGTAGTTTCTAAAGTCAGATTTACTGGCTTCTTTTACCGCAGTAGCTTTAAAACAGGTATAATCTCCAATTTTTTTAGATTCATCTGTTAAAACCCATTTTAAATTTGGTAGAGAATCTTTAATTAAAAACTCTTTACCAAAAACTTCTTTATCAACGGTATATTGTTTTTCTTTCACGTTTTTGAAGTACGTTCCGCCACCGCCCATTAGGCTAGCCATCATTCTTCCACCACCGCTTTGACCTGGAGCGTCTAATTTTTCTTCTTCTTTATAAATGGAGGCTGATTTATCGAAATTCAGAATAAACGTTTTTTCAAACATTTTCTTCATTCTTTCCATAATTTGTGTTTTCATTTCAGGAGTAATATCTTTATTTCCTTCAAAATTTTTGGCAAAATCCGCCGTAGAAGTTTTAGATTCGTAAACAGCCATTCCTTGGAAATCTTTTTGGGCAGAGGCTATAAAAGCGGATAAACCAAGTACAGCTAAATATATTTTTTTCATTTTAAAATGTTTTTTTGTTTCGCTACTTATTTAGCCAGTAAAAACCATAAATAGTTACATGTTAATTTGTTATTTTTGTGTTAATATTATTTATATGAAAATTCTACTTTTATTCCTTTTTATTGTTTTTAATACTTCGGCTCAAAATATTGATTTTGAGAAAGTAGGAGTGAAGCCTGCTAAATTTGATGTTTTCTGGGGAAATGATATTTCTGGAAATAATTATTTTTCTACGAGTAATAATTTGTACAAGATTAATGAAAAAGATACTTTAAATTATACAAATAATAAATTCGGAAAAATTACGGGTGTAGAAACATTTAACATGTTGCAAACACTTGTTTTTTATAAACAAAATAATGCTTTTGTTTTGTTAGATGCTCAGTTTAATGAAATCAATGCCATCATTTTTTCTGAAATCAATTGCGATTTTTTAAAACCAGCCTCGCAAAATGAATTGTGGTTTTATGATAGTTTGAGTCAGCAAATAGGTTTGTTTAATTTGAACACAAAAAAACACAAATTACTTTCTAATCCTTTAAATAAAATTATTAAGCAAGCACATTCGGACTATAATTATTTATATTGGATTGATGATGAAAACAACATGTATTCCATCAATAAATTTGGAAAAATAGCAAGTTTAGGAAAAGTGAAGCCTTTTGAAAAAGTGATTTTTTCTGACAAAAGCGATTTGTTCTATCTTTTCGAAGATAAAATATTTTATTATTCTATTGAAAATCAATTGTCAATGAATATTTCAATTGATGAAAAAATGATTAAAAATTTCTTCTATAAGGATGGAATTTTGTCTATTTTTACCAACTATCAAATAAGTACCTATCAAATTAAAAAATAAAATATGCATATAGCTATTGCTGGAAATATTGGAGCTGGAAAAACAACTTTAACCAAAATGTTGGCCAAACATTTTAAATGGGAAGCGCATTTTGAAGACGTAGATGATAATCCGTATT
>ERZ724524.3005-NODE-3005-length-10759-cov-11.433203_pt1 | contig 10759 bp, 12 predicted proteins | sample MGYA00376057_ERZ724524 | MGnify/ENA primary metagenome ERZ724524 (study PRJEB28724, sample SAMN07190888) | wastewater metagenome | isolation source: influent of sewage treatment plant in Hong Hong | place: USA: Christiansburg, Virginia | collected 2016-03-01 ...
AAAAACTTTTAATCTCTCCATTTATGACCCACTATACTGGAAGTTGCCATTGTGGTAGAGTAAAATATTCTGTAGATCTCAATCTTACAGAACCAATGCTCGAATGTAACTGTTCTCACTGTCAGAGAAAGTGACTCCTCCTCTCATTTATTCCAAACACTCATTTTGAGCTCCTGAACGGAGATGACACTTTGACTGAATATCGGTTCAATACACATAAAATTCGCCACAGATTTTGCTCAGTGTGCTGAGTCCAGTGCTTTTCAGAAGGATCTATGCCCGATGGATCAGAAACACGAGCTATCAATGTTCGAACGATTGACGATATTGATCTTTCAATACTTATACGAAAGTCTGTAGATGGCAAGTCATTTTAATAATTTTTCTTTTTACACATGTCAAAACTTACTGTTTCCACCACTATCAACGCTCCCCTCTCGACTGTATGGGATGCAATGACAAACCCACTTCACATCGTTCATTGGTGTTTTGCCTCCTCTGACTGGCATTGCCCCAAAGCTATCGGCGAAGAACCAAAAGTTGGTGGCATCTTTACAAATACTTTTGCTGCAAAAGATGGGAGCTTTCAATTTGATTTCACTGCTCGGTATGATATCGTGGAGCCAATGTCTCGAATTGCCTACACAATGGGCGAAATGAAAGAATATTTTCTCGATGCTGGTAGACAAGTAGAAATAACCTTTGAAGAGACTCCTGAAGGTGTTAAACTCACTGAAATCTTCGATGCAGAAGATATTCACTCGCCCGAGATGCAGATCGCAGGATGGCAAGCAATACTCGAGAACCTCCGCACGTATACTGAGAAACTCTCATATACTGAATAATAATAAAACCTCCATATGGAGGTTTTATTATTATTCAGCGATTACTTCAGCTGGGGCTACTTCATTCACAAGAGTGTGAAATTCTGCGGCAACAGGAGCTCGGTAATCGATAACATATGGAAGGAGAGCCATATATCGAGCGCGCTTGATAGCTCGAGCAAGCTCTTTTTGCATCTTGAGAGATACACCAGAATAGTATCGTGGAACGATCTTATTGAATTTTGTGAGGTACTTTTTCAAAGTAGCGGTATCTTTGTAGTCGATAGACGTGATACCTTCTGCCTTGAATGGACACTCTTTCTTTTGACGAAGAGACATAAAGGAGAAAATTATAATTTATCAGAATCAAGGTCGCTAAAATCACCGTATTCACCCGCATCAACCTCAGGAATCATTTCACGATCAGCATCTTCTCGTTTTGAGAGGAAAATAAGATTGGAAATGATAACTTCTGTTTTTTGAAGACGAGAACCATCTTCTTTATCGATTGTTCGAGTCTTGAGACGGCCTTCTACGTAGACGAGTTTTCCTTTGGAGAGAAAATCAGCTGCGCGATCAGCAAGAGGACCCCATGCTACACAACTTGAATATTCCGCTTCGGACATCATTTCACCTTGGTGATTCGTGAAAGTACGATTCGTTGCAAGAGTAAATACGACAACCTTAGCACCAGCAGCAGTGACCTTTACGAGAGGATCACGAGTAATATTTCCAATGAGGATAACTTTATTAACCGTTCGCATAGTATAAAAATTGAATTATTCGTCGATTTTAACAAACATATGTCTCCAGATAGCCTTTTTAAGATTGAAGCTCTTAATAACCTCAAAGAATGAAAGACCCTCACCACCAAATGTGAGCATAAGATAGTAACCAGTGTATGATCCGTTTATTTTATAAGCGAGATCGCGAGTACCCCAAAGATCAGTCTTGAGATCAACGACGTTGAGTGTTTTCACTTCGTCAGTGATTTCTTGGATCAGGGCAGTATTTTCCTCGTTCGAAAGATTCGGATCGAGGATAATCATGAGTTCATATTGACGCATGGACCTATGGATGAGCCTTTCTCATATGACGCGAAGTCAACTAGAAAGGAGGAAGTAAATGAATCTCAGATGAAATTCGTGGAGCTATTATAGAAAATATGGCTGAAATGCAAGTAAATATCAGAGTTTTTTGAGCAATTTTCAATCGAGTCTTTGAAAATATCGAATGTCAAGCTCATATAATTGCCGTGAGTGAAAAAATACCGTAAGATATTTAAAACTTACACGTGAATACTACTTTCCAACTATCGTCATCTCGAGTCATAAAACAGCAACAAACTATAAGTACTGTTGATCGGTGAATTGCCATGCAGGTACTTTTTGGTGATGCGCCAAAAAAATCAGAAATCGAGAAAAAGATCGAAGCCATGTTTGTGCAATATGCGTACAATGATGAAGCAATGGAACAAATATGTACCACGAGTCATATCCCCGATCTCCTCTCACAGGCACGAGATGTTCGTATCGGAACCCAAGAAGAGCTCATCAAGCTTCAGAATATGGTTTTTTGAAATCAGATTTGCCAAATCACGAAAGCTCTCTAAAGTAATCTCAGATTTAGCACTTCTTCCTGCTCTACCCTATGGATCTCACTCCCCTTTTTGGATCCAAATGTCGCGTAAAAATTCTCGAAAAATTTGTCCTCGAACAAGCCATCACGCGTCTCTCTTGAGGTTTTTTTATGCGAGAGCTCTCAAGAGACCTGGATGAACAGATCAATTCTATTCGCAGGGAGCTGATCAATCTAGAAGAGCTCGGTATTCTTAAATCAAAAACGGCTGATAATAAGAAGATCTATACCATCAATATAAAATCCCCTATTTACGAGGGAATTATTGGAATTTTTCGTGATAACTACGATCCGATCTCTCCACTCAAAGAATTTCTCAGTAACAGACGCAATATTCAAGTAGTCAGTATTCATCAATCCTTATCTGATATAGGCAAGAGGGATAATCCACCAAAAGTCGATATTCTCCTCATTGGTGAGATCGATCGAGATGAATTTGCTAAATTCCTCGAAAAGAACTTCATGGGCAAGAGTGTCAAATTTGCGATCATTACCGAGCTTGAGCTCGAGAAGAGGCTTTCCTATGATGATAAGCTGATTACAACGCTTCTCACTGATCCAGATATGGAAATCATCCGTGATAAGATCAATATAGCCGAGACAGTAGCAGTCAAACTCCGAGAAATCGATACACTACGAAGCTCTCAGGCACCCAAGAAAAAACCCTACTATGGCTCTCGCAGAGCATGGTAGGGTTTTCTTTTACAAGACACTACTTTTTTGATTCTGGGAAAAATCTTGCTACATAGCTTTGCATCAGCTCAATTCGCTCATGTACTTTTTCGATATTACCTGCTCAAAGCTCCTTTGGGAGGACACGGAGTGTAATATCTCACTTGTATCATCATTCTGAGAGCATTTGCATAAGGCGGTCAATTGGTGCATTGCCTGTGCCAGGATAGAGATCTACCTTTTCACCCTTTCGATCAGAGAGAAAGATATTATTAATACTCGACCCAAGCAGAGAGAGTGTACGAACGAGATCAACTCCCGATTCTGGATCAACATGAGTGATAGAGAGTGCTGTATGTCCTGTGATCTTTTTGATCGACTGGAGCGTTGCATCTCGGTATTCTGGAATAAAAAAGAGGAATGTTTTCGGTTCAACATTTGCAATAGCGAGAGAGAGTTCTGGGTGCAATTCAGCCATTTGAGGGAGTGTCTCCTCATACCAGCTCACATCCTTGTCAAGACGATGTGGTGGATAAAAATAAATCTTTTGAACGGAGAGGTTTTTTGCTAATGTAATAATTCGCTCTACCGTTGTGCTATCCATCTTCCGTTCAAAAGCAACGATATTCTCAATCTTCACACCACTCTCTGCTGAAAGTGCGATCAAATATTCAGCGTCGAGTGTATCATAGAGATCACGATCAAGATCAAGACTCAGACGTAAAATACCAACCTCTTTTGCAATAGAAAAGATTTTGTGAAGCCCGTATCACTCAAGCGAAGCGGTCGAAAGAATCATAGAAAAGAGGCAAGAAAAGCACTTTATCATGGTCATATTACCAGAGTATTTTCGACTTTGCAAATATAGCACTTGGCAAGATACAATAAGTTCGTAAAATAGTTCAAAAAAATATGGAATTCCTCTTCAACTCATCACTGCAAATTTTTGCACTCTTCTTCACATGAATCTCTCTTATAGGAGTAACTATATCTTTCGTGATCTTCTTGGTCGAATATTTTTTTGCAACAGGTAGCAAATTAAAAGTCCTCTATAGAGAAGTACAAGAAAATAAGAAAAACTCTCAGGAATGAAAGGAAGCGATAGCGCATATTCTTCTGCCCGATGAATCTCACACTACAACAACGAATGATCTCACTATCGAGCAAACGCAAGTTGATATCATACCTGAGGATATTCAGAATGAAGGTGATATTAAGCACGAGCTTGTTCATACAGTAGATGAAATTATAGTAACAGAAGTTACAAGTGAAGGATCAAATGATGCCAAAGAAGATATTGATCTTGAGATTGGATGATATGCAAGTATCAATGAACAAAATAATGAAGGTGAGTTTGTATGAGTAAATGATAGCGCTGAGGATGAATCCGAAGAAACTCAAGAGGAATGAACACTGGCAGAAGAAGGCCTCTATGAACGGATTAAGAAGCCTATAAAAACCTCTCTCCAAGGTGACATATTTGTCAGCAATCAACCGCATACAACACTCGATACACCGAAAGAAGGTAGTCAAAAAGACTCACTCATTGTAGATGATACCCCTTCAGATGAAATATTGAACGAAATACAACTCCATATATCACGCGGAGACTATACGAAGGCACACCCTCTCATTATCGAGTGATTGTCGTTTGACCGACATCACAAAACACTCAATATAGCACTCGCTGAAGTCTATGAATCAGAGAGCGACTATCATCGTGCTGAGATTCTCTATGCGGACATTATCCGAAAGCATGGAAAAGATGCAGATCTTCTCGCACGCCTCGCTCTCATGCTCTCATTCGCCGGCAAATACCAAACCTCCTATGAACTCTATCAAGAGGCATACATTCTTGATAACACGAGCGATGAAGTCATATCGATGCTGCTCAATCTCGCGGCACTTCTCGGGGATTATAGATCATCCAAAGAATTTGCAGATATATATCTCAAAAAATATCCTCGTCATATCGATACTCTCGAGGTACAAGCAAAAAATGCTCTCGAGCTACGAGATGGAACACTCTTTGACAAAATAATTATAACCCTAAGGAGCCTTGCGTGATTCGATGCACGAACACATGCACGCGTTGCTGATCTTATGCAAGAGCGAAGTGATATTGGAGAACTCTACTACAATGATAAATTCCCTGAATAGAAGGGGATTTTTTTGCAATAAAAAGAAATATATGCTACCCTGAACATATATTTCTTTTTATTTTTCTATGTCATTTCTTTTCCCTCATGAGAATCAGTTCTTTAACCTCCTTGGAGAACTTCATAAAGAAGCAGATGAAGCTCTCTCGCTCATTGAATCAACCTTCCTTAATACTAAAGAATTTTGTAGCTCAAGTAATCGGGTCAAAAAAAATGATAGCGCATCCGAACGTACTTATCAGAAAACACTCCGTGAACTTGCACATACATTTATTACCCCATTTGATCGCGAAGATATTTTAGCGGTTGCAATTGCCTACGAACTCTTCTCACAAAATACTCGCATCCTCATCCTTGATGCATGTTGTTTTGAGGAGGAGAGTAGTAAATACGGAAAATCTTTTCTCGATCATCTTGCTGAAGTGAGAAAAAGCTTTAATGAACTCAATAGTATTATTTGTGCTGAAAATATATCATCACGTGACTTCGAGTCAGCACTCACCTTAACACACATATCAGTCGAAGAGCTCAAAAATACAATAGAAGATGTTCTCCTTGGGAATATGAACGCTGCGAAGAATTGGAAGGAGTGACTCGGCGCTCTTAATAATGCAAAAAATCTCCGAAAAGTTGCCAATAGTCTCACATCGATTATCAAGGGTTATGAGACAATATTTGTAAAGGGTTTGTAGTATGGAGGCAATTCTTACTACTCTACTCGATGTTGCGATCCATCATCCAGCCATAATTTTACTCATTATACTCGCACTTGCATTCGACTTTAGTAATGGAATGCATGACTCAGCAAATTCTATTGCTACCATTGTTGCGACGCGTGTGATGTCTCCAAAGAGAGCTATTGTTATGGCTGCTGGAGCAAATTTTTTAGCGTTCTTTCTCTTTACGAATCATGAAGTAGCAAAAACAGTCGGAAGTGGTCTTATTGAGCTCTCAGCTATCACTCTCACTGTGACAGCATCTGCTCTCGTTGCCGCTATTAGTTGGAATCTGCTCACATGGAAGCTGGGTCTCCCTTCTTCATCAAGTCATAGTCTCTTTGGTGGTCTCCTGGGTGCTGGAGTCGCACATGCTGGATGGAGTGTAGTCGTGGTTATATGATGGATCAAAGTACTTGGATTTATGATCTTTGCACCACTCCTTTGAGCGGTGCTTGGAGGTCTCATTCTCATCATTTTATTGCGGGTATTTCGTCGGGTGGATTTTCTGAATGCACAACAATATGCAAAATACCTCCAGATTGGCTCTTCTCTTCTCTATAGTATTGGGCATGGTGGAAATGATGCCCAGAAGACTATGGGTATTATTGCTGGTATCCTCGTTGCTGGAGGAGTCTATAGTCAATTCCAAATTCCATTCTGGGTAGCGCTTCTTTGTTATACTGCTATCGGTATGGGGACGCTCTTTGGAGGTATGCGTATCATTCGGACAATGGGTAGTAAAATTACTAAACTCACTCCTATCTGATGAAGCGCTGCAACTCTTGCTGGCTCTATTTCGCTCTTTAGTGCAAGTGCTCTGGGTATACCAGTATCTACCACACACGTTATCACGGGTGCAATCAGTGGTGTTGGGGCCATTCGCAATCCTCGCAGAGTTCATTGGGATTTTGCTATGTCTATTGTGAGTGGATGGTTCCTTACTATTCCTGGCGCAGCAATCGTAGGAGCCGGAACTTTCTTGCTCTTCTCATATTTTTGATCGTTCATGTAGAGATAATCATTAGTGCTTGACAATACTTTTGATAAGCATAATATAACTCTAGTTTCAACCAGTGGAGGTGATCCAAATCCATCTCGCACAGCGCCACATCTTGTATGCTTGTGTGGTATTCGTGTAATGCGAAGGAGATAACATCTCTCTGTGACGTGAAAAGTTGAAACAGGCACAGAATAAATTAATCTGTGTGAAGCATACAAAACTAAGGCACCCGAATCGGGTGCCTTTTTCTTCATTTATTTATAATAATATCTATTACATTTATTAATATATATTGCAAATGTTATTTTTTTCATATTATATCTTAATATATAATTATACAATATATGTCCAATAAGCTCGATAGCTCTATTAATACTGATACTAATATAAAAAACGGCTATGAAATCATTCATCATGGTGGAATTGGCATCGGAAAAGAGCGAAATTTGAGTTGATCATGTCATGAATTACGAGTATGGCTCAGAGGTGAAATAACTCGAATTCTTATAGATATGTGAGCATACCAGTGAGGGGGCAGCATTAGTAGGATTATGGAAGATATCGTTGATTGAGTAGATACCGTAATTGCAACTCATGGCCATATGGACCATATCGGATCTGCGCTTGCGGTAACTTCAGGCAATAAATATCCTCAAAATATCATTACAACTCCAGGGACTAAATTTGTAATGAATGTAGCACTTGCAGATGCAATTAAAATCGCAGATGAATTTCGAAAAGCAAAGGAGCGAAAACTTCGGCAGGATGCTGAGAAAATAAAATTAGCTGTTACTTTTGTTAACTCATTCAACAAAAGGAAAAAAGGTGTTGTTCGTAATGCATCAGGAGATCGTGTCGAAACAACAGAACAAGCAGAGAGTAAAAATGCTCAGCTCGAGCTCATGAAAAGAATTTTGAAAGAGAATAAGGTTGATCCAATGGATTCAAAATGGTATGAAAAATTTACCTACGTAGCACCACTGGAATATACAGAAGAAGATCTCATGGAACTGATGAATCAAGTACAAACTCACAATATCCATGATGGATGGCGAGATATTGCACCTGGCATCTCGATACGATTTGATAATGCAGGACATATACTTGGTAGTGTGAGTGTTACTATTCGAATCAAACATAACTGAGTAGATCATAATGTTCTTTTTTCTGGTGACCTTGGATCGTATAAATGGGATATTCATCCAAATGGACTACCTACACCCCCAATAGATATTCCTGTAGAGACTGTTATCACAGAGTCAACGTATGGATGATTCACACGAGCACCTTTTGCAGAAGATCTACAACAATATGAAAAGCAATTGTGAGAGGATATCCAAAAATATGATCGTGTCATTCATGCTTGTTTTGCATTGGATCGCCTCCAGATGATGCTCTATCGTGTTATTGATGCTAAAAAACGTTGAATCATTCCAGAAGATACTCTTATATTTGTTGATTCGGTCATGGGATCAAAGTATATACTCCCCTATGTCAGACAAGCTCAAAGACAAGATGATAAAGGTCTCCCTAATAACAATTCCCCTATTCATTCAATTATTGACAAAGATTATAGTAATAGAGAAAAACATAATTTAGAACGATTTGCGTATTATCTCGATCCGACTAATGGGGAATATATTATCATAGACTATACCAATCGTGATGCATGGATGCAGACTATTGGTGATAAAAAAGCTATTTTTCTTACCGCTTCAGGCATGATGGATGGTGGAGCCATTGTAGACCATCTCAAAAAGTTTATCAGTGATCCAAAAACTGTATTCTACAGTCCATGATTTTTGGTTGAAGAAACGAGATGATTTAATATTTTACAAAAACAATCCCAGGAATGGGGTGATAAAATGATAGATCTATGAGAGAATGGAACATATAAAATTAATGCAACATTTCGGCAACCGAAATGATTCTCATGACATGGCGACAGTGAGGATATTCAAACATGGGTCAAATCCATACCGCTTGCACCAGATGCAAACATTATTATTGTGCATGGTAATAAAGATACTTGATCTCAGGAACTTAAAAAACTCCTCATTCAAAATAATTGATTAAACGAGGAACAAATTATTGTTCCTGATCTTGGTACATCTCTCACAAAAATATTTTAAAAAATCACCACGTAACGTGGTGATTTTTAGAGAAACATCGCAAGTATCCGTCTACGAACATAATATCACCCCAACGTTCCTAAGGAAAGAAGAATGCCAGCTCAAGCGGCTTGTTGTGAGCTAGATAGTATTGTCCTCGCCTCAGTATCTCTAAATGAAGTTGATTGTTTTCAGGAAGATTTTTTAGCCTTTGGATCTGCGACTTTTTTTGCTTTTTTTGGTTTTGGTGGGGTGGATAATTTTCTCGAGACAATAGACTCAGATACTACCTGAACAGAAGATATGATAGGTTCAAAAAGCTCTTGACCATCATCACTCATAAATGCAACTTGTACAGAATGAGTACCTGGTGAGAGTTCGAATGAGTGATTTTGTTTCTTGGTCCATATCGATCCAGATCCATCTTCACTGTCCACACCATCAATCATCCAACGAACCTTCGTATGACTGCCAAGTCCAACAATTTCTGCAGTCATGGTACATCAAGAGTGAGTCGTATAGCATTCGATTGATCCATCATCTCGTTCGCTCAAGTCTGAAGTAACCGTAGAAGGACTCAAACTCCAGAGAAGCACCGGGGTGAGATCAAGAAAATTATCTTCTTCATCTCATCATTCTTGATTTGATAGAAGACCGAGATCCACACTTCAGGATGCATCTTCTGAAATATCGAGAGTTGTATCAATCGATCATGTCAGAAAATATTCATGGAGAAATCGACGCATCTGATCTTCTGTTTCGATCATTTCACGTGTGATAAGCCGGTCATCTACATGATTTCCTTGATAGTGGATCGTATCAATAACTTTTGCATCACAGACCAGATCAATCTTTGCGCCGACTTTTGGGAGCGTGAGTTTTGATTCACTTGTCGTGAGCTGATACGAAACTCATGGCATAATCGTTGCTTCAAGATCCTTCGAAAGAGTTATTTTTCACTTGTCATCCGTTCGCTCAAGATGACATCCACAGAGTGAAACTGGAGTATTTGTACTATTTTTGACCAGTACATATTCACTTGATCGCTTATCATCTTTTGAAGAAGGATTGACTCACACAATTTGCAGTAGTTCTCGGTCTCCACTTACAAAACAGCTCGATTGCGAAGAAGAAGAAGAAGAAGAAGAAGAAGAAGAAGAACTCTTTGCTGATGAAGAAGTTATCTGTGGTACATAGATCCAAAGTAAATGACGGCTGTAGATTTCTCCTGTCTTTGCAGTTGCAGATATATCGATCACATAACTCATAATCTGCTCGAGTGTAAGAGATGGTGGGTTACAACTCTCAGCAATCACAACCCCATTTAAAGTAAACGTACATGATGTGAGTGATCATGAAGCAACGAGAATTTCAAAATTTGTACGACATGTGAGCTGTGTACACACAATCGTATCACCACTCAATGTTGCATTCGATGGATACTGCAGATGAAGAGAGAAGACGGGAGCCTGCGTCGATCCAGAGAGACTACCAGTCGATGAGACAACTGATCAGGTAGAGGTATTCTCAGATACAGAAGCGCCACCAGCGGAATTTTGTGATGAGGAAGTTGTATTTGTAGTAGTAGAAGACGCCAGAGATTGAACCGATATCATATCACGACTATATCATCCAA
>ERZ724524.3009-NODE-3009-length-10756-cov-3.824970_pt1 | contig 10756 bp, 10 predicted proteins | sample MGYA00376057_ERZ724524 | MGnify/ENA primary metagenome ERZ724524 (study PRJEB28724, sample SAMN07190888) | wastewater metagenome | isolation source: influent of sewage treatment plant in Hong Hong | place: USA: Christiansburg, Virginia | collected 2016-03-01 ...
ATTTCGTTTGTTTTTTTTGTAATGTCTCCTAGATTTTTGCTTACTATATTTAAAATTTGATTTATGAATTTATCTGACTTGTTGTTAAATAGAATTAGAATTATTGTGTAAAGTTTTTGAACTGGGCAAAGTATGTCAAGATGTTCTATGCTTCCCCCAAGCTGCTTCCATACGGCATTGTCTTCGCTGATAGCGGTGATGAGTGTTAATGCAATAATTATGGTTTTGCCTAGCTGATCATCTGTTTTGTAGTGGTTCAATATATTATTGATGGTGCTTGGTTCATCGCCAGGAATCAGAAGATTTTCCCAGTCTTGTAAAATATCACCTATTTCGTACAGGTGTTCGGTGTTAGTTAGATTTGGTAAGAGTGATTCCAGTGCAATCATTCTTTCTTTGAGCGCCAGTTCTGCTAGTGTCTCTGCTTCTGCTGTGTGCCCTTCATTGGCATATTGACGGGCAAATTTCCATTTTTCATTAAAGTCTAAAGTATCCGCCAACAAATCCGCCATCAACGCCAACTTGCTTTTTTGCCCTGGGTTGATGGAGCGCATCCGGTAGAACTGCACCAGCAGGCGGTCGCAGACGCGGTATTGCTTGGACTTGGAGCCGGGTAGCCGTGATTCGTTGATATAGCCGTTGTCCAGCAGCCACGCAAAAGCGCGGGAAATCTCGTTTTGCTGGGCTCCAGTGCGTTCGGCGATCTGGGTTTGCGAGGCGGGCTCGCCGCCACGGATCAGGGCATCGAACAGTTTGCGGGTTTTGGGTGGGATGCGGTCGATCAAGGCTCGGTAGTAATCGGTCATTTTTTCGATGGCCGCATCTAAATCGCCTGCTGTTTGCAGGGGGTCGTTTTCTTCCAATATCACCCCAGCCAACACGGCGGCGGCGCGGGCATTGCCGCCGGTGTAGTAGCTGTAAGCCTCGATGCGCGCCAATTGCCGGGGCGAGGGCTTTTTGCCGCTGCGTTCGGCGCGGCGGCTCAGGTAATCGCGGTGCTCGGTGGCACTCCAGGGTGGGATGGGGTGGTGCTCGAACTGGCGGAACAGCCGTTCGCTGTAGTCCTCGTCAAAACTGCCCTGCACGGCGGTGGCAACCAGCATCAGCCGAGGCTGGTTGGCCAGCAGGTGGCGCAGGTGGGCTGCGGCGGTATCGTCTTCAAAGGCTTGCGCCAGCAGGTCGTCAAAGTTTTCGACGCCAATGACCAGCAGGGGTTCGTCAAAGGCTTGGAGCAGTGAGGTCAGCGCCTGTTGCCAAGCCAGATCGGGTTGCGCCACACGCCATGCGGGGGGCTGGCCGATGTCGCCTTGGTGGACGCGCAGCATGCGCTCCACCTCGGCCAGAAATTCGTGCGGGGCGTAGATGTTGCGGTGCTCTTCGGGCAGCAACACCAAACGGACTTGACCCGGCCAGCGGTTTTGAAAACTGGTTTGCACCAGCCGCAAAAAAAACGACTTGCCTGCACCGCGTGCGCCAGTACACAGCCAGTGGCTGGCGGTGCCAGGGTGTTGCAGGCGCTCGTCGATGGCCGCGCCCAGTTGCTCCAGCAGGGCGCTGCGCCCGGTGTTCAGGTGCAGCACGGTGGCGTCGTCCATCTCGCGGGGGTTGAACCAGGGGACGTGGTGGCTGTGCTGCGGTTTCATGCCATGCCCCGGTTGGCGCGCCACCAGATGCGGATCAGGTTCAGGCTGAAGCGCCACTTAAAGTCATCGCCTTCGATCAAGAAGTTGTCGTACTCCAACTTGAGCAGCACATGGCGGTGGTTGTCCGGGAGTTGGCTGCTGTCGATGCGGGTGCCAGCTGGGTCGGCGGTGGCGATGATGTCCAAAAGCTGATTCACCGTGCCCCGCTCGCCGTTGCCATAGTTTTTGTCCAGACGCTCGTCAAATTGCTTCAAGAAGGATCGGCGGATGGCGGGCATGACTTGGTGCGTCAGGTCATGCACACAGGCGGTGGCATCGGCACTGGTGTGCAGTTGGATGGCGGTGATGCGCAAGAACTCGGGCACGTAGTCGGGCAGCGTACCCAAGATCAGCTCCAGCGCGGCGGCGTCGCCAGCCGGGCGACCTTGCAACTTTTCTGCGAGGTAGAGGCGGGCTTCATCAACACTGAAGGGTGGGATATTGTGCCGCGCCAAACCCCCCAGCACGGTGTGCGGAATGTTTTGCAGCGTCAGCAAGTTCTCAAAGCTGATGGAGCCCGCAATGATGAGGCGCAGACCCGCATCGCGCAGCTTGCGCAGGCTGGCGAGCATGATGGTCAGCTCGGCGGTGCTGACGCCTGCGCGGATCAGGTTTTCCAGCATGAAGGGCAGCTCGTCCAGGCCGATGACGGGCAACTGGCTGGGCTCATGCTCGGCCAGCACCGAGCCGATCTGCTCGGCCAGTGGCTGCCAGTAGCGCACCAGCTCGCTGTCAGGGGCGGGGGTGAGTTCGACTTCCAGCGTGTCGGGAATACTGACCTTCCTGACTTGACCGCGCAGCCAAATGGTGACGGCGGTGGGCACTCGCCTGACTTGGCCCATTACTTCCAGCAGACGTTCACCCAAGGTGGGGGGAGCTGCGTTCAGCAAGGCTTCTAGCAAGTCTTGATAGAAACGGGGCAGGCTGTTTTGGTCTTGCACATCCAAGTGAGCTACCGCATTGCCCGCTTGTGCATAGCGGTGTAAGGCTGCTTTGAGCACTTCAGTTTTACCTGTACGCCGTATGCCTGTCAGCAAGACGCTTTGTGCCTCAGCCCAGCAGTGGTGGATGCGCGTTATTTCTTCGTTACGGAACCTGAATCGGGGGTTGTTGAGGCGTTGTGCAAGATGGGGTGTCATAGGCTGAGGCATAAAATTTCACATGATATATAAATCATATGATTTTAGACTCATACATTATTTGACCTACCGAAGCATAGGCAGTACCCCCAGCGACAGCCACAAACTTGCGATGCCCAGCACGGTTGACAGCGTCACCAAGCCTGCGACATACGCGCCGTTGTAGCCCATGCGCGCTGCCAGCACATAGCAGCTTGATGCGGTGGGCAGGGCGGCAAAGGCCAGCAGCACCGTGGTTTGCACCGGCGTGAGGCCAAATACTCGCGACAAGCACAGCGCAATCAATGGTTGCGCCAAGTGGCGGATGGTCAGCACCGACACGGCCAGCGTCTTGCCGCTGCCCAGTGACGACAGTTGCATGCCCGCCCCGGCGGCCATCAAACCCAGCGCCAGCGCCGCAGCGCCGATGCGGGTGGTGGTGGTGGGTTCTATCCACGCAGGCAGGTGAAAACCCAGGACGTTGGCAATCAAGCCGCCGCCGGTTGCCATGATCAGCGGGTTGCGTGCCAACTCGCGCAGCAGGCCGCTTTGGGCGTGGCGCGCCATCGGCCAGACCGCGCCCACATTGCACAGCGGCACGCACACGCCAATCAGCACGGCAATCAGTTGCAGCCCTTGCGCGCCCGCCAGTTTGTCGGCCAGCGCCAAGGCGATAAAAGAATTGAAGCGGAAGGCCACCTGCGCGCTGGCGGCGTGGTCGCGCACATCAATATGGCGGCGCAGCCAAGGCAGATGCGGCAGCATGTAAGACAGTCCAATTGCCGCCATGCCCATCGTGACACCGGCCATGATCAAGCTGGAGGCTGCATTCAAGTCCAGCGGCGTTTTGACGATGGACTGAAACAGCAGCACCGGAAACAGCAGGAAATAAACCAGACTTTCGACTTGCAGCCAGACGGTGCGGTTCAGTGCGGTGTAGCGGCACACCAAGTAGCCGATCAAGATCAGCGAGAAATCGGGGAAGAGCAGTTGGGCGTAGTTCACCTGCCCAAGGATAGCGGCTTACAGCGGGTTTGCCCCTATGTAGCATCACTTACAGCCATGCAAGATGAGCTACAGACAATGCTCAAACCCCTACTTTTTCCGTTTTCCACCACAGGAGATCACCCGATGAAACGTCGTGCATGGCTTGCCCTGACCTTGGCTACCGCAGCCAGCGCCCCCGCGCTGGCCCAAACTTACCCGAGCAAAGTGATTCGGCTGCAAGTGCCGTTTGCGGCAGGCGGCACTACCGACATCGTGGCCCGCACCATTGCCGACCCGCTGGGCAAAGTGCTGGGTCAAGCGGTGATTGTCGAAAACAAAGCGGGCGGCGGCGGCGTGGTGGGCGCAACTGAAACTGCCCGCGCTGCGCCTGACGGCTACATGCTGGGCGTGGCGACGGTCTCGACCACCGCCGCCAACCCAGCCATCAACCCGAAAACGCCCTACAACCCGATCACCGACTTCACGCCCATCATCAACATTGCGGCCACGCCGAATGTGATTGCGGTTCACCCCAGCTTTCCGGCGCGTGACTACAAAAGCTTTGTCGCCGAGCTGAAAAAGAACCCCGGCAAATACTCCTACGCCACCTCGGGCACCGGCGGCATCGGCCATTTGCAGACCGAGTTGTGGAAGAGCTTGTCGGGCGTGTTCATCACCCACATTCCGTACCGGGGCGCTGGCCCGGCGCTGAATGACACCGTGGCGGGTCAAGTGCCTATCATTTTTGACAATCTGCCCTCGGCGCTGCCCTTCATCAACGCGGGCAAGCTGATTCCCATCGTGGTGGCCGCACCGCAGCGCTTGGGTCAGTTGCCCAACGTGCCCACCTTCAAGGAAGTGGGGCTGGAGCCGGTGAACCGCATGGCCTATTACGGCATCCTCGGGCCCAAAGGCATGCCCAAAGACGTGGTGGACAAGATCAGCGCCGGTGTGAAAAAAGTGCTGGAAGACCCGGCAGTGCGCAAACGCATCGAAGACACCGGCTCGTTGGTGGTGGGCAACACCTCTGCCGAGTTCGCCGAGCAGATCAAAGCCGAATACGCCATCTACAAAAAAGTGGTGGAGCAGCAAAAACTCAAGCTGGATTGACCCGCACTCGGGCGTTGGATGGGGCGGTCAGGCGCTCAGCAAATAGTCCAACTCCACTTGGCTGAAGCCCGCTTTCCGGCGGGCTTCGTCGTTGAATGGCGGGCGCAGGCGTGGGGCGCGGTAGCGCGTGACCAGCGTGGCGTAGTGGGCCACGGGGTCGAGGCCGCTGCGTTCGCACAGCCAGCGGTACCAGTGATTGCCTATGGCGACGTGGCCGATTTCGTCGCGCAAGATGATGTCCAGCAGCGCGCAAGCCACCAGCGCATCAGGCGCGGGGCAGTGGCCTTTGGCGTTGGGTGTGGCGACTTTGCGCAGCCGCGCTTGGATCAGCGGCGTGGCGTCCAGGCCGCGTGCCTCTAGCGTGCGCGGCACCAGCGCCATGCGGGCGGTGATGTCGTCTTGGGTGCGTTCGCACATTTCCCACAGGCCATCGTGCGCGGCAAAGTCGCCGTAGCGGTGGCCCAAGGTCTGCAAATGGTCGTGCAGCAGCGTGAAGTGCTGGGCTTCTTCTTGCGCCACGCGCAGCCAGTCGCGGTAAAAGTCGGGCGGCATACCGTCAAAGCGCCATACCGCATCGAGCGCCAAGTTGATGGCGTTGAATTCGATGTGGCAAATGGCGTGAATCAGCGCCGCCCGCCCTTCCAGCGTGTACGGCGAGCGGTGCGGCACTTGCGCCGGAGCGATCAGCAGCGGCTGCGCCGGACGACCCGGCAGCGTGGCCGGATCGGGCGATGGCACGGGTTGCGTGTGCCAGGTGGCGTGCGCGGGCGCAGCGGCGGTGGGCGGCTCCAGCGTCTGTAAATCGGCCCACAGGTGCAGCGTGGCGGCAACTTTGGTTTCGGGGTCTGGGGTTTGCAAGGCGGCCAGCGCGCGGGGTCGGAAGTCCATCCCTACAATTCTAGGTTTGGCGCGAACGCCCGACCTTGAGGAGCAACAACATGGCGATTTATGAACTGGACGGTTTGACCCCGCGTGTAGACGCATCCGCTTGGGTGGCCGACAACGCCCAAGTCATGGGCGACGTGACGCTGGCGGCTGACAGCAGCATCTGGTTTGGCGTGACCGTGCGCGGCGATACCGACGCCATCAGCATTGGCGCGGGCAGCAACATTCAAGATGGCAGCGTGCTGCACGCTGATCACGGCATTCCTGTGGTGGTGGGCGAGCGCGTGACGGTGGGCCACATGGTGATGCTGCACGGCTGCACCATCGGCGATGGTTCGCTGATCGGCATTGGTGCCATTGTGCTGAACGGGGCCAAAATTGGCAAAAACTGCTTGGTTGGCGCGGGTTCACTGGTCACCGAGGGCAAAGAATTCCCTGATGGCTCGATGATTTTGGGCAGCCCAGCCAAGGTGGTACGCCAACTCAGCCCCGAGCAAATCGCGGGCATTCGCGCCAGCGCCCAGCACTACATCGACAACGCGCGCATCTTCCGCAGAAGCCTGAAAAAAATCGGCTGAGTGCCGGTTGCGCCGTTATTTGATTCCCCCTTTTTTATTGTTTGACGAAAGTTGCCTGAGTGTCTGAACTGCATAAATTCCTTTTTGATGGCTTGCCCGTGCGTGGCATGGTGGTGCGCCTGACCGACGCTTGGCAAGAAATTCTGAGCCGCCGTGCCAGCAACAACAGCACGGGCGCGTACCCGGCCCCGGTGCGCGAGCTGCTGGGCGAGATGGCCGCTGCCGCTGTGCTGATGCAAGGCAACATCAAATTCAACGGCGCGCTGGTGCTGCAAATCTCGGGCGACGGCCCGGTGAAAGTCGCGGTGGCCGAGGTGCAATCGGACTTCAGCCTGCGCGCCACCGCCAGCGTGATGGGCGACGTGGCCGACAACGCCAGCCTGAGCCAGATGGTGAACTTGCACAACCAAGGGCGTTGTGCCATCACCTTAGACCCGCAAGACCGCATGCCCGGCCAACAGCCTTACCAAGGCGTGGTGCCGCTGTTTGGCGATCAGCACGAAAAGCTGGAGCATTTGTCGGAGGTGCTGGAGCACTACATGCTGCAATCTGAGCAGCTCGACACCACGTTGGTGCTGGCCGCCAACGACCAAGTTGCCGCTGGTTTGCTGATTCAGCGCCTGCCCGCGATGGGGCAAAACAACTTGTCCATCCACGCCAACGAAGACCAAATTGGCCTGAATGAAGACTACAACCGCATCGCCATTTTGGCCAAGAGTTTGAAGCGCGAAGAGCTATTGACCTTGGATGCCGACACGCTGCTGCACCGCCTGTTTTGGGACGAGCAAGTGCTGCGCTTTGAGCCGCAAACCGGCGACAACGGCCCACGCTTTGCCTGCACATGCAGCCGCGAGCGCGTGGCCCGCATGATTCGCAGCTTGGGTGTGGAAGAGGCCGAAAGCATCATCGCCGAGCGCGGTCACATCGAAGTGGGCTGCGAGTTTTGCGGCCAGCAGTACCACTTTGACCCGGTGGACGCGGCGCAGATTTTCACGACCCCGGTGGCGCAGCCGCCTATCGATCCGTCGGTGCACTGAGCAGCCGTGTGAACAAGCGATGCTCGCACTCGGCATCGCTGCAACTGTCACACGACCATGCCCACGGCGTGGCGGTGTGGTTGTCGGCGCGCTGGGCATATTCAGTGTGGGCGGCCAGTGCGCGCAAGGCGGCTTCTAAGCGGGCCTGGCCGCTGCCGTAAATCACCTGCCACGTCACATTGGTGCGGGCCAGCGCGGCGCGCAGCAGTGCATCCACGGGCTCGCGCACTTGCGGGCCGTCGCGTTGCAGGCCGTCGGCCACCCACGGTAAATCCAAGCCAGTAAGCAGCGTCAGGTCGTATTGGCTTTGATGCGCCAGCGCAAAGTCATACAGCGACTCGTCTTGAAACAGCAAGTGGCTGTAGACCGCCGTCATCAGCGGCGTGGTGTCGGCGATGACCACGTCGGTGTCAGCGGTCAGTGCTTGCCGCGCTTGTTCATGGGCAATGGCGACTTGCTCGTGGGCGTGTGGCGTGCGGCCTTGGCGCTCGCACCAGCCGCGCAGCACTTCCGGCACCACGATGACGCGGTGGCCGCGCTCGCCCAAGGCGGCGGCCAGTGCTTGCGTGAGTTGGGTTTTGCCCGTGCTTTCGGCCCCCAGCAGCGCGATGCGCACGGGTGATGCGGTGCGCGCCATCGTCACAGCTTGCGTTGCCAAGCGCGCCAACCTACCACGCTCAGCGCGACGAACAGGCTGTAGAGCAGGGCGGTGAGCCACAGCCCCTTCCACGCAAACAGCCCGACGCTGACCACATTCACCAGCACCCACACCGCCCAGTTGGCGAGGTACTTGCGGCCCAGCAGCCATTGCCCGACCACGCTCAAGGCGGTGGGGAAAGCGTCCCACCACGGCACATCGGTGTCGGTGTAACGGTGCAAAAACCAGCCGGTGGCGGGCCACAGCAGCGCGCACACCAGCAGCACGCACCAGCGCCCCTGCGCCGTCAGGTGGCGAATGGTGAGGGCGCTGCCGTCGGCCTGCCGCCCGCGCAGCCATTGCGCCCAACCCCAGAGCGCCACCACCGCAAAAAACACTTGCAGCGCCGCGTCGCCATACAGCTTGCTGCGCCAAAACAGGGCGAAATACAGCACCGAGCTGATCGCCGCCAGCGGCCAACCCCAGTGAATTTCGCGGATATTGCAGCCCACCATCGCCAGCGCCAGCACCAGCGCGATCAGTTCCAGCCACGACGTGTCCGCACCCCACAGGGTGAACGCGGTGGCAAACAAGGGGGAAAAGAGAGATAAAAAATCGGTCATGCGGGCAAAACCAATGCGGCGCACCAAAGGGCGCGGCGGCGCTTACTCGGCAATTTGCACGTAAATTTCATTGGGCTTGACCATGCCCAGCTCTAGGCGAGCCTTTTCTTCAACCATTTCCATGCCGCTTTGCAGGTCGTTGACCTCGGCGGTCAGGCGGTCATTGAGTTCGCGCGCCTTCAGATTGGCGGCTTTTTGGGTTTCTAGCTTTTCGCGCAAGGCCGTCACATTGGCCATGCTGCCTCGGCCCAGCCAAAGTTGACCTTGCAGCACCAGCAGCAAAGTCACCAGAAAAACAGGAAGCAAGCGGGAACCCATGATCGTCATGCAAGGCGTGAAGAGACGGATTCCCGCGTGAGTTTGAAGCTGGTGCTTGGCGACTGAAACCGGCGTTTAACGCAGGTTGTAGAACGCAGCGCGGCCTGGGTACACAGCCACTTCGCCCAAGTCTTCCTCGATGCGCAGCAGTTGGTTGTACTTGGCCATGCGGTCAGAGCGGCTCAGCGAACCGGTCTTGATTTGACCCGCGTTCAGGCCCACAGCGATGTCGGCGATGGTGTTGTCTTCGGTTTCGCCCGAACGGTGGCTGATCACGGCGGTGTAACCGGCGCGCTTGGCCATTTCGATGGCGGCGAAGGTTTCGGTCAGCGTGCCGATCTGGTTGATCTTGATCAGGATCGAGTTGGCGATGCCCTTGTCGATGCCTTCTTTCAAGATCTTGGTGTTGGTCACGAACAGATCGTCACCCACCAACTGCACTTTGTCGCCCAAGCGGTCGGTCAGGATCTTCCAGCCGTCCCAGTCGCCTTCGTGCATGCCGTCTTCGATGGAGATGATGGGGTACTTGTCCACCCAAGTGGCCAGCATGTCGGTCCATTGTGTCGAGGTCAGCTTGATGCCGCCTTCGCCTTCCAGCACGTACAGACCGTCGTGGTAGAACTCGCTGGCCGCGCAGTCCAGGCCCAGAGCGATTTGCTCGCCAGCGGTGTAACCGGCTTTGTCGATGGCTTCCAGAATCAACAAGATTGCAGCTTCGTGGCTTTCAACGCTGGGGGCAAAGCCGCCTTCGTCGCCCACGGCGGTGCTGATGCCCTTGTCGTGCAGGATTTTCTTGAGCGCATGGAACACTTCAGCGCCCCAACGCAGGGCTTCGCGGAAGGTTGGCGCGCCCAGCGGGATGATCATGAATTCCTGGATGTCCAGGTTGTTGTTGGCGTGTTCGCCGCCGTTGATGACGTTCATCATCGGCACGGGCAACTGCACGCCGCCCATGCCGCCGAAGTAGCGGTACAGCGGCAGGCCAGCTTCTTCAGCGGCGGCGCGGGCCACGGCCATCGACACGGCCAGCATGGCGTTGGCACCCAAGCGGGATTTGTTGTCGGTGCCGTCCAAGTCGATCAAGGTCTTGTCCAAGAAAGCTTGTTCGGAAGCGTCCAAGCCCAGCACGGCTTCGCAGATTTCGGTGTTGATGTGGCCGACGGCCTTCAGCACGCCCTTGCCCAGGTAACGGCTCTTGTCGCCGTCACGCAGTTCGATGGCTTCACGCGAGCCGGTGGACGCGCCTGACGGCACCGCAGCGCGGCCCATCACGCCCGATTCGAGCAACACGTCGCATTCGACGGTGGGGTTGCCACGGCTGTCCAAAATTTCGCGACCGACGATATCAACAATTGCACTCATTTTTCATCTACCTTTAGGACTCAATAAAGAACGGGGAACGACGCGTTAAATGCCGAAATGGTTTTCAAGAAAGCCGTTGCGCTTGGTCACGCTGTCGAGGGCGAGCAGCGTTTCCAGCAGGGCTTTCATGTGCTTGAGCGGCACGGCGTTGGGGCCGTCGCTGAAGGCTTTGGACGGATCGGGGTGGGTTTCCATGAACAAACCGGCCACGCCCACCGCCACGGCGGCGCGGGCCAGCACCGGCCCCATCTCGCGCTGACCGCCGCTGCTGGTGCCTTGCCCGCCGGGCAGTTGCACCGAGTGCGTGGCATCAAACACCACGGGCGCACCCGTTTCGCGCATGATGGCCAAGCTGCGCATGTCGCTCACCAGGTTGTTGTAGCCAAAGCTGGCACCGCGTTCGCAGGCCATGAAGTTGT
>ERZ724524.3011-NODE-3011-length-10745-cov-2.896445_pt1 | contig 10745 bp, 9 predicted proteins | sample MGYA00376057_ERZ724524 | MGnify/ENA primary metagenome ERZ724524 (study PRJEB28724, sample SAMN07190888) | wastewater metagenome | isolation source: influent of sewage treatment plant in Hong Hong | place: USA: Christiansburg, Virginia | collected 2016-03-01 ...
AAAGAACAACCGAGGGGAAATGGTTTCTTATGGCACATTCATTAAACTAGAAAGTGTGTATGGACCAGAACAATTAACCAGATACAATATGTACACATCCGCAATGGTAAATGGAGATGCGGGCGCTGGATTTAGTAGTGGGGAAGCCATTGAATCAGTAGAAAAAGTGGCTAAAGAAAAGTTACCAAGGGGTTATAGTTATGAATGGTCTGGAATAACGCGAGACCAGGTTGCATCAAGCGGTCAAGCTGCATCTATATTTGTTGTTTGCTTGTTATTTGTGTATCTTATTCTTGCTGCTCAGTACGAAAGTTTTTTAATGCCATTTGCTGTAATACTTTCTTTACCTACTGGAATTTTTGGTGCATTTGTTGCATTAAAATTATTGGGATTAGAAAACAATATTTATGCGCAAGTTGCATTGGTCATGCTGATTGGGCTATTGGGTAAGAATGCCATATTAATTGTAGAGTTTGCAATGCTCAGAAGAAGCCAAGGCTTCTCTATTTTAGAAGCTGCTAAAGAAGGAGCTGTCTCCAGATTAAGGCCCATATTAATGACATCATTTGCATTTATTGCTGGATTAATTCCTTTGGTAATTGCTACTGGAGCAGGAGCTATTGGTAACCGATCTATTGGTACTGCATCGGCTGGTGGAATGTTATTTGGAACCATATTTGGTGTTATTATTATTCCAGGTCTCTACGTAATTTTTGCACAATTGTCTGAACAGTTTACGAAAAAGAAATCAACTACTGTAGCTGTTTCCATTGTTGAACATCCTGAACAACTATCTGATCAATAGAACCCTTTTATATGAAAAATATTCCTGTCGTTTTTGGTTTTGTTATTTGTGTTTCTATTGCATTCTCTTGCGCAATGCCCAAAGCAGTAAGTATAAATAAAGCTGAAGTATTACCGCCAAGTTTTCAAAACTCATTGGATAGCAGTAGTATTGCTACTCATCCAAAGAAGCTTTTTTTTCCTGATCCTGCATTGCAAGAATTAATAGATACTGCTCTTCAATACAATGCTGATATAAGAATTGCCGTTCAACGAATAGCAGCAGCTAAAGCAGGATTTGGAATAGCACAGGGTATCACTAAACCAAGCTTAGACGCGGTTGTATCAACTGGGGTAGACAAGTTTGGAGATTATACGATGAACGGTTTAGGTAATTATGATATGAATCTGTCTCCCAATATTCGGAAGGACCAACAAATTCCATTGAATATGCCTGATTTATTTGTTGGGTTCAGAAGTAGCTGGGAAGCAGATATTTGGGGCAAATTATCCAATCAAAAGAAAGCAGCATACACTAAATATCTAGCCACCGAACAAGCTAGACAATGGGTAACTACGCAAATTGTTTCTCAGGTTGCAGGCTTATATTATGAACTATTGGCTTTAGATAAAGAATTAGAAATTTTACAAAATAATATCAAGCTTCAAGAAAACGCTGTTGAGATAGTAAAAATTCAAAAAGCTGGTGGTAGAGCAGCAGAACTAGCAGTACAACAATTTAATGCACAGTTATTAGGTACTAAAAGTATGCTGAATGTAATGCAACAAAGAATTACTGCTATCCAAAATCAGCTTGGTGCTCTTTCTGGTAAATATGATTTTACTATTAAAAGGGGGAAATCAATTACTGATTTAGCAGTTCCTGAAAATATACAAATAGGTATCCCTGCTCAGCTATTGGTGAACAGACCAGATATTAGAGAAGCAGAATTATTATTAGAAGCTGCAGGGGCAGAATTAGAGGCAAGTAGAAAAGCATTTCTGCCATCTTTAAATATTAGTGCATATACAGCACTCAATAGCTTTAAGTCTTCGGTTTTATTTAGTCCTCAATCACTTACTTATGGGCTATTAAGTGGCTTGGTTACACCTGTTCTAAGTAAAAACATGTTAAAAGGAAATTATCAGTTGGCAACTGCCACGCAAAAACAAGCATTTGAAACTTATAGAAAGCATATCATTTATGCATATCACGAAGTTCAAACAGAATTGAGTGGTATAGAACAATACAAAAAAATATACCAACTCAAAGTTGAAGAGACTAAAGGCTTGCAAGCTGCAGTAGCTGCATCTAATGATTTATATTTAGGCGGACTGGCAACTTACTTAGAAGTAATTACAGCACAGCGAGGTGTTTTAGAAGCAGAGCTAGAGCAAATCAATAGCAAGAAAACAGTCTTTCTTTACCTGATAGACCTGTATAGATCCTTGGGGGGTGGATGGAACTAAGCATATTTTGTTCGCTGATAAATGCCATTGCTTAAAGCATAGGTAACAATGCCTGCACTACATTTTGCTCCTACTTTTAACATAATTCTTGTTCTATGACCTTCCACTGTTCTTTTGCTTAAATGTAATTCATTCGCAATTTCTTTACTGGTTCTTTCGTCACAAATTCTTTCAATTATTTGTAGTTCTCTCTCTGTAAAATTTGCAGTGATTTTATGTGGTAGTTGATAATTTTTAGAAACAATATTGGTTAAACAAACAGAACTAATTTTACAGAAATAGGGTTTCTGCAAATAAGCGTTTTCTATAGCTTCAACAATCTCATCTGGGTTTGCATGTTTTGATACAAAGCCCAGTGCTCCTACATCTAATAAATGCAATATCATTTCATTAGTAATTGCATAAGACAATAACACAATAGCAGTATGAGGAGCTGTTTGAAGTACTGTTTTTGCAACGGATGCTGAATCAGATTCCAAGTCTATTAAAACCACATCGGGCTCATATTTACTAATATCGGCCGACCAGCTTTCTTTATACTGGTCTTCGCCTACTAAAGACAAGGAATCATAGGATTTCAAAATACTTTTTAAACCCAATTTGTACATCAATTGATTGTCTGCAATAAAAACTTTAATGGCACTTTTCATATCTAAACATTTAATCGTGAAAGAATGAATACCTAAATTCTCTATTAACAGTCACAAACAATATCGTAGAAATACGAATTTTTTATGTTTTTTTCACGATATTCAAACTATGAAACAATTGCTTTTAACCACCATGATCTGTGGCTTTATTGCTACTTACAGTTTTGCTCAACAAAAACCCAATATGGACAGCTTAGCAAAAGAAGCCAAAAAAACCGAAGTGTGGGAGCCTTTACCTGCCATAGTTACGCCAGGAAAATTAGCCAGTGATGCTCCCTCCGATGCCATTGTACTTTTTAATGGCAAAAACACCAACGCATTTCAAAAAGAAGGAGGTGGCACAATTGGATGGAAAATGGATGCACAAGGAATATTGAATGTTGTGAAAGGTTCAGGCAATATTGAAACCAGAGAAAAATTCGGAAGTTGTCAACTACATATTGAGTGGAAGTCTCCTGCAATAATTGCTGGGTCTAGTCAAAGCAGAGGGAATAGCGGCATTTTTTTAATGGGTAAATATGAATTACAGGTATTGGACTCTTATAATAATCCAACTTATTCCAATGGCCAGGCTGGGAGTATTTATAAGCAATCTATCCCATTGGTAAATGCCTCTAGAAAACCAGGCGAATGGCAGAGTTATGATATTGTATTTAATGCCCCTCGCTTTTTTTCGGATGGAACATTGCAACAGCCTGCAACTATAACCGTTTTTCACAATGGAGTTTTGGTGCAAAACAATTTTACAATTCAAGGGGGTACAGAGTGGATTGGAGCCGCCTCATACAAAAAGCATGCAGACAAAGAATCATTGGTTATTCAGGACCACGGAATGGATGGCGGAAATCCGGTAAGCTTTAGAAATATTTGGATCAGGCCTTTGAATAATTAACAGTATTTGTTTGCAAATTCAACTGCCCTGTTTTCTGCCCAAGTATGCAATTGTCCTTGGAGCATGAATCCGCAATGACCTCCTTTTTTTGGCATTTCTAAAAACAAAAACGGGTTTTCTTTTGCAACTTCAATAGGCATACAGTTCGGTAATAGAAATGGATCATTTAGCGCTTGTACAATCAAAGATGGTATCTTAAGTTGGTGTAATAATGGTCCTACACTTGCCTTTTCATAAAAGTCTAATGCATCAGCATATCCATGCAATGGAGCTGTATATCGATTGTCAAATTCGATAAATGTTTTTATTTGATTGTAATTGGAAGCATCAATTTGTCCGGGAAATAATTGTGCTTTTAATTTGATTTTCTCTCCCAGTTTACGCAAGAATCGCTTTAAATAAATATTATTTTCTTTAGTTGATAGTGCGTCTACACTTCCTTTTAAGCTACAAGGAACCGAAAAGCCAATCGCGCTCTTTACTTGAGTGGGTACCATTTCAGGAAACTCTGCGATGGCACGCAATGTTAAACTTCCACCCATACTAAATCCTACCAATACAATTTCTTGGTAGCCAAACTGATCAATCGCGTGTTGAATGACGCTCCTTAAATCATTGGCATCTCCATGATGATAAAATCGAACCAATCTGTTCATTTCTCCACTACAACTTCTACAGTTCCATCCCAAAGCATCGTATCCATTTGCTGAAAATATTTTAGCCATTCCTGTAACATAATGCCTGGTTGAATCTCCCTCTAATCCATGCGTAATAATGACCAATTTATTAGACGACTTTTTGGCTACTGACCAATCTATGTCTACAAAATCACCATCAGGCAATTCCAATCTTTCTCTTTTAGCATAAACAAAAGAGACTTTTCTAAAAATACTCGGATAAATGCTTTGCAAATGACCATTAAACTGGAGAAGGGGTGTTTTATATTGGGCAGGGCTTAAAATTGGCATTGGATAAATTATTTGCAAAGGTATTAAATACCTCATTTTATTTAACTTCAATCTATGACTGGATCCCAATACTTAAAATTCTTGAACCCTTTGGCGTTGTTTAACACCAAGAGAACCAGAGACATTTTTAAAGTGAACCCAACATTACCTCCAGAAAGAACGGAGGCAGATAAAATAGTAGTGAAAGTTTTTGACTACAGCCCTTCTACCATAAATGAATACAGTTTTGATGCCATTGAAACTTGCAATCAATTCAATAACAACGGCAAAATCAGTTGGATCAATATTGATGGCATTCGCAAAAAGGAAGTAGAATCTTTGTGTAATCATTTTGGTATTCACTACTTAATTGCCGAAGATATTTTAAGCGTTGGTCAGAGACCAAAAATGGATGAAATCAATCCTGTACTTTATTGCTTATTGAATATGCTGTATTTTAATGACCAATCTGGTACAGTGGAAACTGAGCAAATCAGCATTTTACTTGGTAAAGATTTTGTCATTAGCTATCAAGAAGATGCAAGTAGGGATGTATTTGATTCGGTTAGAGAGAAACTAAGAATGACCGATTCAAAACTAAGATTAAGTGGAGCCGACTATTTGTGTTATGCCATGATAGATATGATTGTTGATAATTACTATGTGGTAATGGATAAAATAGGCGATCGAATAGAAATGCTTGAAGAACGAATTATCAGAAGCAGCAATAAACGTTCCTTAGCAGAAATAAATGCACTTAGAAAAGAATTAATTGTATTAAAAAGAAATGTGGGGCCGGTAAGAGATATTGTAAATGGATTTGTAAGAACCGATAGTCAACTACTAGAAGAAAGAACTAGAAAATACTTCAAAGATATATATGACCATATTGTACAGGCCAACGACTTAGTAGAAAGTCATCGAGATATGATGATCAACTTACATGACTTGTATGTGAGTAATGTCAATTTAAAATTAAATGAAGTAATGAAGGTAATGACCATTGTCACATGCTTGTTAGCGCCTGCAACTGTTATAGGAGGCATATTTGGAATGAACTTCGACGTGATTCCTTACGCACATGAACAAAATGGATTTTTCATTGCAACTACATTAATGATTCTTGTGCCAATTATTATGGTTTTCATATTTAGAAAAAGAGGATGGTTTTAAATATTCACTTTTTTCCATCTTCCTTTCTTAAATAAAATCATACTAGTAATGGCAATACAAGTTTCGGTAATTACAATGGCCCAAAAAACACCACTTGTTCCCCAGTTGGCACTGCCAGATAAAAAATAAGCGACGGGAATTTGAAATATCCAGAAAAAAAAAAAGTTAATGATGGTAGGGGTTCTACTATCACCTGCACCGTTAAAAGCATTCATCATTACCATGCCTACACCATAAAACAAATAACCAAAGCTAATAATTCTCAATGCTCTCGCACCTGTTTCAATCACTACTGGCTGATTGCTCATTAGCCCTACAAAAAATGGTGCTGCTGTAATAAATAACAATGATACAATGCCCATAAAAATACCATTGTATTTAGCCGTTTTCCAAACAGATTGTTCTGCTCTTTCAATTTGTTTCGCGCCTAAGTTTTGTCCTACCAAAGTTGCAGCTGCATTACTTAAGCCCCAAGCGGGCATTAAAAAAAAGATGATTAATCTGATAGCTATTGTATAGCCAGCTATTGCATCACTTCCATAACCTGCAATAATTTTTGCCATAAAAATCCAACTTGCCGATGCAATTAAAAATTGCAAAGTACCCGTTGAAGCAATATTCAAAATAGATTTAATTACTCCGAATACTGGTTTAAAATGTGAAAGGCCCAATTGAATCAACCCCTTACCCTTATATAAATGGTACAATTGATACAGAACCCCAATGCCTCTTCCGGTAGTGGTTGCCATAGCTGCCCCTGTTAATCCATAAAAATGAATCAAAATTGGGCATAAGAAAATATTGCATAAGTTAGCCAACCACAAGCTTTTCATAGCAATAGCTGCATCACCTGCTCCTCTAAAAATCCCATTGATTAAGAAAAGCAACATGATAACAATATTTCCTGTAAGCATAATAGTAACATAGGTAGAACCGATGCTAATAATTTCTGTTGAAGCACCTACTAAACCTAAAATTTCTGGTGCATACAATAATCCAGTAATGCTAATCAATATACTTAAGCAAAGGCAAATGATTAATGCTTGTGCACCTGCTTCTGCCGCGGCTTTAGTGTCTTTCTCACCTACTCTTCGTGCAACCATAGCAGTTGCCGCCATACTTAAACCTATGGCTAAAGAATAAATGATTGTTAATACAGACTCTGTTAATCCAACTGTTGCAGCTGCAGCTGACCCTAACTTGCTTACAAAAAAAATATCTACTACAGCAAATACAGATTCCATGCACATTTCAAGAATCATGGGCACTGCTAGTAAAAAAATAGCTTTACGCAAACTACCTTGTGTAAAGTCTTTGCCCTCACTATTCAATGATTCTTTAAACAACAAAAATAAAGTGCGCAAATTGGCACCAACTGATAGATTAGCCATCAATAGTGTATTAAGGATTCTGTTATGACTCTTTTATATTATTGGAAATAATGGTGTAGAGCGTATTTGGATTAAATGGTTTTGATAAACAACCATTCATTCCAATTTGTACCGCTTTGGCCTCAATATCGGTTGTTATAACCGATGCAGTAAGTGCAATAATGGGGATTTGTTTATTTATTTTTCTGATATTACTGGTTGCAGTATATCCATCCATTACTGGCATCTGAATATCCATTAAAATTAAATCGTAATGGTTTTGCTTCACTTTTTCTACCGCAATCGCTCCATTTTCTGCAAGATCTACTTCCGCATTCCAATTACGCAACATACGCTGAGCAACCATTACATTGAATTCAACATCTTCAACCAACAATATTTTTTTACCAGCAAGATCAGGCTTGTTTTCATTACCACTTTGTTTAGACTCTTCTCTTATTTCACTAGTGCTCTTTTTAAACTTAAGCGTAAAATAAAATTTTGAGCCTACTCCTAATTCACTATCAATAAAAATTTCACTCCCTTGTAGTTGTAAAAGTCTTCTTATAATGGTTAATCCTAAGCCCGACCCGCCAAACTCTCTGGTGATATTATTATTGGCTTGAGTAAACCTTTCAAAAATTAAATGCTGTTTTTCTTTCGGTATGCCTATACCAGTATCTTCTATAGAGAACAATAAATCTACATCCTGTTTATTGTTTTCCTTTAATTCTACCCTTATAGTTATAGTACCATCTTTAGTAAACTTTACAGCATTGGAAATCAAATTATTTAAAATTTGACCAAGGCGTACGTCGTCACAAACCAAGAACTCTGGTATATCATCATCGTATGTAATCTTAATTCTATTGCGTTTCTCTTCGGCTTTTACTTGATTAGCCATTTTAATATTCTTGAGAAAATGCAATACATTGATATTTCTTTCTGCAAAAATAATTTTGCCTTCTTCAAGTTTACTAAAGTCTAATACATCATTAATTAAGCTTAACAAATTTTCAGAAGAGATTTCCATGACATTCAAGAGTTCTCTCTGATCTGGAGCTAAGTCTTGGTATTGCAATAACATAATTGTTCCAATTATTGCATTAAGGGGCGTTCTAATTTCATGACTCATCACAGACAAAAACTCACTTTTTGCCAATGCTGCTTTTTCGGCTACTTCCTTGGCATTTATTAAGTCTTGTTCTAATTGTTTGGTCTTCAAAATTTGCTTTTCCAAAAAAGATATGATATCAATTAAGTCATCGTTATCTTCTGCAAACTGTTGTGGTGCAGATGGGTCAAGTGCTCGTATAGCTTCCTTAAGCTTAGATATCGACTGCTTGCGAATATTATTTTGTTCTTGTAAATCCTTGGTTGCCCTCTGGTATTCTTGTTCACTTACATCAAATGCATGTTCGGTAATTTTTCTATCTCTTTCAAATGATGAATAGCTATTGTTGATAGCAGTCAAAAGTTTAACAATTGCAGGATTACTTTCCTCCGCAGCTGATAGAAATTGTGCAATTTGTTTCTGAAGTAAACTATGATAAGACATTAAGTAGCAATAATTATAATTCTGTAAATGTAGTAATAGTCATGGTTTGATTGTGCAATTCACAATTGGAACCTGGATTAAAAGGCGATAATTCGCCATAAGAATAAAAACCAGCAATAGCGGTATTATTGCCAAATACTTTTTGTGCGGCCTGTACTTCTTCAGAAGTTCGATCCTGCAAAATAAGTTTTCTGCCTACACAACTAATTAATATAGCTAAATCTGCCTTGTGGTCTTTTTGCATCAGAGAAGTATTGGTAGCTGCAATGGAAGATCCGTTAATCACTTTTTCAAAATTCACCTTCATCAATCTGATTCTACTTCCCTCTGGCATATTTCCCGCAAATATCATAGAACCATCTTGTTCATTCAGATTTAAAATGGTTCTAACTAAATTTTTATCTGCATCATTGGTTCTTAATGAAATAGGAAATAACAAAGCAGAGCCGGGAAGCTCATCAACATAAGGACCTAAGTATTCTTTATATAAATCCAAAGCCGTTTTGCCGTCTATTTCATAGAGCACATTTTTGGAAGATTTAGTAATAACCCTTTCTTTTCCAAACTCATCCCAACCCCCAAATGAACTATGTCCTATTGCTAAATTGGATCCATAAAAGCCAATGGCAACAACAGTTCCCTCTTTTGCAACTGTATTTAAACCAACCTGCGTTTTGGCAAAACGAGCAGCATCACCAGCTAATCCACCCGTAACAGGAATATTATTGCTATTTAATTCATTGAAACCTGCAACAAGATCAGAGCCATTCACGAAAGACCCTTCGGATATTACCAATACAGAAACTAAATCGTCATGATTCAAAAGGCTCATTAAAGATTTACCGGTTTCAAAGCTGTTTACATTTTTGTTAATTTCAACAGATACCGATTTAACCCTTGCTTTATCAAAGTAAACAGCAGTAACTACAGCTGAATCATCATAAACTTCATTGTGCAATATTTCTCCTGCGGTTGAACAACTCACAATATCAGCTTGGGGGAATTTTGATTTTATATCATTAAATAATGATAGTTGGGTAACCAGTTCACCAGAACCAAAAACAAGCACTAACTGTGCTTTATCAGTTGGAAAATTGGCGGGTACTTGATCTACCATCCACTTGCCGGCAGCAAATTGAAGTTGGGCTGTTTTCATTAAACCTATTCTTTATATTTAAAGATAGCCCTTTTCAATTAATGTGCACAATCATCCTTGTGGGCATGATCATGAACACGACAAAGCTTAAAATTGAGATAATGTGCAACAACAATTAATCCAACAGAAGGTATTAAAAGTACCAATTCTAAGTCGTGAAAATTAACTTTAACTAGTAGAAATAAAATCCCGAAAGTGAATAAGCTGATTGGCCACCAACTATGGTGATGTTTTTTAAATCCATGGTAAAGTGCATAAATGCCCACCACAAACGCCAAGGCAATCATAAAATACTCAAACCGAATATTTTCAATAATATTTACGCCAAATAAAGGCAAACTGCTTAAAAAAAGTGGTAGCAGGGCACAATGTATGGCACAGGCCACAGAAGTAGCAATACCCAATGCGTCCCAATTCATCTTAAATTTCATTCAGCACAAAAGTACAACAATGCAACTTTGTTGCAAAATATTTGTTGTAAATCTATCTTACCTTTACCAAATAATTTAGACTATGAGCAAGAGAGTATTGGTGTATCTGGGATTCTTTTTGATTTTATTGGGCGCATTTTATTTTTTCCTTTTTAGGGGAACAGACAAGTGGAAGAGAAAACTTTCGGTGATAAGCTATGTAAAGCCCTTTCAATTCACCACCCAAGAAGGACTTCCCTTTAATGACCGAGATTTATTAGGCAAAGTAACAGTTGTGGAATATTTTTTTACAAGTTGTAAAGGAATATGCCCCAA
>ERZ724524.3022-NODE-3022-length-10725-cov-4.909372_pt1 | contig 10725 bp, 10 predicted proteins | sample MGYA00376057_ERZ724524 | MGnify/ENA primary metagenome ERZ724524 (study PRJEB28724, sample SAMN07190888) | wastewater metagenome | isolation source: influent of sewage treatment plant in Hong Hong | place: USA: Christiansburg, Virginia | collected 2016-03-01 ...
AGGCGGCCAGCACGCTGACGGCGAGAAAGCGCCCCAGCGGCATGTCGAGCATGCCAGCCATTAGCGGTAGCATCGGTCGCAGTGGGCCGATAAAGCGGCCGATCAGCAGGCTGCCGACCCCGTAGCGCTGCATGTACTGCTCGGCGCTGTTCAGCCACTCGGGGTGCGAGCGCAGCAGTGGCAAACGGCGGATACGCTGATGAAAACGTCGGCCTATTGCGTAAGACAATGCATCGCCCAGCAGGCCGCCGCACAAGGCCAGCAGTAGGGTTTCGCCGAGGCTGAGGACACCGCCGCCGGCCAGCACGCCCAGGCCGAACAGGGCGATGGTGCCGGGCAGCAAAATGCCCACCAGCGCTAGGCATTCGCAGCAGGCCATCCAAAAGATCGCCCAGCCCAGCCATTCGGGGTGCTGGCCCAGCCAAGCAATCATGCTGTCAAAACCTTCAAGCATTGGGCTGTTCCTTGGGGATTAGGCGTTGGTAGTCACGCCCTTCGACTTGGCCGCGCCGCAGCGGGTTGCGCGTGCAGTGGCGAGCAAAGTCGGCATCGACAAAGCGATAAGGCAACTGTTCGTCCCGTCCAGCGGGAATGCCTAAGCGGGTGGTCTGGATGATGCTTGATGGGCGCAGACCAAGGTCATCGACAAACAACCGCTGGCGATCGAAGCGCTGGCCGTTCCAGTCAGGCACCTTCAAGCCGAGGGCGCTACAGAGCAGGGTTTGCCCGCTGCACAGGCGCTCAAGCGGGCGTGGTTGGCCTTGTGCCGAGGGGTTGTTGTGTCGCATGGCGAGCACGCTGGCGGCTGGCGAGTGTGCGTCCTGCCAAACGCTGGCGGACTTGATCAGCACCGCATTACCTGGGCCGCCTGCGCTGAAATTCAGTGAGCCGCCGCCGTGGGCGAAATACATATAGATGTGCCCACCGGACAGAAACAGCGCGCGGCGCTTTTCTGTGTAACCGAGGGAGGCGTGGCTGCCTTTCTCTTCTAAATAGTAAGCCTCAGTTTCAATGATGCGCGCTGCCAGCCACAGGCCGTTGACCCGGTGGCGGATAACTTTGCCCAACAGTTCGCGTGCGACGCACTGAGCGTCACGGTCAAAAAACGCATCGGTCAAGGGGTGGGCCTGGGGCCAGGGCAAACTAAGGGTGGGATCGTTGGGCATGGGCTGTCACGACAGGGCAGTGGAGCATAGTCTGGCGGTCATCATAACAATAAGAGTCTGTCCCATGGCTGAACGCCCCCGAGCCAGCAGCGCACATATTTCCCCCAGTGCGCATTACACCGGCTTCGTCTGGTATCGCCATCAGCTGGCTGCCCCGGCGTTTGTGACCGGCTTTGGCCGCTGGGTGCACGCCTTACTGCGACCGATCACCTGGGGGGCGCGGGTGGGTTTTGGCTTGGATCTGGAGAGTCTGCTGCTGCAGCGCCATTTATTGATTGATGCGCGCCTAACCCATGCCATCGAGCATGAGGGGGTCGAGCAGGTCGTCGAAATCGCCTGTGGCCTGTCGCCTCGCGGCCGGCGTTTCAGCGCCCGCTACCCGCAACTGCGTTATCTGGAAGCCGACCTGCCACAGATGGCCGCGCGTAAGCGCTTGCTGGCCGGGCAGGGTTGGCTCAATAACCAGCACCAGGTGAAAAACGTGGATATCCTCGCCGATCAAGGTGCCGATAGCCTTGCGCAGTTGTTTGCTGGCTTGGACCCGACACGCCCGGTGGCGGTGATTACTGAGGGCTTGGTTAATTACTTTGAGTTGGCCGTGATCGAAGGGTTCTGGAGTCGCTTGGCCACTCAGTTGCAGCGCTTCCCGCAGGCGATCTATCTGACCGAGTTATACCCTGACCTGCAAGAGCATCCGCGCTATCGGCAGTTGCGCTGGGGTGTGGAGCTGGTTGGGCGGCTGACGCGTGGTAACTATTCGCTGCACTACCGTAATGTCGAGGCGATTGTTGCCGGCTTTGCCCGCTGCGGCTTTACCTATACAGAGGTGCTCGATCCTGCTCAGCAAGCCGTGGCTTTGGGCTTGCCAGTGCTGCCGCAGGCCAGCTTGGTGCGGGTGATTGAAGCGCGCGTATAGTCCGGCCTCAGGCGCAGGCCGTTGCCGGTTGGCTGTTTAACTGTAATTGAGTGGCGAGGGCGGTGCTGGCGGCTGCATCGCTGTGCACGAAGACAAACGCCAAGCCGTCGCGATCATTGCGCAGCGGCAGTAGGGCGTGGCGGCTGTGATCGTTGAGCTGTAAGTGCCAGCCACGGCCGTTAGCCGGCGGTAGATCGCCCTGCAGCAGGCCGCCGAAGAAACCCAGTTCAGTTATTTCTACCGACCATTCATCGCCCTCGGCTTGGCGCAAGATGGCGCGCCGGCTTAACGGTGGCCGGCGCGTTTCATGGCGTTTGTTCAGTTGCAGCAACTGGCTGCGAGCCAGACGACTGGCGCCCGGAGTTACGGTTGGTAAGGCTTCGCCGCGCAGAAACGGGCTGAACAGGCGCGCGCAGGCTTCGCGCCGTTCGAATTGCGCTAAATGATCGGCCTGATGAATTAACACGCAGTCGGCATTGGCGCAGGCGGCGGCAAAACGCGCGTGCTCCCACGCCTGGGTGAAGTGGTCGTGTTCGCCGGCCATTAGCAAGGTCGGGCATTCGGGATACGCGCTGAAGCCGCTAAAGCTCAGCAGGCGCTGGGTATTCTGTTGGTAACGCTCAATTTCCGTTGCTGTTAGGCGTTGCATTTGCCGCAGCAGGGCCTTACGGAATACCGGGGAAACGCCGGTATCCTGAGCATGCAGCGGGTTAAGCAAGCCGGTCAGGGCGCCTTGGGCAAAGGCACCGGTCTGATCGTCGGCCAGCAGGTCCAAGCCTTCTTGCAGTAAGCGTCGGGCGCCGGGACGCGCCAGCGCAGTGATGCCCGACAGTAGCAGGCGCGCGCAATGCTGCGGATGACGAGCAGCAAACAGGGCTGCCAACGCCGAGCCATAAGACAGGCCAATGGGCATTACTGCGGGTAGTTGTAACTCTTTGATAAAGGCGGCGATCAAGTCGGCCAATTGCGCCAAGGACAACTCTGGCGCCAGTTGCAGGTTGCCGCCTTGGCTGGGCAGGTCAAGGAGGATTACCGGATGCTGGTTGAGCAGTTCGCCGACTTCGCTAGCAAACGAGCGAAAGCTCTGGAAGGCGCCGCCCAGCAGCAACACTGGCGTGCGGCTGTCCGTCGCGTGCTGCGAGAATGCGAGGTAGTGCAGGCGCCAAGGGCCGATGTGCAGTACTTCGGGGGTGCTGTTGAGCAGGGTGGGCTGATAGTCGCAGTGATAACGCATGGCGAGCACTCCGGCGGTGGTCCGCCTCTTGTTCTTTGGCTGCTGCGGCAAACGGCGCCGGCGCTGGGATGCTTGCAAGGTAAACATTGCCGGCGCTTTTGTTTACCCAACCTTCGGGCGGCCTGTATGGGCGCGGGCCGTGCGGTTGTCACTGTTTCGCGCGGTGGCCAGTCGCTCGGGGTTTGGCGGCGTTACCCGTGGCTGCGGCGGACTGTGTGTTTACCGTCCGCCGCGCAGCGCTGGGCGTGGAGCGGCGCGCCCGTTATACTCAGCGACTTTTTTCAACCGCCAGACTTGCCAAAATCATGACTGAGTCCGTGCTCGACTATATGACCCGCCTGGGACAGGCCGCCCGCAGCGCTTCGCGCGTGCTTGCGCGCGCCAGTACCGCGCAGAAGAACCGTGCCCTGCAGGCCGCCGCCGCCGCGCTGGACGCAGGCCGCGATGAACTGGTTGCCGCCAATGAATTGGACCTGGCCGCTGCTCGTGCCAGTGGTCTGGAGCCGGCCATGGTTGACCGTCTGGCGCTGACCCCGGCGGTGATCGACTCGATGATCGAAGGCCTGCGCCAGGTTGCTACCCTGCCGGACCCGATCGGCGAGATCCGCGATATGCGCTACCTGCCGTCGGGTATTCAGGTCGGCAAGATGCGCGTGCCGCTGGGTGTGATCGGCATCATCTATGAGTCGCGACCAAACGTGACCATCGACGCCGCCAGCCTGTGCCTGAAGTCCGGCAACGCCACCATTCTGCGTGGCGGCTCCGAGGCGATTCACTCCAATCAAGCGATTGCCCGCTGCATTCAGCTGGGTCTGGCCGAGGCTGGTCTGCCCGCGAGCGCCGTGCAAGTGGTGGAAACCACCGACCGTGCTGCTGTTGGCGCGCTAATTACCATGCCGGAATACGTTGACGTGATTGTGCCGCGTGGCGGCAAAGGCTTGATCGAGCGCATTAGCCGCGATGCCAAGGTGCCGGTGATCAAGCATCTGGATGGCGTTTGCCATGTGTATATCGACAGCGCCGCTGATATTGATAAAGCCATCCGTGTCGCCGACAACGCCAAGACCCACCGTTATTCGCCGTGCAATGCCATGGAAACCTTGCTGGTGCATGCCGCCGTTGCCGAGCGTGTATTGCCGCCGCTGGCTGCTATCTACCGCGACAAAGGCGTAGAACTGCGTGGCGATGCCGCAACGCGTGCCTTGCTCGGCAGTGAGGTGCTGGAAGCGACGGAAGATGACTGGTTCGCTGAGTACAACGCACCGATTCTGTCGATTCGTATCGTTGATTCGCTGGATGCCGCTATCGAGCACATCAACCATTACGGCTCGCAGCACACCGACTCGATCATCACCGAGAACTTCAGTGATGCGCGGCGCTTTATCACCGAGGTGGACTCCGCCTCGGTAATGGTTAACGCCTCCACGCGGTTTGCCGATGGTTTTGAGTACGGCTTGGGCGCGGAGATCGGTATTTCCACTGACAAGCTGCACGCCCGCGGCCCGGTTGGCTTGGATGGCCTGACCAGCGAGAAGTACGTGGTATTTGGCGATGGACATATCCGCACCTGATGACCATGCGTAGCGACGTGCGCCGTGTCGGCCTGTTGGGCGGTACTTTTGATCCGATCCATATCGGCCACTTGCGCAGCGCGCTGGAAGTGGCCGAGCAATTGACCCTCGACGAGCTGCGTCTGATCCCCAGTGCTCGCCCGCCGCATCGGCAGGCGCCGCAGGTGTCGGCAGCAGACCGTTTAGCCATGGTGGCGCTGGCCGTCAGCGGCAGCCCGTTGTTGCAGGTGGATGATCGCGAGCTGCAGCGTGATTGCCCGTCGTACAGCATTGATACTTTGCTGTCGTTGCGCGCCGAGTTGGCGGCCGACGATCAGCTGCTGTTAGTGCTGGGCTGGGATGCCTTTTGCGGGCTGCCGAGTTGGCACCGCTGGGATGAGTTATTGAATCACTGCCATCTTCTGGTGCTGCAACGCCCGGATGCGGGCACTGTTTTGCCGCCGGCGTTGAGCCAGTTGTTGGCGGCACGCGAAGTTAAAGATCCACAGGCGCTGCGTGGGCCGAGCGGGCAGATTGCCTTGCTGCGGCAAACGCCGTTGGCGATCTCCGCCACGCAGATTCGCCACCTGCTGGTCAGCGGCAAATCGGCACGGTTTCTGGTGCCTGATCCGGTACTGGCCTATATCCATACGCACGGACTGTACCGTGCGTCGAACTGAACATGAGAACGAGTTATTTATGCAAAAGCCAAAACAAGCCCACCAAATGACCAGCGATGAAGTAGCCAAGCTGGTTATCGCCGCCCTGGAAGACGTTAAGGCCCAGGACATTGTCAGCATCAACGTGCGCGAGAAGACCAGCGTCACCGACTTTATGGTGATCGCCAGCGGTACCTCTAACCGTCATGTGAAATCGTTAGTCGATAACGTGCTGGAGAAAGTTAAAGAGAAGGGCGTGCGTCCACTCGGCAGCGAAGGACTGGATACCGGCGAGTGGGCATTGCTCGACCTCGGCGACGTAGTGGTGCACGTGATGCTGCCGACCGCTCGCCAGTTCTACGACCTTGAGCGTCTGTGGCAAGGTGCCGAGTTGAGCCGTGCGCAACACAGCCCAGAACAGTTCACCGTCGACCCAGAGTAAGGCTCGCCTGTGCGCTTGCGTTTGATTGCCGTGGGTTCACGGATGCCCAAGTGGGTGGAAGAAGGCTGGCATGAATATGCCAAGCGTCTGCCGTCCGAGTTGGCTCTGGAGTTGGTGGAAATTCCGCTAAATACCCGCGGCAAGAACGCCGATGTGGCGCGCCTGATCCGTCAGGAAGGCGAAGCCATGTTGAGTAAGGTGCAACCAGGGGAACGCATTGTGACCCTGGAGGTCGAAGGCAAACCTTGGAGCACCGAGCAGTTGGCAGTCGAACTGGATCGCTGGCGCTTGGATGCACGCACTGTCAATTTGATGGTGGGTGGCCCCGAGGGCTTGGCGCCAGAGGTTTGCGCGCGCAGCGAACAGCGCTGGTCACTGTCGCCGCTGACACTGCCGCACCCGCTGGTGCGCATCCTTATTGGTGAGCAGATTTATCGCGCTTGGACGGTGTTGTCCGGGCACCCGTACCACAAATAAGACCCCCTGAATGCCGCAGCCGATCCGCATCAAGGACCACGAAAAAGACGCCCGTCTGGTACGCAAACGCGTAATAGTTGGCGCCGTGGTCGTTGTATTACTGGTTTGCATGTTGGTAGCGCGTCTGTATTTTCTGCAGGTCATTCAGTACGACTATCACTCGACGCTGTCGGAAAATAACCGCGTGCATGTGCAGCCGATTCCGCCGACCCGTGGGCTGATATTCGACCGTAACGGGGTAATCATCGCCGACAACCGTCCAAGCTTTAGTCTGACCATGACCCGCGAGCGCGCTGGCGCCGAGTGGGGCGAGCTGCTGGATGTGATTGTCGATGTGCTCGAGCTGACACCAGACGACCGCAAGTTGTTCGAAAGGCGCATGCGTCAGGGTCGTCGGCCATTTGAGCCGGTGCCGATCCTGTTTGAACTGAGCGAAGAGCAAATCGCCCGCATCGCCGTCAATCAGTTCCGCCTGCCAGGGGTGGAAGTGGTCGCGCAGTTGGTGCGCCATTATCCATTGGGTGAGCATTTTGCCCATTCTGTGGGTTATGTCGGGCGCATTAACGAGGCCGAGATGAAGGTGCTCGACCCGGTTAATTACAGCGGCACCCACCATATTGGCAAGACCGGCATCGAGCGCTTCTATGAGGCTGAGCTGCATGGCCAAGTCGGTTATGAAGAGGTCGAGACCAACGCCCGTGGGCGCGTGTCGCGGGTGCTCAAACGTACCGATCCGCTGCCTGGCAAAGACATTCACCTGACTCTCGATGTGCATTTGCAAGAGGCTGCGGAAGCCGCTCTGGCCGGGCGCCGGGGCGCGGTGGTAGCACTTAATCCGAACAATGGCGACGTACTGGCGATGGTCAGTCAGCCCAGTTTCAACCCCAATTTGTTTGTCACCGGTATCGGTTTTAAAGCTTACGCCGAGCTGCGCGACTCGATTGACCGACCGCTGTTTAACCGGGTGTTGCGTGGCTTGTATCCGCCCGGTTCGACTATTAAACCGGCGGTGGCGGTGGCGGGATTGGACAGCGGTGTTGTCACGGGCGCCACGCGGGTGTTCGATCCGGGCTTTTATCAGTTGCCTAACTACGATCACAAATACCGCAACTGGAACCGCACGGGTGATGGCTGGGTGAACCTGGAAATGGCCATCATGCGCTCCAACGACACCTACTTTTACGACCTTGCGCACAAGCTCGGTGTCGATCGCTTGGGCAAGTACCTAGGCGAGTTCGGTGTCGGTCAGAAGGTCTCACTGGATATGTTTGAGGAATCGGCGGGCTTGATGCCGTCACGCGAGTGGAAGCGCGCGCGCTACCGCCAAGCATGGTATCCGGGCGAGACGCTGATTCTGGGGATTGGCCAAGGCTATATGCAAACCACGCCTTTGCAGTTGGCGCAGGTCACGGCCTTGTTGGCTAATCAGGGCAAGTGGTATCGCCCGCACCTAGCCAAGGATATCGACGGTGTGGCGCCAGTCGATCTCAACCCGATGCCAGACATTAAGTTACGTGACCCGCGCAGCTGGCAGCAGGCCAGTTATGGTATGCAGCAGGTTATGCACGGCCCACGCGGCACTGCGCGCAAAGTTGGTGATACCGCGCACTACCGGATTGCCGGCAAGAGCGGTACGGCCCAGGTAGTGGCGATCAAACAGGGTGAGAAATACGACCGCTCCAAGGTGCAGGAGCGGCATCGCGACCACGCCCTGTTTATCGGCTTTGCCCCGGCAGAGAGGCCGCAGATTGCCGTGGCGGTGATGGTCGAGAACGGCGAGTCCGGCTCTGGGGTTGCCGCGCCGGTGGTCAAACAAGTTCTCGATGCCTGGTTGCTCGGGCCCGATGGCGAGCTCAAGCCAGAGTATCGTGTGCCCGTGAGTGATGTGAGCAAGCAGCCATGAATAACAACTTTGACCGCAGTCTGTCCCGCGAGGACGTCATGCGTCGGCGCGCCAGCTTGTTGCAGCGCTTGCACCTCGACGGCCAATTGTTGCTGTTGCTGGTGATACTGATCAGCGGTGGCTTGTTTGTGCTGTATTCGGCCAGCGGCAAGAGCTGGGATTTATTGTTCAAGCAGGCGGCGTCCTTTGGTATCGGCCTGGTTGCCATGTTCGTTGTTGCGCAGTTCGAGCCGCGCTTTATGGCGCGCTGGATCCCGGTCGGCTATGTGCTTGGGGTACTGCTGCTGGTGGCGGTGGATGTCATGGGCCATAACGCCATGGGCGCCACGCGCTGGATCAACATCCCTGGCGTGGTGCGCTTCCAGCCTGCGGAGCTGATGAAAATCATTATGCCGGCCACTATCGCTTGGTACATGTCTAAGCGCAGTCTGCCGCCGCGTTTGCAGCATCTGGCCATTAGCCTGATGCTGATCGGCATTCCGTTTGCGTTGATTGTGCGTCAGCCAGACCTCGGTACGGCATTGCTGGTGCTGGTTTCGGGCGCCTTCGTGACCTTTATCGGCGGGCTGCGCTGGCGCTGGATTCTCGGTGCGGTGCTGGCCATCGTGCCGGTGGCCGTAGGCATGTGGACCTTCGCCATGCACAACTACCAGAAGCAGCGAATTCTGACTTTTCTCGACCCGGAAAGTGATCCGCTGGGCACCGGCTGGAACATCATCCAATCTAAAGCGGCCATCGGCTCCGGTGGGGTATTTGGTAAAGGTTGGTTATTGGGCACCCAGTCGCACTTGGATTTTTTGCCGGAAAGCCATACGGACTTTATTATTGCCGTGCTCGGCGAGGAGTTCGGTTTGGTCGGCATTTGCCTACTGTTAGTGGTTTATTTGTTACTGGTTGCACGCGGATTGGTGATTACTGCCCAAGCGCAGACACTCTTCGGTAAGCTATTGGCCGGTAGCCTAACGATGACCTTCTTTGTTTACGTATTCATCAATATCGGTATGGTCAGTGGCTTATTGCCGGTGGTCGGCGTGCCGTTACCCTTTATTAGCTACGGTGGCACCTCAATGGTGACGCTGATGACCGGGTTCGGCATCTTGATGTCGATCCACACCCATCGCAAATGGATCGCACAGGTTTGATCAAAGTGAATGATGTGATGCACAACTCGATGCACGTATTGCGGCGCTGGACGGCGCGTAACGCTGGCTGGCTGGCAGCGCTTGGCTTGATGGCAGGTACGCAGCCCGCGCTGGCCGGTGATTACGAAAACTCGCCGGACGTGGCCGCTTTTATTGGCGAAATGACCAATGGCTACGGCTTTGCCAGTGAGCAGTTGAGTGGCCTGTTTGCTCAGGTCGAGCGCAAGCAAACAATCCTCGATGCCATCTCGCGGCCAGCAGAAAAAGTGAAACCGTGGAAAGAATACCGGCCGATTTTTATCACCGATGCGCGGATTGCCCGCGGTGTGGTGTTCTGGCAGCAGAACGCCGCTGCGCTTAAGCGCGCCGAGCAAGAATATGGCGTGGCGGCTCAGGTGATCGTGGCAATCATCGGTGTGGAAACCTTCTACGGCGGCAATACCGGCAATTACCGGGTGATCGACGCACTCTCGACCCTGAGTTTCGACTATCCGCCGCGGGCGCCGTTCTTCCGTCAGCAACTCAAAGAGTTTCTCCTGCTGGCGCGTGAACAGCAGGCTGATCCGCTCACGTTGAAAGGCTCTTACGCTGGCGCCATGGGCTTGCCGCAGTTTATGCCGAGCAGCTTCCGCGCCTATGCGGTGGACTTCGACGGTGATGGCCGGATTAATATTTGGAGCAATCCTACCGACGCCATAGGCAGTGTCGCCAGCTACTTCAAGCAGCACGGTTGGACTGCTGGTGGTCAGGTGGTGAGTCGCGCTCAGGTGCGTGGAGATCAAGTTGATCAGGGCCTAACGGTCGGTATCGAACCGGTCAAAACAGTGGGTGAATTACGTGCCTTGGGCTGGTCCAGTCACGACGCGCTGCGCGCGGACATGCCGGTCACGGCCTTCCGCTTCGACGGCGCCGATGGCCCTGAATATTGGATGGGGCTGTCCAATTTCTACGCCATTACCCGTTACAACCGCAGCGCCATGTACGCCATGGCGGTGCATCAGCTGTCTGAGTTGCTGTTGCAGGCACGGGGCGCCGAATGATCTTTGCGCAGGCTGGAAAAGTTGCCGTCTACGGACTGTTGGCGCTGCTGATTGCCAGCTGCACCAGCAGCCGGGCACCCAAGCCTGTGGCGCCAGGTGGTGCTATTACCGGGCCGATCGATTATTCACGGCCGCACCGTGATGGCGCGCCGTGGTGGGATGTGGATGTTTCACGGATTCCCGATGCCGTACCGAT
>ERZ724524.3026-NODE-3026-length-10718-cov-5.024290_pt1 | contig 10718 bp, 14 predicted proteins | sample MGYA00376057_ERZ724524 | MGnify/ENA primary metagenome ERZ724524 (study PRJEB28724, sample SAMN07190888) | wastewater metagenome | isolation source: influent of sewage treatment plant in Hong Hong | place: USA: Christiansburg, Virginia | collected 2016-03-01 ...
CCCGCATCAAACGCCAAGCGGCGGCTCCCAATCACATCCAGAGCCTTCAGCACCATCCGGTTTTTTAACTCCACGTTGTAAACGAAGGACACCGCGTCTGGCCTAAATTGCTTCACCAGTTGATACACCCCAGCCCCCAGCCCGCTGGCATCAATACCCAAAAAAGCCACATTGAAACGCCCGCAGGTCTTGCGGATAAAATCAGCCTGCGCAGCAAAATCACTGCCGCGAAATTGATGCCGCTCAATCAGCCGAAATTCAGCCCCCCGTACCGCAGGCGGGGCGAGTACCACCATCGCCGAACAATCCCCCGACCCGCTGGGGTCATAGCCCACCCATACCGGCTTATCCCCCAGCGGACGCGGCGCGAAAGGCTTCAAATCCTCCCACTGCTCCCAGCTGTCCACCATGCACGACGACAGCGCGTTAAAACCAAAAACGCTCTCGCCATCGTCGATAAACTCACACTCGAAAAGCTGAGAAAATTCCTGCGGGCTGTATTCGCGCCGCGTCTGCGCCACGTCAAACAGGTCACACCCGCTTGCCACCGCGTGGTCTAGCGTCACCACCTGCCGCCATTGCCCGTCCTCACACCGCCGCCCAGCTGCTAATGCCGACGTAGACACATCCAGCTTGATTTTTTCCGCCGCCGACCGACCACGGTTAAACAGCTCACCCGTCCAAAAAGGGTAGGCTTGGTGCGACATCGCGCTTGGCGTGGAAAAATACGTCTGCCGCCAGTGTTTGTGTGCCGCCATCCCACTGGCCACCTTGCGCAGCTCCTGAAATTTCGGAATCCAAAAATACTCGTCAAGGTACAAATTGCCGTGATAGCTCTGCGCCGTCCGGCTATTGGTCCCCAAAAAAATCAGCTCCGCATCGTTCGGCAGCTTAATCACGTCCCCCCGCAGCTCAACCTCAGCAGACTTGGCAAAGTCCACGATATAGCTGCGGAACTGAAAAGCCTGCGCCTTGCTCGCAGACAGAAAAATCTGATTCCGCCCCGTATCCAGCGCATCCATCAACGCCTCGCGGGCAAAATAATAAGTCGCCCCGATTTGGCGCGACTTCAGAATATTGCGGATACGCTCCCGCCCGCCCGCCGCGTGCCAGCCGACTTGATAGCCAAACAAGCTGTCAAAAAAGGCCGATTTGAGTACCGCGTGCTGCTCATCACTCACCGCATTTTTTTCTGGCTTGCGCTTGACCGCCGCATTGCGGGCCGCGATATTCGGGTTTAAATCCCCCTCTTTGCCCGACTGGGCATATTTGTCCACCCGCGCCAGCCGCTCAATCTGCCGCCCAAGCAGGTCAATTTCCTTGTAATCAGCCCCCTCTTTTTTTGGCTTCGCAATCAGCGTTTGCATCCGCGATTCAATCGTCGTCGATATGCGGTCAACCGCATTAAAGCTGTCCCACGCGTCCCTTTTTTTCCACGAATGGACCGTCGCAGCAGAGAGTCCAAGCTCATCCGCAATCCGCGCAATGCGCCAGCCCTGCCAGTACAGCGCACGGGCTTGGCGGCGGGGGTCGATGGGCAAAGCAGCAGGTGTCAGTACGGTATCCATCCCGCTAGTGTGTCAGACGCCCAACCCCCTCATCTGACCCGCTGCCCGTAGCCCAATACGCTACGACAAACCGCCGTTGCCACACCGCCGCTGCCCAATCAAACATGCTCACATCAAACCAAAATTAGTGAGCCGTTATGCCAAACAGCAAGTATTTCCGCGTAGCAACAGAAGGCCAAACCACCGATGGCCGCGTCATCAAGCGTGAATGGATTGAGCAAGCGGCAAAAAACTACGACCCCAAAAAATACGGCGCACGCGTTAACCTAGAACACCTGCGCGGCCTCGCCCCAGACAGCATTTTTCGTTCATTCGGCGATGTGATTGCCACCGAATCCCGCGACGTGGAAGACGGAAAAAAAGCCCTGTTTGCCCAAATCAATCCCACCGATGAACTGGTGATGATGGTCAACAAACTGCGGCAAAAAGTGTATACCTCCGTTGAAATTGACCCCCAATTTGCGGGTTCTGGCGAAGCCTATCTCGTCGGCCTTGCCGTCACAGACAGCCCCGCCTCGCTCGGAACCGAAATGCTGACCTTTGCCGCCACCGCCGCCGTCAACCCTTTGCTTTCCCGCAAGCTCAACCCGCACACCGTCTTTACTGCGGCCACAGAAACCACCCTCGAATTTGACGCGGAAACCGGCGACGGCTTACTTGAAAAAATCAAAAAACTGCTGGCCGCAAAAACAACAGAGACCACAGCGGGGCAGGGGAATAAACCCACCGTGCCCCCCACGCAAGAGCTCGACGACCTCCGCCACGCCATCGTCGCCATCGCCGCCAGCCAACGCGAAACCATCGACACCGTCGCCGCCCTAAATCACGCTATTCGCGCACTCGAAACCCTCACCCACACGCTGTCTACCACCCCAGACCGCCAGACCACTCCCCGCCCCACTGCGACCGGCAGTGGCCACGGGAAAGCAGACGAAACCACCGATTGCTAACTCGAGAGACCCCATGAAAACCACCACCCGCGAAAAGCTAAACCACTACGTCAACACCCTCGCCACGCTGAACGGCGTGACCGCCGAAGCAGTCACCAGCAAATTTGCGGTGACCCCCAGCGTCCAGCAAAGACTAGAGAAGCGCATCCAAGACACCAGCGACTTTCTCAAGTCCATCAACGTCATCGGAGTCAGCGAAGCCGAAGGCGAAACCCTGATGCTCGGCGTATCAGGCCCCATCGCCAGCACCCAAAACACCGACACAGCAGAACGTCAACCGCGCGATGTTAGTACGCTGACCGCCAACAAATACCGCTGCGTCCAAACCAACTACGACACCCACATCAAGTATCAAACGATGGATGCGTGGGCAAAATTCCCCGACTTCCAAACAAAACTGCGCGACTCCATTACCAAGCGCATCGCCCTAGACCGCATCATGATCGGCTTTAACGGCAAAAGCCGCGCCGACACCAGCAACCCAACCATCCACAAAAATCTGGAAGACATCAACATCGGCTGGCTGGAAAAAATCCGCACCGCGGCCCCCCAGCGCGTCATGTCAGAACAGGCCGCCACCCCAGGCAAAATCACCGTGGGCGTGGGGCATGAATACGTCAATCTGGATGCCCTCGTTTACGACGTGGTCAACAGCAAAATCGAACCGTGGCTGCGCAACGACACCAATCTAGTCGCCATCGTCGGACGCGAACTCATGGCCGACAAATACTTCCCGCTGGTCAACCAAAACCACCGGCCAGAAGACATCCTCGCCGCCGACATGATTTGCAGCCAATCCCGCATCGGCCACCTGCCCGCCGTGCAAGTGCCCTTTATGCCCGCCAACGCCATCTTGATTACCCGACTCGACAATCTGTCTATCTACTATCAAGACGGCGGGATGCGCCGCAGCGTCATCGACAACCCCCGCCGCGACCGCATCGAAACCTATCAATCCAGCAACGATGCCTACGTCGTCGAAAACTACGACGGCGCAGCCTTGGTTGAAAACATCGTGCTGGCTTAATGACTCCCGCCCGCGCCCACTACCTCCGCGTCAGCGCAGAGATGGCACAAGCCCATACTCAAGCGGGGAGCGGTCTTGAAAACTGCACCGAATACGAGCTTATGCTGGTGAAACTTGCCGCAGACCGCCGTCGACTAAAAAGCGTGCAGTCAATGGAACGCAAAGCCGAGGTCAAGCGCGGCCTGCTGCCGGATTACGCCCCGTGGATAGACGGGGTGCTGGCAGCAGGGCGGGGGGCCCAGGATGAAGTCTTAATGAGTGTGATGGTATGGCGCATGGATGCAGGGGATTTTGAAGGCGCGTTAGACATCGCAGACTATGCCCTCCAACACAGTCTGGTGATGCCAGACCGCTATCAGCGCACCACCGCCACCGTCATCGCCGAAGAAGTGGCCGATGCCGCAAAACGGGCGCGGGACGGCCAAATACCCTTCCCAGCCGACGTGCTACAGCGGACGTTTTGCCTCACCGCCCTATGCGACATGCACGATCAAGTCCGCGCCAAACTCCACAGAGAAATGGGCTTACACCCCGACACCGACCCCAAAGCCGCACTGGGCCACCTGCAACGCGCAACCCAGCTCAACGACAAAACAGGGGTCAAAAAACAAATTGAAAAGCTCAACCGCGAGCTAAAGAACACGGCGACACCCGCCTAAACGAGCGCACCCCGCACCCGTCGGCAGGGGGTGGCGGCATTGCTACCCGCAATCAGCCAAAACCCCCTCCACCGACGACAAGACAGGACAGGTCATGCTTTTAGCCATTGCCCCCCCCGCCACCACCACCCCGCCCGAACCCATCCCCCACCGCGACTTTTACCCCGAAAACGACCCCCCCCCCGCGCGGGAAGCCCCGCGGCTCGATGGCACCGTCACCGACACACGGCTACGGCTCGCCCTCGTCGAAGCCATTGCCAGCATCAATTGCGACCTCAACAAATGGCGTGCCGACCAGCAAGACGCAGGGCATAGCCGCCTCAGCGAAGTGCCCGCCGAATCCATCGACAGCCTAAGCGTCAATGTCCACCACTACACCCACGCTGTGTATTGCCTCGCCGCCGCCATGATCAACGAGCGTTACAAAAACTACGACACACAAGCGGGCCCACGCCTCGTCAGCATAGACACCATGATTGACGACCTCCGCCGCGATGCCCGTTTTTCCATCCGCAATATCTTGGGCGTGACCCATACCACGGTAGAGCTGATTTGACCCCGCTTATCGCCCAGCAGCACGACACCCTCGACCTGATGTGCTGGCGTTTTTATGGCCGCACGCAAAGCGTTTTGGAGCGCGTTATTGAAGCCAACCCGCACCTACCCAATTACGGCAACACCCTACCCCTCGGCACGCCGGTACTGATGCCGGACACCCCACCGCCCACCCCAAAACCCACCCTATCACTATGGGATTGATTGATGATTAAGCACACCACAAGCCAAGCGGGTTTAGCCCTTATCGCAAAATCGGAAGGCTGCCGCGCCACCCGCTACCGATGCCCAGCAGGGCTTGAAACAATTGGTTACGGCCATGTGATTAGCAAAAACGAACGACACCTACGCGATGCCACCCTGACCGAAGCGCAAGCCCTGACCTTGCTCAAAAGCGACTGCCTGATTGCCGAAAAAACAGTCAATGACCGCGTATGCCTACCGCTGAATCAAAACCAGTTTGATGCACTGGTGAGCTTGGTCTTCAACATCGGCGGCGGCGCGTTTTTGCACAGCACCCTGCTGAAAAAGCTCAACGCCGGAGACTTTATCAGCGCGGCACAAGAGTTTTTGCGCTGGGATAAATCCGCCAACCGCACCCTGCCAGGGCTGACCGCCCGCCGCCGCGAAGAGCACGACCTGTTTTTAACCCCACCCCATGAAACGGAGCAAAAAGCATGAAAACCTACCTGATTGACCGCCTGCGCGAACCGACAACATGGCGCGGCTTCGTCTTTATTCTTACCGCGCTCGGGGTCTCAATCTCCCCCGAGCTCAGCGACCAGATCATCGCAGCAGGCACCGCCATGGCAGGGGTGATTGGCGTAGCGACCCAAGGATAAGGACGACAGAAATGGGCGACATTTTGACGGTCACCAATACCTTCAACGGGCTGATTTTTTGCCTCATGACAATGGGGGGGTGGTGGCTACGCCTCTTGCAGCAAAATTTAGACGAACTCCGCCGTAAAAATGTCGAACAAGACGAATCCATCCACATCATCAACCTACAGATCGAACGCGAGTTCATCCGCAAAGCCGATGTCGTCGCGCTGATGAATCACCTCGCCAAACAGCTCGACCGCATCGAGCAAAAACTCGACGGGAAAGCCGATAAATGACCGACCAATTCGACCGCGCCCAGCAGCTCGAAGAACAGCACCGCGCCGCCGCCCTCTCCGCCCACGCCAACCGCCCCATCGAGCACAGCACCCGTTCGCATTGCCAAGATTGTGGCGACCCCATACCAGAACTTCGCCGCCAAGCCGTCAAAGGCTGCCTGCGGTGCGTCACCTGTCAAACCCTGATTGAGCGCAAGCCATGAGAAAACCCGCCAGTTTGCGCGATGCCATCGCCACCCTCATGGTCGGGCTGGGGCAAAATCCAGACAAACTGGCCGTCGCCGTCGTCGATGGCCGGATTGTCGCCACCAAAGCCAATAGCGCATCTTTTGAGTATCGCTATTTAGTCGATGTCCTCGTGCAGGATTTTGACGGCGACGTGGATTATTTGTTTATCGCCGTCATGGCATGGGTGCGCCAGTACCAAGACGACCTGCTGGCCAATTACATGGAATACACCAACTACAACGAAAGTCACGGGATTACGTTCAGTGTCATCCCGCTGACCAACACCACCTGTGACATCAGCATCAAGCTCAATCTGACCGAATCCATCGTCGCCGCTCTTGACCCCAGCAACCCCCGCGTGATTACCGTCACCCCACCCAAGCCCTACCGGCTCCCCCAAGACGAATGCTGGGAAATGTGGCTAAAAGACCAAAAATTGGCCACATGGACCACCAAACCTATGGGCTGGCCCACCGTATGAGCATCGGACTCGATGCCCTGCACGTAGAGCTGACCGCGCTGTTGTCCCGACTAGACAAAAAATCCCGCAGCGCATTAAGCCGTGAGATTGCAAAAACCCTGCGCGATAGCCAAAAATCCCGAATCGCCGCCCAGCAAAACCCCGACGGCAGCAGCTACGAACCCCGAAAAAAACAAAAAGACAAAAAATCCAGACCCCGCACCCTGTTCGCCAAACTGCGCACCCCCGCGCATTTAAAAACCACCACCACCGCCGACCGCGCCCTCATCCATTTTGCAGGGGGAGACAACCGGATTGCCGCTGTCCACCAATTCGGATTGCAAGATAGCCCCTCCAAAATCACCGGCCACAGCATCTCGTACCCAGAGCGTCAATTGCTCGGCTTTACCGATGCCGACATCAAAACAGTGGAAGACCTCGTCTTCAGCCACCTTGCCAAATAACCACCCGCCGTAGACCACAGCCCTACACCCCAGCCCCCATGACACCGCTGGCGTGCGCGTGCAAATCTAGCCGCATGGATACCACCGCAGACCACGCCCGCCGCATCGAAAACATCATCCGCCACGGCACCGTCGAAGATATCGACTACGGCACGGCGGGCAAATCACACCCCCGCATCCGTGTCCGCAGCGGCGGCATCTTGTCCGACTGGCTGCCCTACAGCGCGGGACGCGCGGGCACAACACGGTCATGGTCACCGCCGACCAAAGGCGAACAAGTGACCCTGCTTTCCCCCTCCGGTGATATATCCAGTGCCACCGTGATTGCCGGTGGGCTGTATCAAGATGCCCACCGCAGCCCCTCACACAGCCCAGACGAGCACGTCACCGAATACGCCGACGGCGCAAAAATCAGCTACAACCAAAAAAACGGCACACTGGTCGCCACCGGCGTAAAAACCGCCAACGTCACCGCCAGCAAAACCTGCCGCGTCACCTGCCCCGAAACCACCGTCGATGGCAATGTAACCGTCACCGGCAACCTGACCGTGAAAAAGCGGCTGACCTACTTGGGCGGCTTAGCAGGGATGTCCGGTGCCGGCGGCGGTTTCGCCGCCGAAATTGTCGGTGATATTAAGCACGTCGGCGGCGGCCTCGACTCCAACGGCATCATCTTGCACAGCCACACACATGCAGGCGTTCGCACCGGCGGCAGCAACACCAAGCCCCCCGTCCCTGCGGATACCACAGGCGGGGTCGGCGCGTGACCGCGCTGCTCAGACTGTCCGGAATGGATGCCAGCACCGGCCAGCCCCTGACCGGCTCCGCCCACTTGGTCCAATCCATCCGCGACATCTTGACAACCCCCATTGGCTCCCGCGTCATGCGCCGTGACTACGGCTCACTGCTGCCAGAGCTGATCGACCAGCCGATTACCGAGCGGCTGATCCAGCAAATCCGCGCGGCCACCGTCATGGCTCTATTGCGCTGGGAGCCGCGCGTCCTCGCCAAAAAAATAGGGATTACCGTCGATGGCCCTGCCCTCACCGCCACCCTTACCCTGACCGTGCTGGGCACCCCCCAGCACACAGACACCACGCTTGTCGTCCCGCTTACCGCAGGGGCCACCTCATGATTGACCTCGCCACCCTCCCCGCCCCCACCGTCATCGAGACGCTCGATTTTGAGACCCTCTATCACGCACGGTTAGCGCGGTTTAAAGCCCTCTACCCCGCCTATACCGCCGCCCTAGAATCCGACCCCGTGGTCAAATTATTAGAGCTGGCGGCGTATGACGAGCTGATGCTTCGCGCCCGTATTAACGATGCCGCCCGCGCCACCATGCTGGCCTATGCCACCGGCGCAGACCTTGACCACCTCGCCGCCTTGCTCGACACCCAGCGACAAATCATCACCCCCGCCGACCCCAGCACCCGCCCACCGACCGCCGCCGTACTCGAGTCCGACGAGCGGCTGAGGATGCGGGCGCAAATGTCGATGGAAGGCACCAGCGTGGCAGGCAGCCACGGCGCGTACATGTATCACGCCCTGTCAGCCTCGGGCCGCGTAGCCGATGCCACCGTAGACAGCCCAGAGCCCAAAGTCGTGCGCGTGGTCATCCTGTCAACAGATAACGACGGCGTGCCCGACGCAGACTTAATCCACACCGTACAAACGTACCTGTCCGCAGACACCCGCCGCCCCATGACCGATGATGTGCGCGTGGTCGCGCCGGTCGTCGTCCAATACAGCATCACCGCCGAGCTGACCGCCTACCCTGGCCCCTCCCCCGCCCCCGTGTTTACCGCCGCACACACCGCCCTAGACAACTACTTGCACCAGCACCACAAGCTTGGCCATGACATCACCCTATCTGGCATTTATGCCTGTCTGCACCAGCCAGGGGTGCAGCGCGTCACCCTGCTGTCCCCCACCGCCGACATCGTGATTGGCCAAGGCGAAGTCGCCCGCTGCACCGCCAAAACCGTCACCCTGTCTGACAAAACCGACGTATGACTCCCACCACGCTGTCCCGCCTCCTGCCGCCCAACCGCACCGCGCTAGACATCGCGCTGGCGGATACCCTGCAAACCGAACTGCAGACCCACGGCATCCGGCGCAACTGGGACGCGCAAACCTGCCCCGAAAATCTCCTGCCTTGGCTTGCGTGGACCGTCCACGTTGACGCGTGGGATGATGCATGGCCGGTCTCGATTAAGCGCGGCATGATTGCCGCCAGCATCGACATCCACCGGCACAAAGGCACCCGCTACGCCGTCGATAAAATGCTCGACGTGCTCGGGCTGGGCGACAGCGCAGAAGTGGTCGAATGGCATCAAGCCAGCCCACTCCCAGGCACCCGCACCGCTGGCACCTTTGACGTGCTGGTCTTGCCCAAAAACGCCCCTAATCTCAAAGCCGCCATCCCCGCGTTGGCCTCGGTCAAGCCCGTCTCTGCCCAGCTCCGCCCCGTCATGGTGGACACCGTTCCGCTGACCGCTGGCCCCCGTGCCGTCGGCTTGCCGCAGATGGTGGATTACCGCCCCGTTGTCCTACGCGGCACCGCCCGCACCAGCAAAACCGTGCGCGGCATCGTCGCAGCGGGGCAAGTCATGGAGCGCGTGGCCTGCCGTACCTTGCAGCTCCCCCCGCACGCCCCAATGTGGTTAGCCGCCAACCACCGCCGCACCCCCTCGGCGCATCCCGACTTTAAAGTGGTCACCAACCCCCTGGCACCAGTGGGAGCCATCGTCTCGCCAGGCCGCGCCGCCTTGCCCGTCTCACTCCCTGCCCCCGCCCGCCCCGTCGCGCTGGGGCAACTGCGCGATGCCCACACCCTGCGCGGCGCGTCCAATCTAGCGGCCACCCTACGGGACAGCGTGTCCGTCAGCGGCACGCTGAACCAAACCCAGACCCAAAACAACCTTGGCCTCCCCCCCCGCCACGCAGGGCTGCTGTCCGCCCCCCGCCGCCTGACATTTAGCCCCCTTGCCCCATTCGGTTTGTTTTGGCGCGTGCCCGAAAGCGACGACATGCTGCCAGCAGGCAAAGCAGGGGGTATCGCCAAAGCCAAGCGCAAACTGGCGGCGGGTGTTGTCCCGCAATTGCGCGTCCCATTACAGCCCTTCGCCGTTAATGCCGCCCAGCTTGTCCCCGCCGCACTGGGGCACTTTAGCCAAAATCGGCCTGCCCCCGTCCACGCCACCCCCGCGCTGGCGATATTGACCGCCCCCCACGCCATCCTCTTGCCGCCCATCGTGGCACGCGCCGCATTGGGCTTGGCCAAGGTCAGCATTGGCATGGCCACCGTGCGCGATTGCCGTATCAGCACACAATCAGACTCCGCAGACTGCACCCGTCAAATCGCCCGTGCAGGGGTCTTTGCCCAAAACCGCCCCCCGCTGCCCCGCACCCCGACCGGCTTTGTGCCGATGTTGACCGCCCCCGCAGGCACGCGCCCCCGCAGCGTGGCCGTGCAGGTACAGCCCGTCACACGGCAAACCGGGCTCTTTGCCCAGCTCACCCTGACCGCCCCACCCCCAGTGGCCGCCCACACCCCCCGCACCCTCACCGCGCGGGTACTGGGCTTGGTGCGCGTCCCCACCCACACCACCCATACCCTGCCCACCCTGCCCGCCGGCTCCCCCGCGCTGCAAGCAGGGCTGTTAAGCCGCAATTACCGCAGCC
>ERZ724524.3031-NODE-3031-length-10711-cov-4.186186_pt1 | contig 10711 bp, 10 predicted proteins | sample MGYA00376057_ERZ724524 | MGnify/ENA primary metagenome ERZ724524 (study PRJEB28724, sample SAMN07190888) | wastewater metagenome | isolation source: influent of sewage treatment plant in Hong Hong | place: USA: Christiansburg, Virginia | collected 2016-03-01 ...
CTTCGCGCAGCTCGCCGCCTTTTTTTATTTTTTGCTTGCGCGAGACGAGGTGCTCGAGTATCTTTGGCGGGAGCATGCGCTGGAACTGCGCACGCGTCTTGGCCTCTTCCTCGATCTTCTTGGTCAGGCGCGCATTTTGAATGGCGATGGCGGCCTGGTTGGCAATCGAGTTAAAGAGCTGAAGATCCCGCTCGGTAAACGCATTGGCCGCGATCTGTGAGTCGAGGTGCATGACCCCGAGCAGCTCACTGCCGTGCATCAGCGGCACGCTCATCGTCGAGCGAATGCCCTGCAAGATGATCGACTGGCTGTGGACAAAGCGCACGTCCATGCTGGCGTCCGACGACAGCACCGCTCGCTTGTTCTGCGTGACCTCGTTTAGGATCGCGTTCGAGATCTGGATCTGCTCGTGCGCCAGCTTCGCGTTTTTGTACTTTACGTACTTGGGCTGAAGCTGACCGTTTTCCATGAGCAGGATGACGCCACGATCTGCCGGCAACAGCTCGAACGACTTGTCGAGAATCTTGGGCAGCAGCGTCTCCAAGTCGAGGATGCCCATGATCGCCTGACCCAGCTCGTGGGCGATGCGCAGCTTTTCGTAGTCGCGCTTCAGGGTATCGACGGGCAGATCCTTGGCCGGCATAAACCGCTCGGACCGATCCGCATCCACCTTGTGACGGATGTGGCTGTCGTTGAGCGTGCTGTTGGCAATCGTGACCCGCTGGAGAGAGTCCTCATTGGGCCCGCGCTCGGCATACATCATGCGCGTGTTGCCCATCGTGATCTCGTCGTTGTTCTTGAGGATCTGCTCGGTGACGCGGACGTTGCCGATGTAGCTGCCGTTGAGCGAGCCCAAGTCCTTCAGCATAAAGCTGCCGTCGGGCTGGCGAATGATGTGGGCGTGTTCCTTCGAGACGATTCGATCGAGGACTTGGATCGAGTTCTCAGGATGACGCCCAATCGTATTGAACTCGCCAAGTTCAAATTCTTTCCGGCTACTGCCGGTAAGCACGATCAGCTTGGCCAAGTTATACGCTCCGAGGAATTCATTTTAAGGGCGAAACCTGTCCTATGTCACCACCTGCGTGATCTCACGCCGACCACGGGGAAACGGCCTGAGGGTAGTCCGCTCGGCGGCGATGTGGTCACTCGCTCGGTGCAGAGGCGGAAGCGGTCTCGGTCAGGCTCGTACGAGCTGCACCACCGCCTGGGCCCAGTCCGCTTCGGAGTTCAAGGATGGCACCAGCGTCAGCGACTCACCCCCGGCAGTGACAAAGTCATGACGGGCGCGCATACCGATCTCCTCGATTGTCTCCAGGCAGTCCGCAACAAACGCGGGGCAGAACACCACCAGTCGTTTTTTGCCTTGGCGGAGTAGCGCAGGAATCACTTCATCGGTGTACGGCTTGATCCACGGCGTTCGCCCCAGGCGTGACTGAAAGCACATGGAGAAGCCGTCCGGTGCAAGTCCAAGCGCGCTGACCAGCGATCGGGTCGTATCGTGGCACTGGGCCCGATAGCAGGCTCGGTTCACGGAGGTGATCTGTTCGCAGCAATCGGGCTTTTGCAGGCAGTGCTGACCACTGAGGTCGCATTTCTTGATCTGCCTCTCGGGCAGCCCGTGGTACGAAAACAAAATGTGGTCAGGCCGGTCCTTTTCGATGATGGAGCGACCTCGGGTGGCCATGCACTCCAGGTAGCCGGGGTCGCGGTAAAAGGGCGGAACCACGGATAGGTTGGGCGTGACCCAGTACTTTCCGGCCTCGGCGTACAGTAGCTCCAGCGAGGATCCGGTCGAGGCAGCGGAGTATTGAGGGTACAGCGGCAGCGCCACAACCCGATCGCAGTCCCTCATCGCTTGCAGCGCTTCACTGAGCGGCGGCTTGCCGTAACGCATCGCCAGCTTCACCGTCCACTCCGGTCCCAGCAGGGCCTGCACCGCCTGTTCCAGACCGAGCCCGTGCGACAAAAGCGGCGAGCCTTGTTCCGACCAGACCTTCTGATAGGCCGCAGCGCTCTTGCGAGGCCGCAGCGGCAAGATGAAGAGGTTCAGCAGCAGCCACCGACCCACTGGATGGATATCGATGACCCGAGGGTCAGACAGAAACTCCCGCAGATAGCGACGCACTGCCGAGGGGGTTGGCGCGTCCGGGGTTCCTAGGTTGATGAGTAACAGTCCCTGCTTGGCCATGGGCGGTGAGGATTTCGTAAGGGGTTAGATGTTACAGCGGGTACGTTGGGGACAGCGTGCGGCCATAGGCCAAGATCGTCGCCGCCGTCCCTGCCCACAGCAGCAGTACCGCCAGGATCGGGCGATCGCGCAGCAAAATCTCCTCGGGACTACCGCCAAGCTTGTGCATGTGGACCAGGTACAAGTAGCGCAGCATCCCGTAGAGCACATACGGGATCGTCAGCATCATCATGTGATTGGGCGGCAGACCCTGCGCCGAAAACGTGTACAGCGAGTAGGCCATGATCGTGCTTGCCGTCACAATGCTGATCATCTGATCGAGTAGCTCGGTCGAGTAATGCGACAGGCTCTGACGGTGCTTCCCCGCATCATCGGCGAGCAGCGACAGCTCATGGCGGCGCTTGCACAGCCCCAGAAACAGCGAGCCCAGAAACGTCACGATATAGAGCCAAGGTGAGATATCTGCCGACAACACCAGCACGCCGCTCACGGCTCGCAGCACAAAGCCTGAGGCCAGCACGAACACGTCAATGATCACCATGTGCTTGAGCGAGTACGTGTACGCGAGCTGAATCAGCACGTACGCCAGCCCCACCCAGCCGAAGCTCGGCGCGAGCGCAAACGCGCCCCACAGCCCGACGCCTTCCAGCAGCAGCGTCATGACCAGCGCGAGCCAGATCGGCACATGGCCCGCCGCGATCGGGCGACTACGCTTTTTGGGATGCAAGCGGTCGTGCGGCAGATCTTGCACATCGTTTAGCAGATAAATCCCCGAGGCGAGTGCAGTAAACACGATCATCGCCAGCGTCGCTTTTGCCAGCGCTTGCCACATGCTCGGCGCCAGCAGAAACCACTTCTTGTTCAGGGTGAACAGAAAGCCTGCGTACAGTAGGACGTTCTTGGTCCACTGCTTCGGACGCAGCGCTTTGATGAGAGAAACCGCAAGGCTCGGCGTAGCAGACTGTTTTTCGCTTCTAGTCACGGCGCGGCATCATAGCGACAATACGAACCACAAGGAAACCTCATGACCCGAGTCGCCGAGTATCCGATCGAGCCCCTATTTCTGTCTCGCTGGTCGCCCCGAGCCATGAACGGCCAGCCGGTAACCGAGGAGCTGTTGCTCCGCCTGTTCGAGGCTGCCCACTGGGCACCCTCTGGTGGCAACTCGCAGTCATGGCGCTTTGCCTACGCAATTCACGGAGAGCCCGAGTTTGCACCCCTGTTTGATCTGCTCGCAGATGGCAACAAGATTTGGTGCGAGCGAGCCGGTGCGCTGATCGTCGTGCTGTCGCAGTCCGTGCTCGATAACGGCCGTCCGAATCCCACCCACTCGTTCGATGCGGGTGCAGCCTGGATGAGCCTGGCGCTGCAGGGCTCTGCCATGGGTCTTCACGTCCATGGCATGGCGGGCTTCGATGCCCAGCGCGCCCGAGGTGTCCTCGACCTCCCCGAAAACCTGGCTGTGAACATCATGATCGCCGTCGGCCACCCCGGCAATCTCGAAGACCTCCCGGAAAAGCTCCGAGAGCGCGAACAGCCAAACGGTCGCCGTCCCGTAAAAGAACTCATCTTCAAAGGCCGCTACCCCCGCTAAATCCTTCAGCCGCACGCCGTGATACGATGGAGCGATGGGGGATTCTTCGCGCTGTGTTCGTTACGTGGCTCTGGGTGGCCTGCTGCTGACTTTTGCCTGTGCGGGACCGACCGCAGAGAAGTCCGGTGGCAGCGGTGGATCGGCCAAGCTACCACCACAAGTTCTGGATCCTTCGGATGTGATCGAGGGCGGTGGTACGCTTCCCGGTTCCTCAGCGCGCTGCCAAGGCGGTCTGTGTCAGTGTCGTGAGATCGATGCCGCCGGTCGAGGTAGCCCCGAAACCGATGCGGAGTCAGCCCCTCCGGCCCCGGGCTACAAGCGCTTTGAGCTGCGCACCGGACGTGGCGATGACACCATGCGCATCACCATCGAAGGCGTTGGCACCTTCGTCAAGAGCGGCCCGACGCCTGATGCCCGCTGCATCTACGTCGATTTGCCCGCTGGGGCTCACCGCATTCGCTACCACGTCATCGCCGCAAACCCCACCCAAGGTTCCGAGCCCAGGCTTCGCATCAGCGAATACAGCGAGAAGTTTAAGCGCTGGTATCGCAGCTTCGGCTTTCGCTGCACCGATGGCTCTCAGCCATGCACCAAAGACCTGGCTCGCGATGAGTTCGAGCGTCTCGCGAAGCAGGCCGATGGCAAGTTCGACCCCTGCGGTTCGGCCAAGGTTCAGGGCCTCCGTTTTTCGACTGATCGCGAGGCCGATGTCGCGGTCGGCGACTTCAACTTGCAGCTCGTTCTGAACATCTACAAGTTCACGCCCCGCTTTGCCCCCGACACCCCAAACTGCAAGGGCCTGACCCCCACCAAGCCCGCTGGGACCACCTCTGCCGATGACGGCGAGATGACCGTCCAACCCGCGAAGTAGTGCGGTCGATCGGCCCCGGGCTAGTCGAGACCGAACCTCACCAGCTCGCCGTTTCGTAGGGTGAGGGGTTCGACCGAATAGGTGCCATCGCTGACCTGGACCATGCAGATGTTGACCTTGTCGGCCTGCTGACGGGTTCCGGGATCGAGGGCGAAGCGGCGACCGCTGTAGGGCAGGGTGCCTTCGCTTCCCGAGCAGTGCTTGTCGTAGGTGCTGCGGCTGAGCGGGAAGTGATAGGTGCCACTGCCCGTGCCCACGTGAATGTGGTGGAGGTTGCCGTCCGGGAAGGTCAGCTCTTGTTCCCAGACCAAGTGCTCGTGGCCCGCGAAGAATGCGGAATAGCCGGTCGCGACCAGCAGCTTGCCCAGCTCATCGCGATAGGACTCGCTGGTTCGGCCCATCATCGAAACCAGCGGGACGTGACCGATGCACAGCCGGAGTGCGTCATCGGGGGTTGCTGCTGCGTCGCTACGGATAAACTGGGCGACCTCCTGCGGGAGGTCTTGGTCGACGACATGCAGCAGAGTGAGGTGCAGCTCCTCGGCCTGTAGCGAGTAGTACAGCGGCGGCTTACCCGACAGGATGAACCGGTCACTGACATCCTCGCTGAGCCTGGCCCACGCCGCCTGATAGCCATCGCGCTGCGCCTGGGTGTAATAGTCGTGATTGCCGGCAATGGGCAGCACGGCAATGTCGGCATCCGCCAGGGGTTTTAGCGCTGCGCGAAATGAGTTCCACCACAGGTTGACCTTGTCGCGGCTGGCACCGTCATCGGGATTGCCGCTGGTCGCGTCTCCGCTCACCACCACAAAGCGGGGCGCGAGCGAGACAAGCTGGCTGATCACTTTCGGAAAGTTCGACGGAATGCCGCCGCCCGTGAAGACGTGGATGTCCGAGACAATCGCGAAGCTGAACGTGCTCATACAACCTTCTTATCAGGAGTGCCGGGGCCGTGGCAAAGTTCACGCATGAGAGCGCTCGGAATCGTCGGATACAGTGGATCGGGCAAAACCACCCTGGGCGAGCGGTTGATTGCCATCCTGACCGCCCGTGGCGTGCGGATTGCGGCGGTCAAGCATGCGCACCATGGCTTCGAACCGGATGTGCGGGGCAAAGACTCGGATCGCTTGCGCCGCGCCGGGGCCGTCCAGACCCTGGTCTTTTCCGCCGAGCGCTGGGCGCTGTACACCGAGCAGAATCCACCGAGGCCGCCGACGATTCCCGCGCTACTCGCTGTGCTCAATCCGCAGCTTATTGACTTGGTGCTGATCGAAGGACTGCGCAGCGCCGATTATCCCAAGCTGGAGGTACACCGGCCATCTCTTGGACAGCCCCTGCTGGCGGTGACCGATCGGCGAGTGATTGCGGTAGCCACCGATGAACCGGAGCGGCTCCAACAGCTCGGCTTACACTGTCCCGTGCTCAGGTTAAATGACCTGATTGCGCTTTCCGATTTTGTGGGAAGCTTTGTAACCGGAGGAAAAAGCGATATGAGCGACACCACTTCTACCCCCCCAGCGGACGGTACCGGCAAACCACAGTTCGAGGATCTGCGCAGCAAGTTCGAGGAGCGACTCGGACACCTCGCCAAGCAGATTGATGACTTGTCAGAGCGCTTCACCAAGGGCGCAGTCGAAGCCAGGGCGAGCGTTGAAGCCGACATCGTCAAACTCAAGCAAGAGCATCAGGATGAGTACGAGCAGTTTCAGAAGCTCCAGAAGGTCGCCGAGGAGATCTGGGTCGTCCTGCAAAAGCGGCTCGATATCGTTGCTGGAAATGTTCGAAGCGCCGTAGGTCAGGCCGTAGATCAAGCCGCCAGTGCGCTTGGTATCGCGCATGCTGAAGCGACCAAGTCTGAACCTGCCAAGACCGATGTCGCCCAGACCGCTCCGGATGCCAGCACGCCCAGCGACAAGTAGCGCCAAATACGCTAAAACCCCGGCAGCCCTTCCCACTCACGAGGAGCGTCATGTCGGTTTCCAAGTCCCGGTTTGTTAGGTCTTCTGTCCCCGTTGGCTCACTGTTCGTGCTGCTGTCCGGCTTCATGGCTGGCTGCGTCGAGCAGAGCGGTGACTCTGCCACTCCCAGCGAAGAAGCTCTGGCAGCGGCTCGCGAGCACATACTCACGGTGGCCCCGACGCCGCGTTTTCCGAGCGGTGCGGTGTTTGAAGGCACCAAAGGTGGCCGGGTCGTCTATCTGGGCGCGGATGTCGACGTCAGCGAGGTCGTTCCCGGACAGACCTTCACCGTCACTCACTACTTCCGCGTCGAAAAGCCGCTCTCCGAAGGTTGGAAAGAGTTCGTCCACATCGGTACGCCCGATCGCCGCATGCACCACAACGCCGATCACGTTCCCGTCGGCGGCAAGTATCCGGTGCAGATGTGGAAAGAGGGCGAGATCATCCGCGACATCCAGCGCATCCCACTGCCCGCGACGTTTACCGCTGACAAGCTGGCGCTGTTCGTCGGCTTTTACAAAAAGAACGAGCGGCTGCCGGTGAAGAGCGGTCGCCAAGACGGCCAGAATCGGGTCATTGCGCTCGAGCTGCCGGTCAAAGGCGGTGTCTCCCTTTCGGCCAGTCGCAAGCTGCAAGTGCGGCGGCTGCCCGAGGGCCAGACGATCGCAATCGACGGCAAGCTCGATGAGACAGCCTGGAAGAACGCGGTGTCGACGGGTCCGTTTGTTCATACGATGAGCGGCGGTCCAGCGGCACAACCGGCGACGGCAAAGCTCCTGTGGGATGACCAAAATCTCTACATCGCCTTTGAGTTTGCCGATACCGATGTCTGGGGCTCGCTCGAAAAGCACGATGACAAGCTGTGGACCGAGGAAGCCGCCGAGGTGTTCCTCGATCCGGATGGCGACGCCAAGACGTACGTCGAGCTGCAAGTCAGCCCGCGCAACACCACGTTTGATTCCTGGCTACCTGGCTACCGTCAGAACGACAACGCATGGGACTCCGGGATGCAGACGGCGGTGACGGTGCAAGGCACGCTCAACCGGCGCGATGACCAAGACACCGGTTGGACGAGATGCGCATCCCGATGAGCGCCGTCAAAGGTCGACTCGAAACGGTCAAAGGGGTGCCACCGACCGTGGGAACCGAGTGGCGGGCCAATTTTTTCCGGCTCGATCACCCCAATGGCAAGCCGCAGACCGGCTCTTCTTGGTCGCCACCGATGGTGGGGGACTTCCACGCGCTCGACAAGTTCGGTACGTTGGTATTCGCGGACTCAGAGGGCAAGACGGCCCCGATCCAGCAGTCGTCGAGTGTGCAGCCGCCACCCGCCCAACCCGTTCCGCCCGCCGCCGCGCCGGGTCAGCCCGGTGGTCCGCATCAGCTCAACCCGATGCTCGAGCACGCGATGAAGGGCGATGACAGTCCCGAGGTGAAGCCCGCCCCGGCGGCACCTGTGAAGAGCCCGGTCCCCGTGAAGAGTCCAGCGCCAGCGCCCAAGCCGGCGAGTCTCAAGTCCAAGTAGTCGATCCATACCCCATACCCAAACTGTAGGAGTCTGTCCCGATGACCCAGAGCACCGTGCCCACCTACGAGCTCATCTACTTTCCGATTCATGGCCGCGCTGAAGTGCTGCGGCTGACGTTTTCCCTGGCGCAGACCACGTACACCGATGTGCCCGTGACGGACTGGGCGACGCTCAAACCGCAGATGCCGCTCGGCCAGGTGCCAGTGCTCAAGGAAACGCACGGCGACAAGTCCGTGCTGATTCCGCAGTCGGGCGCGATCATCCGTCACCTCGGGCGCGTGCTCAACTTGTACGGACAGACCGAGCTTGAGCACACGATCGTCGACTACGTGCTGGAGTCGGCGGTGGACTGGCGCAGCAAGTTTACTCCTGTGAGCTACGCTCGGATGTACGGTACCCCGCAGGACGTCCAGGACAAGTACTGGAACGAGCTACTCGACCACAATCTAAAGACGATGGAGAAGCTGCTGGCCAACCCGACCAAGTCGGGCATCTGGTTCACGGGTGAGTCGCCGACGATCGCCGACGCGATGGTGTGGGACACCATCGACTCGAACCTCGCCAAGCGGAGCGACGTGCTCGATCGCTACCCAACGCTACGCGCCTTCTACGACCGCTTTGCCGCACTCCCCGGCATCGCCGCCCACCTCGCCAGCCGTCGCCCCTCCGAACACCGCCAAGCGTAATCCACCCCCAGCCCGGAGCTGGCAGTCCAGAATGGGTGCGCCGGCCCCCGCCCGCCCAGTCCGCAAGTCCAGAATGGGTGCGCCGGCCCCCGCCCACCCCCGTCCGCAAGTCCAGAATGGGTGCGCCGGAGCCCGCCCCCAGTCCAAAGCGCTGGAACGAGTGCGCCAGAACCCGCTCACCCCAGTCCGCAAGTCTCGAACGTGTGCGCCGTAAAACCAGCAAACCCCGTCCGCAAGTCCGGAATGGGTGCACCCAAACGCGCCCCAGTCCGCAAGTCTGGAACGAGTGCGCCAGAACCCATCCACCCCAGTCCAAAACTCCGGAACGTCTGCGCCACGAACCGCCCAGTCCCAATCCGAAAGGCGCGAATGGTTCCAAAGGAACCAGAGAGCCCCACCCAATCCGAAAGGCGCGAATGGTTCCAAAGGAACCGCCCACCCCAGTCCGAAAGGCGCGAATGGTTCCAAAGGAACCAGAGAGCCCCACCAAAAGAGCCCCCAAAGACAAAAACCGATTGATCGGCCCGAGTGCAAGGCGCGAAGAGGACCGGAGCGGAGCGTACTACTGTACGTGAGCACCGGACCGCATGAGCAACGCCGCAATCGCGCCGAGCAATCGGTTTTTACTTAGCAGCTAGGCGACGGGCGCGCCGGGCACGCCGACTCTTGGTGTTGCGGTTGGCACCGGCTGCCATGATGCGACGCTTGCGGCGCGACTTGACGCCAGCGATGTGGGTTTTGGCACGGTTGGAGACTTTGCGCTTGGTACGGCTCATGATCGACCTCTTTTGGGAGAGTAGTTGGTGAAGCGAACCCGCAGCCTACTCGATTCCTAGCCGGTGCGAGAAGGCCCAAATTCCCGCTCTGACAGGATAAAATAGCCAAGCCCTGGGGAGGGATGTCGATGGCTACGCTACAAGCGGTAGAGCTTTGCGGGAGCGAGCGCTTCATGGAGAAGCTGTCTGCGCAGGTTCATGACGAGCGGGTGCGAACGATGGTTGCACTCGGACAGCAGTCGCAGCGAGAGCCCCGTGCGAAGGCGCTGATTGCGGAGCTGTGGAAGGGGCCGGTGTTCGTGCGTCGGCTCGTGCTCAAGAGCTGCCTCGGCAGTCGCGATGGTGCGCAGGTGATGGCGGGGCTTGTGGATCCGTCGCGGCTGGTGCGAGGGCTGGCGCGCAAGCTGGTCGCGCTGTGCTGCACCGATGCCCAAGCGACCGAGGCCCTGCGGCAAGCGTTTGTGACGGGCTGGCATTTGACCATGGCGCAGCAATTACACGGCGCGGGTCGAACGGCCCCGATCGATGCGCTGGCCGACACGATTGCCAAGGGGAATGAATCGCACCTGCTGGCGGACGTGGTGCCGATGTGCAGCGATGCCGGGCTGGTTCGCCACTTGCCGCAAGCGCTGTCGCAGCCCTCGACCACGTTCTTTTCACGCTTTTCGCTATGTCATCCGGGGCGCTTTGCCGAAGCCGCACGGGTTGAGCTGGGCCGAGGACCGCTGGTGGGGCCGTGGAAAGTTGCCGTGGCAGCGGCGCTGCATGGTTTGGCGGTGCGCACTCCCGATTCGGCGCTGGCGGTTGCCGATGCCCTGCTGGCGCATCGCGAGAAGCTGCCCCAAGACATCTTCCGACCGCTCGCAGAGCGACGTCCCAACGAGCTGGTCGCGCTGTGTCAAAAGCACAAGCTGCTGCTGCCCTTTGGACTTACGCCGACGCAGGTGAAACGGTTGACGGTGGACTCGCTCTCTTATCTAGTCGCAGAGAATCGGGTGTCGCTGGGCAACCCTCGGCGCTGGTTTCGCAAGCTAGGCAGCGCCGAGCAAGCCGCCGTGGTGCGGGCATTTGCGCAGTCGACACTGCGCGAACCAAGCTGGGGCGCGG
>ERZ724524.3033-NODE-3033-length-10705-cov-4.776056_pt1 | contig 10705 bp, 9 predicted proteins | sample MGYA00376057_ERZ724524 | MGnify/ENA primary metagenome ERZ724524 (study PRJEB28724, sample SAMN07190888) | wastewater metagenome | isolation source: influent of sewage treatment plant in Hong Hong | place: USA: Christiansburg, Virginia | collected 2016-03-01 ...
CGATCATGGTCAGCGCGCTGACCGGATCGAACAGGCGATCGACCAGCTTGTCATAGGCTTGCGGCGACTTGTCGTTCACGAAGGCTTTGGTTTCTTCGGGCGTAGGCAGCAGGCCCCAAGCGTCCAAGGTGGCGCGGCGGATGAAGGTGCCCCGATCCGCTTCCTTGGCGGGCTTGAGGTTTTTGGCTTCCAACCGGGCCAGCACAAAAGCATCGACGGGCGTGCGCACCCAAGCGGCTTGCTTGACCGCCGGAATGGCCGGAGCCTGCGCTGCCTGATAAGGCGACCAAGCCTTGGTCGCCGGAGCGGCCGTGGCAGCAGGTTCAGTCGCAACCGCTGGAGCCTGCGCTGACACCGTCGTCACCGCCAACGCACCCAGCACCATAGAAACATAGCCGATTTTCTTCATGGCTGACGACTCCTCAAAACATAATTCAGCTGACGCATTTGATTACTCCATTTCCGCAGATCAATGTATTTCAACCAGACCCATCACACCGATGAAATCAGGGTCGCAATCGGATTTACATGCAAGCTATGAGGCAATCATCGTGCCAGATAGGCTTCAACTTCACCCAAGATTCACAAAAACGTAAGTTGTTGTTTTATAAGGAATAAAAGTAAAATTTATATCGATAGAAGGAATTCATATCAACCCAAAACTGGTGATGAATCAGCAACGATGTTGATATTTCAACAGCTCAACTGCTGAAATATCAACATCAAGGGCATTTGAATCAGGAGAAACCCCCGTAAACCCCAAAAAATAACTGGCACAACTCCTGCTTAATCGGTGACAGCACCTTTAATTTTCAAGATGAACCCGAAACAGGAGTAATTCAGAGTGAAACCTTTCAAAACCACAGCCTTGGCAACCGCCCTGCTGCTGGCCGGATTCGGCGGGGCGGCACAGGCTCAGCAGCAACCCAACAATGAGATTCAAAACCTCAAGGGCACCGTGGAAGAGTTGCGCCAACAACTGAATGCCTTGCGTGGTTTATTGCAAGAACGCGGGCTGGCTGTGCCTGCCGCTCCCAAAGCAGCGGCTGCGCCTGTCGCCGGAGCTGAGCCTGAAAGCCAAGAGTCAGTGGATGCCCGCACCACGGCATCGAAGGCCGACATCCAAGGTCTGCGCACTGACTTGGAAAACTACAAGTACGACCAGTCGCGTCTGCAAGAGCGCAACATCCCCAGCGTGACGCGCAATACCAAAATTGGCGGCTCGCTCACCTTGCGCTACGACGCGCAAGACCCTGGCGCTGTGCCCGCATCCTCTTCCAGCGGCAACGTTGTCACCGACACCCGCAACAAGGGCTTCAATGCGCCCGGCTTCGGCTTGAACTTTGCTGGCACCCTCTACCGTGACTACACCGAAGGCCGCAACCTGACCTATCGCGTGGCCCTGAGCGGGTCGAACACCGCCTCCAGTTCCAGTTCTACGGTCAACCTGACCGATGCCTATGCGCGCTACAGCTTCCAGCCCGCCTCAGGCAATGCAGAAGACCCGCTGGGCACCATCACCTTGGGTCAGCAAGTCATCCCCTTCGGTCAAGACGCGCAAGCCATCGACCCTGAAGTGAAGGCGGTGATCGGCAATGCGGGCTTTGTCAGTGGCCTGGGCATGGGCACCCGCCAAGTCGGTGTGGTGGTGTCAGGTGACTACGACCCCTATGTGGACTACACCAACAACTACCGCGCGCCGCTGCTGGCCTATTCGGTGGGCGTGTTCAATGGCAACGGCCCCAACCGCGCCGACAACAACAACGCGCACGACTACGTGGGCCGCTTGGTCTACACCTTGCCGGTGGACTACTCCAGCTGGTTCCGTCAGCTCCAACTCGGCACCTCGTACTACAAGGGCAATGCGTCGCTGGCCGCAGCCTCTGCGCTGGATGCCAACGGTTACGGCGTCGGCTCCACCAAGGGCCGCAACGACCGCTACGGCTTTGACGTGAACTGGACGCACCTGCCCTACTCGGTGTCTTACGAATGGGCTGAAGGCAAGAAGCAGTTGTTTGCTGCCACCGCCGCCAACCCCGATGCCTTGGTGCGTGGCCGTGGTCAGTACATCAACTTTGGCTACACCTGGGGCGAGCAGTTCCTGAGCAGCTCCAAGCAACAAGGCAAGTACGACGACGCTTGGCCGCTGTCCTACCAAGCTTTTGTGCGCTTTGACCAATGGGATCCCAACGCGAGCCCCACCGTGGTCAACGACCGGGTCTACACCACCACCATCGGCTTGAACGTGTTCTTTGCTGAAACCAGCAAGTTCCAAATCAACTACCTGCGTGGCCGCAACCAACTGGGCGCTGCTGCCCCCACGGCGGCCAAGCCGTCCAAGTCCGACACGATCCAAGCCCAACTCAGCACCACCTTCTGAGCCTGACTCATTCAAAAAAATTCTGGAGTTCTCACCATGCAACGTCGTTCCTTTAACTCCGCCTTGGTCGCGGGGCTGAGCGCCCCGGCCCTGATCGGCCTGAGCAGTGCCGCCCGCGCCGCAGGCAAACCCGCCACCATCCGCATTGGCTTTCCCGGTGCTGGCACGGGTGGCCGTCCGCTGCCCACCTCAGGCTTCACCGCCAACGCCGTGTTCCGGGGCGAGATCGAACAAGAGTTCGCCGCCGATGGCATCAAGATCGAATGGAAGTACTACGTGGGCGCAGGCCCAGCCCTGAACGAGGCTTATGCCAACGGGCTGCTGGATTTTTGCTTTGGTCACGGTGACTTGCCACTGATCGTGGGCCGCTCCACCGGCCTCAAGCACAAGATCTTGCTGTCCTCGGGTCGCGGTGGCGATTCCTACTTCATCGTCCCGGCCTCGTCCAGCGCAAAGTCGATTGCCGACGTCAAGGGCAAAACCCTGTCGGTGCAAAAGGGCACCGCCGGTCAGTTGACGCTGTACCGCGTGCTGGCCAAGAACGGCTTCAACGACCCGGAAAAAGAGTTCCGCATCATCAGCCAGATCACCGACGACCGCCGCGCCTCGCTGGCCACGGGCGACATCGCCGGTGCGGTGGATACACCCTTCGGCTTGGAAGCGCGCGGCGTGGCCAAGCGCATCTGGGAAATTTTTGATGACCCTGAAATCAGCGCTCCCGGCAGCGTGTGGGTGGGCGAAGCCTTCGACAACCAGTACCCGGAACTGGTGCAGCGCATCGTCAACCGCTTGGTCAAGGTGGCGCACTGGAGCACCCAAGAAGCCAACCGCGAAACCCAGTACCAACTGTGGACGCGCTCGGGCTCCAACGCCTACATCGACAACAAGCAAAGCTGGGATCGCATCAAAGACTTGCGCACCCGCATCAACCCGCTGATCGACGACTACTACATCGCCGCCATCAACAAGTCGATTGCCGAGACCAAGAAGTACCGCCTGACCCGCCGCGACGTGAGTCTGGACGGCTGGCTCAAGCTGGACTACCTCAACAACGCGCTGCGCGAGCAAAAGCTGGAGAACTACTGGCCCAAGCAAGACGCCAGCGGCAAGTTCATCCGCGCCTAAGCCTCTCGGAGATCACACCATGAGTCACGCCACCACCGCCCCGATTTCTGTCTTCTCGGCCCCGGCTCGTCCAGCACCTGTGGTTTCAACGGTTGCAGCCGCACCTACTTTGGCAACGACCTCACAAGAGATCGCCCCAGCCGGGTTGCTGCTGCGCAGCCTGCAAACGCTGCGCAACATTGTGCTGGGATTGATCTTGCCGGCATTGATGTTTGGGCTGTGGTGGCTGACGGCCGAACGCCACTGGGTGGCCGAGCAAATCTTGCCCGCCCCTGCCGTGGTCTGGGACTCGCTGCGCGAAGTCCTGGCCAGCGGCGAGCTGCTCGACCACGTTCAGTTCAGCGCCAAGCGCGTGCTCTGGAGCTTGCTGATCGGCGGCGGTGCAGGCGTGCTGCTGGGCTTGGGCATGGGCTTGTCGCTCAGCGTCAAGGCTTACCTGTTCCCCACGTTTGATGCACTGGCCCAACTGCCGGTGCTGGGCTGGATTCCGCTGCTCATCATCTTTGTCGGCATTGAAGAGGCGCTCAAAGTCAGCGCCGTGTCGATTGCAGTGCTGGTGCCGGTGACGCTCGCCACTTATGGCGGCATCGTCAACATCCCGCCCGCTTTGCTTGAAGTGGGCCGGGTCTACCAATTCAGCACGGTGCAGACCGTGATCCGCATCGTCTTGCCCGCCGCCGCGCCCAGCCTGTTCACCGGTCTGCGCCAAGGGGTGATGCAAGCGTGGCTGTCGGTGATCTTTGTGGAGCTGCTGTCTTCCAGCGAAGGGCTGGGCTTCTTCATGGCCTACAGCCGCTCGCTCAGCCAAATCGACATGGTGATCGTCGCCATGCTGGCCATCGGCGTGGTGGGTATTGCCATTGAGCTGAGCCTGCGCCTGATCGAGTCGCGCCTGCAAGGCTGGCGTCGTCGCGCTTTTTGATAGTTCTGACTGGAGTCACACGCATGTCCACCCCATCGACGACCTCCCGTCCTGACCTGCGCGGCTTGGTTCTGCCCGCCGCCCTCTTGCTGCTGTGGTTCACCGCCACCAGCCAAGGCTGGGTTAACACCAAACTCATCGTGCCCCCAGCGGGCGTGGTGACCGTCGGCCTGAAAGAGCTGGCCAACCCTGATTTCTACTGGGGCATTTTTCAGAGCCTGTGGCGTGACCTGCTCGGCTTTGGCCTGGGCGGAGCCATCGGCATTGCCGTGGGCTTGCTGCTGGGCGTGTCGCCCTTGGCTGACAAGCTGCTGGGCCCGACCTTCCACACCGCACGCCAAATCTCGCTGTTTGCTTGGCTGCCGCTGCTGTCGGCGCTGGTGGGCACGGGCGATGCGTCCAAGGTGATTTTCATCAGCTTCTCGGCCTTTTATCCGGTGGTGCTGGGCACGCTGGAAGGCGTGCAGGGCGTGACCAAGGCTCACTTGGAAGTGGCCAAGGTCTACGGCTTCACCCGCCGCCAAGTGCTGCTGCGCCTGATCTGGCCTTCGGCCTCGCCGCAAATTTTGGGCGGGCTGCGACTGGGCCTGATCTACGCCTGGCTGGCCACCATCGGGGCCGAATACCTGCTGGTCAACGACGGCGTGGGCATCGGCAGCACGGTGTTCAAGGGCCGCATGGCCTTCAACATTGAGCTGATTTTGTTTGGCCTGTTGGTGATCGGCCTGTTTGGCAACGTCTTCAACCGCGCCGCCGCCTATGCCGAGCAGTACCTGCTGCGCTGGCGTGCCCCGGCCAGCCATTGATCGGCCATTCATCGGCTGAGTCGCTTCCTCTCTGTCCCACCGCCACCCCCACCCAAAAAAGGTTTCCCCATCCCCACGCAGGCACCATCCACATTCAAAACCTGAGCAAGCAGTACGACGTGAAAGGCCAGCCCCTGAAGGTGCTGGAGAACATTTCGCTGTCGATCAAGCCGGGCGAGTTCATCAGCATCGTCGGCTCCAGCGGCTGCGGCAAGTCCACCTTGCTGCGCCTGTTGATCGGGCTGGAAAGCGGCTACCAAGGCCAGTTGCTGCTGGACGGCAAGCCCATCCAAGGCACCAGTCTGGATCGCGGCATCGTCTTTCAAGAACACCGCTTGTTCCCCTGGCTGACGGTGGAGCAAAACGTGGCCCTGGGCCTGCTCAACGCCCCCGGCACGCAAGCGTCCAAGGACAAGAGCGTGCAAGAGCACATCGTGCTGGTGGGCCTCAAAGGCTTTGAAAAGGCCCATCCCTACCAACTGTCGGGCGGCATGTCGCAGCGCGTGGCCATTGCCCGCGCCTTGGTCAACCGCCCCGAAGTGCTGCTGCTGGACGAGCCCTTTGGCGCGCTGGACGCGCTGACCCGCAGCCGCTTGCAGCAAGAGCTGCAACGCATCTGGCAGGCCGAAGGCATCACCGCCATCTTGGTCACGCACGATGTCGAAGAAGCCGTCTACCTGGGCGACCGGGTGGTGGTGATGCAGCCGCGCCCAGGCCGCATCAAGCGCATCGTCGATGTGCCCCTGGCCCGCCCGCGCCTGCACACCGACCCCGACTTTGCCGCCATCAAAGACGACGTGCTCAGCGAATTCAGCCACGAGATCAACCACGCCACCGTGGCCGAACGGCTGGAGCGCTCGGCCCAGCCGCTGGCCGCTTGATCCGCCCTGACCCACTCCGATTTCTGCAACCACCCTAAAAAGAGAACTTCATCATGCAATTGCGTCACGCTTTGATCGCCTTGACCCTGGCCGCCACCAGTTCCCTGCTGTGGGCGCAAGAAGCCGCCCCTGCGGCCCCAGCCGCCGCCGCTGCCGACAAGCCCTACGTCGCCCCGCCTTGGATCTACAAGACCAAGCAACTGGACAAAGCGCAGGTGGATGCCCTGCTGGCTCACCCCAAAAAGCTGTTCATCATCGACCTGCGCCGCCCGGATGAGCTGGTCAAGTACGGCAGCTTTGCCACCTACCAAAACGTGCAACTGAGCGAACTGCCCAAGCTGCTGGACTACATCCCCAAGGATCGCACCATCCTGACCGTCTCCAACCGCGCCCACCGCGCCGGGGCCGCAGGCGACTTGCTGACCAGCAAGGGCTACAAGGTGGCCGGTGCCACCGGCAGCGAGGACTACCGCGAAGCCGGCGGCACCATCATCAAGCTCGCTCCGCCCGCGCCCAAGCAGCCCTGAGCGTTGGCTTCATCGCTCCTGCGCCCCCGCCCTTTTTGAAAGCCTGACCCATCATGAATCCGTCGGTCTCCTTGCCATCCCCCTCGGGCACCAGCGCCACTGCGGCGGCGGCAGCCCCGTCCACCCCCGTCAATCCCGCTCGCATCCGGCTGTGGGATGCGCCGCTGCGCCTGTTCCACTGGTCGCTGGTGGCGGCGGTGGGCACGCTCATCGTCACCGGCAAGTTGGGCGGGGCTTGGATGCCGGTGCATGGCTACGCAGGTCGGGCGGTGGTGGGCTTGGTGGTGTTTCGGCTGGTGTGGGGCGTGGTGGGTTCGGCCCCGGCGCGCTTTGCCAGCTTCTGGCCCACGCCGGGGCGCATTGCCGCCTACCTGCGCGGCCAGTGGCAAGGCGTGGGGCACAACCCGCTGGGCGCGCTGTCGGTGTTGGCGCTGCTGACGCTGCTGGCACTGCAAGCGAGCACGGGCTTGTTTGGCAATGACGACATCGCCTACACCGGGCCGCTGGCCGACTTGGTCAGCACCGATTTCAGCGAACAAATTACCCACTGGCACCAGCGGCTGGCCAACGTGCTGTACGTGCTGCTGGGCCTGCATGTGGCGGCCATCGCTTTTTACAAGCTGGTCAAAAAGCACGACTTGCTGCGGCCGATGGTGACGGGCTGGAAGCAAGTCCCCGCACCCATCACCCCGCCGCGTAGCGCCCCGCGCTGGGCACTGCCTGTCGCCGCCGTGCTGGCAGCGGTGGCGGTCTACGCCAGCGGTGCGCCTTGGGTGCGCCAAGCTGAAGCAGCGCCTGCTGCTGCCGCTCCGGCGGATCGCCCCACCCCGGCACCAGCAGCCGCCAAGGGCGCAAGCCCCAGTTGGTGACTGCCGCACTGCGCACCGGCTTCAGCTCCCTCGGCATCGCGGCCATCAAGCAAGCCGTGGCGCTTGAGCAAGGTGCGCAGCACATTGCGGGTGATACCCAAGGTGCGCGCCGTGCGCACTTGGTTGCTGCCCTCGTGGGCAAATGCGGTGTGTACCAGCGCCCCTTCCACCTGATCCAACAAACCTTCATGCCCCTCGTGCAACAACTGCTGCCATGCGGCCAACAACTGCACCAGGGCGGGTAAGCCGTCGGCTGTATGAGCACCAGCGTCACCGCGCGGTGCGTTGACCGCGCCGGTCAATTCCGCACCCAACATACCCATACCACCCAGCAACAGCGGGCCGCTCCCAGCCGGTGCGCTGGTCGGGGCGGGTGCGGTCAGCGGCACCAGCTTGATGTCGGCCACGTCGATCACCTGCTCGCGGCAGACGATCAACGCGTAATGGATCACGTTCTCCAGCTCGCGGATGTTGCCTGGCCAGCTGTAGTCGGTCAGCGCGGTTTGGGCGGCGTCGCTCAGCGCCACTTCGGTCAGATGCAGACGGCTGCTGTAGACGGCGATGAAATGCCGCGCCAGCGGCAAGATGTCGGCGCGGCGCTCGCGCAACGGCGGCAGGCGCAGCGTGGCCACGCTCAGGCGGTAGTACAGGTCGGCGCGAAAGTGCTGTGCCTCGACTGCGCGAACCAAGTCGATGTTGGTGGCCGCCACCAGCCGCACGTCCAACGCAATGCCCCGGCGTGAACCCAAGCGCACCACTTGGCGCTCTTGCAGCACGCGCAAGAGCTTGACTTGCAGCGCCATCGGCAAATCGCCGATTTCGTCCAGAAACAGCGTTCCGCCATTGGCCGCCTCAAACCAACCGGCCCGCGCTTGCGACGCGCCAGTAAAAGCGCCAGCCTCGTGGCCGAACAGTTCGGCGTCAATCAAGCTCTCGCTGAACGCGCCGCAGTTGACCGCCACAAACGGCCCATTGCGCCCACTCACGGCATGGACGTGGCGGGCAATCAGCTCCTTGCCGGTGCCGGTCTCGCCGATCACCAGCACGGTGGCTTCGCTGCGGGCGATGCGCTCCACATCGTGCAACAGGTGCAGCGAAGCAGGGTCATGAAACACCAGCGCCTTGGCCCGAATGGACAAAGGTGCAGATGAGGATTCGGGCAAAGTCAGCAATCGCTCCACGGTCAGCACGTCCTACAAATGACCGCCCTCTTCAGGCGGACAGATCAAAACACCCAGCATAAAGGGCTAACCCTGAGAACTAAAGTTCCTTTTTCAAGGGTCAATATACCCACAACATGTAATGACTCTGGGGCCATTCAATCTTCGGCCTTCTGGCCTGATCAGCCTGCATCCAGCGCTTGCAGCACCACATCACGCGTCAAAGTGGGCACAAAGTTTTCGATGAAGCCGTAGGCAAAGCCGGGGAGCCAGTGGTTGCGGCGCAGGCCCAGGCGGGTCAGGTTGATTTGGAACAGATGGCCCACGTCGATGGCGCGCAGGTGGTGGTCGCGCTCTTCGTCAATGGCAATCGAGGCGACGATGCCCACGCCCATTTCCAACTGAACATAGGTCTTAATCACGTCGGCATCCATCGCTGTCAGCACCACTTCGGGCTGCAAACCGGCGGCGGCAAAGGCATCGTCGATGTGCGAGCGCCCGGTGTAGCCGACCTCGTAGGTGATGATGGGGAACTTGGCCAAATCGGCCAGCGTGATGGGCTGGGGCAGCGCCAGCAGCGGGTGATCGGGCGGCACCACCACGCTGTGGCTCCAGCGGTAGCAGGGCAAGGTGACGAGTTGGTCGTATTCGGCCAGGGCTTCGGTGGCGACGCCAATGTCGGCTTCACCGTCCAGCAGCATCTGCGCGACTTGCTTGGGCGAGCCCTGGTGCAGGTGCAGCGTGACGCGCGGGTAGCGCAGCCTGAAGTCCTTGACCACATGCGGCAGCGCATAGCGGGCTTGCGAGTGGGTGGCGGCGATGGACAAGCGCCCTTCTTCGCGGCCTTGCAGCTCCTGCCCGGCGCGGCGCAAGCTGTCGGCATCGAGCAGCACGCGCTGGATGATGGGCATCAGCGCTTGGCCTGCCGAGGTCAGGCCCAGCAGCCGCTTGCCCGAGCGCACAAACAATTCGACGCCCAGCTCCTCTTCCAGCTCGCGCACTTGGCGGCTGACGCCGGGTTGCGAGGTGTGCAGCACGGCGGCCACTTCGGTCAGGTTGAAGCCGCAGCGTTCAGCCTCGCGCACAGAACGCAGTTGTTGAAAGTTCATAGATATAAATACTGAGCCCCACACCTCGGGCACCCTGTTGGAACAGGGGGCGCAAGGGGTGGGGCCTATCAGTTGAGTTGAGCTTTATTTCTTGGTGTAGATCTGGTCGAAGCTTGCGCCATCAGCAAAGTGATCTTTCGCGGCTTTTGTCCAACCGCCAAAGCCTTGGTCGATAGTGAACAGGTTCAACTTGGGGAACTGCTTGGCGTACTTGGCTTGGTACTTGGGCGAGGTCGGGCGGTAGAAGTTCTTGCCGATGATGTCTTGGCCTTCGTCGGTGTAGAGGTACTCCAGGTACGCCTGCGCCACGGCGCGGGTGCCCTTCTTGTCCACGTTCTTGTCCACGATGGTCACTGCGGGCTCGGCCAACACGCTGATGCTGGGGTAGACCACGTCGAACTTGGTGCTGAATTCTTTTTCCAGCAAGTAGGCTTCGTTTTCCCAAGCGATCAGCACGTCACCTTGGTTGCGCTGGGCGAAGGTGATGGTGGAGCCGCGTGCGCCGGTGTCCAAAATTGGCACGTTGTCGTACAGCTTCTTGACGAATTCCTTGGCTTTGGCTTCGCTGCCGTACTTGCGTTTGGCAAATTCCCACGCTGCAAGATAGTTCCAGCGCGCACCGCCCGAAGTCTTGGGGTTGGGCGTGATGACCTTGATGCCGGGCTTGATCAAATCGTCCCAGTCTTTGATGCCCTTGGGGTTGCCTTCACGCACGGCCAAGATGATGGTCGAGGTGTAGGGCGAGCTGTTGTGCGGCAGGCGCTTTTGCCAGTCTTTGGGCACCAAGTTGCCGTTTTCGTGCAGCGCGTCGGTGTCGCCGCCCAGGCCCAAGGTGGCCACATCTGCGTCCAAGCCGTCAATGATGGAGCGCGCCTGCTTGCCCGAGCCGCCGTGCGACTGCTTGATGGTCACGTCCTGGCCGGTCT
>ERZ724524.3038-NODE-3038-length-10702-cov-4.139100_pt1 | contig 10702 bp, 7 predicted proteins | sample MGYA00376057_ERZ724524 | MGnify/ENA primary metagenome ERZ724524 (study PRJEB28724, sample SAMN07190888) | wastewater metagenome | isolation source: influent of sewage treatment plant in Hong Hong | place: USA: Christiansburg, Virginia | collected 2016-03-01 ...
CGGACCATCTGCAAGTGGGTGTGACCTCCGGCCATCACCGTCGAGCGCCGCTGCCCGAGCATCACTTCCAGCTCTTCCACGGGGGTGGTCGCGAGCAGGTTTTCCATATGCGAGCGTGGCGATCCGTGAAACAGAATCAACTGAGTCTGCGGGTCAAGCTGGATATCCATTCCTGTTTGGAATGTACGAATGAACTCCATATCTTGTGTTGATAACTGATCGCGGCACCAATCAACCGCTTGTTTGATAATCGGGGCCTCGGTGTAGCTCTCGATGAGCTGGCGATCGAGCAGGAACTCGTCGTGATTCCCGAGGATGCACGGGCAGCCTTCATGCTGAAGGATGTGGAGCACTTCCTGCGGATGCGGCCCGAGCGTTGCGACATCACCCAAGCAGATGGTGGCATCGACCCCCTGGCTTTTGATATGGCGGAACACGGCCCGCAGTGCCACTTCGTTCGCATGGAGATCAGAGATAAGTGCGACTCGCACGGGCGGCTCCTTTGCTTAGGTTGGTGGCTGTTGGACCAGTGGTCGGGGCGCTCCGGGCGCACGCAGGTCCGCAACTTTCGCTGATGACGCGCTCTTTTCGATGGTCAAAATGGCGTCCGCGAGCTGCGCCGCGCTGAGCAACATCTCGGGCGTACAGATTCGCGGAGAATAGTAGGCCTTTTCGACCAGGTCAGTCAGCGCCGCGAGCTTCTGCTGGCTCGGTACGGCCAGTGCTTGGGGCTTGCCCGGAGCCAGACGTTCGAACAGCTCACGCGGGGTCTGCGTCACCACCGCTTCACCAAGGATTCTTTCCGCCACCCGTCGCCATTCTGCGAGTAGACGTGCCCGCAGCGGCTCGATGCGGACGGCTACCTGACGGAACTCACCCCGATGCGGCACCGTAGCCAAGAACTGCTGCGACAGGTATCCAGGGGCCGAGATCCGAAGCTGGTAGCGCCCGGTGGGAAGGTGCGGGGTCGTAAAGGCACCGCTTGGCCCCACCGTGATGGTGTGCTGCGGCTCGGTTCCTTCGCCACCATCGGCAAACACCGCAATCGTCGAGGCGACCGGTACGCCAAAGGTGGCATCGACCACGTGACCGTCGATCGCAAACTCGACGGCACGGCGCAGGCTGGACAGTCGCCTTTGCTGCGTCAGCCGCACCCCGGGTTCGCCGAGCCGTAGCTCGATGGACGAGTGCGAGGCCGATTCCGGCACCAGCACCGCTTCGGGCTGAGCGTGACGGAGCCTAAACGCTTGCCGCAGCTCGCGGAGCCAGACCCACAGCCGCTTACCGAGTGCATACCCGAGCAAAAGTGCACCAGTGACGAGGAGCGGCAGCAGAAAATACAGCACCGAAATCGGCTCGGGCGGCAGCACCTGCACCGCTAGCTCGGGTGAGCGACCCGGCAAAATGTGACCCCGGCGTGGGATCACCTGCGCCGACAACAGGGTCGCCCCGGCTGGCAACCTCAGCTTCGGGACGATGATCTCGAAACGACCCTGCGTGTCGGTCTGCGCATGCCCCAGGTTGCGCTTGGCCGTCGATCCCTCCACCACCGGACCGCTCTCATCACCGAGCGCTTCTAGTTCGACCAGCTCACCGGGCAGCGGCCCTTCTTCATCGCGAACCATCCCGAAGGCGGTCAGTCGATTGCCTTGTGGAATCTCATGTGCGGAGCTGCCAGCGAGGATCTGGAGCGTCACCACCGCCTGACTTTGCAGCAGCAGCTCGTGGCGCGCTTCCGACTTCCCAAACAAGCGATCCCCGGCAAATTCCGCGAGCAGCGTCAGCCGATCGCCAGACTTGCCGAGCCCGCGAGCCGCAAACCGCCGCTCCCCGTAGCCTTGGCTGAGCGTGATCTGTTCGCGACGGGGGCCCAGGCTCAGCGTGACCAGGCCGGTGATGGGCGCGCCTTCACTCGACAGCGCCAGCCGCAGCGGCAGTTCATCCGATAACCCCAATCGGGGCGGTGCCAAGATCCGTACCTGGGTCGGCTGTCGGCCAACGTCGATGGCAAAGACCCCGCGTGCGGCATCGCGCAGCTCATCGCCACGAAAGGCAGCCAGGACGGTATAGGTCTCTGGAGGCACGCCGTCGTGCTCGAAGGTCACTACGCCATCGTCACCGGTTCGTCGATCGCCAAAGTAGATCGTCTCGCCGCCGCCTCGTAGCTCGACCGACACCAGCCGGTCGGCGAAGGCGCGATCCTCGCTCGATTCAGACTCACTCGCCGAAAGGCCGTCCGATAACTGGAGCGAGAGGGTGAGGTGAAACGTACTTTTGCCATCTGGACGGCGGTTTACCTCACGCAGTCGAAGTTGGCTTTTGCCGCGCACCTTCAGCACAATCGCGTCGTCGGCCACTGCGGACCGGGGGAGCGCGCTGACCATGGATACAGCCAGCACGGGGATCGCGCATCGCCAAATCCATCGTGCCGACAGCCGCATTCTTGCAAGTATACGCAACCCGCTTGCCCACGTCGCTGTGCCTTTCCCGTGCGGGCTTCCACTGTGGAGCGGCGGGTGACCCTGGTACAGTTTGGTTCCTAGATGTCGCAAAGTCGGGCCGCTGGGGATGACACACTTCTCCCTCCACTACAGCAAGTTACGGGCGAAAAAAGGAAGCTAGCTGCCGATGAGCTGCCTCGGGGGGCCTCGATTGGTCGCTACCTGATCATCGAGCGTCTCGGCAGTGGCGGAATGGGCGTGGTCTACTCCGCGTACGATCCCGACTTGAACCGCAAGGTGGCCATCAAGCTGCTGCGCAGCCAGCCGGGGGCGATGGCGTCACAGGGAAGGGCGCGGCTGCTCCGCGAGGCGCAGTCGATGGCACGGCTGTCTCACCCTCACGTCGTCGCGGTGTTCGATGTCGGGGTCGCGTTCGATCAGGTCTTCGTCGCGATGGAGTTTGTCGAAGGTGTCACGCTCGGGGAGTGGCTCGGCAAGGCGCATTCCGCCGAGGACATCCTGCGGGTCTTTGTCGAGGCTGGCCAAGGACTTGCCGCCGCCCACGCCGCCGGGATCATCCACCGCGATTTTAAACCCGACAACGTGATGATTGGCCGCGACGGGCGGGCTCGGGTGATGGACTTTGGGGTGGCCCGTGACGTCGGCAAGCCGATCTCGGACCCGGGCGTCGGTTCCGGCTCTGCGGCGCTGTCTTCGCCGGAGCGAGCGGCGGTCGAGCTGGACCACACCCTGCCCGATCAGTCGTCGCGAGGGCTGGCGGCCCTGGCGGTCAGCTCACCGCTCACGCAAGAAGGGGCGCTGATGGGGACGCCGCGCTACATGTCGCCCGAGCAGTTTCGCGGCATGCCGAGCGATGCGCGCAGTGATCAGTTTAGTTTCTGCGTCGCCCTCTACGAGGCCGTGTGCGGCAAGCCACCGTTTGCGGGGGACAACCTCGGCGAGCTGGCGATGCAGGTCTTCCAGGGGCACGTCCGGGCCTTCCCATCGGATAAGAAGGTTCCCAAGTGGCTGCGTCTGGTGCTGCTGCGCGGGCTCAAGGTCCGGGCGCAAGAGCGGTATCCATCGCTCCAGGCGCTGCTGGATGATCTGTCTCCGGAGCGGCGGCGAAGGCGACGACGGCTGCTGCTGGCGGTGACGACGGGGGCGGCGATGCTGCTCGGGGGCCTGATCGGCGGAGGCGTCTATCGGGGCCAGCAGGCGTTGCGGGCTCAGCGCTGTTCGGCGGTCGAGGCGCAGCTTGATCCGGTGTTCGGCTCGGTTGCCAAATCGAAAGCGCACGATGGTCTGCAAAAGACGCGGCGGCCCTACGCAGGCGATGTCTGGCAGCGGGTCGAGGGCAACGTGGCGCGCTACCTGGGCGAGTGGCAGGCGATGCGGCGCGATACCTGTCAGGCGACGTTCCTGGGCGGCTCGCAGACTCCCGAGCTGCATGCGCGGCGGCTGCGCTGCCTAGACGGCAAGCTGCAAGAAGTGGCGGCGTTTATGACGCTGCTCGAACAAGCCGATGAGCAGGTACTCGACAGCGCCGTCGAGCAGAGCAGCGATTTGGCCCTGCTGGAGCCGTGCGCCGATCCCCACTTTTTGCAGCAGCTCGTCAGCGAACAGGCGGCGGAGCGGTTGCGGATCGATGTGCTCAGCCGGGAGCTGTCGGAGGCGCGGCTGCTTCACAACAGCGGACGGATTCAGATCGCCAAAGAGCGAGCGAGGCAGGTGCTCTCGTCCGCGCAGCAGCTAGGCAGCTTGCCGGTGCAGGCGCGGGCCGAGCGAGAGCTGTCACTTATCGAAAGTGCGAGCGGCGACACGCTGGCCGCCTATCGCGAGGCAGTGGCAGCGGCAGCGCTCGGGATTCGCGGCGGTGACTTTCTGACCGCAGCGGCGGCGTTTACCGACCTGATGTACCTGTCGCACGTCACCCAACAGACCGGGATGGTCGAACGCTGGCAGGTGTTTGCGCAGGCGACGCTGGCACGGGTCATTGGCAGCGCGCAGGCCAAGGCGCGGATCCAGGCCTCGATCGACCTGTATCTATGTCAGCAGGCCTCGGTGGCGCGCAAGTGGCAGCAAGCCGATGAGCAGTGCAACACCGCGCTGCGGGAAAGCGAGCGGCTGTTCGGGGCCGAGGCGACCCAGGTGGCAACCGTGCTCAACAGCCTGGCGCTGCTCAACCGGCGGCAGGATCGCTTTCCCGAGGCCGAGTCGCTCTATCGGCGGGCGCTCACCATCAGCGAGGCCCACCTGGGCAGCGAGCATCCTCGGGTGCTACCGATCCACGAAAACCTCGGCTACCTGCTCGAACTGATGGGCAAGTACGACGAGGCCGAGGCGCAGTTTCGGCAGGCGCTGCGCATCGGTGAGCGAGCGTTTGGCCCCGAGCATCCGAAGCTGTACGGCACGCTGCGTTACCTGGTGCAGCTCGCGCTGCGACGAAACCAGCCCGAGCGAGCCATCCCGCTGGCGGAGCGGGCGGCGGCGATCTTTCAGAAAACGCCACGGGCGGTGGCCGGCAAGATGCTGCTGGGCAACGTGCTCCAGCGGGCCGGTCGCTACGCCGAGGCGCTCCAGCTTCACCAAGAGGCGCTCGATCAATGCACGGGCAAGGTCTGCGGGGTCGAGATGCCATCGCGGCTTGCAGCAGTGGCTGATGACCTGCGGGGGCTGTCCCGGGATCGCCAGGCGCTGCCGCTGCTCGAACAGGCGCTGCGGCTTTTGCCTCCGTCGGCGGAGCCGGAGACCCGCGCCCGCATCCAGTTTTCGCTCGGCCAAGCGCTGTGGACCGTCGATGGCAACAAGAGCCGCGAGCGAGTCGTCGACCTCACCGAGCGAGCCCGCAAGCAGTACCTGGAGCTTGGCCGTCAGCACCTCCCCGCCGCCGATGAAGTCGCCGCCTGGCAAAAGCGCCAAAAGCTAGAGCCCGACGTCCTCCCAGGGCCCACACCGACCGCGCCGTAAACCCTGCCGCGACCGGGGCCGCTTTGCAGGCTGACCGTCCGAAACGGTTTCGCCGCCACCGCAGTGAAGGTTCTGCCATGCCGGAATGGGTGCGCGGCGTGGGTTGCAGCCATTCCACCTCCAGAATGGGTGCGCGGTCTGAGTCGGCGCAGGGTGTTTTGGCCGGAACGGGTGCGCCGCCAGGCCGTCCGCAGGCATTCGGTAGCTCCAGAATGAGTGCGCCGCGCAGCAGCAGCCTTCCGCGAAGTACAGAATGGGTGCGCCGCGACCGCCCACAGTGCTCAGCAAGTGCAGAATGGGTGCGCCGCGATCGCCCAATCCGCGCAGGAAGAACAGAATGGGTGCGCCGCCGCCGCTAGAAGCGGTCGCTGGGACTGTAGCGAGGCGAGCCGTAGCGGCTGGGGCTGGGCTGGTCGGGGGCGGCGGGCTCGATGAGGTAGCAGACGCGGACGAGCGGGTCGTGGAAGTCACGCGGCAGGGTCTTGTCGCTGATGTCGCGAATGTCGAGGTCGGGAAAGTCCTCCGGACGGAGCGCAAAGCCGCGTCGGTTGCTGCTAAAGAGCAGGACGCCGCCCGGTGCCAAGAACCGCATCGTCCCCCGCACCAGCCACTCGTGATCGCGTTTTAAGTCGAACGTGCCGTGCATCCGCTTGCTGTTCGAGAACGTCGGCGGGTCGAGGATGATCAGATCAAACTGCCCGCGCACCTCCGGTACCGACAGCGGATCGCGCAGCATCGCCAGCACATCGGCCCGGACCTGCTTGTGCGAGTGCAGGTTGAGCCCGTTTAGCTGCAAGTTGCGCACGGCCCACGCCAGATAGGTCGCCGACAGATCCACCGTCAGGGTCGACAGCGCGCCCCCCTTGGCCGCATAGACCGAAAAGCTGCCGGTGTAGCCAAACAGGTTGAGCACCCGCCGCCCCGCCGACAGCTTCTGCACCAGGGCTCGGGTGTCGCGATGGTCGAGAAACAGCCCGGTGTCGAGGTAGTCGCTCAGGTTCACCAAAAAGCGATGGCCGTTTTCGCGGATCACCAGCTCGGCCTGCTGGTCATCGAGCCTTTCATACTGCGCGGTGCCGCGCTGCCGCCGCCGTCCTTTGACGAAGATGCGGTCGCCCGCCACCCCGGTGAGCGTCGACAGCGTCTCGAGCAGGTCTTGCAAGTAGGCGTCTTGCTCGGCCTGCTCGTCCTCGGTCATCTCGCCCGAGTAGACGTAGGGATAGACCACCAGCACCGAATCGTAGCGGTCGACGACCAGCCGCACCTCGGGGATGTCGCGGTCATACAGTCGATACGCCTCGATCCCCCGCTGCGCTGCCCACGGCACCAGCCGCTTGAGGTTCTTGCGCAGCCGATTGCCAAACATCTCCACCTTGGGGTTCATTGGGCGAACCATAACCGACCCTGCGGCCGTGATCTCGCGAATGCCACGGGGGATGATTTTTTGTCCGCGAGTGCGATATGCTCAAAACTGGCACTTCGCAGCTCACCTCCGCCTCCCTAGATACCCCTATGAATCCAGAGACTCGTCAGACTTCCCATTTCCCGTTTGACCTCTCGGATGGGCTGCTGCTTCAGGTTGCCAGCGGCGCACCGATCGTCATCTCTGTCTTCGACATGACCGGCAAGTTCCTGCTTCATACCGGAGCGGGGCTCAAGAAGCTGGGTCTGGTCCACAACCAACTCCTGGGCGTGAGCGTCTTTGACGCCTTTGCGGGGGCCGACGAGGCGCTGCGCTTGATTCGCGGGGCCATCGCGGGCCAGGAAGCGACCAATACCCAAGACTTGGGAGAGACCGTCTGGGACAACTGGTTTGGACCGATTCGTGACGCGGCGGGCCAGCAGGTGGGGGCGATGTCGATCTCCACCGATGTCACCGAGCGCGAGCGTTCTCGCCAAGCGCTGACCCAGCGACTCGCGGAGATCGAGGCGCAGCATCAAGCCATCCGCACGATGGCGGCCCCGATCATCGAGGTCTGGCAAGGCGTACTGGTGGTGCCGGTGGTGGGCCAGCTTGATACGGACCGGGCCGCGCTGCTCATCGACCGACTCCTCACCACGGTCAGCGAGCGTGCGGCAAGCTACGCCATCATCGACTTGACGGCCGTTGAGGTCGTCGACACCGCAACCGCGCAGTACGTGGTGCGGATGGTGGCAGCGCTGAGGCTACTGGGCACCCAGGCGCTGATCTCCGGGATTCGGGCCACGGTGGCGCAAGCGCTGGTGGGCCTGGGGGTGGATCTCAACCAGGTCACCACCGTCGCCACCCTTCACGCGGCCCTGCGTCGCTGCATGAAGCCCTAACCACCGCGAGTAGAACGGCTGCGGCCCTCACCGGCGCTGCCGGGGGATGGGCTGAGCGGTTACAGACTTACCAGCCCAAGTCCCGGTCGCGACGTCAGCATGATCTTGCCGCGCTGGACGCTGATCGATGCCATCGGGTCGTTGGCAATCAGCAAAAAGCCGTCGAGGTCCGCATAGTCCACCAGCGGCGATAGATGGGCTGCTGCCGCAATCGATACCGACGAAGAGATCATGCAACCGAGCATCACCTTGAGACCGTGGGCCCGCGCAATCGCGATCATCTTGTGCGCCTCGAAGATCCCACCGCATTTGTCGAGCTTGATGTTGACGCCATGACACGTCTCCGCGATCCGTGGGATGTCAATCGGACGCAGGCACGACTCGTCGGCAAAGATCGGCAGCGGTGAGCGCGCCTTCAGCCATTTGGCCTCCGCGAGCTGCTCGGCGGGGAGCGGTTGCTCGACCAGCTCGACCCCCTGTTTCGCGAGCCATTCCAGCTTGCGCAGCGCCACTTCCTTGCTCTTCCAGCCTTCGTTGGCGTCGACCCGCAGCGGCTTGCTGGTCACCTGCCGGACCGCCGCAATCGTCGCCTCATCGCTGTCCAGCCCCACTTTGACCTTGAGCACCGGAAAGTCGGCGGCCTCTGCGACCTTCTGCTTGGTCATCTCTGGCGTGTCGATCCCAATCGACATCGTGGTCACCGGCGTCGCGTTCGGATCGAGCCCGAAGTAGCGATACATCGGTACCCCAAGCCGTTGCCCCATCCAGTCGGCAATCGCCCCAGAGATCGCTGCTTTGGCCGCCCATTCCCCCGGCAGCCGTTTCCAAATCTCCGCGAGCAGCGGGACAAACCGCGTCAGGTCCGCCCGCGCAAGCAGGCCCCGCACGCTCTCGATGGCTTTGAGCGCGGACAGGGCCGTCTCGTGATAACGGGCAATCGGGGCCCCCTCGCCGATCCCGGTGACGCCGTCGCGCTCGATTCGCACCTGCACCACATCGCGGAAGCTCGAGGACGACATCACGGTCGTCCAGGTGTGGCGAAGCTGGAGTCGTACCACCCGCCCCTCGATGACCGCTGGTGCGGGCAGCAGCGGCGAGACGGGCGGCGGGCTGGCTCTCAGCCAAGCTGGCATCGTCAGCGCGGAGCCGACCAGGCCCAGCACCGTCCGGCGGTTCACTTCTCGCCTCCGCTCGCCTTGGGGGTGCCACTTGGAATCGGACCGGCTGAACTGGGGACATTGCCGGCACTGGGCGTCGCGGGGGTGATGGTCAGGCCGGGCAGGCTCGGGGCAAATTGCTTGTACTCCGGCATCTGCGCAACCTTGGCCTCAAACTCCGGGTATTTGCGACGGACGACCTGCTTCTGCATCTCGGCGATGGCGCTGTGGGGGATTTTCTTCGAGACCATGTTGATGATGCTCGATGGCAGCGAGCCGCCGGGGTCGGCATGGACCTGATACTCGACCCGGGTCCACTTGCCGCCGTTCGATGGCCACAGGAACCAGTGCCCACACAGGTGCGGCATGCGGACCACGCCTTTTTGCGGCGGCCAGGTGGCGTCTTCGGTCGAGTTCATCTCGACCTTGACCATCTTGGCGCGGACATCGACGGTGGTCACGGCGCGGATGACGGCGTCGCGATCGGACACCGGCCACGGCGCGCCAGTTCGGCTGTAGAAGGTCTGCTCGCGGTCGCCGTTGCGAGAGATTTCGATCTGCGCCACCGCTTCTTTCATCCACTCGGTGCGCCGCTTGGTGTCATCGAGCACGGCCAGCACCGCAGGAATCGGCGCTTCGATCATGCCGGTGCCCTGGAACTCGTGGAGCGGTGAACCGGCCACAGTACGGCGAAAGACCTCGATCCCGGCATCGTTGCGGACCATTTCCCAGGGCCCGGCGGTGCCGTGCTCAAACGCCGCTGCCGACGACAGCGACCCCACAATCGCAATTCCGAACAGCCAAGGCAACGTACGACGGTGCATGTGAATCTCCAGGTAAGCGCGGATCTAATTTAGACGGAGAAGGTGACACCCGTGCCAACGACCTTGAGTAGCTCGTCGGGGTGTTTGGGCAAGTCAGCGGTCAAGACCTCGTGGCCGGTGGCGGTGACCAGGATGTCGTCTTCGATGCGGATGCCGATGCCCTGCCAATCGGGGCCGAGCGGATCATCGGGCTGCACATACAGTCCCGGCTCGATGGTAAAGACCATCCCAGGGAGCAGCCGTTGCGGCTCACCTTCGGGGAAATAGCGACCCACATCATGGACGTCCAGGCCGAGGAAGTGGCTCGAGCGATGCGGAAAGAAGCGCTTGAGCGCGCCGCTTTCGATGGCACTCTCCGGATCGCCGCTGAGCAGCCCCATCGCACACAGCCCGGATGCCAGACGGTGGGAGATCTGGGCGTGGATTTCTTCGATGGTCACAAAAGGCTTCACCATCGCAATGGCCGCCAGTTGGGTGTCGAGCACCAGGTCGTAGAGCAGGCGCTGCGGTCGGCTGAAGGCGGGCTTGCAGGAAGGGGCCGGAATTGGATAGCTGCGGGTGACATCGCCGGTAAAGCCGTCTAGCTCACAGCCCGCATCGACAAGGAGGATCTGGCCAGCGACCAGCTCATCCCGGCCGTCGACGTAGTGCAAGATGGTGGCATTTTTGCCGCTGCCGATGATGCTCTGGTACCCCGGAAGGCCATTTCTGCGACGGAATCCATAGTCCACGAGCGCTTCGAGTTCGTACTCCCGCTTGCCAGCCATGCAGGCGCGCATGGCCAAGGCGTGGGCCTCCACGGTGACGGCACATGAGCGACGCATGCTGAGGATGGCCGCTTCGTCTTTGACGAGCCGCAGGTCGTGGAGCGTGCGGCTGAGATCGACGATTCGGCTCGGGGCCCGGCTGCCGTTCCGCTCGTTTTTGCGCAGTCGACCAATCACCCGGCCCACCAGCTCGTCGTGCTCGGGTCGGTCGCCGATCAGGTAGTGGACCTCGGTGCAGC
>ERZ724524.3042-NODE-3042-length-10697-cov-5.752208_pt1 | contig 10697 bp, 6 predicted proteins | sample MGYA00376057_ERZ724524 | MGnify/ENA primary metagenome ERZ724524 (study PRJEB28724, sample SAMN07190888) | wastewater metagenome | isolation source: influent of sewage treatment plant in Hong Hong | place: USA: Christiansburg, Virginia | collected 2016-03-01 ...
TGGCCAGCGGCCTGAGCTGCCCCGTGGGCTTCAAGAACGGCACCGACGGTGGCGTCAAAGTAGCGAGCGACGCCATTCAGGCCGCGCAGGCGGCGCACGCCTTCATGGGCATGACCAAGATGGGCCAGGCCGCGATTTTTGAAACCCGCGGCAACCAGGACTGCCACGTGATCCTGCGCGGCGGCAAGCAGCCCAACTACAGCGCTGCCGATGTGGACGCCACCTGCGCCGTGCTCAAGGCCGCCGGCCTGCGCGAGCAGGTGATGATCGACGTGAGCCACGCCAACAGCAGCAAGCAGCACCAACGCCAGATCACCGTGGCGCAAGACGTGGCTGGCCAGATTGCGGCGGGCGACCACCGCATCACCGGATTGATGATTGAAAGCCACCTGCAGGAAGGCCGCCAGGACATCGTGCCCGGCCAGGCGCTGCAAAAGGGCGTGTCGGTGACGGACGCCTGCATCAGCATGGCCCAGACCGTGCCGGTGCTGCAGGAACTGGCCGCCGCCGTGCGCGCCCGCCGGGCCCAACGCGCAGCGGCATAAACGCCTGAGGCGGGCGGTGCCCACCCGCCTCACTGGCTGAAGGGAACAAGAGGGCCAGGAACGGGCAGAGCGTCTGCCAGCCCCAATGTGCGCGCGCACTTGTTGCAAGGTGTAGCATTGGCGCCGAGCGCCCCCGAGCTTGTCCATCCGTTCCTGGCGGGGCCCAGGCCATTCCATGCTGGTGAATTTTTCTGATCGACCACTGCCGATACACCGCAGGCCATCCCCATGGAGGTCTGTGTGACCATGGCAGCCTTGCAGTCCCCGCCCCTGCCCTCCACCGATGCCGCCAGGCTGCGGGCGCTGGCAGAGTACGCAATCCTGGACACTGAGCACGAAGATTCTTTCGACCATTTGGCCGTGCTGGCGGCGCGGCTGTGCAGCGCGCCCATGGCGGTGGTGAATTTTCTGGATGCCGAGCGGCAGTGGTTCAAGGCCGCCGTGGGCGTGCCCATGCGCGAAACGCCGCGCGCCGTGGCGTTTTGCGACCACGCCTTGCGCAACCCGCACCAGCCCACCGTGGTGGAAGACGCGACCCGGCACCCCATTTTTGCCACCTACCCTTCGGTGGTGGGTGAGCCCCACATCCGCTTTTACGCCTGCATCCCCCTCGTCACGGACGAAGGCCATGCCCTGGGCACCCTGGCGGTGATGGACACACGCTGCCGGGGCCTGGCGGCGGAGGAATTACAAGCGCTGCAGATGCTGGCCCGCCAGACCATGGACCAGCTGGAACTGCGCAGGCAAAAACTGCAGCTGTCCCTGGCGCTGCAAGAGCGCGAGCAGATGCGTGCCGCGCTGCAAGCGCAAAACAACGTGCTGCAGGCCGCGGGCCGCGTGGCGCGCCTGGGTGGCTGGGTGATGGAGCTGCCCAGCCGGGCGTTCACGCTGTCTTCCGGCATTGCCAGCACCTTTGGCATGCGCCGCGCAGAAGAGTCCACCAGCGAAGACCGCCCTGCCACGTACGCCCTGGACGAGGTGTTGAAAGCCTTCCAGCCCCCCTTTCACGAACGGATGCAGCAGGCCTTTGCTAACTGCATACAAACCGGGCGCGACCTGGACGAGGTGGCCGAGGTGCCGCTGCCGCAAGGACAGCGGCTGTGGGTGCGCACCAGCGGCCATGCCGTGCGCGATGAAGCGGGCCGGATCGTGCGGGTCGAAGGCGCGTTCCAGGACATCTCTGCGCAGCACCAGGCCGAAATGCAGGCCCAGCGCAACGCACAGCACCACGCCGAGCTGCTGCAGGTGCAGCAGCAAATCTCGTCGCTGGACATGGCGCTGCCCGACGCCCTGCGGCTGGTGGCCCACACCGTGCAAAAACAGACGGGCGCGCGCGGGGCCATGATCGAGTTGCTGGAGGCCGAGCAACTGGTGGCCAAGGCGTCGGTGGGCGACATGGTGCGCCCTGAAGGCAACCTGCTGTCGGTACACGACAGCATCTTGTGGCCTGCGCTGCACCAAGGCCGCACGGTGTGGTGCAACGACACCCAGGCGGCGGGCTGGGACATGGCCTCCATGCCGCACCGCTGGGGCGTTCGCTCGGTGATGGCCACACCGCTGCGCGCGGGCAACCACATCGTGGGCAGCCTCAAGGTCACCTCCGACCAGCCCGATGCCTTTTCGCGCAACGATGTGGACCGGCTGGAAATACTCACCGAATCACTCGGCACCACGGTACAACTGCGGCATGTGACCAGCCAGCTTGAAGCGTCTGCGCGGCAGTACCGCCTGATGTTCAACGAGCACCCGCACCCGATGTGGGTGTACGAAAGCGCCAGCCTGCGCCTGCTGGCGGTGAACCGGGCCATGCTTTTGCAATACGGCTACACCGAAGCCGAGGCGTTGCAGTTGACGCTATTGGACCTGTTTCCCGCTTCGGAGCGTGAGAACGTGCGCACCGCCGTGCATGCCACGGCCTCAGAAAGTCGGCATGTGCCCGCACTGTGCCAGCAGTTGCGCAAGGAAGGCAGCCTGTTTGACGCAGAAGTGACTGCCGGCAGCATCAGCTTCAACGGCGTAGCTGCCCGCCAGGTGCTGGCGGTGGATGTGACCGAGCGCCTGCGGGCCGAACGCGAGATCGCGCGCATGGCGCGTGCCCAGAAGCTGCTGAGTGCCTGCAACGAAACCCTGGTGCGCGCGACGTCTGAATCTGCCTTGCTGCAGGCCATCTGCCAGATCGCGGTGGACATTGGCGGCTACCGCATGGGCTGGGTGGGCTTTGCCCACGACGACGAACACAAGACGATTGCCCGCGCGGCCCACGCTGGCTACACGCACGAGTATCTGGACAAGTTGCGCGTGAGCTGGGACGAAAACAGCCCCTCCGGCCGAGGGCCTGCCGGTCAGGCGGTGCGCAGCGGCCAGCCCGTGATCGTGCACGACCTGCGCAAGAGCAACGACCTGGGCGACTGGACCCAGCGCATGCTCGACAACGGTTTTCACGGCGTGATTTGCCTGCCCCTGCGCGCACAGGACAAGACCTTTGGCCTGCTGTACCTGTACGCCCCGGAGATCCTGCACATCAGCCCGCAGGAAACCGCGCTGCTGCAAGACCTGGCCAACGACCTGGCGTTCGGCATCACCAGCTTGCGTGCCCACAAGGCGCAGCAGCGCATTCAGGATTCGGTCATCAAGGTGGCGGCGGCGGTGTCGGCCAGCACCGGCACGGCATTTTTTGTGCAGCTGGCCACCAACATGGCCGAGGCGCTGGGCGCGCAGGCCGGCTGCGTGATGCGCATGAGCCAGCCCCTTGGCCAGCCACCCCGCGCCATCAGCCTGGCCACCGTCATTGACGGGGTAGAGCAACCTGCCTTTGACATGCCCATGGAGGGCTCCCCCAACATGCAGCTGCTCACGCAGCGGCAATACGTGGTGGCCGACCATGTGCTGCAACATTACCCGCGCTCGTACCTGGGCGGCAAGATCGGAGCCCGGGCCTATGCGGGCCAGCAGCTGTGCAGTGCCGACGGGCAGGTGATTGGCGCCATTTTTGTGCTGTTCCGCCAGGCGTTGACCGACCCGGACTTCGTCACCTCCACCCTGCAGATTTTTGCGGCGCGGGCCTCGGCAGAGATCGAGCGCCTAGCGGCCGATGCCCGCATCCGCCACCAGGCGTCGCTGCTGGACAAGGCGCAGGACGCCATCCTGGTGCGCGACCTGGACCACCGCATCATCTACTGGAACAAGAGCGCCGAGCGCCTGTACGGCTGGAGCCAGCTGCAGGTGCTGGGCCAACCCGTGCACACCCTGCTGTACAAAGACGACGCGCAGTTCTACCGCGCCACCGAAGCCACCCTGGAACATGGCGAATGGACGGGCGAGCTGGTGCAGCGCCACCGTGACGGGCGCGCCATCGACGTGGAAGGGCGCTGGACCCTGGTGCGCGGCGAAGACGGGCAGCCCCAGTCCATCCTGGCCATCAACACTGACATCACCCAGCGCAAGGCCACCGAGCGCGAAATCCAGCGCCTGGCCTTTTACGACCCGCTGACCCACCTGCCCAACCGCATGCTGCTGATGGATCGCATGCACCACGCCCTGGCTGCCGCCCAGCGCCACCAGCAGGGCGGGGCGCTGCTGTTCATCGACCTGGACAACTTCAAACAACTCAACGACACCCTGGGCCACGACCAGGGCGATTTGCTGCTGCAGCAAGTGGCCAAGCGGCTGGGCCACTGCGTGCGCAGCGTGGACACCGTGGCACGCCTGGGTGGCGACGAGTTTGTGGTCATGCTCGAAGAACTCAGCGCCTCGGGCGACGACCTGGTGCTGCAGGCGCGCAGCGTGGGTGAAAAAATCCTGTCCACGCTGTCCATGCCGTACCCGTTGCAGGGTTACCAATACCGCAGCACCCCCAGCATTGGCATTGCGCCCTTCACCGGCACCGAGTCCACTACCGTGAGCGAGTTGCTCAAGCAGGCCGACCTGGCCATGTACCAGGCCAAAGCTGCAGGGCGCGACACCCTGCGGTTCTTTGACCCACAGATGCAGGCCGTGGTGACGGCGCGTGCAGCGCTGGAGACCGACCTGCGCGCGGCCCTGGCGCAAGACGAGTTTTTTTTGCACTTCCAGCCCCAGCTGCGCCAAAGCGGCGCGATTGCGGGCGTGGAAGCGCTGCTGCGCTGGAAGCACACCCAGCGCGGCATGGTCCCGCCTTCCGACTTCATTGCCCTGGCCGAAGAAACCGGGCTGATCGTGCCGCTGGGCCGCTGGGTGCTGCACCACGCCTGCAAGCTGCTGGCCAGCTGGCAGAACGACCCCTTGCGCCGCGACCTGACCATGGCCGTGAACGTCAGCTCCAGCCAGTTCCGCAGCCCCAGCTTTGTGGACGACGTGGCGCGCGTGCTGGCCATCACAGGGGCGCCCTCGGGCCAGCTCAAGCTGGAGCTGACCGAAAGCGTGCTGGTGGAAGACATGGAAAGCACCATCGCCACCATGGAAGCCCTGCGCGCCTATGGCGTGGGTTTTTCGCTGGACGACTTTGGCACCGGCTATTCCTCACTGAGCTACCTCAAGCGCATGCCGCTCGATCAGCTCAAGATCGACCAGAGCTTTGTGCGCGACGTGCTCTCCGACCCCAACGACGCCGCCATCGTGCACACCATCATCGGGCTCTCGCGCAGCCTGGGGCTGGACGTGATCGCCGAAGGGGTGGAAACCGAAGAGCAGCGCATTTCGCTGGGCGAGGCCGGTTGCGACCTGTACCAGGGCTACCTGTTCAGCAAACCGCTGCCTGTGGCAGACCTCGAAGCCTTCCTCACGCAAGCCCTGAAGGGCTGAGCGTGTTGTCGGCACCCTGTGCCGGTTTTCCCCGCCGCGCCCACAGCTTTTGTCTTCTGTGGGCAGTGCGCACCACTTGCTCCACCCTTGCAGCCCCGCCAAGGGGCCTTGCGCGGACTGCGCCATTGCAGCGCCACCCCCCCAGCCGTTGATGTCATCCAGCGCGTTGTGGGCTGCCTGACGGCCTTTGAAGGCCCCGGCACCGCACCAGAACCCCCACACCTGGCTGCCAACGCCGGGGTTTCCTGTCTTTTCCATCGCCAGCGCCTACCCGGTGTACCGCATGGGCCTGCGCTGCGGGTTCCCGGTTGTTCTTCTGTCTTCTTCTTTAATGTCTTTATAAAAACATAGTCGTAGTAGTAGAGCAGGGCCCTGGGTGTGGACAACCCTTTTTTTCCTTTGCACCACAAGCACTTGCGTGGATGCAAACCCTGTGCGCCGAACCCTGTTGGCGCTGTCACGCCAGCGGGGACAAAACGGGCACATCGGCTTTTTCTGTGGATAAGCCAGCACTTGTGCCAGAAATATCCCCAGTTTTATGCAGCACCGCGTCGGCAACGCCTGTTTTCAGCCAAAACGCAGGCTAGCGCTTTACCAGCAAGCGCTATCAGCTCATTTTTTAATAGCAAAACGTCTTATTGCCGCAAAAAAAGGGTTGCACCTGCCAGCGTTTGCCCAGGTTCGTGCCTGCAAGCCCACCCCATGCGCCGGCCAATCCCCCCTTTTTTCTACACCCCGCACACCGCCCCGCCACTTTTCAGGTATTCACAACCCTGCCCGGTTTGCCTCCCGGCGGTTGATAGGTTGTTCTTTAAAAGCTTTATATTGAAATAGCAGTAGTAGTAGAGCAACGTCTTTTTTGTGGACAACTGCATTTTTCTCAATGTCTGCGCGCACTTGCGTTGCAAAAAACCATGTGCGCTGGTCTGTATGAAATCGCTGGCTGACAGACAACAACTTTGGCGCGGCGGATTTTTGTGTGGATAACTGGGTAGTTGCTCCGCCAGAAAGCACAGCTTTATCCACAGGCTGCTGCCAGCACCATGAAAAAAGCCCGCAATCCGGGTGGATTGCGGGCTGCTGGGGGCAGAAATGGCCCCCGGGGGTGGGGGATGCGCCAGATCAGCGTGCGGGGCCGCCTGGGCCACGGCCGCCGTAGCCATCGGGGCCGTGGTGGTGGCCGTGCATGCCGCCGTGGTCGCGCCCACCCCGGTGCTTGCCGGGGCCTTGGCGGTGGAATTCGGCGTCAAACGTCTTTTGCTGCTCGGGGCTCAAGGCGGCGTAGAAGGTTTTCACGGCTTCATCGCGCTTGTCGGCCTGGGCGGTGTGCCGGGCGCGCAGTTCGCGCATGCGGTCAATGCGCTCGGGGGTGGTGAGCTTGTCCAGTTCCTTGAAGTCAGGGCGGGCAGGGCGCTCGCCAGGTTGCATCGCGGCGGTGAACTGGGTCCAGGCGCTTTCCTGGGCGGCGGTCAGCTTGAGTTTTTCTTTCAGGGCGGCCTGGCGCTGGGCCATGCGTTCCTGGTAGCGCTGCGCCATGTCACCGGCCTTGCGGGCGGGGGCGCTGGCGGCCTGTGCGGCAGCGGGTGCAGGAGCCTGGGTTTGGGCCAGGGCGGGCAAAGTGAGTGCGGCCAGCACGGCGGTGGCTACCCAGCGGCGGCTTGAAAATGCAGCGGTCATGGAATCAGTCCTTTCACAGGGGGTGAAGTTCTCCGCCACAACGACCGTTGCAGCGGTTGAAGCCAGTGTGCGCCGCCCATGTATCGCCTGCGTGAGCAGGATTGAAGCCTGTGTAAAGTTGTGACAAGCCGGGGTGTACGGCGCGCGGGTGGAGCCGCGGCAGTTTTGTGCCAAAAGTGCCTCCAGGCCAATAAATGAAAGCGCAGGCAGCTATTGAATTGATAGCGATTGCTGCAGGCTGTGGATATCTTTAGGGTTCGGCGCGGCGACCCCGATGGGCGCGTGGCCCGGCGTGACCCGCGCGAGCGCCGACAATTGCCCCCAGTCAGACAACGAAGCGAAGGATTTCCGTGTTCAAGAACATGATCGTGTACCGCATTGCCCCCGGCTGGCAGGCGGATTTGGTGCAGGTGGAAGAAGCCCTGGCCAAGGCCCCTTTCATGGAGTGCGGGGCCACCCAGGAAAAATCGCTGGGCTGGGTGCCACCGCGCGGCGAGCAGCATGGCGCGCTGGCCGAATCGGTGGGCGGGCAGTGGATTTTGCGTTTCATGGTCGAGTCCAAGGTGCTGCCCGGCTCGGTGCTCAACCGCCGCGTGAAGGAAAAGGCCGCCCGCATCGAGCAGGAAACCGGCCGCAAGCCCGGCAAGAAGGAAAGCAAGGAACTCAAGGAAGAAGCCAAGCTGGACTTGCTGCCCATGGCCTTCACCAAGCAGGGCAGCATGTGGGTGTGGATCGACACCGAATCGCGCCTGCTGGTGCTGGACACTTCTTCCCAGGGCCGTGCCGATGAGGTGGTGAGCCTGCTGGTGGAATCATTGCCCGGCCTGTCGGTATCGCTCATCAGCACGCAGACCAGCCCCCAGGCCTCCATGGCGCACTGGCTGGCCACGCAAGAGCCGCCCGTGGGCTTCAGCATTGACCGCGAGTGCGAGCTCAAAAGCGCGGACGAAGCCAAGGCCGTGGTGCGTTATGCGCGCCACCCGCTCGACATCGAGGAAATCCAGGCCCACATTGCCGCTGGCAAGCTGCCCACCAAGCTGGCGCTGACCTGGGACGACCGCGTCTCGTTCATGCTGACCGAAGGCATGCAGCTCAAGAAGGTGGCTTTTCTGGACACGGTGTTTGAAGGCACCAAGGCCGATGACGGCGGTTTTGACACCGATGTGGCGATTGCCACGGGCGAGCTGGTCAAGCTCATCCCCGACCTGATCGAAGCCCTGGGCGGCGAAGCCGAAAGCGGCGTGGCCAGCGCGGCCGAAGCCATTGCGGCGGGTGGCCCTGCAGCGGCTCCCAAGGTGGCGCCCACAGCTATTGCCCCTGCCGCCGCACCCGCTACGGCAGCTGCCACGCTGCCCCCCCGCAAGTCGGGCGCGGGCGTGGTCACCGGCCCGGCCACTGCACCGGTGGATACCGACCCGGAATCGGCGCCGTTCTGAGCCGTTGACTGACAGGAAAATCTCCATGACAGAAGCCACGACCCACGCCGCCGACCGCCCTGCACTGCCCGACCGCCTCTCGGTGGACCCGCGTAGCCACCACCATGTCCGCGCCGTGTTCGACCATGACATTGGCATCCGCTTCAACGGGAAGGAGTGCCGTGATGTCGAGGAATACTGCGTCAGCGAAGGCTGGGTGAAGGTGCCCTCGCCCAAGACGGTGGACCGCAAGGGCAAGCCGCTGTTGATCACGCTCAAGGGCGCGGTGGAAGTGTTTTACCGTTGATGTTTGAAAGCGGTTGCGCTCAAGATGCCTTGAATTTTTTGCGCAGCCATTCAAGCACTTCCAACTGATCTGCTGTCGTGGCGCGGCGAATCTGGACAAGCAGCTTTTGCAGATCGGGCCGGGTCAGCGTGACGTTGGATGCACCTTCGTTGCACACCGAGCAGATAGCGCGCAAATTGGCTGGTTCGTCGCTTCCCCCCAGGCTTTTGTCGATGATGTGCCCGATGTGCAGACGCGTTTTGCGTGTGGGATCGTAAGGATGGGGTTCTCCGGCAACGGCGCCACACATCTGGCAAGTGAAGCCGTTGCGATCGAGAACGTAGGCCCTGGTTTCCTTGGATATCTCCCGTGCAAAAGCGGGTTGTGGCTTGGGCGTTTCGAGCAAATACTGTCCGGGCTTGAGGTCGGCCCGGTCATTGTGCGTGAGGATCTGGTAACCCTCTTCAGTGCGCAGCTCGCGAATTCTCCGTGCCCATTCGCTAATGCCTCCGGCCACCGTGCGCAACTGCTCGGCTTCGAGCACCTCGCCGACATGGTTCAGAAAGAAAAGGCGCAACTTGGTACGGGCGCCATTGGAGGTTTTGGAGCCTTTTGTCACGCCACTCTCCGTTGCATGCGCTGGGCTGCCGCTGCTTCAATAGCCATTGCGATGCGTTGGCTGATGGCTTGGGCGACCGGTGGAGGGAAGGCGTTGCCCACTTGACGGTACATGGGGGTCTTCTTGCCGACAAATTGCCAGTCATCTGGAAAACCCTGGATGCGGGCACACATGCGCACTGTCAGTCGCGGCATACCCACGAAATCGGGTTCCGGGGCCTCGTTGGCCAAGCCTCTGCCGTCCACTCCAAGCGCTGCCCAGGCTAGCTTGGAACGTGTGGGACCAAGGTCTGGGCCGCCATGTTTTTTACTACCGCCGACCAGTGTTGGAGCAATATCGTCCGCACGCTTTTTCCAGGCATCCACGCCCTTCCAGCCCCGCTCGGCCATCAAATCCGCTAACAATTCACCGACCGTGGGAGGGAGCGACATGTTGGGTGCGGGCCAGCGAAAGTGTTCGGCAATGTCTTTGCGCAAGGCAACAAAAACTACCCTCGGGCGGAGCTGGCAAACGCCGAAGTCGGCTGCGTTAAAAAGATGCCAATCGGTCCAGTAACCCATTGCTTGAAGCTGGCGTGCGATTTTTTTGCGGTAATCGACAAACACAGCATCGAGCAGACCCCGGACGTTTTCCAGCATCACCGCCTGCGGGCGGGTCTCATTCACTACTCGGATGGCCTGGGGAAACAGGTCGCGCTCGTCCTCCGCACCCAATTGCTTTCCTGCCTTTGAAAAGGGAGGACAAGGTACACCACCGGCAACCAGGTCAATGCCATTGAGTGACCGTGCATCAAAAGCCGCCAAGTCGCCTTCCTGAACCTGCCAATGCGGACGGTTGTGCCGCAGCGTTGCGCAGGCATGAGGGTCGATTTCGACCAGCATGCGGTGTTCAAAACCTGCGCGTTCCAGCCCAAGGGCCTGTCCACCAGCGCCAGCACATAGTTCAAGGGAGTTCATGGTATTAACTGATTTTTTGTACAGTTAATTATCTCCCATTTGCTTTCTGCAGGGTCTGTGGGGGAGACACGTGGATCAGTTCTCAGCGCCCCAGCAACGAGCGCGCCACCAGCTCTTTCATGATTTCTGATGTGCCGCCATAGATGCGCAGCACGCGTGCATCGGTCCAGAAGCGCGAGATGGGGTATTCAGCCATGTAGCCATAGCCGCCAAACAGCTGCAGGCAGGCATCGGCCACGCGGCCCATGACTTCAGTGGTGTGCAGCTTGAGCGCACTCGCGGCCTCGGGTGTGAGTTCGCCGCGCTCGTAGGCGGCCACGCTTGCATTCAAAAACGCCTCGGCGGCGGCGATGTCGCTGGCGCATTGGGCCAGCGTGAAGCGCGTGTTCTGGAACTGGCCGATGGGCTGGCCGAAGGCCT
>ERZ724524.3043-NODE-3043-length-10689-cov-9.115008_pt1 | contig 10689 bp, 8 predicted proteins | sample MGYA00376057_ERZ724524 | MGnify/ENA primary metagenome ERZ724524 (study PRJEB28724, sample SAMN07190888) | wastewater metagenome | isolation source: influent of sewage treatment plant in Hong Hong | place: USA: Christiansburg, Virginia | collected 2016-03-01 ...
GGTGTGGCTTGCCTGTGGGGCCCTGCACACGGCGGTGCCAACGAAGCCTGCCTGAACATGCTGGAAGACATCCAGCGCAACGGCGGTGTGGCCAAAGTTGGCGAGTTCATGGAGCAGGTCAAAGACAAGAACTCCGGTGTCAAGCTGATGGGCTTTGGCCACCGTGTGTACAAAAACTACGACCCACGCGCCAAACTCATGCAGGAAACCTGCAACGAAGTGCTGGCTGAACTCGGTCTGGAAAACGACCCCCTGTTCAAGCTGGCCAAGGAACTGGAAAAAATTGCACTGGAAGACGACTACTTCGTTTCCCGCAAGCTCTACCCCAACGTGGACTTCTACTCCGGTATCGTGCAACGCGCCATCGGCATTCCAGTGAAATTGTTCACCGGCATCTTTGCCTTGGCACGTACCGTGGGCTGGATCGCTCAGCTGAACGAAATGATTGCCGACCCCGAGTACAAGATTGGCCGCCCACGCCAGCTGTTCACCGGTGCAGAATGCCGCGACGTGCCCGCCACCAAGTAAGCACTGAAGTCAGCTGATTTGCAGATCAGCCAATCAATTGAGCCCGCCCGGTGGCAACACCGGGCGGGCTTTTTACATGGGCAATGACCCCGTCCAGCAACCCGAACCAACGACAGGCCGGGACATGCACAGAGCCGCATAAAATCACCGACTTCACGAAGGAACACAAGCCATGGGACGCACCCTTTACGACAAGATCTGGGACGAGCACGTTGTCCACACCGAAGAAGACGGCACCGCCATTCTTTACATCGACCGCCATCTGGTGCATGAAGTCACCAGTCCCCAGGCTTTTGAAGGGCTGCGCCAGGCTGGACGCAAAGTGTGGCGAGTCAGCTCCATCGTGGCCACAGCCGACCACAACACCCCAACCACAGGCTGGGAGCTGGGTTACGACGGCATCACCGACCCCATCAGCAAAGAGCAAATCACCACGCTCAATGACAACATTGCGGAGTACGGTGCAGCCGCCTTCTTTCCGTTCATGTCCAAGCGCCAAGGCATCGTGCATGTGATTGGCCCCGAAAACGGAGCCACCTTGCCCGGCATGACGGTGGTGTGCGGTGACAGCCACACCAGCACACACGGTGCATTCGGTGCTTTGGCACACGGCATCGGCACCAGCGAAGTTGAGCATGTCATGGCCACGCAAACACTCTTGGCCAAAAAAGCCAAGAACATGCTGATCAAGGTCGATGGCACACTCTCACCCGGTTGTACCGCCAAGGACATTGTGCTGGCCATCATTGGCCGCATTGGTACGGCTGGTGGAACGGGCTACACCATGGAGTTCGCGGGTTCGGCCATCCGTGCATTGAGCATCGAAGGTCGCATGACCGTTTGCAACATGGCCATTGAAGGTGGTGCCCGCGCAGGTCTGGTGGCTGTGGATGAGAAAACCATTCAATACATCAAGGGCCGCCCCCTTGCCCCCACTGGCGTGGAATGGGATCAAGCCGTGGCCTACTGGCAGACCCTGCACTCCGACTCAGATGCACACTTCGATGCCGTGATCGAGCTGGATGCCGCACAAATTGTGCCCCAGGTCACCTGGGGCACATCGCCCGAAATGGTGCTGGGCATCGATGCCCGCGTCCCTGACCCCGACAAAGAAAAAGATGCCAACAAGCGCAGCGCAATGGAGCGCGCCCTGACCTACATGAATCTGCAACCTGGCAAGCTGCTGGCTGATATCCATGTGGACAAGGTTTTCATCGGCTCCTGCACCAACAGCCGCATTGAAGACATGCGCGAAGCCGCTGCCATTGTCAAAAAGCTGGGCCGCAAAATCGCCAGCAATGTCAAACAGGCACTGGTTGTACCGGGTTCAGGACTGGTAAAAGAGCAAGCCGAGCGCGAAGGTTTGCATGAAATCTTCAAAGCCGCTGGCTTTGAATGGCGAGAGCCCGGCTGCAGCATGTGCCTGGCCATGAACGCAGACCGGCTGGAACCCGGCGAGCGTTGCGCCAGCACCAGCAACCGCAATTTTGAAGGCCGCCAGGGTGCGGGAGGTCGCACACACCTGGTCAGTCCCGCAATGGCCGCCGCCGCTGCCGTGCATGGACACTTTGTTGATATCCGCACCCTGGCTTGAGAAGGAGCACAGCATGAGCAAAATGATGGGATTGATTGGCATTGCACTCGCACTCGCCCTTTCGGGCTGCAACACAGTCAAGGGCGTGGGCCAAGATATTCAAAAAGCAGGCGAAAAGATCGAAGGCGCAGCCAGGAAATAAGCATGAACAAGTTCACCGTACACAAGGGTCTGGTCGCGCCGATGGATCGCGAGAATGTGGATACCGATGCCATCATTCCCAAGCAATTTCTCAAATCCATCCGCAAAACCGGCTTTGGCCCCAACCTGTTTGACGAATGGCGCTATCTGGACGCGGGCTATCCTGGGCAAGATTTGGCCAGTCGCCAGCCCAACCCAGACTTCGCACTGAACCAGCCGCGTTACCAAGGTGCCTCCATTTTGCTGGCGCGCAAAAATTTTGGCTGTGGCTCCAGCCGCGAACACGCCCCCTGGGCCATTGAGCAATACGGTTTTCGGGCCTTGATTGCCCCCAGTTACGCCGATATTTTCTTCAACAACTGCTTCAAGAACGGCCTGCTGCCCATCGTGCTCCCCGAAGCGGTGGTGGCCCAGTTGTTTGATGAAGTACTGGCTTTTCCAGGCTATTCACTCACGGTGGATCTGGAGCGCCAGGTCATCGTCAAACCCCAGGGCGAAGAAATTCCGTTCGAAGTCCAAGCCTTCCGCAAATACTGTCTGCTCAACGGCCTGGATGACATCGGCCTGACCTTGCGACAAAGCGAAAAAATCAAAGCCTTTGAAAACCAGCGACTGACCACCAAACCGTGGCTGGCTCACACCATGCTGCCGGGTGCCTGAACAGCGAGCAGTTCGCAATCTCCCGACCATCACCATCTGAAAATTGGCTGTTTGCGCTGATCAAATCAGCAAGGGCAGCTGTCTCAACATTGAAATCATGAAAATTGCAGTTCTTCCCGGTGACGGCATTGGCACCGAAATCGTGGCCCAAGCGGTCAATGTGCTCAAGGCGCTCGACCTGTCGATTGAGATGGAATCCGCATTGGTGGGTGGTGCAGCTTACGAAGCCCACGGCCACCCCTTGCCCGAGTCCACACTGAAGCTGGCAATGGCGGCCGATGCCGTGCTGTTTGGTGCGGTGGGCGACTGGAAGTACGACAAACTTGACCGCCCCCTGCGCCCCGAGCAAGCCATCCTGGGCCTGCGCAAGCACATGGGCCTGTTTGCCAATTTCCGACCTGCCATCTGCTACGAGCAGCTGGTGGGTGCATCCAGCCTGAAGCCAGAGCTGATTGCCGGACTGGACATTCTCATCATCCGTGAGCTGACGGGTGATATTTACTTTGGCCAACCCCGTGGGCGGCGCATTGCCACAGACGGCCATTTCCCCGGCGCGGAAGAAGCCTTTGACACCATGCGCTACAGCAAGCCGGAAATCGAGCGCATTGCACATGTTGCATTCCAGGCTGCCCGCAAGCGCAACAACAAAGTCACCAGCGTGGACAAAGCCAATGTGCTGGAAACTTTCCAGTTCTGGAAAGATGTGGTGACTGAAGTGCATGCCCAGTACCCCGATGTGCAGCTGGAGCACATGTACGTGGACAACGCAGCCATGCAACTGGTGCGCGCTCCCAAAAAATTCGATGTGGTGGTCACAGGCAACATGTTTGGCGACATTCTGAGCGATGAAGCCTCCATGCTGACCGGCTCCATCGGCATGCTGCCATCGGCCAGCCTGAACGCACAAGGACAAGGCTTGTACGAACCCAGCCACGGCAGCGCCCCTGACATAGCAGGCAAAGGCATAGCCAACCCACTGGCAACCATTCTGAGTGCAGCCATGATGCTGCGCTTCTCCCTGAACCAGGAAGAAGCTGCACAGCGCATCGAAGCTGCTGTGCAAAAAGTGCTGGTACAGGGTCTGCGCACAGCCGACATTCACAGCGCCGGAACCACTTTGGTCAGCACGGCTGAAATGGGCCAGGCTGTGGTCAACGCACTTTGAGCACCGGCTTACACCGCACCTCCGTCAAGGTTGTGTAATCCAACCCCTTACAATGAATTTCATGTCGCACCTTGTCCTCACATCCGCACAACCAGCCCCTGTGGCTGTTGCGGGAGTGCGTGCGGGTTTGGCATTGGCTTGGTTCTTTGCAACCAAAACGACAACCATTACTGGCTGATTCAGTCTGGTTTGTCGCGCCCCTACCCGGCCTGACAGGCCAGGCAGATGAAATCATTGTGTTTCAACCATCTGTAAAAGGGCAATTTCATGAAAATCGGTAATCTGGTCGGCCTGGTGGGCTGGCGTGGCATGGTGGGCTCGGTCCTGATGGATCGCATGCAGGCCGAAGGTGACTTCGACCTCATTGAGCCCGTGTTTTTTTCCACCTCCAATGCAGGTGGCGCGGCCCCGTCGATGGCCAAAAACGAAACCCAGCTGCAAGACGCGTACAACATTGATGCGCTGAAGCGTTGCGACATCATCATCACCGCCCAAGGTGGCGACTACACCACCGAAGTGTTTCCCAAACTGCGTGCAGCTGGCTGGAATGGTCACTGGATTGATGCGGCTTCAACCCTGCGCATGGAAAACAACGCGGTCATCATTCTCGACCCTGTCAACATGCCCGTGATCCAGAACGCCCTCTCCAATGGCGGCAAGAACTGGGTAGGTGGCAACTGCACCGTCAGCTGCATGCTGATGGGCGTGGGCGCACTGTACAAAGCGGGTCTGGTGGAGTGGATGAGCACCCAGACCTACCAAGCCGCCTCGGGCGGCGGTGCCCAACACATGCGCGAGTTGCTGACACAGTACGGCACCCTGAATGCATCGGTGCGCAACCTGCTGGATGACCCCAAGAGCGCCATTCTGGAAATCGACCGCCAGGTCATTGCCACCCAGCGCAACCTCACAGCCGCCGAAACAGCCAACTTCGGTGTGCCGCTCGGCGGCTCGCTGATACCTTGGATCGACAAAGATCTCGGCAATGGCCAGTCCAAGGAAGAATGGAAGGGCATGGCCGAAACCAACAAAATTCTCGGCATGGGTGAAGGCTTCGGCTCCAGCCCCATTCCGGTGGATGGTTTCTGCGTGCGCGTGGGAGCCATGCGCTGCCACAGCCAGGCATTGACATTCAAATTGAAAAAGGATGTTCCCACGGCTGATATTGAAGCGATGATCGCAGCTGACAACCAATGGGTCAAAGTGGTGCCCAACACCCGTGAAGCCACCATCCGGGATCTGACCCCTGTGGCAGTCACCGGCACCATGACCATTCCAGTGGGCCGTATCCGCAAGCTGGCAATGGGGCCAGAGTATGTGGGGGCCTTCACCATTGGTGACCAGCTGCTCTGGGGGGCTGCTGAGCCGCTGCGCCGTATGCTGCGCATACTGCTCAGTGCCTGATACGGCGCAACCCGAATGCTCGGCTCCACATTGAATGTGGCGGATTCGAGATTGTCTGCCTGCCATGCCCCGGCGTTGCAGGCAGACAACGCCGAGCGAACAGGGTTGTGAATGCAGGCGTACCGCCATGCCCCACCCGGATCGGCAACTTGTCAGCCCGGATTGTTGGTGCTAAGGTCAAATTATTGTTTTTTTTGTTGAGGTTTGTGTGCGTTTCAATACCAATCTGCCTGCCAGCTCTTCAAGCCCCACAGCACAACCGTTTCGCATTGCGGGGCCGGGTATCCGGTTGAGTGCATTGGCATTGGCAGTGATGTTGAGCACGTCACTCACTGTTCAGAACGCACACGCTCTGTCACTGGGCCGTCTGAATGTGCAATCTGCACTGGGCGAGCCTCTGTCGGCTGAAATAGACATCACCGACATCACCGAGGCCGAATCCGCCGCATTGAGAGTGGGCCTGGCTCCTGCCGATGTGTACCGCGCTGCTGGGGTGGAGTTCAACTCTGTCCTGGCCAGCACCGATATCCGGATTGATCGCAAGGCCGACGGACGGGTGTTGCTGCGGATCACCAACTCCCGCCCCATCACCGAGCCTTACCTGGATCTGATCCTGGAGGCCAATTGGGGATCCGGGCGCATCGTGCGTGACTACACCATGCTGTTTGATCCACCCAAACCGCGCACATCCATAACAACCACGCTGCCCTCCCCCATTCCGGCAGCTGTGAGCGTGCCCCGGCCTTCGGTGTTATCTCCTCTCCCCCCCCCCTCCCAGGCCCCACGCACTGCACCAGCGCCAGTCAAATCAGCCGCACCCACTGCGCCTGAGGTCAAATCCAGCCCTTCAGCGGGAAACCAGGTCATCGTCAGGCGGGGAGACACCGCAAGCCGGATAGCCAACGCCCACAAGCCAGCCAACGCCAGTCTGGAGCAAATGCTGGTTGCCATGCTCAGGGCCAATCCGCAAGCTTTTATTCAAAACAACGTCAACAAAATCAAATCAGGTGCGGTGCTTGATTTACCGTCCACCACCGAGGTTGCATCCGTATCGGCAACCGAAGCCAAACAGTTTGTGGCCACTCAGGGGCGCGATTTCAATGCATTCAGACAACGCTTGGCCACAGCAGCCTTGCCAGCAGCCGAGGCCACCCAGGACAGAAAAGCAAGCGGCACCGTCCAGGCCGAAGTCAAAGACACCAAAGCTGCCCAGCCAACACCCGATCAGCTCAAGCTGACCAAAGGCGCTGTCCAAACTCCCGGCAAGCCAAACCCAGAAGAAAAAATTGCCCAGGCACGCCAGGCCAAAGACACCGCAGCCAGAACCGACGAACTGTCGCGCAACATCACCGACCTGTCCAAACTGAATACGGCCACCACTTCACCAGGTGCCGCATCCACACCACAGGCCACAGCCGCCCCTGCCACTGCGGCCCCGGCTCCCACGCCGCCTGTGGCAGCTCCCGCCACCACGCCGCCCACCACACCAACATCGGCCGTGGCCAGCGCCCCAGTGCCAAGCACTTCAGCACCTGCCAGCAATCCGGCTGCACCGCCTGCCACCGGCACTGCCGCACCCGCTGAAGAACCCAAACCGATCGACAAACCAGCCGACAAACCCAGCACCGAAGCAGCCCAACCGCCAGCCGCTCCACCGCCAGCACCTGTGCCCGTTGCCGCCGCACCCGCCCCGGTTGCAACTGAAGAACCCAGCTTTGTGGATGGATTGCTGGACAACCCTCTGGCATTGCCTGCCGCTGGCGGCCTGATTGCACTCTTGGCCGGATTCGGTGTGTACCGCTGGCGGCAGCGCAAGAAACCCGCCGCTGTTGACAGCTCTTTCCTCGAAAGCCGGTTGCAGCCCGACTCTTTCTTCGGAGCCAGCGGAGGCCAGAGCATCGACACCGCCGAAGTGCTGCCCACAGGCAACTCCATGATGTACTCGCCCAGCCAACTGGATGCAGGCGGCGATGTGGATCCGGTGGCCGAGGCCGATGTCTATCTTGCCTACGGACGCGACTTGCAGGCAGAAGAAATCCTGAAAGAAGCCCTGAAAATTGACCCGGCACGCCCAGCCGTCCACCTCAAAATGGTGGAAATTTTTGCCAAACGCCGTGATGTGAAGTCGTTTGAAATGCAGGCGATGGAGCTGTATGCACTCACGCAAGGCAATGGGCCTCAATGGGCCCAGGTTTGCGCACTGGCGGCCGATTTGTCCCCAAGCAACCCCCTGTTCCAGCCCGGTGGTCGCCCAGAACAAGCCAACACCAAGGCAAGTGCAGTTGACACCCCGACTGCTTCCACATTCGACAACGTGCCCGACACCATCTCTCTATCGGACAACAAAGAGCGTGAGATGGATCTGGATTTGGATTTTTCATTGGACGCACCCGAACCGTCGGCACCTGCACCATCCCCAGCCTCCGCACCAGAGCCGACATCCGCACCCGACCTGGATTTTGGGTTGTCTTTCGACATCGCAGAGCCGCCCACGAGCGCCGTCCAGGCAACACAAACTCCACTGAATTCCGCGCCCGTGGCCGCACCGGCCCCAGCCCCATCTGCGGTTACGAGCCAGCCAGATGACGATTTGGGCCTGCACTTCGACTTTGAAGAGTTCAATTCGACCCCTGCGCCGTCTGCTCCCGTTGCCGCCAAAGCCAAGGCGGCTGACGCAGGCATGGATCTCTCCAACGATTTTGATTTGCACTTTGACTTGCCGGAACCAGAGCCTGAGCCAAAGTCAGCCCCCGCACCGCTCCCCACACCGGTCAAACAAACGGCCACGGCCACCTCGGATGACAACAACATGCTGTCTTTCGACATGGGTGATCTTTCACTGGATCTGGACAGTTCCGCCCAGTTGGATCAACTGGATGGCCTGCCAGAAGGCGATCCCCTGGAAACCAAACTGTCCCTGGCAGCTGAGTTCCTGGCCATTGGCGACGAAGACGGTGCCCGCTCGCTGGCAGAAGAGGTGCTGGAGCAGGCCACTGGTGCGCTCCGAAGCAAAGCCAAATCTTTCCTGTCCAATCTGAGCTGAACACGCGGCGATCTGCACCTTGAGGATTGCGCTCGGCATCACCTACAGCGGCACAGCCTACGACGGCTGGCAAAGCCAGCCCAGCGGACGCACCATCCAGGATCACCTGGAGCGTGCGCTCGGTGAATTCATGGCCACCCCGCCCCCCAATGTGATGTGTGCTGGCCGCACCGATGCGGGTGTGCATGGTCTGATGCAAGTGGCCCATTTCGATGCGCCTGTCAACCGCACCGAAAGCTCCTGGGTGCGGGGCACCAACCGCTACCTGCCTGCCGATGTGGCCGTGCAATGGGCCAAAGCCGTGCCCGACAGCTTCCATGCACGGGCCTGCGCCACTTCCCGGCGCTATGCCTACATCGTGCTGGAGTCGGCCGTTCGCCCCAGCCTGGATGCCTGCCGGGTGGGCTGGGTCTTCAAGCCACTGGATCATGCCGCCATGCGCCGTGCGGCCAACTATCTCCAGGGCGAGCACGATTTCAGTTCCTTCCGTGCAGCGCAATGCCAGGCACTTTCCCCGGTCAAAACCCTGCAACCCATCCGCATCACACGCCAGGGCGCGTACTGGCGGTTCGATTTTGAGGGCAGTGCTTTCCTGCACCACATGATCCGCAACATCATGGGCTGCCTCATCGCCGTGGGTCAGGGATCGCGTCCGCCAGAGTGGATGCAGCAGGTGCTGCTGGCACGCTCCCGCCAGGTGGCAGCGCCGACCTTTTCAGCCGATGGCCTGTACTTTCTGGGCCCGCGCTACCCGGCACACTGGGGCCTTCCCGAACACGTCGCCGGATTCGACTGGTTGCCGTCGGCATCTGGCACAGCCACCTCCGGCACATTCCCCTGCAACCCAGCGTCCGACACCACCGACGCACACCCCTGAGCAGCCCAGCCAGCCTGGGCTCATTGACTGTGAATACACCGACCGCTCCCGCACAGACCCGCCCCGTGCAATCCCACCGCCGCACCCGCATCAAGATGTGCGGATTCACACGCGAGCAGGATGTCGATGCCGCCGTGGCCGCAGGTGCCGATGCCATCGGTTTTGTGCTGTACCCCCCCAGCCCGCGTGCGGTCAGCGTGGAAAGAGCCGCAGAACTGGCCCGCCGCTTGCCTGCCTTCGTCACGCCGGTATTGCTGTTCGTGAACGAGGAAACGCCCAAAATCAGAGCTGCCTGCGCTTTGATCAAAAGTGCCATCGTGCAATTCCATGGTGAAGAATCCCCTGAAGACTGCCATGCGGCAGAATCTCCCTACCTGCGTGCAGCCCGTATACCGATGGGAAAGGGCGCGCCGGGCTTTGAACTTTTAGAATACGCCCGTCGCTTTGACACCGCCCAGGGCATCCTGCTGGATGCCTTGGTGGATGGCTACGGCGGCGGCGGCAAAACTTTCGACTGGACAGCATTCAATTGGTCACACCTTCCTCCAAACGTCGGCTCTCGGCTCGTTTTGTCTGGTGGACTCACGCCTGCAAACGTGACCGATGGCATCCTGCAAGTGCGCCCCTGGGCCGTTGACGTGAGCTCCGGCATTGAGCTGGATGGCTCCGACGGACGGCCCCTCCGGGGCATCAAATGCCCTGACAGAATGAACCGATTTGTGGCCGCAGTGCGGGCAGCGGATGATGAGCTGAACCGCCTCACGCCACAGGTGACCTCAGGCCATTGACGGCCCTGCCATTGCGGGCACCGGCCTGGCGCGGCAAAAGACAGGCCATGTCGCCTCTGCGGATCGCAAAGCCGACTCGCCCCGGCCATGCCTGCCCCACCCACAGCCCTGAACACTTTTTTTGCGGAAGATCTCTCCCATGTCCGAATACCAGCAACCCGATGCCAGCGGCCACTTTGGCAAATATGGCGGCAGCTTCGTGAGCGAAACCCTCACCCATGCCATCAACCAGCTGCGCGAGGCCTACGCCCAATACCAGCACGACCCTGAATTTCTGGCTGAATTCAAGAACGAGCTGGCGCACTTTGTGGGCCGCCCCTCGCCCATTTACCACGCCGCCCGCACCAGCCGCGAGCAAGGCGGAGCGCAAATTTTCCTCAAGCGCGAAGACCTCAACCACACCGGCGCACACAAGGTCAACAACACCATCGGCCAGGCCATGCTGGCCAAACGCATGGGCAAACCGCGCGTGATTGCCGAAACCGGCGC
>ERZ724524.3052-NODE-3052-length-10676-cov-8.763582_pt1 | contig 10676 bp, 10 predicted proteins | sample MGYA00376057_ERZ724524 | MGnify/ENA primary metagenome ERZ724524 (study PRJEB28724, sample SAMN07190888) | wastewater metagenome | isolation source: influent of sewage treatment plant in Hong Hong | place: USA: Christiansburg, Virginia | collected 2016-03-01 ...
CCTTGTCCGGATCGTAGCGGTAAATCTTGAACTGTACGGTTCGCTTGCTGCTCATTTTCTATTCTCCGGAACGCTCAGTAAGTACGCTTGGCGAGTGCAATCGGCTCGACGTCCGCAGACATCGGCTGGAGGTTCACCGGCTTGTAGTCGAGACGGTTACCTTCGCTGTACCACAGCGTGTGCTTGAGCCAGTTCTTGTCATCACGACCGTTCGGGGTCTCGGCGCAATCGAGCGCGTCGTCACGCACGTGGGCACCGCGGGACTCCTTGCGGGCTTCGGCAGAAACCATCGTCGCCTTGGCGACTTCGATCAGGTTGTCGAGTTCAAGAGCCTCGGTGCGGGCCGTGTTCCAGACCTTGGACTTATCCTTGATCTGGGTACGCTTGGCGCGCTCGGCAACATCCATGATCTTGGTGACGCCTTCCTTCAGCACATCAGCAAAACGGAACACGCCTGCATGCTTCTGCATGGTGCGCTGCATTTCGAGACGGACTTCGTGCACGTCTTCGCCACCGGTCTGGGTTTCCAGACGGGCAATCCGTGCCAGCGACACATCGGCCGCATCTTCGGGTAGCGGCTGAAGCTTGAGCTGACCGGACTGGAAGTCGGAGACCACGGTTTCACCTGCAGCCTTGCCGAACACCAGCAAGTCGAGCAGCGAGTTGGTACCGAGACGGTTGGCACCATGCACCGAAGCACATGCGCACTCGCCTGCAGCATAAAAACCAACGATCGGCACGTTCTTCTCGCCATCCTTCGGCACGACGACCTGGCCCTTGTAGTTGGTCGGAATGCCGCCCATCTGATAGTGACAGGTCGGCACGACCGGGATCAGGGCCTTGATCGGATCGACGCCAGCGAACTGGATCGAGATTTCGCGAATGCCGGGCAGGCGCTTGTTGATCGTCTCGGGAGACAGGTGGGTGATGTCGAGGAGAACGTGATCCTTGGCACTACCGGCACCGCGACCTTCGTTGATCTCGGTGGTCATCGCACGGGAAACCACGTCGCGGGAGGCCAGATCCTTCAGGTTCGGCGCATAGCGCTCCATGAAGCGCTCACCGGAAGCATTGCGCAGAATGCCGCCCTCGCCCCGCACGCCTTCGGTAATCAGCACACCAGCACCGGCCACACCGGTCGGGTGGAACTGCCAGAATTCCATGTCTTCCAGCGGTATGCCGGCACGAGCCGCCATACCGACACCGTCACCGGTATTGATGAAGGCATTGGTGGAGCTGTAGTAGATACGGCCGGCACCACCGGTCGCAAAAATGGTCGCCTTGGCATGGAAAATCGACACTTCGCCGGTTTCCATTTCCATGGCGGTCACGCCAAGCACATCACCGTTCGCATTGCGGATCAGGTCCATCGCCATCCATTCGACGAAGAACTGGGTGTTGGCGCGCACATTGCGCTGATACAGCGCGTGAAGCATGGCGTGGCCGGTACGGTCGGCAGCCGCACAGGAGCGCGACACCGGGGTCTGGCCGTAATTCTGGGAATGACCACCGAACGGGCGCTGGTAGATCTTGCCGTTGTCGGTACGGTCGAAGGGCATGCCGTAGTGCTCGAGTTCGACGACGACCTCGTTGGCCTTCTTCACCATGAACTCGATGGCATCCTGATCGCCCAGCCAGTCCGACCCCTTTACGGTGTCGTACATGTGCCAGTGCCAGTTGTCTTCCGTCGAGTTGCCCAGAGACGCAGCCACACCGCCCTGCGCCGCTACAGTGTGCGAGCGGGTCGGAAAGACCTTGGTCAATACGGCAGTCTTCATCCCTGCTTCAGAAAGCTGGAGAGCGGCACGCAAGCCAGCGCCACCAGCACCAACGATTACTGCATCAAAGGTACGCTTCGCGACTTTCACTTACAGCCTCCAGAGAATCTGAGCAGCCCAACCGACATAGCCGATGAGCAGGAGAGCGACAACGGAATGCAGAACCAGGCGCACGCCGGTCGGCTTGATGTAGTCCATGAAAATGTCGCGCACGCCAACCCAGGCGTGAAAGAACAGCGACACAAAGAAGAGGAATGTCGCGAACTGCATGAAGCCGCCGCTAAACAGACCGCGCCAGCTTTCATAGGACGAATCCGGCAGGAGCAGCGCTCCGACGGCAAAAATGACAGTGTACAGAGCCATCACAACGGCCGTGACACGCTGGGCAAGCCAGTCACGGAAGCCGTAATGGGCCCCAACGATGATGGGCTTTACCATAGCTTGACTCCGAGCAGAACGGTGAGGGTGAGGCTGACAATCAGGACAAGGCGCGCGCTATTGCGGGCGGCAGCCAGTTCGATGCCTTTGTGCATATCCAGAAGCAGGAAGCGGATGCCAGCACAGAAATGGTGCATATAAGCCCACAGCAACCCCAACAGCAGCAGCTTCACCAGCGGATTGCCAACGACTGCCTTGTAAGAGGCATAAGACTCAGGAGATCCGACGCTGCTGCCAAAAAGCGACAACAACAAGGGCAGCATCAGGAACAGGCCTACACCACTCACCCGGTGCAGAATAGAGACGATTCCCGGAAGCGGGAGCCTGATCTCGTTCAACGCCAGATGCTTCGGGCGCTGTTTCTTCAAAATCACCTCTGTCATAGATTTTCCCTCTAACAATTGCGACTACACGCCGCTCTTTTCCCACACAACGAAATTATAAGTATATACCCTTACCAACCACTGACAGGGCGGGCACCCCCATCAATTCAAACCGCCTAATTCAGCTCATTCAGATAGTAATGCTCTGCAGTGGAATAGAGCCCGCGGCGCCATTCCACCGGTTTATCACCATAGGTATAAGTCACACGCTCGACAGACAACAAGGGCGTACCTTCTGCCACACCCAGCGTCTCGCTGGTCATTCGATCGGCAGCAACTGCGCGAATGCGTTCTTCTGCCCTGATCATCCGAACACCGAAGCGGGCTTCAAAAATGCTGTACAACGAGCCGTGCGCACCCTGCAGCACTTCCATGGTCAAGCCATGGAATATCTCGCCAGGCAGATAAATTTCATCAACAACCACCGGCTTGCCGGAAAACCGCAGAAGACGGCGCAAGATCGTAACGGGCGCGCCGAGCTCGATACCGAGCATTCGCGCAGCCTCGTTACCGGCCTTGGCTTTCCAGCAGTCGATGGGCACGCTTTGTGGATGCGCCAGGTCCCCATCAATCGGAACCAGCCGCAAAAAACGGAACAGGGCTCGGGGATCATTGTGAGAAGCGACGTAGGTGCCCTTGCCCTGCTTGCGAACCAGCAGGTTCTCGGCAGCCATCTCGTCGATGGCTTTGCGCACCGTCCCTTGACTTACATTGAATCGGAGCGCAAGTTCCTGCTCGCTGGGGATCGCCTGCCCCGGACGCCATTCAGCGGATTCCAAAGCGGTGATCATCAGATTCTTGATCTGACGATACAAAGGGCTGAAGGTGGGCGAGTCGGGTCGCATCGATGTATTGAAGCACACTTTTTTCACTCAGTCTATGGGGTGTCTTTTGTCTTATATAAGATATAAGACATGGAATTGACAGCTTGAAGAAATGCTCCTACGATTCGGATGTTGATTGATCAGCTACTGGTCTCAACGCCGGATCAACATCGCGACGGCTTGAAGGCGGCGCGAACCACCAGCATTGTGTCGATAACGCTTGTTTCCTAGAGGGAGTATCAATAATGGCAAAAGCCCCCGTTCGTGTTGCAATCACCGGCGCCGCCGGCCAGATCGGTTATAGCCTCCTGTTCCGCATCGCCAGTGGCGAAATGCTGGGCAAGGATCAACCCGTCATTCTTCAGTTGCTGGATCTCCCGCAGGCCCAAAAGGCTGTCAAGGGCGTGATGATGGAGCTGGAAGACTGTGCCTTCCCGCTGCTGGCCGGCATGGTCGCCACTGACGACCCCAATGTCGCATTCAAGGATGCCCAGGTTTGCCTGCTCGTCGGCGCACGCCCCCGCGGCCCCGGCATGGAGCGCAAGGATCTGCTGACTGAAAACGCCAAGATCTTCACCGTTCAGGGCGCCGCCATCGGCCAGTACGCCGATCCGGACGTCAAGGTGCTGGTTGTGGGTAACCCCTGCAACACCAACGCCTACATCGCCAAGGAAATCGCGGTCAAGTTCGGTCGCGTCCAGGCCAAGAACTTCACCGGCATGCTGCGTCTGGATCACAACCGCGCCCTGTCGCAACTGGCCTCCAAGTCGAGCCGTGATGTGTCCAGCCTGAAGAAGCTGGTTGTCTGGGGTAACCACTCCCCCACGATGTACGCCGACTACCGCGAAGTCACCTCCAACGGCGACAACGTCAAGAACCTGATCAACGATGAAGCCTGGAACCGCGACGTGTTCCTGCCGACCGTTGGCAAGCGCGGCGCCGCGATCATCGAAGCCCGTGGCTTGTCCTCCGCCGCCTCTGCCGCCAACGCTGCCATCGACCACATCCGTGACTGGGCGCTCGGCTCCAATGGCGAATGGGTCACCATGGGCATTCCGTCCGATGGCTCCTACGGCATCCCCGAAGGCATCATCTACGGCTTCCCGGTCACCACCGAGAACGGCGAGTACAAGATCGTCCAGGGCCTGGAAATCGACGAGTTCTCCCGCGAGCGCATGACCCACACGCTCAATGAACTGCTCGAAGAACGTGACGGCGTGAAGGATCTGCTGGGCTGATCGCTCCGCTGGTTTAACACTGCACACAAAACGCGGGGACGGAAACGTCCCCGCGTTTTTTGCTATTCTTCGCCAGCCGGAATCAACCAAGAGCCCCTGCCATGCCCGCCCTGCCCCATCCCGATCAAGTACTGTTCCAGGGCGAGAAGCCCTTCCCAATCCTGCCCGCCGTCGACCATTACGCCGGCAGCGAAAAGCTGATGCGCAAGGCCCTCGCCGTGCAGCATGAACTGGGGCCGGTTTTCGACATTACCTGCGACTGCGAGGACGGCGCCCACGCCGGCGCCGAAGCGGAACATGCGGCCATGGCGGCCAGCATTGTGATGTCCGATGACAACCGCTTCGGACGTGTCGGGGCACGTATCCACGACATCACCCACCCCCACTGGGAAGCCGACGTGGACATCCTGGTCAGCCAGGCCGGCAGCCGGCTGGCCTTTCTGACCATTCCCAAGCCGCGCAGCGTGGCCGACGCCACCCGCCAGATCGAACACATCCGCAATGCGGAAGAGCGCTACGGAATCGAACGGGAAATCCCCGTCCACGTCCTGATCGAAACCCACGGTGCGCTCCGCGACGCGTGGGAAATCGCGGCACTGGACCGAGTCGAATCCCTGGATTTCGGGCTGATGGATTTCGTGAGTGGCCATCATGGCGCGATCCCCGGCTCGGCCATGCGCAGCCCCGGCCAGTTCGACCACCCGCTGGTAGCCCGCGCCAAATGTGACATTGCGGCTGCAGCACTGGCGAACGGCGTGGTGCCATCCCACAACGTCACCACCGAACTGAAAGACATCGACTACATCCGTCTCGACGCCGAACGGGCACGCAAGGAATTCGGCTACCTGCGCATGTGGAGCATCCACCCGAACCAGATCGTGCCGATCATCGAAGCAATGCGCCCGGATTTTTCGGAGGTCGAAGAGGCGGCGAACATTCTCATCGCCGCCCAGGACAAGGGCTGGGGACCGATCCAGCATGCCGGCAAGCTCCATGACCGGGCCTCCTACCGCTACTACTGGGAACTACTGAAGCGCGCCAAGAGCACTGGCATGAACATGCCGTCAGATGCCCTTACCCGTTTCTTTTAAGCAATAAAAAACCGGCCAACGCCGGTTTTTTTATTTACCCCAACCAGTCAGACTGGCAGTGCGATCTTGTTATCAACGCTGTACTGGTAATCTTGGAAGATGTGCTCGGCGGTGAGAATTTCGTAATTGCCGTCCTCGCCCTTGCGGGATGTATCCTTGAGGCGATAGGTGTAATGCCCGCAGGTCCACAAGTCAAAATTGCGCATGTGCGTACACATGCAGGTCTTCTCCATGACCGAAATCTTCTTGACACCCGGATGCAGGGCAACCTGCCGGTTGTATGCATCAATGTAGGAACAGCTGCCGTTGCTGTCGAGCAGATAGCCGTAGGCTTCACAGTTCGGACGAATTCCCGAGCCGATCGCCGGACTGCCCGTGAGCATGCGCATCGGATAGCCCGTCGGAGATATCTGGTTCACCACGATCTCTTCTTCGCTGGCCTTGAAATAATGTTGCTGTACGTCCGCCGGCAGACCGCATTCCTTTGCCACGGTAAAGCGCGTTGCCACCTGCACCGCCGCGGCACCATTCTCCAGAAAGGCCACGGCGTCACTGCCGGTGAAGATGCCGCCGGCCGGGATCAGTGGAATGTCCAGCTTCTCGGCCGCCAGCCAGGTGCTGATTTCACCCACAATGGTGGCCAGATCGAACTTTGCCCAATCCATGCCAAAGCCCAAGTGCCCCCCCGCCAGCGGACCTTCGACCACTACGTAATCCGGAAGGCGGTTGGTTCTGGCGCTCTTGCGCAGGAACAGTTGCAGCGCCCGCAGGGACGAGACGATGATGCCAAGTTTGACGTCACGGAAGCGTGGATGATCTTCCATCAAGGCGAACGACCCCAGATGCAGGCCGGCAGCCAGCGTGATGCCATCAATCCCTGCATCAAGCGCAGCCGACAGACGCACGCGAAGGGTTTCCTTCGGGGCATTCATGGTCAGCTTTTCCATGCAGTTCACGAAGATCAGGCCGGAGCCACGCTTCGCCTCCATGGTGCGCCCCACATGCAGCTTGGTTGCTTCGGCCAACTGGCCCAGGTCGAACTGCACCACCGATTTATCGGTATTGGCAACGTTGTACTTGTACAGCTTGAGCTTGTCCTTGACGAACTTGGTGTTGAAGCGACGATCAGCGACCGTCTTGACCATGGCATCCGAGATGTGACCGATACCGCCCAGCCGTGCAGCCTCAAGTGCCAGATCCGCAGTGGAGATATCCACCCCCATACCGCCGATAACGATGGGCACCAGCTCCTGCTTGCCGAAGTGCAGACGGAAATCATCAACTCGTTTCATGAAACCCCTTCCAGACAGACGTGAAATGCCAATACGGGCAATGGGCCGCCTTGCGGCCAAGCGCGGCATTATCCCACTGACCCGCAGGTCATGCTTCTGTTTAGATCAAGGAAAAACCAGTAAGTTGCGCAGGCCACCCATCCAGACCAACAAGCCGACAGGCGGCAAGACAGGAGGAGGGAAATTTGTTACCTTCAAACCTGCGGAAAATGTCACGAACTCCGCTAAAATCACCCTGCTGAAGCTATCCACATCCAGATGTCGGAACCCACTCCTCCCGCTCAAGAATGCGCTGTACTGTTTGCCGACCTGGTCGGCAGCACGCAGTTGTATCAGCGCGTGGGTGACTCCCCCGCCTTCGAGCTTGTAGACCGCAGCATCCGCGAGATGCGCATCGCCGTCGAAACCAAGCGTGGACGGGTCGTCAAGCACACCGGTGACGGGCTCATGGCGGTCTTCCGCGATGCAGACAGCGCTGCCGATGCAACCCTGGCCATCCACCAGGCGCTCAAGGAACTGCCTGCCACGCCAGACCAGCGTCTGGCAGTGCGCATCGGTTTCCATTTCGGTGCGGTCGTCGCCAGTGGAACCGATGTCTTCGGCGACACCGTCAATTTTGCCGCTCGTCTGGCCGAACTCGCCTCACCCGGCAAAGCCATCACCTCGGCAGAAACGGCCCGGCGCCTCGGCCCGGAATGGCGCTCAGTGCTGCATACACTGCCACCGCGGGTTATCCGCGGCGTAACGCGGCCGGTAGAACTGTGTGAGCTGATGTGCGAGGCCGTCGGTGAGCTGACCATCGTCCAGAGCGATCATTTCCTGCTCGAAACGGAGCCGGAACTGCATCTCTACCTGGATGCCAATGCGCTGGTCCTGAACTCCAGCAAGCCCAGTGCGCGCATCGGGCGCGATCCGGCAGCCGACATGGTGATTGCCGACACCCAGTCCTCCCGCCGCCATGCAGAAGTCGAATTGCGAGGCGACAAGTTTGTATTGATCGACCGCAGCAGCAACGGCACCTTCGTTCAGATCGACGGAGAACGGGAGTTCCTGCTGTCCCGCGAAGAAGTCGTCCTGCGCGGCCGCGGCCATTTCTCCCTCGGCCGCAGCTGCTCCAACAGTCCGCAGGTCATCAGTTTCGTCTGCATCTAGACCGCGTCAACGCAGCCTTTTCTCAGGGTGCCAGCGCGGCGCCCAGAGCCTTCCCGGTCAGTTCCACCGCCTCTGCAGCCTGACGGAAGAATTTTCCGAGGGTGAAGAAGCCATGCACCATGCCTTCAAACTCATGGACGGTCACTGCCACGCCCGCTTCGCGCAGGACTTCGGCGTAGGCCCGGCAATCGTCGGAGAGCGGATCGCAACCGGCAATGATGAATGTCGCCGGCGGCAGCCCATCGAAACGTTTGGCCAGGATTGGCGAGGCACGCCAGTCGGTCCAGTCTGCCGTGTCGGGCAGATATTTTTCGAAGAACCAGGCCAGACTTTCCGTATCGAGGAAATAGCCGTTGGCGTAAGTGCGGCGTGATGGGCGCTGACTGAGGATGTCGGTACAGGGATAGATCAGCATCTGCAGGGCCGCCTGCGGGCCGCCGCTATTGCGCAGTTGCAGGGCCGTCACCGTGCTGAGGGTGCCGCCGGCACTGTCACCAGCAAAGGCAAAACGGGCGGCATCAATGCCGAGCAAAACCGCATTGGCGAGAGACCAGGTCACCGCCTGTAGTGCATCATCCACCGCGCCCGGAAAGGGATGCTCCGGTGCCAGACAATAGTCCACCGACAGCACCGCACAGCCGCTGTGATTGGCCAGCTCACGACACAGCACGTCGTAACTGGGGATGTTGCCGACACACCAGCCGCCACCGTGAAAGTAGAAAACCAGCGGCAGGACGGCGTCAGGCTTCGCCACGAGCGGGCGATACAGGCGCGCCATGATCACGCCATCCCGCACATGGGCGCGTGGAATAGGCACATCGGTCACCGATGCCACCGCTGGTGCTTCGGGGCGCAGGGCAAACTGGAGCTTTTCAAACGAGTGACGTGCCTGATGCACGTCCTGTTCGTGGAAGCGGGGAGCGCCTACACGATAAACCATGTCAAGCAGGGCCTTGGCTTGGGGGTCGAGCGCCATGGGAGCAATCCGGAATAAATTGACGAGGCTGATCTCAAAGATGCCGACATCCGCGAGACAGCGGCCCCCGCCGAGGCTATTTACAGCGTCGGCGGGGGAATGACAAAACCAATGAGTTCAGATACTTGAAAAAACATACGCCGCCGTATTTTACCTGAACTCCAGTCACCGGTAAGCCACCGCCTGACATCCCGAAGTGTCTCGTCCAATGCCTCAGCCCTCTTCGACGACCTCGTCGGTGATCACCTTGAAACTCTTCAGGGTGTTCGGGCCGAAGGTATTGCTGATCGCCACATCGGCAGCATCGCGACCGCGGGCAAGCAGCACGCGGCCTATGCGCGGCGTGTTGTTGCGGGCATCGAAGGTGTACCAGGTGCCATCCAGGTAAGCCTCGAACCAGCCGGCAAAATCCATCGGACCATAAGGCGGCGGCATGCCGATATCGCCCAGGTAGCCTGTGCAGTAGCGCGCCGGAATATTCATGCAGCGACAAAAGGCGATGGCCAGGTGAGCGTAATCACGACATACACCGGCCTTCTCGTGAAAGACCTCGAAAGCCGTCTTGGTGTGGCGGGCATGCTCGTAGCCGAAGGTGATGTGCCGATGCACGTAGTCGCAAATCGCCTGGACCCGCGGCCAGCCGGGAGCCGACTGGCCGAACAGCTTCCACGCCGCATCCGACAGGCGGTCAGTCTCGCAGTAGCGGCTTCCAAGCAGGAACATCAGGGTCTCGTCGGGCAGCTCCGTCACCGGGGTCTGCCGGGCACCGGGAACGACGATGTCGGGCAGGCCGGAATCCCGTATCAGCGCACTGTTCGACAGCGTGAGCAGGCCCTTGGGGGCAATGATGCGACTGCACCAGTTACCGAAACTATCCCGATAGGCGGTCACCGGCACCGGCGGATTGGCGATCATGTGATCGGGGATGATCATGTCGGAGACCCGCGTGTAGTGCACGCTGAGGGTCAGGATCATCGGGGTCGGCTGGGGGCAGTCGTAGACCAGTTCATAGCCTATGCGGATCTTCATGGTATGGCTCTCCTGTGCTGATCGTCAGGCTGCGCCGGGCAGGCGCTGACGGTGGGTTGTTGTCAGGCATTGGTCAGACGGGAGTCCCCCTTCCGGGAGGGGCAAGGGCCTGGCGCAGCGATTCGACGATCACTTTGCGCAGGGCGGCCCAGGGGCGGCCACCCTCGAAAACGTGTTTCTGGTTGATTTCCAGTTCGATGCCCACATAGGCATCCGGCGGCAGGTGCCGGCGCAACCAGCGGGTCAGGCCGTCGCCCTTGCCCGCATAGGGATAATTGCGACGTACCACGAGCCCGGGGGCGCAGGCCTGCAGCGAGGCCTTCCAGCGCGCGCACAGGTCCACCTCGCCAGGGCGTCGCGGGTCATAGAGCAGGCCGACATCGGCCCGTCGCAGCTGACCATCCAGCTCCGGCGTAAAGCTGTGCGACGACAGGTGGATCACCGCGCCATATTCAGCAACAGCCTGTCGGACCAG